>Ga0209152_10000194_pt1 | contig 31462 bp, 30 predicted proteins | sample GraSoiAngelo_107_FD_185873 | JGI IMG/M metagenome (GOLD analysis project Ga0209152, IMG submission 185873) | Grasslands soil microbial communities from the Angelo Coastal Reserve, California, USA - 14_0903_09_30cm (SPAdes) (version 2) | ecosystem: Environmental > Terrestrial > Soil > Grasslands...
CCACCCGGCGGCGGCGTTGCGGACGCCGGCGGTGAAGGAGACCCTGCGGGCCGACTTCGCGACGATCCCGGATCTACTGCAGCGCCCGCTGCCCGGACCGATCCCCAGCTCCGAGGAACTGAAGGAGGCAGAGGAAGAGGGCGGCTCGACCCCGCCGCCCCCTAGCGACCAACTCGGCTTTTTCGGGTAAGCGGGCCAGAAGTCGTGGAGGTGATCGAGACGAACAGCGCTGCCGGGACCGAAGCCCTCGGCGCCCGCATCGCCGAGCGCCTCGAGCCCGGCGACGTCGTCCTCCTCTCCGGCGAGCTCGGGACCGGGAAGACGACCCTGGTCCGCGGCGCCTGCCGCGCCCTCGGCGTCCCCGGTCCGGTCACCTCTCCGACCTTCACGATCGGCCAGCGCTACGGCGGCGGTCGCCTCCCGGTCTCCCACCTCGACCTCTACCGCCTGCAGACGCTCGAGGGCGAGGATCCGGCCCTGCTCGAGGATTACCTGCGACCGGAGGGGGTCGCCTTCGTCGAGTGGCCTGCCGCCGGCTCGGGACGGCTCGCCCGCCCCGCGCTCGAGGTCCGTCTCGCGCACCTCGACGAGCAGCGCCGGCGGGTGGAAATCGAGTGGTAGGGGTTGATAAGCAGCGAAAAAGCGCAGCCAACGGTCGTCCGCCGTGTTCAGGGATCACTGCGCCCAGCTTGTAGCATCGGCGCTCGAAACTTCGATAGGAAAGGCAAGGACGGGATGAAGGGACTGAAGGCGCTTGCAGCAGTGATGTTGGTGAGCGGATTGCTGATCGCGGCGGTTCCCGCCACGGCCGGGGCTGCGGCCTACAAGCACTACGTCGGCTGCGGGGTGTCCCAGAACGCGAAACCTGCCCACGCCTGCCCGAAGAAAGCGAAAAAGGGCGCCTTCTTCAAAAGCCTCAACGGCGAAGTCTCCTACAGCGTCTGCGTCAAGTTCCCGAGCGGGAAAAACCTCTGCGCCAAAGCCCAGAAAGCCGAACAAGGGACCCTGTACGTGAACAAGATCACCTCGACCATCCCCGGTCGCCACGTCGTCAGCTGGTTCGTCAAAGGCCAGAAGGTCGGTTCCTGGGCGTTCCGCGTAACCGGGTAGCGCCGCTCTGATCCTCGTCGGCTTCGACACCGCGACGGTGGACACCGTCGCCTGCTGCTGGCGCGACGGCGAGGTTCTCCACGAGTCGCAGCTGGGTCTCTCCCCGCAGGGAAGGCCCCTGCACGCGACGCGCTTGCTGGAGGAGGTTGAGCGGGCCGCGGCCTCCGGCGGCGGCTGGGAGGAGGTTGACATGCTCGCGGTCGGCCTCGGCCCCGGGACCTTCACCGGGCTGCGGGTCGGGATCTCGACCGCCCGCGGCCTCGCGCTCAGCCTCGGGCTGCCGGCGCGTGGCGTCTGCACCCTCGATGCCCTCGCGGTGGGGATCGCGGAGGCCGGCGCCGAGGGCGAGCGGCTGGCTGTCCTCGATGGCTGGCGGGGGGACGTCTTCGCTGCGCTCTACTCCCCGGACGGGGAGCGGATCTGGGAGCCGGCGGTCTACCGGCCAGGGGATCTGGCCGAGCGCGTCGCTGCACTCGACCGAGCCCCAGCGGTGGCGGGCTCGGGGGCGGTACGATTTCGGCAGGAGCTGGCCCGAGATGGCGTCCGCATCGCGGACGATTCCGATCCCGTCCACCGGGTCGCCGGGCGCCACGTCTGCGCTTTGGCGGCCGAATCGACGGAAGAGGACCCGGACGGACTTGCCCCGATCTACCTCAGACCCCCTGACGCGGAGCGGTGGCGTGAGCGAGACGCTTCACAAAGAGCCGAATGAGCTAACCGAGGAGGTCGCGGTCCGCAGGCTCGCCTACAGCGACCTGCCGGCGGTGATCTCGATCGAGCGGCGTTCTTTCCCGACCCCCTGGTCGCTGGCGATGTTCGTCCTCGAGCTCTCCAAGCCATCGGGGATCTGCCTCGCTGCCCACGCCGGCGACGGGTTGCTCGGCTACGTCGTCTGCTCCCGCTACGACCAGGTCTGGCACCTGATGAACATCGCCGTCGCCCCCGAGCACCGCGGCAGCGGCGTCGCCGGGCAACTGCTGCGCCGCCTGATCGCCGAGTCGGAGGGCAAGCTGCCCTTCACGCTCGAGGTCCGCGTCACCAACCACCGCGCGATCGGGATGTACGAACACTTTGGTTTCCGCTCCGCCGGCGTTCGTCCTCGCTACTACCACGACAACGGCGAGGACGCCCTGATCATGTGGCTCGATTGACGTGTCCCAATTGAGGTCCTGACCATGCTGCTGGCGATCGAGACCTCCTGCGACGACACCTGCGCCGCCGTCCTCGACGGACCGCGCATCCTCAGCAACGTGATCTCCTCGCAGGCGAAAGCCCACGAGGGCTTCGGCGGCGTCGTCCCCGAGGTCGCCGCTCGCCATCACTTGGAGCTGGCGACGCCGGTGGTCGAGGCGGCGCTGGCGGAGGCGGGGATGACCCTGGACGACGTCGAGGCGGTGGCGGCGACGGCAGGCCCGGGCCTGATCGGAGCGCTCCTGGTCGGGATCAGCACCGCCAAGGGGATCGCCGCGGCCCGGCGGCTGCCGCTGATCCCGGTCGACCACCTGCAGGGCCACGTCGCCGCCAACTTCCTCGAGCCTGAGCCGCTGGAGCCGCCCTTCCTCTGCCTGATCGCCAGCGGCGGCCACACCCTGCTCGCCGGGGTCCGCGACCATGAGGGCTTCGAGCTGCTCGGCCAGACCCTCGACGACGCCGCCGGCGAGGCCTTCGACAAGTCGGCGCGGCTGCTCGGGCTCGGCTATCCCGGCGGCCCGGCGATCCAGCGCGAGGCCGAAGGGGGCGACCCGGAAGCGTTCGAGATGCCGGTGGCGATGTCCCGCAACCCCGGCCTCGACTTCAGCTTCAGCGGTCTGAAGACGGCGGTCCTCTACCGCTGCCGCGAGCTCGGGCCCGAGGGGGTGGAGGAGCGCAAGGCCGACGTCGCCGCTTCCTTCCAGGCCGCTGTCGTCGGGCAGCTGACGGCAAAGTTGAAAAGAGCGCTGAAGGTGGGCGAGTGGGATGCCGTCGCACTCGGGGGCGGCGTCGCTGCCAACGGGCCGCTGCGGGAGGCAGTCGGGAAGCTGTGCGAGGAGATGGGGGTGCAGCTGAAGCTGGTGCCGATCAGCCTCTGCACCGACAACGCCGCGATGATCGGCTCCGCGGCGCGCTACGCGAAGCCGATTCCCTACCCGGACTACCTCGGCTACGACGCCTTCGCGAGCGGCGAATCCGCGACGCCTGCCGTCGCCCACTGAGCCCGATGGCAACCGTCGTCGTCTACTCCCGCCCGGAGTGCCACCTCTGCGAGGAAGCGATCTCCCAGATCGTCGCCCTGTACGAGCAGGGCTACCGTTTCGAGCTGCACGAGGTCGACATCGAGAGCCACGACCTGCTGCTGCGCCGCTACCTCGAGCGTATCCCCGTCGTCGAGATCGACGGAGCCGAGGTCTCCGAGCTCGTCCTCGACCGCGATGCTGTTACAGCCAAGCTCGATACTGTGGGGGCATGGTCGAGGTGATCGAGGAGTTTGACGCCGCAGGGGCGTTTCCGGTCGAAGGCGAAAGGCTCTCCCTGGGAGTCGCCGCCCGGCTGTCGCGCTACCTGCAGGTCCTAACCCAGGCGCGGAAGATGGGGCGGGAGACGATCTCCTCGCAGGAGCTCTCCGAGTACACCCACATCAACCCGACCCAAATCCGCCGCGATCTCTCCGGCTTCGGCAAGTTCGGCAAGCGCGGCGTCGGCTACAACGTCGACTCGCTGGTCTCGGAGATCCGCAAGATCCTCCGTACCTCCGGCCAGCACAACATCGCCCTCTTCGGCGCCGGCAACCTCGGCCAGGCGATCGCCACCTCCTCGATCTTCGCCGACCACGGCTTCCAGGTCGTCGCGGTCTTCGACTCCGACCCGAGCGTGGTCGGCAACCCGATCGGCGAGCTGACGGTGCGCGACATCGGCGACCTGCCCGCGGTCGTCTCCGAGGAGGAGATCGTCGTCGGGGTGCTGGCGGTGCCGGCAGAGGCGGCCCAGGACGTCGCCGACCGGCTCGTCAAAGCCGGGGTGAAGATCATCTTCAATTACTCCGAGCAGCTGCTCCAGGTGCCGCCGGAGGTGACGGTCCACACGTCCAGCCCGGCTGTCGACCTGCTCTACGCGCTCTACTTCTACCTGGCCTAACGGCAGGCGGATCTTGTCCCTGGACCTCGACCTCGCCCGCGAGAAGTTCGACGCCTCGCAGGACTTCACGATCGGGCTCGAGGAGGAGTTCGCGATCGTCAACCCGCGGACGCTGGAGCTGGAGCACCGCTTTGAGGACGTGATGGCGGGCTGTCGGCGCGACGAGGTCCTGGCCGAAGCGGCGGCGGGGGAGCTGATTGCCTCCGAGGTCGAGATCCGCTCCGGGCGCTCAGAGAGCTTCGCCGAGGCGGTCGAGCGCCAGCGCGAGCGGCGGACGCGGCTCTTCGACATCGTCGGCGGGCTGGGGCTCGGCCTAGCGGCGATGGGTACCCACCCCTGGGCCAACTACCTCGACCAGCGGATCATCGACACCCCGCACTACAACCGGCTCCGCAACGAACTCGGCTGGGTCGCGCAGCGCAACAACACCTGGAGCCTGCACCTGCACATGGGGGTGCGCGGGGCCGACCGCGCGATCGCCGTCTGCGACTGGCTGCGGGAGCTGCTGCCGCTGCTGCTGGCGGCCTCGGCCAACTCCCCCTTCCTCGACCGCCGCGACAGCGGGCTGCACAGCGTCCGCACCGAGATCTTCACCCGCACCTTCCCGCGCTGCGGCGTCCCCTCGCCGTTCGGCGACTGGGCGACGTACGCGGGCTTCGTCGGCGACCTCGAGCGGTTCGGCTCGGTCGTCGAGTCGACGCAGCTGTGGTGGAGCGTGCGGCCCCACCACAGCTTCGGCACCGTCGAGGTGCGAATCTGCGACGCGCAGACGCGCGGTGACGACTCCTTCGCACTGGCCGGGCTGATCGCCGCCTGCATCGCCCAGACCGCGCTGGATTTCGACGAGCACGGCTACGACGGCAAGGGGACGCCGCTGGCCGACCGCGAGATCGAGGAGAACCTCTGGCGGGCAATCCGTTACGGCGCCGGCGGGCGGATGATCGACTGGCATCGTGGGGAGGAGGTGCCAACGCGGTCGCTGCTCGAGCAGGTCGTCGTCTGGACCGAACCGGCGCGGACCCAGCTCGGGATCGACGTGACGCTGCCCGAGCGCAACGGCGCCCAGCGGGCGCGGGAAGCGCTCGACTCAGGGGTCTCGATCGAGGACATCTACCGCGATGCCGTGGCCGAGACGCGCCGCACTTACGCCGGAGCCGGGCACGCTTCCGAGCGCGCCTGATCTACGGCCCGGGGTTAGCAATCCGCTCCCCGAGCGGGTCTCAACGCGCTTTCGCCGCCGTCGTCTATAGACTCCCGCGCCGCCCAAACCACCGGAGGAATAGGAACTTTGACCGACTTTCTGACCGATTACGGCGTGGTGGTTGCGCTTGTCTGCGCTGCCGCCGCCGTTGTCTATGGACTTATCGTCACCCAGCGACTGCTCGCGAAGCCCGCGGGCAACGATCGCATGCGGGAAATCTCAGGCGCAGTGCAGGAGGGGGCCCAGGCCTACCTCAGCCGTCAGTACACGATCATCGCCGCCCTGGCGATTCCGATCGCGGTCCTGCTGCTGGTCCTGCAGAACTGGGAAACCGCGGTCGGCTTTCTGATCGGGGCCATCCTCTCCGGCGCCACCGGCTTCATCGGGATGAACGTCTCGGTGCGGGCCAACTCGCGCGTCGCCGAGGCTGCGCGCGGCGGTGTGCCGCCGGCGCTCGACGTCGCTTTCAAGGGCGGCTCGGTTACCGGTCTCCTCGTGGTCGGCCTGGCGCTGATCGGCGTCGCCGGCTACTACGGGTTCCTGCTCCTTATCGGTAGCACCGACAAGGAGGCCGTCGATGCACTGATCGGTCTCGGCTTCGGTGGCTCGCTGATCTCGGTCTTCGCCCGCCTCGGCGGCGGCATCTTCACCAAGGCCGCCGACGTCGGCGCCGACCTGGTCGGCAAGGTCGAGGCGGGGATCCCCGAGGACGATCCCCGCAACCCGGCCGTGATCGCCGACAACGTCGGCGACAACGTCGGCGACTGCGCCGGCATGGCCGCCGACCTGTTCGAGACCTACGCGGTTACCTCGGTTGCGGTGATGCTGCTTGGCGTCCTTACCTTCAACGCCGACTTCGCCCGCGAGGTTGCGATCTACCCGCTGGTCATCGGCGGCGTCGCGATCATCGCCTCGATCATCGGCGCGCTGGTGGTGCGGACGAAATCCGACCGCGTCGAGGGCGCTCTCTACCAGGGAGTGATTCTCGCCGGGCTGATCTCGATTGCCGCCTTCTACCCCGTCACCGACTGGCTGATGGGCGATGCGGTGAAGCTGGGCTTCGCTAATGCCGCTGCCGACGCGGTCAGCGTCGCCGACCTCTGGCTCTGCGCTGTAATCGGTGTCGCGGTCACGGCGCTGCTGTTCGTGATTACCGAATTTTATACGTCGACCCGGTTCCGGCCGGTGAAGACGATTGCCCAGGCTTCCGAGACCGGGCACGCGACGAACATCATCCAGGGGCTCGCCCAGGGCTTCCAGTCGACCGCCGCTCCGGCGCTCGTCATTGCCCTCGCGATCCTCGGCGCCAACGAGCTCGCCGGCATCTACGGCATCGGCGTCGCCGTGATGGCGCAGCTCTCGCTCTGCGGTCTGATCGTCGCCCTCGACGCGTTCGGGCCGATTACCGACAACGCCGGTGGCATCGCCGAGATGGCAGAGCTGCCGGAGGACGTCCGCAACGTCACCGACCCGCTCGACGCGGTCGGCAACACCACCAAGGCCGTGACCAAGGGTTACGCGATCGGCTCCGCCGCACTGGCGGCGCTGGTGCTGTTCGCCGCCTTCAAGAGCGAGCTCGCCGACGAGGCACCCGCCGGGTTCGACCTCAACGGGCTCTTCAACCTGAGCAGCCCGGACGTGCTGATCGGGCTGATCATCGGCGGCATGATGGTCTACCTGTTCGCGGCCTTCGCGATCGAGTCCGTCGGCCGCGCCGGCGGTCAGGTGGTCGAACAGGTCCGCGAGCAGTTCCGCGAACACCCCGGGATCATGGAGGGGACCGAAAAACCGGAGTACGGGAAAACGGTTGCCATCGTCACCGCTGCCGCGCAGAAAGAGATGATCCTGCCGGCGCTGATCCCGATCATCGTCCCGGTGATCGTCGGCGTTCTCAGCGTCGACGCGCTCGGCGGCCTCCTGATCGGCGTCATCGTCGTCGGCCTCTTCGCCGCGATCAGCATGACCGCCGGCGGCGGCGCCTGGGACAACGCGAAGAAGCTGATCGAGGACGGCGCCCACGGCGGCAAAGGCTCGCCCGCGCACGAAGCCTCGGTGACCGGCGACACGGTCGGCGATCCCTACAAGGACACGGCCGGCCCGGCGATCAATCCAATGATCAAGGTCGCGAACATCGTCGCGATTCTGATCATCCCGATCGTCAAGTTCTAGGAGTTCGAAACGGTTTCAGGGGGAGGGGCGAGGGTGCCCCTCTCCCAGAGACCGTCGCGCAGCTAAGGCGGATTTCAGGGCGCAATCGTGACTTCTTGAGCCTCTGTGAGAGGGGCACCCTCGCCCCTCCTCGATAGCGTTTCGGGGGTGCGAAGGCTCATTAGCTACCCCTGGAGGCGCTGGCCGCGGCTGACGAAGTTCGCCATAGGTGGCGCCATTGCGCTGGTGCTCGTGGTCGCCGCGGCGAACCTTTACGTGCTCTGGTCCGGAGGCGATTCGACCTCGAGCGTGGCTGACGTGCCGAAGACCGAAGTCGCGATCGTCCCTGGCGCGCTCGTCGAGCGCGACGGCGACCTCAGCGTGATGTTGGCGGCTCGGGTGGAGCAGGCTTCGCGGCTTTGGCATGCGGGGAAGGTGGAGAAGATCCTCGTCTCTGGCGACCATGGGACTTGGAAGTACGACGAGCCGGACACGATGCGGAAGGCTCTGGTCCGGGACGGGGTGGCGCCGGAAGACGTCTTCGAGGACCACGCCGGCTTCGATACCTGGGCGACGATGGTGCGGGCGCGCCGGATCTTCGGCGTCGACGAGGCGGTCGTGATCACCCAGGGCTTCCACATGCCGAGGGCGCTCTACCTGGCCGACGCAGCGGGGATCGACGCGACGGGCCTCACCGCCGACCTCCACCATTGGGGCTACCAGGGGCGCAAGAGCACGGTGCGCGAGGTGCTCTCGCGGGTGAAGGCGGTCGCCGACGTCACTCTCGACACTCCCGCGATGGCCGGCCCGAAGATCCCGATCGCGACCACCGACGGCCGCGAAAGCTGGGGCCCGGCGCCGCCGCCCGGCACTCCACCCGCGGGATCACCCGGAGGCTGAGCGCGGCATGTCGAGTTTGTGGACGTATAGGGCACAAACTCGACACCGGAATCTCTGACCGGCTCAGCAGCTCGCGAGCGCGTTGGCGTAGAAGCGTAGGTACGCGGGCCAGTGGCGGCTCCAGTAGGCGCCGTCGTGGCCGCCGTCCCAGCTGTGGGCGCTGAGGTCGGTGCCGTCGCTGCGCAGGTAGCGGACGAAGCCTTCGTCGTAGACGCGGAAGGGGTCGGCGTCGCCGTAGTCATTCCAGACCCGCATCCCCTCGAAGGCGTCGGGGCTGCCGCGGACCATGCCGACGACGTCGTTGCGGTTGAAGTCGGCGGCGCTGTCGAACGCGCCCGGCGCCGTTTCGCCGCCCTCGAACCAGAGTGCGGGCGAGTGGCCGCCGACGGCACAGAACCGCTTCGGATGCAGCAGCGCCAGGTCGTAGGCGCCAAAGCCGCCCATCGAGATGCCGCCGACCGCGACCAGATGCGGATCGGTGCCAAAGCGCCGTTCCACGGTCGGGATCACCTCCCTCATCACGTACCTGCCCCAGTCACCTTCGGCGCGGTCGTGCCAATAGCTGTGGTCGCCGCCGTCCGGAAAGGCGACGATCGGCGCTTTCCGCCCCAGCTTCGCCAGCCCTTCATACACCGCCTCGTTGCCGATGAAGGTCTCGTCAGAGCCGCCGCGGCCGTGGAGGAAAACGAGCAGCGGTCGCTCCCCACGCGGTTTGGTCTTCGCCGGCACGACCACGTTGACGCCGAGCTCCTGGCCTACTGCCTGGCTCTGGACGTCCATATGCACAACCCGAGCACCGTGCTGATCGACCGGCCCAAGGAGCATGGCGGCGAGCGCAAGTAAGAGGGCGACGGGGATCAACAAGCGCGCAGCATAGACCGGGCCACAAGAACCTCCACCCAGCAAGTAGAGGTTGTTGTGGCCCGGTCCCCCGGCGTTTTTGGGAGTAGGTTCCCGCCGTGATCGCAGACTGGATCAACGTCGCCGACGCCGAGCGCGAGGGCGAAGCGAAGCTTGAGCAGGGGCCGCGCGACTACTTCGCCGGCGGCGCCGGAGACGAGCTGACGCTGCGGGAGAACGTCGCCGCCTGGGGGCACTGGCGGCTGCGGCCTCGGGTGCTGCAAGACGTACGGGAAGTCTCGACTGCGACCGAGGTGCTGGGCAAGCCGGCGGAGATGCCGGTCCTCGTCGCACCCGTCGCCTACCAGCGGATGGCGCACGCCGAAGCAGAGAGCGGGATGGCGGCGGGCGCCGCCGCAGCCGGCACCGTGATGTGCCTCTCGACGCTCTCGACCACCCGTCCCGCCGAGGTCGCCGCCGCCGCGCCCGGGGGCCGGCACTGGTTCCAGCTCTACTCCTTCAAGGACTCGGGCGTCACCCGGGCGCTGATGGACGAGGCGATCGACGCCGGCTTCGAGGCGGTCGTCGTTACTGCCGACGCTCCGCCCGGCGGCAACCGCGAGCGCGACCGCCGCAACGGCTTCACGCTGCCGAAGGAGCTCGGCACGCCCAGCCTCACCGCCGCCACCGGCGGCGAGGAGGCGCTGACGATCGAGCAGACCTTCGCGCTGATGAACCACGCCCTCACCTGGCGCGACGTCGAGAGCCTCGCCTCCGAGTGCACCGTCCCCGTCTTCGTCAAGGGCCTGCTGACGGCCGAGGACGCTGTCCTCGCGCTCGATCACGGCGCCGCCGGCGTCGTCGTCTCCAACCACGGCGGCCGCCAGCTCGACCGCTCACTCGCCACCGCCGACGCCCTGCCGGAGATCGCCGAAGCCCTCGGCGGCCGCGCCACGCTCCTCGTCGACGGCGGCATCCGCCGTGGCATCGACGTCGCCACCGCGCTCGCCCTCGGTGCCGACGCCGTCCTCGTCGGTCGGCCCGCCCTCTGGGGCCTCGCCGCGGGCGGCCGGGAGGGCGTCACCGCCGTCCTCGAGCTGCTGCGGGAGGAGCTCGAGCTCACCCTCGGGCTCTGCGGCTGCACCTCGCCCGCAGAGCTGAGTGCCGCGCACGTGCAAAGAGCCCCGATCACGTCCGTATATTCGGTCTGAGTGACCGGTTCTCGTTCCTCATAGATGGCGCAGCGGATCCCAAGAGACGAATCGCTGAGCCGCGTCCACGGCGTCGGATCGCTGTTTTCCGCCGCCTACGGCAACGTCGGCTCCTCGATCTACTACGCCCTCGGCGTCACCGCCGCCTTCGCCCTCGGGCTGACCCCGGTCGCCTTCGTCATCTCCGGCCTGATCTTCGCCGCCACCGCCGCCACCTACGCCGAGGCGACGGTGATGTTCCCCGAGGCCGGCGGCTCCTCCAGCTTCGCCCGCCACGCCTTCAACGAGCTGGTCAGCTTCATCGCCGCCTGGGGGCAGATGCTCAACTACACGATCACGGTCGCGATCTCGGCCTTCTTCGTGCCCCACTACCTGGCCGTCTTCTGGCCCTGGCTGGGGGACAGCCCGGGCGACATCATCGGCGGCGCGGTCCTGATCGTCGCCCTCGCCCTGATCAACATCCGCGGCACCGAGGAGTCGGCCAAACTCAACCTCATCCTCGCCGTCGCCGACCTGGCGACGCAGGTGATCCTGGTCGGGATCGGCCTCGTCCTCGTCCTCAGCCCCGAGGTCCTCGTCGACAACGTCCACCTTGGGGTGGCGCCGACCTGGAGCGACTTTTTGCTCGGGATCGCAGTCGGGATGATCGCCTACACCGGGATCGAGACGATCTCCAACATGGCCGAGGAGGCCAAAGACGCGGCCCGCACGATTCCCCGCAGCGTCGGCCTTACCGTCGTCGCGGTCCTTGCTCTCTACCTACTGATCCCGATCGTCGCCCTCTCGGCGATGCCGGTGACCCAGGACGCCGCCGGCCACTACGCGACCGAACTCGGCTCGACCTTCGCCGACGACCCGATCCTCGGCATCGTCGAGAACCTCGGTCTCGCCGGGACGCCGACCGAAATCCTCCGCTACTACGTCGGCGTTCTCGCCGCCGTCATCCTCCTGATCGCCACCAACGCCGGCCTGATCGGCGTCTCCCGCCTCACCTATTCGATGGGACAGCACCGTCAGCTGCCCGAGGGGCTGCGTCAGGTCCACCCGAAGTACCGCACCCCCTACATCGCGATCCTGATCTTCGCCGCGATCGCGATCCTCACCCTGCTGCCGGGTCAGACCGACTTCCTGGCGACGATGTACTCGTTCGGGGCGATGCTCTCGTTCACGATCGCCCACGTCGCGGTGATCCAGCTGCGCCGCGTGAAAGCGGAGGCCGAGCGTCCCTGGAAGCCGCCGCTGAACTTCCGCGCCTTCGGCTTCGAGGTGCCGCTGAGCGCCGTCCTCGGCGGCCTCGGCACCTTCATCGCCTGGCTGGTCGTGATGGCGCTGAACCCGCGCACCCTCGTCGTCGGTCTCGGCTGGATGGCGCTCGGGATCGCGATCTACGTCCTCTACCGGCGCAATCAGGGCCTGCCGCTGACCGAGACCGTGAAGGTCGTGCTGCCGGAGCCGCTCGGCGTCGAGGAGGTCGAGTACCGAAGCGTCCTCGTCGGCTTCGAGGACGAGGAGGCCTTCTCGCCGGAGATGGTGGCGACCGCGGTCAAGCTCGCCTCCAAGCGCCGCCGCGGCATCCACGTCCACTCGATGATGACCGTCCCCACCAACCTGCCGCTGAACGCGGCGATGCCGGAAAAGGAAGCCGACGCCCAGAGCAAGATCGAGGAGGCGAAACTGATCGGCGGCCAGCGGGTCACCGGTCACGTCTCCCGGGTGCGGCCGGGGCAGGCCGGCTACTCGGTCGCCGACGAGGCGGCGGAGATCAAGGCCGAGGCGATCGTCGTCGGCCTCAATTACCGCAACGGCGTGCCGCTCTACGACAAGACCCTGCAGACGATCCTCGGCGAGCGCCCCTGCCGCGTGATCGTCGTCTCCGACCCGACCGAGAAGTCGCCGGTCGTTCCGGGTGCGGCCCTGGCTGAGGCGGGCCGGTGAGCAGCGACCGCTTCTACCACGGTGCGGTTCGTGCCTTCTCGCTCGCCTTCCTGGCGATTGGGATCGTCGTCCTCGTCGTCACCCTTGCCAACGGTGGCGGCCCCGCCTCGGTCGGTTTCCTGCTCGGGATCGCCTTCATCCTCGTCGGCGCCGGCCGGCTCTGGATTGGGACGAGGAGCGGCGGATGAGCGCGCCCGACGCACCCACCGGCGACGGGAAGGTACCGGCGCGGCCGCAGGAGCCGAGCACCGAGCGGATCCTGATGCGGGGCCTCGGCGTCCCGGCGCTGTTCGCCGCCGCCTACTCGGCTGTCGGCTTCTCGATCTACTTCGCCCTCGGCGTCGTCGCCGACCGCGGCCTCGGGCTGACGCCGCTGATCTTCCTCGCCGCCGGGCTCCTCTTCGGCCTGACCACGCTCACCTACGTCGAGGGCGGGGCGATGTTCCGCGAGCGCGGCGGCTCCTCGACCTTCGCCCGCCACGCCTTCAACGAGCTGATCGCCTTCATCGCCGGCTGGGCGATCCTGATCGATTACCTGATCGTGATCGCCCTGGCGGCGCTCTCGGTCCCGCACTACCTGCAGCCGGTCTCGGCGGACTTCGCCAGCCCCGGTTGGGAGGTCGGAATCGCGACGGCGGTGATCGTCGCGATCTGCGCCCTCAACATCCTCAACGTCACCGGCCGCGAGCGGCAGCGCTCGCTGACCCTGCTCGCCCTCGCCGACCTCGGCCTGCAGCTGGCGGTGATCCTCGTCGGGGCGCTGGTCGTGATGCACCCCGACCGGCTCACCGCTGAGCTCAACCTCTTCGGCGACCCGAGCTTTCGCGACATCGTCTACGCCGCCGTGGTGGCGATGCTGGCCTACGCGGGGATCGAGGCCGCCTCCGACCTCGCCCCCGATATCGAGGTCAGCCGCAAGGACCTGAAGCGGGTGACCAGCGTCGGCGCGCTCGGGGTACCGCTTGTCTACGCCGGGATGGCGGCGATCGCGCTGATGGCGGTGCCGGTCGTCGGCGGTCCCGACGGCCCGCAGACCGCGCTCGGCGGCGAGTTCGTCGAGGAGCCCGTGCTCGGCGTCGTCTCCGCCTTCGAACCCGCTTGGGTTGCCGACACGATGCGTTGGCTGGTGGCGGTGGTCGCGACGCCGGTCCTGATCTGGGCCGCCAGCACCTCGATGCTCGGCGTCTCCCGCCACATCTACACGCTGGCGATCAACCGCCAGATCCCGAGCTGGCTCGGCAAGCTGCACCGCCGCACCGCGACGCCCTACGTCGCGATCGTCCTCAGCGGCCTGATCGCGATCGGCCTCGTCATCCCCACCAACGTCAAGCTGCTGGCCGGGATCTACGCCTTCGGGGCGACCCTGGCGATCACGATCGCCCACCTCTCGATCATCCGCCTGCGGGTCTCCCAACCCGACAAACGGCGCCCGTTCAAGATCCCGTTCGGCTTTGCCTGGGGCCATGCCGAGGTGCCGCTGCCGGCGCTCTTCGCCGCCCTGGTCAGTGCCCTCGCCTTCGTCAGCGTCCTCGCCTACCACTCGACCGCGCGCTGGGTCGGACTTGGCTGGATGGCCTTCGGCCTCACCTTCTACGTCATCTACCGCAAGGTCTTCGAGGGGACGACGCTGACCAAGCGCGTCACCGTGACCGAGCAGGCGCTGACCAAGCAGGTTCCGGAAATCGAGTTCACCAACATCCTCGTTCCCGTCTTCGGGACCAGGTTCGACGACGACATCGTCGCCACCGCCGGCCGCCTCGCGGCAGCCGACGCCGGCGCCCGCAAGGGGCAGGACTCGCGGCTCGACGTCGTCTACGTGATCGAAGTGCCGCTGACGCTGCCGCTCGGGGCGAAGCTGCCGAAGGAGCGCGAGGAGCAGGCGCGGCGGGCGCTGGAGCGGGCGCGCGAGGTGGGGGAGGAGTACGAGGACGTGCAGGTGACGACCGACGTGATCCGCGCCCGCAAGGTCGGCGCCGGCATCCTCGAGGCCGCCCGGCGCAGCAACGCCGAGGCGATCGTGATCGGCGGCGAGCCGCCGTCGAAGATCCGCGGCGGCGGCGTGCTCGGGGGCATCGGCGCGGCGAAGCCGGACGAGATCGGGGCGGCGACCGAGTACGTGCTGAAGAAAGCTCCATGCCGGGTCCTGCTCACGGCTCCGCCGGAACCCGGATAGCGCAACAGCCCGTCTAGTATCCGCCTCATGTTCGTTTTGATCGTGGGATGCGGCCGAGTCGGCTCCTCGGTGGCAAGGGCGATGCTCCGTGAGGGGCACCAGGTCTCCTGCCTCGACGAGGACCCTGAGTCCCACGCCCGCCTCGAGGTCGGCCTGGAGAAGAGCTGGGAGGACCTCGGTGGCCAGTTCACCGTCGGCGCCGGCCTGGAGACCGAGGCCTTGGAGGCGGCGGGGATCGAGGGCGCCGACGTCTTCATCGCCTCCACCGATGGCGACAACACCAACATCGTCATCTCCCAGATCGCCCAGCGCCGCTACGAGGTCCCGACCGTGATCGCCCGCGTGCTCGACCCCTTGCGAGCCGAGTGGTACCAGCGCCAAGGGCTGAACACGGTCTGCCCGACCCGGGTCGCGATCGACCTGCTCGAGGGCGAGGTCCGCAACGCCGCGGGCCGCGGCGGCTCCACCGACGACACCCCAGCAGCGGCCTAGGAAGAGGGACGGAGAGCCATGTACATCATCGTCGTCGGCGCCGGGAAGGTGGGGTGGAACCTGGCGCGCGAGCTGCTCGACAAAGGCCACGAGGTGACCTTGATCGAGAACGACCGTCGCCGCTACCTGACCGTCGAGCAGGAGCTCGAGCACAACGTCTCCTACGGCGACGCCTCAGAGCTCTGGGTGCTGGAGCGGGCCGGGATTCAGCGCGCCGACATGGTGATCGCGGTCACCGGCGACGACGAGGACAACATGCTGATTTGCCAGGTCGCGAAAGAGAAGTACCTCGTCGACCAGATCATCGCCCGCGTCAACAACCCGCGCAACCGCCGCCACTTCGATCTGCTCGGGATCAAGCCCTCGGTCTCCGCGACCGACCTGATCCTGCGCCTGCTCGAGCACGAGGTGCCCGAGTACGGCCTCGTCCACCTGCTCGACCTGCAGGAGGAGCAGCTGGAGATCATCGAGATGCTGCTCGGGAAGGACTCCGGCGTGACCGGACGCCGGGTCGGCGACCTGCAGATGCCCGAAGGCAGCCTGCTGATCTCCGTCCTGCGCGAAGGCAAGGGGTTCGTCCCCAACGCCGACACCGTCCTCCAGGAAGGCGACGAGATCCTCGCCGTGCTCGACCCGGGCAAAGAGGAGGACCTGAAGGTGCTCTTCGGCCCCGAGGGCAACGGCAACGGCACCGGCGGGTAAGACCGCCGCCAAATCGGGCACTAAAGAGGTACCTATGGCTGATCGTGACGTCGATTTCCTCTTGATCGGGGGAGGCATGGCCTCCGCCCACTGCGCCGCCGAGCTGCGCCGGCGCGGCTCGGAGGGCTCGGTCCTGCTGGTCGGGCGCGAGCCGGAGCCGCCCTACGAACGGCCGCCGATCTCGAAGGAGTACCTGCGCGGCGACGCCGGCCGCGAGGACGCCCACGTCAACGGCGGTCGCTCCTGGTACGAGGAGAACGGGGTCGAGCTGCTGACCGGGAAGAACGTGATGGGGCTTGACCTCGAGGCCCAGACGGCGAAGATCCAAGGCGGCGAAGAGGTCGCCTTCGGCAAGGCCCTGTTCGGGACGGGAGCGATGGTCAACATCCTCCGCGTCGAGGGGGCCGAGAACGAGGGCATCCACTACCTCCGTGCCTTCGGCAACGCCGACGCCATTCGCGCGGATTCCGAGGGGGCCGAGCACGTCGTGCTCGTCGGCGGTAGCTACATCGGCTGCGAGGTCGCCGCCTCGCTGACCGCGCAGGGGACGAAATGCACGATCGTCGCGATGGAGGACGTCGCCCTCTCGCGCACCTTCGGCGAGGACGTCGGTCGCTGGTTCCAGGAGCGGCTCGAAGAGCACGGCGTCACCTTCCACGGCGGCGAGACCCTGAGCGCCTTCGAGGGCGATGGCCGGGTCCAGGCGGTCCTCTGCGAGAGCGGGCTCGCGGTCGAGTGCGACGCGGTCATCGTCGGCGCCGGAGTTCGGCCCGACGCGATGCTCGCGCAGCGAGCGGGAATCGAGGTCGGCGACGGTGGCATCGTCTGCGACTCCAAGCTCCGGACCTCCGCGCCGGGCATCTATGCCGCCGGCGACTGCTGCTCGTATGAGAGCGTCGTCCACGGCCGCCGCATCCACGTCGAGCACTGGGACGTGGCGATGCAGCAGGGCATCCACGCCGCCGCCAATATGCTCGGCGCCGAGGCCGACTACGAGGTCGTGCCGTACTTCTTCAGCGACCTCGCCGACTGGGCGAGCCTCGAGTACGTCGGCCCCGCCTACGAGTGGGACCGCGAGGTCTGGCGCGGCGACCGCGAGGGCGGCGAGTTCTCGGTCTGGTACCTGCAGGGCGACCGCGTCGCCGGCTGTCTCAGCGTCGGTCGCTCCGAAGAACTGGCGCAGGCGCGGCAGATGATCGCCGAGAAAACCCCCTTCACCGAGTAGGAGACCTCCGCTCTCCTGGTCCCTTATCCTGAGGGGAGCCGTTGCGGCCTGGTGTAATGGCAGCACGCCTCGCTCTGGACGAGGTAGTCGGGGTTCGAGTCCCTGGGCCGCAGCTTTCCCTGCAAAGGCGTCGAATCCCTTTGCTAGCGTCGCGCCCATGCGGAACACCGGTCAGAAGACGATTCTCCTCGCTCTCGCGGCGCTGCTCGCGCTGCTCATCGCCGGCTGCGGTGGCGGCGACGAGACCGAATCGACGACGACGCCGACGGTCGAAGAACCCGCCGCGCTGACCAAGGACGAACTGATCACCCAGGGAGACGCGATCTGCGCCGAGGTGAATGCCGCGGTCGGCGCCCTCACCTCCTCGGAAGAAACCGAAGAATCGGCCACCGAAGGCAGCGAAAAAGTTGCCAATCTCTACACCGGGATGGTCGAACGACTGCAGGACCTCGGCGAGCCTGCGGAAGACCCGACTGAGTACGCCGCCTTCGAAGAAGCGACGGCAGAACTGGGCCAGATCGAGGCCGACCTCAAGCTCGCCGCGGAACGCGAAGACGTGGCGACGGTCGAAGAAAAAGGCCAGGAAGCAGCGGCCGCCCTCGAAGAGTTTCAGTCGCAGGCGGCCACCTACGGCTTCGAAGACTGCAGCGCCGAACCCGGCACCTTGACCCCGGCCGGCGGCGGCGAAGCTACGCCCGGCGGCGAAGAATTTGAAGGGGGCGAAGAAGAAGGCGGGGTCGAAGTCGAACCCGAATTCGAAGAAGCCGCCCCCGAAGAAGAAATCGTTCCCGAAGAAGAAGTGGCTCCCGAAACGGGCGGGGCGGGCGGTTCCCCTGAAGCGCCGGCACCTGAACCCGAATCGGGCGGCGAATCGGGCGGCGTAGGACCCGGCTGATCAGCCTCTCCGAACTTTGGGGGGCCAGAGCCCCCGAAACTTCGGAACCGTGAGGGAGGGTCGGGTATCCCCTTCTCTCCCTGGGTTTTTCGCCGCAAACTCACTAGCTCTCGACGAGCAGCTAGTGCGAAAAACATGACGCCGGTCGTTCAGGGGATACCCGACCCTCCACCCGGTCGAGCTCTGTAGATCTCGGCATCTATGACCGGATCGAAGTTCCGTGGTTCCTTTGTCGTCTATAGGCGGACAAAGGAACCACGGAACTCGCTGCCCCACTGAATGCGCGCCGTGATCTTCCGCCTCCTTCATTTCTAATCTCCGCTCTGGAGATGAAGGCCCTCTCTATCGGACTATTCGTTTTCGCCTACTTGTCGGCCGTTATCGATGGCAGTCGTCAGCCGACTGGTCTCTACCCGGAAGGTGATACTGGGCGGAAGGGCCTGCGGAGATATGGATCGGATCACCCATGGATCGTCGCTGGGGCTTTCGCAGGGATCGCAGGAACGGTCCTCGCGCTGCTTTAGGACCGGCGCCTCACTGGATGCTTTCGCCTTCGGCCGAGAACCGCTCGCAGCTATCTGTCTTGGCAAGACGTGTTGTGGAGGCGTGGGGCACCCCTCCCACAAAGGCTCAAGAAGTCACGTTGGCGCCCATAAGTTCGCCCAGCTGCGCGACGGTCTTTGGGGGAGGGGTGCCGCACGCCTGTGCCAACAGAGCAGTTGTCTCGAGACTGTCAGCTACAAGCTAGGCAGCTGAGGACTCAGACCAGGCGCCGTAGAGCTTCGAGTAGGGGCCGTTGGCGGCTATGAGCTCGTCGTGGGTGCCTTGCTCGGCGATTTGGCCGTGCTCCAAGACGACGATCTTGCCTGCTCTTCTGATCGTGGAGAGGCGGTGGGCTATGACTATTGCGGTGCGGCCGTGGAGGAGGCGCTCTAGGCCTCGCTCGATCGTTTTCTCGGTGCGGACGTCGACGTTGGAGGTGGCCTCGTCGAGGATGAGGATGCGGGGCTCGGCTAGGAGGGCGCGGGCGAAGGCGACGAGCTGGCGCTGGCCCGCTGAGAGCTGGATGCCCCGCTCGCCGATCTGGGTGTCTAGGCCTTCGGGGAGGGCGGCGACAAACTCGGTGGCGCCGACGGCACTGATCGCCGCCTCGATCTCTTCGTCGCTTGCCTCCGGCCGGCCGAAGGCGACGTTCTCGCGGACGCTGCCGGAGAAGAGGAAGCCCTCCTGCGGGACGATCCCGAGCTGGCGCCGCAGCGCCCGCTGCTGGACGCCGCGGAGGTCGTGGCCGTCGACCCGGACCGTCCCCTTCTGCGGGTCGTAGAAGCGGGCGACGAGCTTGGCGAAGGTCGACTTGCCGGCGCCGGTGGCGCCGACGAGGGCGAGGGTCTGCCCGGGTGGCACGTGCAGGTCGACGCCTTCGAGCGCCCAGGTGTCCGCGCCGGACTCGCCCTCCTCGCCGTAGGAGAACCAGACGCCCTCGAGGTCGATTTCGCCGCGCAGCTCGCCGGGGTCGATCGCCCCCGGCGCGTCGACCATGTCCGGCTTGGTCTCCAGCAGGTCGAAGATCTTGTCGAGCGCCGCCATCCCCTGCTGGTAGGTCGTGTAGAGCTGGGAGAGCTGCTGGATCGGTTCGAAGAAGGTGTTGAGGTAGCCGACGAAGGCGACGATGACGCCGATCTGGATCGCCCCGTCGATCGCCTGGCTGCCGCCGTAGAGGAGGATCACCGCGGTCCCGATCGCGGAGAGCATTTCCACCGCCGGGAAGTAGGAGGCGTTGAGGTAGACGGTTTTCATGTTGACCTCGCGGTTCGCTTCGTTGAGCGCCGTCATCTCGTCGAGGTGGCGCGGCTCCTGGCCGAAGCTGCGAACGACGCGGACGCCGCTGAGGGACTCCTGCAGGTAGGCGGTGATCGCGGCGATCCGCTCCCGCGTCGCCTTGTAGGCGCCGGCGGAGACGACGCGGAAGATCAGGCTCGCGATCGCCAGCAGCGGGAAGGTGAGGAAGGTGATCAGCGCCAATTTGACGTCGAGCACGAGGAGGATGACGACGACGCCGACCAGGGTCAGGGTGCTGGAGAACATCGTCACCACCCCGGTGGTGACCAGTTGGTTCAGGGCCTCGATGTCGTTGGTCATCCGCGAGATCAGGACGCCGGGGCTGCGGCGGGTGAAGAAGCCGATCGACATCGACTGGATGTGGGTGAAGACGCGCTCGCGCAGGTCCTGAAGCACCCGCGTCCCGATCCAACCGACCATGTAGGTCTGCAGGTAGGTGGCCAGCGCGTAGACGACCGAGACGGCGACGAAGGCGACGACGATCAGGTCGAGGGCGCTGAGGTCGCCGGCGAGGATGCCGGAGTCGATCGCCCGTCCAGCCAGGTAGGGGGGAGCGAGGCCGGCGGCGGTGGCGAGCAGGAGGCCGAGGAACATCAGGCCGACGCGGCCGCGGTAGGGCCGCAGCTGCGCGACCAGCCAGCGCACCTTGTGCCCGCGGCGGTCCTGGCCGCGGAGGAGGCGCCAGAGGTCGGCGAAGAGCCGGCCGATGTTGCCCATGTTGGGGGACCCGTTCACAGCTTCGCCATCTCCTCGCGCTCCTCGAGGTCGCGCTGGAGGAAGACCGCGTCGGCGAGCCCGTGCTCGGCGATCTCGCGGTAGAAGCCGCAGCCGTCCAGCAGCTCCTGGTGGGTGCCGCGGTCGACGATGCGGCCGCCGTCGAGGACGACGATCTCATCGGCGAGCGAAACGGTCGAGAGGCGGTGGGCGATGATGAAGGTCGTCCGCCCGGCCATCGCCTCGCGCAGCCCGGCTTTGATCTCGGTCTCGGTGGTCGCGTCGACCGAGGAGGTGGCGTCGTCGAGGATGAGGATCCGCGGGTCGGCGAGCAGGGCGCGGGCGATCGCGACCCGCTGGCGCTGGCCGCCAGAGAGGGTGAGGCCGCGCTCGCCGACGCGGGTCTCGTAGCCGTCGGGAAGGGCGCGGATGAACTCGTCGGCCTGGGCGCGGCGCGCCGCGGCTTCGATCTCCTCCAGCGTCGCCCCCGGCCGCGCGTAGGCGATGTTCTCGGCGACCGAAGCGGTGAAGAGGAAGCTGTCGTCGGCGACGAAGGCGATCTCCGAGCGCAGCGAGGCGACCTCGACCTCGCGCACGTCGGCCCCGTCGACCAGCACGGTCCCGGCGGTGGGGTCGTAGAGCCGCGCGATCAGCGCCACCAGGCTCGTCTTGCCGGAGCCGGACGGCCCGACCAGCGCCACCGTCTTTCCGGCCTCGACTTCGAGCGAGACCTCCTCCAGCGCCGGGACCTCCTCGGCCCTCTCGTAGTGCAGCGTGACGTCGCGCAGCTCGACGCGGCCGCCGCCGGGCGGCAGCGCCGGCGCCTCGGGCGGGCTCTGGATCGCCGGTTCGCGGTCGAGGATCTCGAAGAGGCGGTTGCCGGAGGCGATCGCCCGCTGCGCCATCCCCATCGTCATCCCCAGCGAGCGCATCGGCCCAGCCAGCATCGCCAGATAGGTGTAGAAGGCGGTGAAATCGCCGAGGCTGAGGTTGCCGTTGATCACCTCGCGGCCGCCAACGAGCAGCACGAGGGCGATTCCCAGCTGCGGCAGGAAGCCGAGCAGCGGCGAGAAGAACGCCTGCAGCTGAGTCGAGTAGATGCTCTGGTCGAAGACCCGCGCCACCGCGCGCTGGAAGCGGCGCAGCTGGTACTCCTCACGAGCGAAGGCCTTGACGATGCGGATCCCGGAGACGTTCTCCTCGGCCTCGGCGGTCAGCTCGGCGATCCGCTGCTGGACCTCCTGCTGGGCGGGGCGGGAGACGCGGTTGTAGCGGGAGGCGACGTAGACGACGAGCGGCGCCGGCGCCAGCGCCACCAGCGCCAGCCAGGGGTTGATCGCGAACATCACTGCGCTCGCCAGCGTGATCGTCAGCAGATTCTGGGTGATGAAGATGAGGCCGTAGCCGAGGAAGAAGCGGATCGACTGCAAATCGACCGTCGCTCGCGACATCAGCTGCCCGGTTTGCTGGCCATCGAAAAAGCCCAGCTCGAGCCGCTGCAGGTGGGCGTAAAACGTCTGCCGCAGGTCGAACTCGACGCCGAGGGACACCTTGCCTGCAACCACGCGCCGGACCACGATCAGCCCCAGCCGCAGCACCGCCGCCCCGAGGATCGCCAGCGACAGCGGCAACAGGTCGGGCTTGTTCCCTTCCTCGATCGCATTCACCGCCTGCCCGATCAGCCAGGGAATCAGCACGGTCATCCCCATAGCGGCCCAGGCAAAGATCAAAGAACCCCAAAGCTGCACCCGGTAAGGGCGCAGAAATCCCATCAAGCGGCGGTAAGTACGCACCTAGCCACTATACAAAGTGAAGTAATGGCGACCCGTGTCGAGTTTGTGGCCCTATAGGCATACAAACTCGACACTGGCCTTTCTATTCCAATCGCGCCGCGGCCTTGGCGCTGGGGACTTTGCCCTCGGGGCAGGGTTTCGGGCCCTTGTTGTGGCGGGGGAGGATCTGGAAGTTAGTGACGTCGTGGAACTGCGTCGTCGTGCCGCTGTTCTGAGCGAGGTTGACGATCAGGCGGTAGAAGCCGGGGGGGAGGCCGTGGTAGAAGATCTCCGGCCTGGTGGCGGGGGAATAGCTGCCGGCGGTGCCGAGTTGCTCGGCGAGGACGCCGTTGGGGCCGGCGTAGGCGGCGTAGTCGAAGGAGCGGCCGGCGAGGCGGCCTTTGCCGACGGGGCTGTTGATCGCGTCTTCGAGTTTCTTCGGATCGACGCAGTCGGGAACCCGTTTGAGGCTGAAGCGCAGGTGACCCTCGCCCAGCTGCGGTTCGCGGCCGAGCTGGCGCGGGGCCAGCTGGAAGTTCTCCACCGCGACCTTGACGACGACGGCGTGGCTGGTCTGACGGGCGCCGTTGCGGGGGGAGATGATTTCTACCGCTGGCGCGCCCGGCACTGCTTCTTCGGCCTCGGCCGGCTCGGGGGTCTGCTTGCCGCCGAAGATCAGCGCTAACGCCACGGCGACCGCGGCCAGCGCCACGGCCACGACGGTTGCTGTCCTCGTCCGCATCGGCCGGGAAGACTACGCGGAAAGCGGGCGGGCGCCTGTCCTCTCGCTAGCCTGTCCCGTTCGCGATGACGCCTGCCTCCGAACTTGCCTACCGCATCGGCGCCGCCGCCCGCCACCCCGCCAACTGGGTCCAGCTGCTCAAGTTCGGCCTCGTCGGCGGCAGCGGCTACCTGATCAACCTCGCCGTCTTCGTAGTCCTGGCGGGCAGCCTCGGCATCCACCACGTCATCGCCGCGATCGGCGCCTTCGCCGTCGCCGTGACCAACAACTTCCTCTGGAACCGTCACTGGACCTTCGGCCCCGGCGACGGCCCGGCCCACTTCCAGGCAGCCCGCTTCTTCGCCGTCAGCCTCGCCTCACTAGCCCTCAACATCGCGGTCCTCCAGCTCCTGCTCTCCACCGGAGCCACTGGGGAGCTGACCGCCCAGGCAATCGCCGTAGCCGCCGCGATGCCCTTCAACTTTGTGGGCAACCGTCTCTGGACCTTCGCCTAGCGCCCTTCACGGCTCAGTTAGCCTTGAGCTAGATGAGCAATAGCAGGAAGAACTACGACCCGCAGGCGATCGAGGCTGCGCGCCAGCAGGCCTGGGAGCAGCGCGGCGACTTTGCCGCGCCGAAGCCCGAGGACGGCCAAGAGCGCGTTTACATCAAGCCCTCGAGCCCGTTCACCTCGGGCAACCTCCACATGGGCCACGTCCGCGATTACTCGATCGGCGACGCCTACGCCCGCTTCCGCCGTGGCCGCGGCGACGCCGTCCTCTTCGGCTTCGGCTTCGACGCCTTCGGCCTCCCGGCCGAGCTGGCGGCGATCGAGCGCCAGGAGCCGCCGGCCGAGTGGGTGGCGGAGTGCGGCGAGCGGATGCTGGGGCAGATGCGGCGCCTCGGCTTCTCCTTCGACTATGACCGCGTCTTCTACAGCTCCGACGAGGGCCAGTACCGCTGGTCGCAGTGGCTCTTCCTCACCCTGCTCGAGCACGACCTGATCTACCGCGCCGACGCCACCGTCGACTGGTGCGACACCTGCCAGACCACCCTCGCCTCGATCCAGGTCGAGGACGGCCGCTGCTGGCGCTGCCACAACGAGGTGCGGCTGATCAGACGCCCGACCTGGTTCCTGCGCATCACCCCTTACCTGGAGGAGAACGACCGCAACACGCAGCAGCTCGCCGAGGGCGGCATGTGGGACGAGCTCTCGCTCGCGACCCAGCGCTACATCCTCGGCCGCGCCGACGGGGTCGAGGTCGACCTGATGGCGGGCGACGGCCGCGCCCTCACCGCCTTCACCCCGCACCGCGAGCACGCCGGGCTGGCCGCGTTCGTCCTGCTCTCGCCCCGCCACCCGGAGGTCGATGCCTGGGTCCCCGACCCGGCGGCGCGTGAGGAGCTCGAGCGGATGCGCTCGGGCGGCTGGGACCGCAGCGCCCGCGACGCCCGCTCGGTGCCGCTGGTCGACACCGGCGCCTCAATCGCCGGCCCGAACGGCGAGGAGCTGCCGGTCGTCGTCTCGCCGATCGTCGACGCCCGCTTCGGCCCGACCGCGGCCCTCGGCGTCCCCGCCGTCGACACCGCCGACCGCGACCTCGCCGAGCGCCTCGACCGCGTCCCCGTGCCGGAGCCGGTCGAGGATGGGGGAGAGGCGCCTGCCGCCGCGCCGGTCGCCGACGCCCGCGAGGCGACCCGCTACCGCGCCAACGACTTCTCGATCTCGCGCCAGCGCTCCTGGGGGACGCCGATCCCGGTGATCCTCTGCGAGCAGTGCGGCCCGGTCCCCGTCCCCGAGGCCGACCTGCCCGTAGTCCTCCCGCGCGACATCAAACCCACCGGCGAAGGGAATCCGCTGGCCGAGCGCCCGGACTTCGTCGACGTCGAGTGCCCGAAGTGCGGCGGCGCCGCAAAGCGCGAGACCGACACCCTCGACTGCCACTTCGACGCGCTCTGGCTTTGGGTCCCGGCCGCGGTCCCGCCCGAGGGCCGCGAGGAGCAGATGTTTACCCACCCCGAGCTGCAGGAGTGGCTGCCCTCCGAGCGCCTGGTCGCCGGCAACGACAGCGGCGGCTTCGTCTTCGACCAGCGCGTCGTCACCAAGGCCCTGCGGGACATTGGCCCCTTCGCCTTCATGGCGGAGGGGGAGCCCTTCGCCGGCTGCCTCTTCCACGAGATGGTGATCGCCGATGGCCGCAAGATGAGCAAGCACCTCGGCAACGTCGTCAACCCCGACGAGCTCGTCTCCGAGCACGGCGCGGACACCGTTCGGCTGGCCGTGCTGTACGCGGCGGGGCCGGCGAAGACGCTGAACTGGAGCGACGGCGCGGTCCGCTTCGCCGGCCGCTTCCTCCGCAGCCTCTGGAACTACACGCACGAGCGCGCCGCTGCTCTGGAGAGCCTCGAGCACGACGCCGAGGCAGCCGCCGATACCGAGCACATGCGCGACCGGCTGCGGAAATGGTGCGAGAACGGGCTCTCCCGCATCACCGAGGACACCGCGCAACTGCAGATGCACAAGTCGATCCGGGACATCACCCGGCTCTTCGAGCGGATCCAGGACTTCGAGAAGCGGGTGATCAAACGTCGCGGCGCCGTCGGGCGGGCCGACGCCGAGGCCCAGCTCGCCGCGCTCGCACTACTGGCGCGGACGCTGGTCCCGTTCGCCCCCCACGTCGCCGAGGAGCTGCTGGTCGCGGCCGGGGTGGAGGACACTGCCGAGGCGCTGGAGGTCTGGCCAGAGAGCGCCGAGATCCCGGTTTCAGCGCAGATTGCACCCGCGTCCTAAACAAAATTCAGGTCCATTAAGCAAAACCCCTTGATTGCTGGATTCAGGTCTGTTATGAATGCACCTGCCGGGCGATCAACCGGTGAAGGAGGCGGGGCTCTCGGATCTGGGAAACCGCCTTGGGGTGGCAAAGGAGGACCAATCCTGAGCCAGGATCAATCGTCATGACGGATCCTGGTCACGTCGGCTCGGCCGACGTCGCCCCGCCTCCCTTCACTTCTTTCTTCTCAGGGGTACCGGGGCGGCAGGGTTAGCCCCGTGGGGGCTTCTTGACGTCGAAGCGACGGGCTTTCGGCAGCCAGGAGATGCCGTCGCAGAGGGCGCTGGGCGTCGTCTTCAGGGCGCCGGCAAGCTTGACGATCGTGGCCAGGCGCGGCTCGCGCCCGGCCCGCTCGAGCAGCGACACCTCGGTGCGATGGAGATCGCAAAGGTAGCCCAGCTCTTCCTGGGAGACGCCGGCCTCGCTGCGGGCCTTACGGAGGTTGATCGCGAAGCGCTCCTGCGGAGTCATTGCTCGCGATCCTCTCAACCGCTGACAGAACCTCTACAGACAAGGGCATTCATCTGGCTTGCGCCCGCCACAGGTTCCGCTACCTTGCTGGAAGTGAATGCGGAAGGAATCTCTCGCAGGCTTTGCGCAGAAACCGTTGAGCAGTGGCCCACGGTGTGTTATACCCGTGCGACCAACCGGAACAGCGCCGAGCGATCGGCGGCAAAGGAGGAGTCATGAGTGACGCGGTAGATCCGCATCTCACCGAGCCCTACGGGCTCCGGACCCGCTCCTGTGCCACCGAACTCACCTGCCGCGAGTGCGGCTACCGGACGCCGCTTCTCGACAAAGCCTTCAAGTGCCCCGCCTGCGGCGAAGGGCTCGACGTCGACTACGACTACGACCTCGCCAAGCAGCGGATCGCCGAGCGCCCGGCCGCGGAGCGTCCGTGGAACATCTGGCGCTTTGAGGAGCTCTTGCCGATCCTCAACCGCCGCGCCCAGGAGCGGGTCGGCCAGTTCGCCGGCAAAACGCCGCTGATCCACGCCGAGCGGCTCGGCGCCGAGCTCGGCCTCAGCAAGCTCTACATCAAGGACGACTCGACCAACCGCCCCTCGCTCTCCTACAAGGACCGGGTCGTGGGGATGGCGATCGCGCGCCTGCTCGAGCTCGGCAAGAACGAGGTCGGCTGCGTCTCGACCGGCAACGTCGGCACCGCGGTGGCGGCGCTGGCGGCCCAGGCCGGGGCGACGCCCTACATCTTCTACCCGGGCAACATGGAGAAGGGCAAGGCGAAGGCCTGCCGGGCGATGGGCGCGCAGGTGATCCAGCTCGACGCCAACTACGACGGGGCCAATCGCGCCTGCCGCGAGCTGGCGCTGGCGACGGGGATGGAGTTCGCCAACATCACCCTGCGGCCGTTCTACGCCGAGGGAGCGAAGACGATGGCCTTCGAGGTCGTCGAGGAGATGGGCTGGCAGGCGCCGGACCACTTCGTCATCCCGGCCGCCGGCGGCACCCTCTCCTCGCGCGTCCACAAGGGGCTGGTCGAGATGGAGACGGTCGGTCTCGCCGAGACTGCCGGCTCGAAGATCAACATCGCCCAGGCGAGTGGCTGCTCGCCGATCTCGACCGCGATCACGGCCGGCGGCGCGGCGATCGAGGCGCAGACGCCGGAGACGGCCGCGCACTCGATCGCGATCGGGGCGCCTGGCGACGGCGCCCTCGTCGTCGACGCGGTGGTCTCGCGCGGCGGCTCCGGCGCCACGGCTTCCGACGAGGAGATCTTCGGCGCGATCGACCTGCTCGGCGAGACCGAGGGCATCCTCACCGAGCCGGCGGGCGGGACGACGATCGCCTGCACGGCGCGGCTCGCCCAGGAAGGCAAGATCGCCCCGGACGAGACCGTCGTCGCCGTGATCAGCGGCAACGGGCTGAAGACCTTGCAGGAGCATCCGGAGAAGAGCTGGCCGGAAATGGTTCCCTGCGAGGCCGGGGCGATGGAGGAGATCCTCAACGACTTTCGCCAGGCAGCAGCGACGGCCGCGCTGCGCTGAGCGGAAGGGGGGCAGGCGACTGGCGCGACTTCCCGGCGCGCCGCCGGTCGCCTTGCCCCCTCAGCCACCTCCCCGCGGCGATCAATAGCCTGTTTGGCTGGTGAGCCAGCCACCCGAGATAGAAGGCGTCACCCACCACTGGGTTGAGGCCCGCGGCCTGCGCTTCCACTACGCCGAAGCGGGGTCGGGAGAGGACGTCGTCCTCTGCCTCCACGGCTGGCCCCAGCACTGGTACGAGTGGCGGCACCTGATGCCGGCCCTCGCCGGCCGGCACCGAGTGCTGGCGCTCGACCTGCGCGGTTTCGGCTGGTCAGACGCCCCCGACGAGGGCTACGAGAAGGAGAACATGGCCGACGACGTCTTCGCCGTCCTCGACGCGCTGGGGATCGAGCGGGTGAAGCTGGTCGGCCACGACTGGGGCGGCTGGATCGGCTTCCTGATGGCACTGCGGAAGCCCGAGCGGGTCGACCGCTTCCTCGTCCTCAACATCGTCCCGCCCTGGGTCAGGACCCGTGCCGTCGTCGGCCACGCCTGGCGCTTCTTCTACCAGCAGCTGGCACTGGCGCCGATCCTCGGCTACCGGCTCCACCGCGGCGGCCAGTTCATCCGCAAAGTCCTCGTCGGCGGCTCGACGGTGAAATCGGTCTGGAGCGAGGAGGAGCTGGCGGTCTTCGCCGACAACCTCGCCGAGCCCGCCCGCTCGATGGCCGGCGTCCACATGTACCGGACTTTCAACTGGCGCGAGGCTCCGGCGATGGCCAAAGGCCGCTACGCCAAGGCCCATCTCGAGGTCCCGACCCTGATGGTCTTCGGCGAAGACGACTTCGTCCTCCGTCCCTCGATGCTGGCGGGCTACCAGCGCCACGCCCCTCAGATGCGAGTCGAGCTGGTTCCAGACACCGGCCATTTCATCGTCGACGAGCGCCCGGAGCTGGTTGCCGAAAGAGCACAGGAGTTCCTCGCTTAGCCGGTCGGTGGAGAGGGGAAGGGGTACCCCCGTCCCCTCCTGCAACAGGCTCAGGCCCGAATCCGGGCCTCCTCCAGGTCCAGATCGCGCTCGATCATCCGGAGGGTTTCGTGGCGCAGACGGCCGGCGCTTCTCAGGGAGAGGAGTTCCTCTCGCTCGATGCCGATCAGCTCGCGGCGGAGGAGGCCGTAGTCGGCGAGCTTCTGCTCGCGGGCTGCTACCTCGGGGTCCTCGCCGCCCAGGACCGCCTGGCACATGCGAAAGCGGGCGCGGTAGAGGTCGCGGAGGCGCTTCAGCTGCGACTCGTTGGCGCGGCCGTCTTTCTCCATTTCGTCGAGGCGGTCGAGGGCTGACTGGGCTGCCTCCATTCGCGCCACGGCCTCTTCGTCGGACCAGCGGCGCGGGTGCTCGAGCTTGAGGGCGCGGACGATGTAGGGGAGCGAGAGGCCCTGGCCGACGATCGTGATCAGGATCAGGGCGAAGGTGAGGAAGATGATCTGGGGGCGGGCGTCGACGCTGAGCGGCACCGCCAGCGCCGCGGCGAGGGAGACGGCACCGCGCATCCCGCTCCAGCCGACCGCGAAGCGCTCGCCGAGGGTGTCACCGGCGTCGCCGCGCAGGGCGAAGACGAAGGCGAGGCGGGCGGCGAGGGAGGCGGCCGCGATCGCCGCGGCGGGCAGCAGCAGCTCGCCGATCCCTGACGAGCTCGCTTCGAGCGTGTCGACGATGTCGGGCAGTTGCAGGCCGAGGAGGATGAAGAGGGTGATCTCGAGGCCGAAGACGAGGACCTGCCAGAAGGCGACGGCGTTGAGGCGGATGTCGGCGTCGAGCGATTGAGGGGAGCGGTAGCCGGCGTAGACCCCGGCGACGACGGCGGCGAGGATGCCGGAGACGTGCAGCTCCTCGGCGCCGATGTAGGCGGCGTAGGCAGTGAGGAGCGTCAGCATGATCGAGACGTCGTTGTCGCTGAGACGGCGGACGACGAGGTCGGAGAGGACGCCCACGGCGAGGCCGGCGAGGATGCCGCCGGCGGCGACGCCGACGAACTCGAGCGCCGAGCCGCCGAAGCTGAAGGCGCTGCCGGTTGCGACCCCGACGGCGATCCGGTAGAGGACGAGGGCGGTACCGTCGTTGATCATTGACTCGCCTTCGACCAGCAGTCGCACCCGCTCGGGGGCGCCGAGGCGGCGGAAGATCGAGGTCGCGGCGACGGTGTCGGTGGGGGCGAGGATGGCGCCGAGAATCGCCGCCTCGGCCCAGCTCAGATCCGGGACCAGTTCGTGGGCGACGAGGGCGACGACGCCGGCGGTGATGAAGACGAGGCCAACCGAAAGCAGGGCCAGCGGCCGCATCACCGCCCGCAGCTCCAGCGGCGAGGTGCGCCAGCCGGCGGCGTAGACGAGCGGCGGCAGGAAGACGAGGAAGATCGTGTCCGGCTCAAGTTCGACGCTGGGGAGGCCGGGGATGAAGGCGATCGCGAGACCACCGAGGACGAGGGCGATCGGTGCCGGCACCTTGCCGAGGTCGGCGAGGCGGACGAGCAGGGTCGCGGCGAGGACGAGAACGAGGATCGACTCGATGTCGTGCACGCGCACATAACATCAAGGGCGACGTGGACGAACTGCTCTCACCGCCGCTGGAGGACATCGACCACACGCGAGGCGAGCGTGGAGCGCCGCTGCAGCTGGTGATGTTCGGCGACTTCCAGTGCCCCTTCTGCCTCGGCGCCCAGTCAGTTTTGCGTCGCGTGCGCGAGAGGCTCGGCGACCAGCTCCTCTTCGGCTTCCGCCACCTGCCGATCCCCGAGCGCCACCCGCTGGCGCCCCTGGCCGCCGAAGCGAGCGAGGCGGCGGCCGCCCAGGGCAGCTTCTGGGAGTACCACGACGCCCTCTACGCGAACCAGCCGAAACTCTCGCGGGAGACGATGCTAGAGGTGGCGCGTGACCTCGGCCTCGACGTCGACCGCGTTACGGCCGAGATCGAGTCCGGGGCCCATCGCGACCGCATCGCCCGCGACATCGCCTCGGCGGAGGCAAGCGGCGCCACCGGCACCCCGACCTTCTTCGTCAACGGCAAGCGCTTCTTTGGCGCCTACGACGCCGGGTCCCTGGTCGAGGCGCTGGAAGCCTGATCCGCTCCGAACCAGCATCATCCGGGTTAACCAGTTGACTTAGCCCGAGAACACAGCGAAGGGGAGAGCAAAGAGTGGAGATCGTGCAGGCAAGAAAGCTGTTCGGCTGCGTCGCCGTTTGGCTGGCGATTGCGGCGCTGGCGCCGGCTCTGGCTGCCGCGAGTTCGATCTCCGGGACGGTGACTGAGGAAGGTACGGACGCTGGCATCGAGGGCATTCAGGTCTGTGCGGAACCGGAACCGTTCACCTTCGAAGGCGGCTGCGCAGAAACGGACTCAAGCGGCGCCTATTCACTCCAAGACCTGCCCGCCGCCTCCTATTCCCTCCGCTTCTCGGCTTGGCCGCAGGAGCTCAACTACGTGCAGGAGTGGTACGGGGGAGATCAGATTTATCCCGGCGATCTGGTCACGGTCGGCGACGCCGGGGACGCGACCGGCATCGACGCCGAACTAGAAGAGGGCGGCGTAATTACCGGGACCGCTTCTGACGGGACGACTCTTGGCCCGGCGGCGGGAGTCTGGGTCTGCGTTGAAGCCTT
>Ga0209152_10000196_pt1 | contig 31362 bp, 28 predicted proteins | sample GraSoiAngelo_107_FD_185873 | JGI IMG/M metagenome (GOLD analysis project Ga0209152, IMG submission 185873) | Grasslands soil microbial communities from the Angelo Coastal Reserve, California, USA - 14_0903_09_30cm (SPAdes) (version 2) | ecosystem: Environmental > Terrestrial > Soil > Grasslands...
AACGGCCCATGCTTCAGGAACCGTTATCGTGACCTGGGGAGGGGCGCGATTTGATCCCGAATGAACCGCGGACCGGTCGATGTAGTCGTTTTGGGGCCTTGACGATCTTGTTGGCCAAGGCAACGTTCTCCGCTTCGGCATCTGAGATGCCACGCCTGGCGGATCGCCGCGGCACCTTGGCGGTGGGGCGTGACTGGTCGAGTTTCCCTCGGGTTGCCGTTCCCAATACGGTCTCATTCGCCTGACGGTCGCTTCACCCAACTTCGCCGGATCACCAGGCTGGACGAAGCCTTTCCTTCCTCTAGGCCTCATGGTTGAATGGGGGCCCCGCAGGTGACTGACAGTGGTCATCTGCAATGGTGTGCAAAGCTCGACTGAAAAGACAAGCCGGTCGGAGAAAGGCAGCAGACGTGCGCCGCGCAGATAAAACTGGGAGAAGTGAACGGATGTAGCTCAGGACTCTTTGGTGCTGTGCGAGGGAGGATTTGTAGCTACATGGACCGAAGAACATTTTTGAAGAGATCTGGCATGACCGCGTTTCTGCAGCTTTGGCCGCCTTGCCTTTTTGCGAGCAAGACTTTTCGCCGGCGGCGTCCGTCGGATGCAGACTGGCCTTCCAAAGCGGCGTGGAAACGGCTCAACGACGCGCTTGACGGAAATTTGATTCCTGTGGAGTTTCCGATTGACGCGTGCATCAAAGAGGCGGACGGTACCGCGTGCAAGAACCTGATTGCAAATATCAAGAACCCGTACTACATCGGCGAGCATCCAGGCCTGACGCAAACCCTGGGATGGGTAGATGCATGGTTCACGAAACCGAGCGTCTTCGCGGTCGCAGCGAAGGATGCAAATCACGTTGCCGCAGCGATCCAATTCGCGCGTGAGAATGACCTGCGCCTGGTGTTGAAGGGCGGTGGGCACAGTTATCAAGGAACCTCCAATGCGCCGGATTCGCTGCTGGTTTGGACGCGCCAGATGCACGACGTATTGATGCACGAAGCGTTTGTTCCCGAGGGCTGTGACGGGAAGCAAGTGGCCCAGCGCGCGGTGACCTGCGGGTCCGGTGCAATCTGGATGCAGGCGTACGATGCCGTGACCACCAAAGCCGGCGCGTACGTTCAAGGCGGCGGATGCACGACGGTGGGCGTAGCGGGGCTCGTGCAAAGCGGCGGCTTCGGGAGTTTTTCAAAGCATTATGGGACATGTGCCGCGGGCCTACTCGAAGCGGAAGTTGTGACTGCTGACGGAAAGATTCGGATCGCGAACGCGTGCGCGAATCCGGACTTGTTCTGGGCGCTTAAGGGAGGCGGAGGGGGCACTTTCGGCGTGGTGACCAAGGTGACGCTGCGCGTGCACGAACTTCCCGAGTACGCGGGCGGCGCGATTTTCCGGGTCAAGGCTTCTTCGGATGACGCGTTTCGCCGGTTGTTACGCTATTTCGTCGGTTTTTACCGCGAAAATCTCTTCAACGATCATTGGGGTGAGCAGGCGCACATCGGCCCGGACAATGTGCTCGGGCTCAGCATGGTTTCACTAGGACTGAGCACCGAAGAAGCGAGGAAAGTCTGGCAACCCTTCTTGGACTGGATTGCGCGTTCCCCGGGAGTTTACACGGTCGAGCCAGGAATGATTCTAGGCAGCATGCCCGCGCGGCATTGGTGGGACGTGGCGTGGAGGAAAGAGCAGCACCAGCACGTTTTCGATTCGGACGCGCGACCTGGCGCGAGCGAGAACAACGTGTGGTGGACGGGCGACGGGGGCCAGGTAGCCTGGACCATCTACGGTTTCGAATCACTCTGGCTGCCGGCATCGTTGCTCGGAGATGACTTGCAGGAGCAGCTGGCGAACGCGCTGTTTGCTGGTTCCCGCTACGAACTGATCGAGCTGCATTTCAACAAAGGGCTCGCGGGGGCGCCTCGCGAGGCTATCGAAGCGGCGAGAGATACGGCGACGAATCCGGCCGTGCTGAATGCTTTTGCGCTGGCGATTGTCGCGGACGGCCAAGGCGGGTATCCAGGGGTACGCGGCCACGAGCCGGACGTCGAAGCCGGACGAAAATCACGCGAGCGGGTTCATGGTTCGATGAACGAGCTGCGCACGCTGACGCCAAACGGCGGATCGTATGTCTCGGAAAGCAATTTCTTCGAGAAGGACTGGTCGCATTCTTATTGGGGCAGCAATTATGCGCGGCTCGCTTCGGTGAAGAAGAAATACGACCCGACAGGATTGTTCTTTGTACATAATGGTGTCGGCTCGGAAGAATGGAGTGCGGACGGCTTCACTAAACTCTGAGCCGCAAGAGGCGTCTGGCAAATGGCTCCTCACGCGGAGGACCGTTGTTAGGGCGCCGCGGATTGTCTATCCGTGCGGATATCATTGAGACTTTCGCAGGCGTGTGAGGAGAAAATTGTGCCTAGAATTGTGCTTCGCTTAACAGCAGGCCGTTTTCCATCCATTGCTGAAGAACCCGTACTGGTAACTGGAATTGGGAAAGCAGTTTCGCCTTATCGGCCGGAATTTTCTGATTTGGCAAAATCCGCCGCTCACTAAGACAGGACCAGAAGTGGCAACGCTAGTGCGGCACTGTTACCATTAGCGGTCGTGCCTCCCTAGAGGCAGATCTGGGGACGCGACCGCTGACATCGACATGGCAAGCGACTCCCGGGCCCCTCGTAAGCCACCTGCTGATGAATCGGTTGACAGCAGCACGTCGTCGACACAGCCATGGAGACCGAAGGCAAATCCATGGTTGATCGCAGTGGTAGTGGCAATGGCGGCTTTCATGGAGGTGCTCGATACGAGCATCGCCAATGTTGCGCTTCCCTACATGGCCGGCAACCTTGGTGCCAGCAATGACGAAAGCACCTGGATTCTGACCTCTTACTTGGTTTCGAACGCCATCGTATTGCCCATCAGCGGCTGGTTTGCCAGCGTCCTCGGACGCAAACGCTTCTTCCTATTGTGCCTGGTCATCTTCACCATAAGTTCACTGCTGTGTGGCATGGCGCCGAGCCTGGGGGCGATTATCTTGTTCCGGGTGCTACAAGGCGCAGGCGGAGGTGGGCTGCAGCCCGTGGCACAATCCATCTTGGCCGACACCTTTCCTCCCCAGCAGCGCGGTCTCGCATTTGCGCTCTACGGCATCACCACGATCATCGCCCCAACCGTCGGCCCCACTTTGGGCGGATGGATCACCGACAATTACACCTGGCGTTGGATTTTCTTCATCAACCTGCCGGTAGGAATTCTTACGTTGTTCCTGGTACTGCGACTGGTGGAAGACCCGCCGTGGATGAAGCGTCTCACGGGTGCGGCAGTGAAAATCGATTACATCGGCGTGGCCTTGCTGACGCTGGGAGTAGGCGCGCTCCAGGTGATGCTCGACAAAGGGCAGGAAGACGACTGGTTCGGCTCGCATTTCATTCTCACTCTGGCGGTCCTCGCAGCGGTCGGCCTTGTGTCGCTGGTCATGTGGGAATGGTTTCAAAAACAGCCTATCGTTGATGTGCGACTTTTCAAGAACATGAATTTTCTTGGGGCGAACGCGATGATGTTTATCCTCGGCATCATGCTGTTCTCCAGCTTGGTTATGATGCCTCAGTTCCTGCAAACCCTGATGGGCTATACGGCGGAGTCTGCAGGTCTGGTACTCTCGGGTGGCGCGCTTGTCCTTCTCTTCCTCATGCCTGTCGCAGGCGTGCTCGTGGGCAAGTTCCAGGCGCGTTACATCATCGGGTTTGGCTGGTTGGTGTTGTCGCTGGGAATGTATTATTCGACGCAGCATCTCGACTTGGACATCAGCTTTTGGACAGCCAGCTTTCTGCGGGTGGTGCAGGTTTTTGGGCTTGCTTTCCTTTTCGTGCCCATTAACATCGTGTCCTACGTTGGAATGCCTGCCGATAAGAGCAACAGCGTTGCCGGCCTCGTGAATTTCATGCGAAACATCGGTAGCAGCATTGGCACGTCAATGGTGACGACGCTGATTGCACGGCGCGCGCAATTCCATCAGGTGAACCTGGTCGCTCACACCAGCCCGGGACAGCCAACATTTACGCAGTCGGTCGAGGCTCTCGCCGCGCAATTGAGTGCATCGGGCCTGGAGGCTGGCCAGGCGACAAGCCAGGCTTATGCGCGCGTGTACCAGGCGGTGATTGGCCAAGCCACTACTCTCGCTTACATCGATACATTCTGGGTTCTATGTCTGGGCGCAGCGATTATGTTTGGTCTGTCCTTTGCGCTGAAAAGGAATAAGCCTGGAGCCGGAGGGGAAGTCGCTGTTGGATGAGGATCGCTGTAGTCCGGAAATGCAAGCCGTTTTATAAAAATGGTAAAAGCGACACGCTCCTCGGCTGAGGGACTCGAAAGCAGGGATTCGTAGCGGAAAAGTAAGCGAGCGATTTATGGCCATCCGAGTGATCACGGTCGAACGCGAGTACGGAAGCGGAGGCGGCGACATTGCCGCGCAGCTGGCAGCCAAGCTTGGTTGGAAACTCTGGGATCAGTTACTCACCGAGGAAATCGCGCGTCGCTTGGATTGCGACTGCGCTACCGTCGAAAAGCATGAAGAGCGAAAAGATCCTGCCTACTACCGGCTTCTTAAGTCCTTTATGCGTGGAAGTTTTGAAGGCAGCTTGAACGCGCCGCGTCTGAAGATGGTCGATACAGAATGCGTTCGTGAAGTCGTGCAAAAGCTCCTGCCTGAAATCGCTGTGGAGGGCAACTGCGTGATTGTCGGACGAGGGTCGGCTTATTATCTGAGCAAGCGGTCCGACGCCTTTCATGTTTTCATTTACGCACCCTTTCAAGAAAGGGTGCGACGTCTCCAGGCCGCCGGGAAAAGTGAGAAGGAAGCCATGGAACTCGCCGAGGTTGTGGACCGGGAACGCGCCGACTTCATAAACAAATATTTCGACGTCGACTGGCCCGGAAGACACCGATTTCACCTGATGGTCAACTCCGGAATGGGAAATGAAGTAGCCGTTGAGATCATCCTCGAGGCGCTTGCCCGTTACACCAAGGAGCGCAAGTGGTCTACGGCGGTGCGTTAGAGTAGGTTCAAAGGAGGATAACTATGGCAACCCCGGGAACCGCACCGGGCAAAATCCCAGAGCCGCCAAACCCGGAGCAACCGGAGACTTCAGTCGGAGCCGGAGAACGGGCAAGCCTGTCTCGCTTACGGCGCTCGAAAACACGGATGCGAGTGCTAATTTCGCTTGTCGCGCTCGTTGTTGTGGCGAGCTCGCTACTGCTCTACCGCTATCTGCTCGCTTGGGAGTCCACCGATGATGCGCAGATTGACGGTTACATTTATCCGGTTAGTTCCCGTGTATCCGGCTACGTGACTCGCGTGGTGGTGGACGACAACCAGTACGTCGAAGCGGGTACCGTGTTAGTGCAGCTTGATCCCAAAGACTATGAAGTAGCAGTGGCCAATGCCAAAGCGACACTGGCGAACGACCAGGCCAGCGCCACTGCGCTTCGCACAACCGTTCCGATCACCTCGGTAAACACCTCGAGCCAACTCTCCACGGCTCAGGCGGATGTTGACAACGCCAAGGCCGGGCTGGTTGCGGCCGAGCGGGGTTTCCAGGCTGCGGAGGCGTCCCTTCGGCAGGCCGAAGCCAACGATCTAAAGGCCCAGGATGACGTGACCAGGTACAAACCGCTGGCAGAAAAGGACGAGATTCCGCAGCATCAGTACACGCAAGCGGTGGATAGCCAGAAGGCCACTGCCGCGGCGGTCGAGGCCGCCCGTGCGGCCGCGGCTGGTGCGGAACAGGCGGTGACGCAGGCGCGCGCTCGCATTGCGCAGGCCGAAGCCGAACTGCAGTACGCAGAGACGCAACCACAGCAAATATCGGTGCAGCGGTCGCGTGCCCAGGCGGCGGAGGCGGAAACCGAGCGGGCCGCCGCGATTCTTCAGCAGGCCCAACTCAACCTGCAGTACACGAACGTGGTAGCGCCGGTGAGCGGGATTGTGGGGCGGAGATCGGTCCAGCCGGGGCAGAACGTAGCGCCTGGCCAACAAATGATGACCATCGTTCCCCTGGACAGTCAGAACGTTTGGGTGACCGCCAACTTCAAGGAAACGCAGCTGAAGCACATGCGTCCGGGGCAGAGCGTGAAGATCTCGGTCGACACGTACGGCAGAAAATATGAAGGGCATGTTTTGAACATAGCCGGCGCCTCTGGGGCGCGCTACAGCTTGCTACCGCCAGAGAATGCGACGGGAAATTATGTCAAGGTCGTCCAGCGCATACCCGTGAAGATCGTGTTTGAAAAGGGACAGGACCCGGAGCACCTGTTGAGACCCGGAATGTCTGTGGAACCGAGCGTAAAGGTCCAATAAACCGAAAAGGCGGAATAGGTTTGCCTGCGAATTGACCATTCAGACGCTCAGCACCGGACAAGGAGCGCCGCGAACGAGCGCATAAGTAAGATCCCGCAGGCGACCGATCGCGCCGGATTGCGAACCCCTTCCCAACACCAAGACATCCGCACGCAATCTGCGCGCTTCCTCGGTCAACATCTCCTTGATCGCGCCAACAAGGATCCTGACCGGAGCGTGCGAACCGGCGGCGCCTTGCAGCTCTGCGATGCGGCGGCTCGCTCCATCTCTTTTCGCTGACTCGAGGTGCTCCTCAAGATCCAACTGGAGTGGCGGGTCGGGAGCGCTCGCGGGAATCACATGAACCAGCGTGAGATTCCCACGAACCGCTTTCGCCGTCTCGCTGGCGTAGCGAATGACTCTTTCCGAATCCGGGCTAAGGCCGATTCCGCAGACCAATTCGCGATGTTCGAGCTGTCCAGGGGAGATGGTTTCGGCGTGCTGCGTCGTCAGTACCGGACAATCGGCTTCGTTCAAAACCTTCGCGGTCGTGGAGCCAAGCAGTGTCCGGCGGAAGACTGTTTGGAAGAAAGGAGCCGCGTTCGACGCCAAATATCTGAAGAAGCCGGCGTGGGTAGGCATGATGATGAGATCAAATCCGTTCGTCCGGGCGAGGTGAACGATTTGTCGCGCTCCGTCGCCCGACAACAGGATTCTCGGATACTCCTCGAGCGGAAACTCAGACTTCAGGAACGAGTTCAGTTTGTCGCGGGCAAGGCCCTGCTGCTCTTCGGCAACCTCTGAGAGTGGGCGTACATAGAGCTGGACCGCGTCGCGACTGTAGAGATCGAATACATAGACAAGTGTGACTCTGGCCCCCAAGATCGTCGCCGCTGTCTTCACATAGGGCGCCATAGCAACGCAAGACGGCGAGAAGTCTACGGGGAACAGAATGTTTTGAATCGTGGACATTGCTTCGACTCGCACGGCCGATTCCGCCTGCTAGCTTAACGCCCTCCAGCCTCCTCTCCTCTCAATGCGAGACAGGTCGACGCTGCCTTAGCAACGAGCTGGCCGCGCTCGTCTGTGACCTCGCACTCGACGTAGCCCAAGTTCCTCCCGCGGCGCACCACTTTGCCCTCTGCCCTGAGATTAGCCTCCCAAACGGGACGGAAGAAATTGATCTTCAGTTCCACCGTTGTGAAGGATTCTTTCGGGCCAAGGGTGCTGGCGAACGCCATGCCCATCGCGGCGTCCGCAATGTCGCAAAGAATTCCTCCGTGGAGCGTGCCCATAGGGTTTGCGTGCTGAGGTCCGGCGGCCAGCGTGACCGTAGCCCGTCCGGAAGCGATCTCCTTAGCTTCGAACCCGATCAGACGTGCTACTGGCACGTCATTCGCTTTCGCTCTCGTTCTAAAGTCGGCTTTTACGGGAGAGTCCGGAGTGCTCATGACTTTGCCGCCCTCCCCTTCGATTCCGCCGCGCGAACGTTGGTTTCGAGATATTCTTCAAGATGACGGCAGGCCAAATGGCGCGGATTGTCCTTACGCTGCAGACGGCTCACCATCAAGCTCCCCTCCAGGGTGCTGACAATTAACATGGCCAATTCCGAGGAATCCACATCTCCGCTAATCTCACGTCGTCGGCGACCCTCTTCGATTATGGATCGCAGGCGTTCAAGCCAGGAGCCAAGTGCCCTGCGGGCTTTCTCGCGCAGCCGGGGGTTTCCATCGTCGGAATCGATGGCGGTGTTCAGCAGTGGACATCCTCCCGGCACCAGTCCGGCACGCCGGTCCCGAAAGTTGCGTACGATCTGCTGCAAACGGTCCACGGTATTCGAGATGGATTGCGTACCTTCAAGTCGCGTATCCAAGGCCAGCTTCCAGGCGTAATCGAAGGCCTCTGCCGCAAGTTGTTGCTTGCTTTCGAAATGCCTGTAGATTCCGCCTTTTTCGAGCCCCGTGGCCTTCATCAGGTCGGATAGGGCAGCCCCGTCGTAGCCTCTCTGATTGAAGATGGGCGCCGCCTTGCGAATAATTTCCTGTCGCGTCTGTTCGCCTTTTCGCATTCCCCCACTCCCGCCGGCAGATGCTGTGCGACCGATTGGTCGCTAGCTGCATCATACCACAACGTTAGATGGGACCGAACGGTCTCTTGTCGCATCAAAGGAGGCATTGAGGCTGACATGAGTATGAGTGCTATAGCCGCCTCCCTTCCGTTCCCCGGGGCGAGGGCCGAACGGTCCGCAGTAAATCCTTGGATCATCGCGATCACGGTTACGCTGGCCACCTTTATGGAGTTGCTCGACACCGCCATTGCCAATGTTTCCTTGCCGCATATCGCCGGAGGTCTCGCCGTCAGCTACGACGAAAGCACCTGGGTCCTGACCAGCTATCTGGTGTCGAATGCCGTGGTTCTTCCGCTTTCCGCATGGCTGAGCCGGGTTTTTGGACGCAAACGCTACTATATGCTTTGCGTCGTGCTCTTTACTTTGAGCTCTCTGCTCTGTGGACTTGCGCCTTCCTTGGACTTGCTCATTCTCTTTCGCGTTCTGCAGGGTGTCGGGGGAGGCGGATTGGCTCCCGTGGAGCAGGCTATCCTCGTGGACACTTTCCCTCCAGCGAAGCGGCCCGCAGCGTTTGCGCTGTACAGCATGGCCATTGTCACGGCTCCGGTAATCGGCCCGCCACTCGGAGGGTGGATTACCGATAGTTGGAGCTGGCGCTGGATCTTCTTTATCAACCTACCGATTGGGATTCTCTCTTTAATTTTGACCAGCCGGGTCGTTTCCGATCCGCCGGAATTCACTCGGGAAGTCGTGGCTGCACGGAAAGATGGCAGGTTGCGCATTGATGGCCTCGGGATTGTCCTCATTGCCCTCGGATTCGCGTCCCTCGAAGTAGTTCTCGATCGTGGCCAGACTTTAGACTGGTTTGAGAGTCGCTTCATCGTCCTGTTCTTTTCGATAGCCTTTTTGTCATTGGTTGCCGCAGCTATCTGGGAATGGCGTCATCCCGACCCCGTAGTGGAAATCCGTCTGCTCCGGGACCGCAATTTCGCAATCGCCAACGCTTACTACTTTCTTTTCGGGTTCGCCCTTTTCGGATCAACCGTGTTGATTCCTCAGATGCTGCAAGGCCTCTACGGCTACACCGCGACCGATGCCGGACTGGTTCTCGGCCCCGGCGCTTTCGTCATTGTTGCTTTAGCCCCGTTGGTTGTGAGCTTTTCCCGAAAGTTGGCGTCAAGGCGATGATTTTCATCGGCTACGTCATTTTCGCCATCGCCATGTGGCAGTACGCCAGCATTGATCTTGGAACGGACTATAAGCGCATGGCCCTCCTCAGAGCACTCCAAGGACTCGGTATTGCTCCGCTCTTTGTGCCTGTGAGCCAGCTGGCATATTCCTATCTGGCGAAAAATAAAAACAACAAAGCTTCGAGTATCACCAACCTCTTCCGGAACCAAGGCGGGAGCGTTGGGATTGCCTTTGTGACAACGCTTCTGGCAAGGCGAACGCAGTACCACCAGTCCGTTTTGGTCGCGCACGCCACGCCTTTCGAGCAGCGCTATCGGGAGACTCTCGGTGCATTATCCCGGTACTTTGCGACACACGGGTTCACCAACGCGGACGCCGCTTTGCATGCCAAAGCGCAAATGGCGCGAATGATTCAGGAGCAAGCAGCGTTTCTTGGCTTTCTCGATTGCTTTTGGGTGCTGGGCTGCGCCTGCCTGATCGGCGCACCGTTGGTCTTCTTTATTCGCAAAATCAGGTCGGCTGGTCCTGGCGCCGCACACTAACGCGAACGGACCGACGGAAGGGGGCTCCGGAAATGATTTGGGGAGTTCCAAGCTCTGCAGTCCGTGCTGGCTAATCCCAGCCGCGAAGCATGGTCGGAGTGCTCAATATTCGTCCGACACCTCTGGAACGCAACGGCCTTCATTGCAATCCTTTCTGCAATCGCGTGGTATGGGACCGGAGAAGTTCTTCCTCGAACCAATGCCGCCTCTCATCCGCAGCGAAGTCGAGAGCCTGAGCCAGCGTCCTCGGAATAACGCTGGTCGGCATCGCGGTCCGATCATCGCAAGCAGCCACAGAGGAAGGCTGCTCCCCTTGGCACGGAAGGCTAACAGCGCGGGCCGATACGAGAGGACGAGCGAAGTGATATAAGAGCTGTAAGTTGATTTGACGGAGGTTCCTCGATGGACGACCGGACGGCGGACCAGCCACCTATTAGGCCGGAACAACGGAGGAGCAGCCGTTTCTCTGTGGTTGTTCCTGTAGAGGTGAAGTGGCAAGAGCCCAGCGGCAAGATCGTCAAGCAAGCCGCCCAAGCGAAGGAGGTAAACGCCCAGGGTGGTCTGCTGGAGATGAAGATTTATCCCTGGGTCGGCGGCGACCTGGAGCTGACCAATCTACTTTCAGGCCAAACTACTCAAGCACGCTTGGTGGGTACGCGTCGTTCCAAGGATGGTGCTTTTCTTGGGGTTGCCGTCGCGCTTGTGGTTCCCAATGAGACTTTTTGGGGTGTGAATTTCCTGCTCAGGAAAACAAGCGCCGAACTTGCCAAGATCGAGCAAACAATCAAATCCGGCGGCGTAGAGCATCGCATACTGAGAGAGTTCCGCGACGCGCTGGATTATTTACGCAAAACCGCGTGGGCGGTTCAGGAATGGCAGGAGCGGCAGCTGCAAAAGCGCGATCCGCAGACCGTGCTCCCGTTGCTCACTACGGAGCGCATTCGCCGGGCCACGCAGCTCAACAAAGCAATCGAGACGGACCTGGCCACCCACGAAGCAACCGGCGAAACCACGGGAATGGATGAGTTCTTACGATCCGTCGAGAGCCTGTACCAGCGCGTCGCGGATCTGCGCAAAGACGATGAAGCTGAACGCTGACCACTAGATTCTGAAGCCGCCGCTCCGCACTCTCTTCCTCTCTCAAAAGTGCTTTTCGCTAACGAGACCAAGGCCGGACGCATTTTGGATTCGTACCAACGCCGCTGGCCAAAGCGGCTTAGAAGACGTGACTGAACATATGAAACGGCCGACTTAGTTATTTAAGCAGGTCGGTTGCGTATCTGACAGGAACAGCGAGATTCGAACCGCCAAAGCCCCTCAGTATCGCGAAATTGATGCCAATCACTTTACCGTCTCTGTTAAACAGGGGCCCACCTGAACCGCCTGAGGTGGTCGCCGCGTCATACACTATCTTGTCTTTTAGGATGTCGCCGATGTGTCCCTGCGTTGTGGTCGGCCGGATCAGCTGCTCGGAGGCGATCCGCGACATGACCTGGCTGACGTCTTGCGCCCCGCTTGCAACTTTCTGCACCACATCGGAATTCGCTCGCGCGAGAATGCCTTCCACACCAGTGGGATAACCCATGAGGACCACAGCCTCTCCTGTCACGCTGGCTTCTCTTCGAGCATCGAGTTCCAGCAGTTCCGCATGAGACGGCGGCGGAGTTTCCAGTTTCAGTGTTGCCACATCCGCCTCTGATGAAATGCGACCAAGCTTTGCCTGGATAGCCGCGGCCTTTCCCGGAAAGTAAGCCTCGTAAGACAAAACGTAGGGATCAACGCCCTGTTCGAGAAGCCGCTTCAATTCATCGTCCTGCCACCAAGGCTCTGCAACGTGATGGTTAGTGAGGATAGTCCCATCAGCCCGCGCGAGAAAACCTGTGCCGAAGGCGTCCACCTGAAGAGGCGGTCCGGCGCCGCCCAGATCGAGTTGTGCCATCCCTTTATCGTCAACCTGTGGCTTACCGTTCGCGTCGACCGCGACCTGAAGCGGCCTTCCAGATTGTTTATCTACGAATCCCACCACGACGTGCAGTAGACACACGCTCGGTCCATATTTGTGAACCACGGTCTCCGCGATTTTGTCTTCCTTTTCCAACTGGGCAAGGCGGCTCTGTGTGTCGAGGAGTTGCCTCTTCAGGGCATCGGCGTCCGCGCTATCTGCACTGGCCACCTTCTTGCGTAGATCTTCGGATTGCGCCTTCAGAGAATCGCGCGCCGTCGAACCAGAACCCGAGCCCGTTTCGATCGAACCGCGCGCCTGCTCGGCGCGACGCAGCAAGTCACCTTGAGGTTGCAGGCCGCTATTCAACCGCGCAATTTCCGCTCGTAGCTGCAGGGTGGCCTTCCGGCTGTTACGGGTCGAGACAGCCACGAACACTGCCGCGAGAACGGCTGCGGCGCTAAGCGCAAAAAGCGCGGGAATCAGCCACAAGCGCCGTTTACTTGCGGGGACTCCGCTCAAGGATTCCACCGCAATATCTGCGTAGCGCTCTCTCTCGACCGCATACTTCAGCATTGTCTTGAGTTCTTCTTCGGGTCGACGTTCCCTGAACTGAGTTCTAATCCTTGCGGCGAATTCAACCGCATCGAAGGGAAACGAAATGACGTCGTCGGTGCCAAGGTCCAGGGCGCGGGCTCGCTCCAAAGCGCCTCCATGGACAACCATCACGACTTTGAGAGACGAATCGGTCTCCGGGCGGGCTTTGAGCTGCGTGATCAGTCCGCAGCAGCTAAGGTCAGAAGGCGTCGCTTCCATTACCAAAACTTCGGGAGATAATGCAAGGACTCCCTGTACAGTCAACCCGTTCTCTGTGGCGATCTCGTAGCCTTGGCCGGCCAAAGCGGGTTGGACTGCTTCGAGAGAGGCTTCGCCGAGATTAAGAAGTAGGACGCGCATCACTTGTTGGATGCAAGGTCACGCTACTTGGGTGCGGCACGTGTCAGCCATTGTCTGGCTGCCTGACGTTGATGATGGCCCGAGTTTCCCGGATACGCGAACCCACATTTAATCAGGAGTTCGGGTGGGCGGAGGACCTAGGCATTCAGCTATACTCACGGCGCGAACAACCAGTACCTCACAAACGACCAAACCAGTGTACCCGCTAAGCAGAAGGCCACTACGCAAGCAGCCAAGAGCTGATTGCCAGAGATACTTAATTCGCGCCTCATGGTGCCACGCTCGGTAACTACGGGCGTTGGCTCTAAGCGCTTCGGGAAATTCGCGTCAGGCTTGGCACTCCCGGTGGCCTGTTTGATGATTTTTCCGAACTCTTTATCGTTCAGGGCCTCCGGCGAACGAGAACCGGCGCATGAGCTGACAGTCATTGTTGCTTGAATCTTTCGCGGAAAAGTCTTAAAGCTTCCGACCGCGTCATCTTCTTGACGCGAATCGTCTGACCGCCGCTTTTGGACAGTGGTCTGCGAACCAGCCTTGGGTACTGCGTGTGGAACAAGCGACGCAAAATCCCGCTAGCGATCCCACAGCCCGTTTCCGTCCCGCGCGGGCTATGATGGCAAAAGTGATAGCGCTTGAGAAACCGGAAGAAGCGATTGCGAAGCCTTCCGAAATGCAGGAAATAATGGATCCACGCTTCGCCGACATAGCTTTCGACGACGCCCGCAAGGAGAACCGGTAGAGTGTACACAGGAAATAGGAAGCTGAAAGGCGCGGCCACGAAAAACAGAGGCAAGAAATCCTTCAGCTCCTTGCTGAAGAGCCCTCCGTCGAAGGGGCTTTCATGGTGCCGCTCCCGGTGAAGAGGGTCGAGCCGCCCGTGAAGAAAGCGGCCGTGGTGGGCGTAGCGATGAAAGAGGTATTCGACCAGACTCCAAACTGGGATGCCCGCCAGATAAAACATGATCCCGAGCAACGGGTGCCTGCTGCTCAACATGAGTAGCGTCACGATGAGCGAGTAAACAGCGTAGAAAACTGTAAGCGGATAGAGTCGCCGGCGGGCAATGCGGGACTGTCCGCGTTTGTACGCTTCAAAGGAACCTTCGATCGGTCGATAGTCAGTTAGGGCTGGCGCCAATCCCAGAGACACAAATCGCCTCCAAAGGAACAAATCCCCTTCCTTGCTGAACATCCCATGCTTGGTCTGGCTTATTCAAAGCTGCCCGTCACGCCCTGAAAGCCGTGGCTGGCTTGCTTCAGGAGCCAACGCATGACGCGCGAGACGCTGTAGCAATAGGCTACGTTGTAGCCGAGCGTTGAAAAACAGTGCGGCTCGCAGCCCTGCTTCATCTCTTCGAGTTGCTTCAGATTGAACTTCTGGTTTTCGATGGTTCCCCAATCGTATCCGGCGTTGTACATGGGAAAACAAGGCGCGAGTGTTCCATCCGTGCGGATAATCAGCCAGTTCTGGCCAGCACGGCAGCCCCAATGTCCACCAACCCCACGCATGAAGCCCTTCATGTTCTGCAGGCGAGGAACGGAGTCGACCATCTTCCAGCCCTGACGCTGCTTGTCGATGAGCCAGTCCAATAGGTCATCGACCACGGGGAAGTCCTCCGGGCGGATGTAGGTATCGTTCTCATGCAAGTGTTTGAAGTGGTCCTGTTCCATCATCGGCGCTTCGTTGATGTGAAACGTGATAGAGATACCGTTCTCGTGCGCGATTTTGGCGAGTTCCTTCACGTCCTCGATGTTTGTGCGGCAGATGTTCGTATTAAAGAATACCGTGTACCCGTAGCGGTATTGCCTTCGCACAAGGTAATCAAAATACGATCGGACGTGCTCGAGGGCCTTGGGCAGGCCAGGTTTTTCCCTGATCGTGTCGACGGCAAAATTGATGGTGGCGATTCCCGCGTCAGCAAGGCGGTCTGTTACTTCCGGCCGCAAGAGCCGTGCGTTGGTTGCCAGGTAAACCCAGAAGTCTTTCTTCGCAGCGTAATACACGACCTTATGAACAAAATCCGGACGCAGGAGCGGCTCACCCCCGGTGGGCGCGAGGACCCGGCAGGGCGTCGAGTGTAGCCAGTCAATCGCGCGCCGCGCAGTGTCTTCGCTCATGCCCTTGACGCGATTGTCATAAGACCAGCAGTAGTGACAGTCAAGATTGCATTTCCACTCGGTGAAAAGGTAAGCGATGATCGGCTGGAAGTCTCCCGGAAGTACTTGGGACTTGAAGTAAGGAAACATCCAGCCTTTCATGGTCTTCAGGATCTTGGAAGCGGGCCAGTGGCGCTTTCCTGTGCGAAGTACGGCTTCGTGCGCCGCAATGTCTTGCTCATCGAGATCGTGAAACAGTTCCGGATGTTGCGGGAACACGGCGGTCGGCAACGCCGCTTGCCTCAGGGCTGGTGCTCGGGGTATGGCTTCGCGTGAAGGCTGTTGCAGAAGTTCGTGTAGAGGGACGTCGAGCCGGAACGGCTGACTGGGCAAAGTAGGAAACTGCTGCACTTCAGACATACCACCTCCGTTCTCGGAAGCCGTTTAACGTCTCTTGCGCGTACCAAACTTTGATGCTTGCTGCACGCAAAGGGGCGCAAACAGTTTGCATTGGACCGTTCGGTCTCCCCATGGCGAGGCAAAACGCCATGCAGACACCTCTTTGCGAAAAGGGAATCCGGCATGTGGAGTAATAGAACCGTCACTCGGTGTAGCGCAAGAGAAGCACTCCCAAAACGATTAACAGGAGTGGCCAGGACTTGGTGAAAATGGCCTTCCAAGGGGTGGGCAACTCCGACAGACCTTTAACAACGCCAATACCGCCGCCGGCGATGGCAAAATGGAGATGCTCTGCCTGAACACGCCTCATCACCGCCAGGTGGTCGACACTATGCATCCCGCCGTGGTGCTCGTGAAAGAGGAGCATCACGGACCCAAAGACGGCTAGTAACGGAAATGCCCAGGCAGCCCAGGCCGATTTCAAAACGCCGCGAGCGCGCTGTATCTCAAGAACGCCGAGGGTCAGTAGCACCACGGCAAACACCTTGTGCTGCAGATCTTCCCCATTGTGCGTGAGGCCATACCACCAACTCTGGGGACCGAAGGGCCACAGCTCTGTGTCGCTGAAGACGAGGAGGAATACACCGCAAACCAGAAAACAGACAGGCCATGCAAAGCGCGTCCAAGTTCGGTGTTGGCCAAGGGTGGTTTCGGCAAGAAGGAACAGACCAGCAAGGACTACCAGAAGCCCGGCCAGATGGTGGTTAAACTCACTCTCCTCTTTGTCCCGGACGGCAATGGCCTGTTGTGACTGGTGATTTGGGGTTGCGGCGCGCATTGGCATGGACATATCCATGCCTTGGTGTCCGGCATGGACAGCATCCGGGGGGCCCGCGTGGGCTGAGGCCTGCGGAGTGCCAAATACAAACAGAACGGCGACGACGATGCAAGCCGCTAGGAGTTGTCCGATGCTGGTACGCCGAATCATGCGACCTTCGCTATGCACGACACACCTCGGCGGCCGCCAGTCTCGATGCCGGACGGTCGAAAAATCTGCCTTTGCTAGCACGCCACGTGCTAGCACGTTTGATTCTCGATCCTGGCAAAGAGACACACGAAAATTTTGGGGGAAACTCGTCCTTGTAGTAGGTGCGGTTGCGAGTCGCGTTAGCGGCAAGACCACGGCAAAAAACTTGTATCTTTCCATTCCTGTCGAGTGTCTAAGGGGATTGGAAGACGTTCAAACAGGCGTAGGTGCAGACAAATCCAAGTTTTGCCCTGGTAATCGGCGCTTCTCAAGGGCTTGGGAAAGTGTTGCAACTGAGTGACCGGAAGCTTCCCGTAAACCCGCTTGTCAACAATGCAGGTTTCGGTGTCTCGGAGAGATTTCTCGGACTCCCCGTTGAGAGTCAGACGCCAAGGCTGCAGCTGAAATAGACCGCCGTCGAGCTCACGCATTCACGTTGCCTTCGTTCGTTGCGCATCCCCCGGCGAGGGATTGCCGTGGTAGCAACCCTAGCGGCCAAGGCCGCTCAACCAGCCTCGCCAAGGCGTGAGAGGTGTAAGCATAGTGGGAGCAACGAGCTGATGGCCTCGCAGTTGTGCATGCGGTAGCGCGAAGATGCCCAATAGGGATACCCTAGGGTCCCGCGAACCAAATCGGAAGAAAGAAGAAAGAAGAAAGAAGAAAGCCCTATGCCGGCGATTACAACGAAAGATGGCGCGCGAGTTTATTACAAGGATTGGGCGCAGGTCAGCCCGTGGTTTTCAGTCACGGCTGGCCACTCAGCGCGGACGCTTGGGAGGACCTAATGCTCTTTCTTGCCGGCCGCGGCTTCCGCTGCGTCGCCCACGACCGTCGTGGCCATGGCCGCTCCAGCCAACCCTGGAACGGCAACGAAATGAACACCTACGCCGACGACCTTGCAGCCCTCACCGAAGCGGTCGACTTGAAAGACGCGATTCACGTCGGCCATTCTACAGGGTGCGGTGAAGTCGCTCGCTACTTCGGCCGTCATGGAACTAAGCGCGTCACCAAGGCTGTCCTCATCGGCGCGGCGCCGACGCTGATGCCGAAGACGCCCGCGAATCCTGGCGGCTTGCCAATGGAGGTGTTCGACCAGATCCGTGCCGGCGTGCAAGCTGATCGCTCCCAGTTCTTCAAGGACCTCACCGTACCCTTTTACGGGGCCAACCGGCCGGGCGCCAAGGTCTCGCAAGGCTTGCGCGATTCGTTCTGGCTCCAGGGGATGATGGCAGGACACGAGGCCGTCTATGAGTGCATCAAGGCTTTCTCGGAAACCGACTTCATGGAGGATTTGAAGAAGATCGATGTGCCCACGCTGATTCTCCACGGCGATGGCGACCAGATCGTTCCCATAGCGAACTCTGAGCCCCTTTCCGCGAAACTCGTGACGGGATCCTCTCGTAAAGTCATTCCAGGCGCGCCCCACGGCATGTGTTCCACGCTCAAGGACCAAATCACCTCCGAACTACTGGTGTTTTTCCGGCGTGCGCACCGAGGCTCTTCATAAAATTCCCTACAGGAAAAGGAGAAGTCCCATGGTGAAAAAACAGATCGATCCAAAAACTACCGAAAGCGACAGCGCCCAGCCGCGCTTTCATCAACGCGCTGCGGAGCTACAGGCCTATGGAACGGTTAGCCACGCGCTTCCGCTCGAACTGGAAGAGCCCGTGCGCCTGGAAATGACCGAGCAACTCAACAAGCTTCTTGCCGACACCATTACCCTTCGCGATCTGTACAAGAAATCTCATTGGCAGGTTGCTGGTCCGACCTTTTATCAACTCCATCTGCTTTATGACAAACATCACGACGAGCAGGATGAATTGGTTGACTCCATCGCTGAACGCATTCAGCTCCTCGGCGGCGTTAGCATCGCCATGGCCGCGGATGTAGCCGAGACGACGCAGATTGAGCGGCCGCCCCGCGGTCGCGAAGAAGTGCCCGTACAGCTTTCGCGCTTGCTCGATGCTCACCAGGTCATCATTCGTACTGCCCGAACGCTCGCGCGCCGGGCTTCCGCCCTGGGCGATGACGGCACCAATGATCTGGTTATTAGCGAGGTGCTGCGCACCAACGAACTTCAGGTCTGGTTCCTGAGCGAACATCTCGTCAACGTTCCACTGGTGGAAGTAACCAAAGCAGCGACAGCCGGTGGAGCGTAATAAAAAGCAACTGGGAGTAGGGTTGAGAAGAGCAATCTAGGCGCCTGGCAAAGGTCGCGGCCTACGCAGCGTGCGGTTTTGTCTGCACGTTACGACACGGTGCTTTGGCCAAGCCCATCGTTATGGTGCCATTCAGCTTCCATGCCGCGGCAATTCACAGTCCGGAAGGTGCGGATGGCGCAGAGATGCCCGGCCGAGACCGTTTCTCGACGCCCCGTCTGCATACCATTACAGGCCGAGTGGTGGCGGACCAGGCTCATGGTGAGTCATGAACGAGCACACGAGGGGGACAGCATTTCCGAAGCACTTTGACGGCAAGCGCTTCTTCAATCCAGATGCTCCGCAAGTGCCCGGCTTTCGTGACGTCATTCGATGGAAGCTGACGAGTCGGCCGGAACCGTCGCCCAGTTTCATTCCGGACGTCGAACCATCCCAGCCGCCGCCCCGCGTGAACGGTAACGCACTGCGCGTCACTCTCGTGAATCATTCGACGGTGCTGCTTCAGCAAAGGGGTTCCAACATTTTGACGGATCCTATCTGGTCCGAACGAGCAAGCCCGCTTTCCTGGATAGGACCACGACGAAGAAGAAAACCTGGAGTGTCGTGGGAGGACCTGCCGCCGATTGATCTTGTGCTAATCAGCCACAACCATTATGACCACATGGATCTGCCGACTCTGCGTCGGTTGGCGGCCCGAGGAGGTTCCACGTTCATTGTTCCTGCTTGCGGGGCTCGGCTACTTCGCTCGAAGAACATCGGACCGGTTCACGAACTGGATTGGGGCGAGTCATTATCCCTGCCAAACTTCACCGTACATTGCGTTCCGGCACTGCACTTCTCAGCCCGAGGAATTTGGGACCGCAACTTGACGCTGTGGTGCGGATACCTGATTGAATCTCAGCAGCGACTCGTCTATTTCGCGGGAGATACGGCATTCGGACCTCATTTCTCTCAGATCCGAGAAAAGTTTGGATCGCCGCACGCTGCGTTATTGCCGATTGGAGCGTACGAACCTCGCTGGTTCATGGCTAGCGTGCACATGTCTCCTGCGGAGGCGGTGAGAGCCCATGAGATCCTGGCCGTCAAAACCAGCATCGCAATCCACCACGGCACTTTCCGGCTCGCGGACGACGGCCTCGACACTCCCAGCAAAGAACTCATCGCTTGCCAGCCGCGCGAAGGCTTCCGGGTTCTCAAAAACGGACAGTTTGTGAACCTCTTATGACGATCGACAAGCACACCTCGCACTACTAGTCCTAGCGTTGCTGAAAAAGTCGGAAATTGTGTAACAAAGCAGCGCGCTGTGCGTCCAAAGAGGCACAAAGGGTCCGGAGCGCGTAGCGAGTTGAATCGGCTTGGGGCGCCATGACGGACTCCTCCTTGGTACCAGTGCTTTGACTCACGAGTCTCTGGCTAAGAATTAACCGAGTCCGGGTTAGAGCCAAACAGTTCAGCGAGAAAATGCTGGATAGCAGTTGCGGAGCGGGTGTCGCTCGGCGCGTGATACGCAACGCCTGGGAGTGCGGGGCTGTGCTTGTGAGTAAAGCCGTGCATGGCACCGCCATAGATAATCAGCTGCCAGTCGACACCTGCCTGGTTCATTTCTTGAACGAACCGTTTCGCCTTCTGACATTTTCCTGCCGAAATTCCGACTCGCTCAGCCGAACGATCTCGTACGGGGTTCCATCTTTGAAACGGCGGGTAATTAGCGCGATCCGGTTACCGAAGCGCTCAGCGGTCTCTGTGTCGCCGATGCTCGGCGCGTCTTCATCGGCGTTGCTTTGTCCCATTGCACCTACCCAGGTGCCGAGCCGGTTCAGATCAGAGCGCGCACCGCCGCTCCAATTGTTTCCAGGCAGATCGCCCACCCCCACCCGAATCATGCCCAGCTGCATCGCGAATACGTTCAGTTGCAACAAGGTCGAGAGTTTGTCGCCATTCTGAGAAGTCGAGTTGGTGAACCCGACGGCAATCTTGTGTTTCCACCGCTGCTCGAGCCAGCGTGGTCGAAAGGCGGCCTCCAGGAATGCCTTGAATATCGCCGATCCACTCCCCATATACGTGGCGCACCCGAAGATGATCCCGTCACAACGGTCGAGTTCGGTCATCAATGTTTCATTCGCGAAGCGTCCTTCAAAAACGTCGCTCCCCTGGATCTCCAGGAACTGCGCGTTTGTTCCCTCGACTGCCTTGATGCCTTTGAAAATCGCGTCGGCAAGCACCTTGGTGTGCCCGCGATCCGATTGGAAGACTACTGCCACGCTTGCCATGGGAGTTCCTCTGGTTCCGCCAGCTAATCATTCCATTGCGGGGCTCTTGTGCTGATAGGAGTGGGAGGCGTGATGGTTGCCCAGCGCTCGACAATCTTCTTATTCGCAAAGCGCCACATGACGAACCCATGGAATTCAATCCTTTGCCCGTTGCGGCTTCCCTGCCCGTCCACGAATTGCGAATGACGACTTTGTCTTCTTCCGCCAGAATATCTTCTATGGCGACCTTCAGGTCTGGCCAACGTTTGTAGGCGGTTTCCATCATCTTCTTGGCAGCCTCCGGCCCGACTTCCACTCCTGTCGGCTCGTCGTGGTCCAAGAAGTCGGTGCTGAAATTCTTGAATGCAACTTCGGACTTTTTTTGATTGACGAATTCTTCAAAATGGTCTCGTACGAACTGCTTCATCTCTTCAAGAGTTAGCCCGGGCGCGCCTTTCGCTGGGATTTTCATGTCAGGTATAACCGTCCGTCTCTCCTCGAAACGACGACGCACGGGACCAAAATGTGGCGATGGCCGCCGCTTTCGTCGTCAGGAGCGTTCTTACTGAGCGTGCCGCCATTCCTTGCAGCGGGCGCCCCAGGCGCTCGGCGAGCTGGTGGCGGGCGCGCCATACCCTCGCTTTCAGCGCGTTTTCAGCAACGCCGAGTTTCTTGGCGGCTTGCCCCGTCGAGTAACCTACCACGTGACGCAGGAGGAGGGCGATGCGCAGACGGGGTGAGAGTCGGTCGATGTTCTTGTTGATCATCTCGCGGATTTCAACGCCCAGGTAAATCTGCTCCGGATCCGGCGCTGGGTCGGCAAAGCGTCCAATCCCGGGCAGCTCGTCCTCCTGGAGGATGTCAGGAACGCCGAGCCTTGATGCTACGTCGCTTCATGAGCGCGGCGTTAATGACGATGCGTGTCAACCAGGTGGAAAACTGCGAGCGTTCTTCGAAGCGTTTAAGATTACGGTGAGCGGAAAGTAGCGCGTCCTGCAACGAATCCTCGGCATCCTGTTTGTTCCTGAGGATGCGAAATGCTGTTTGAAACAGCAGACCCTGATAACGGCGAAAAAGAGCTTCCGTTGCGCGTTCATCGCCTCGTCTGCCGGCAAGGATCAATTCGGGTTCATTTAATTTTGCCGTCTCTGCGGTTGTAATCGCCATGTCCTTTGCCTGGCACCCCCTCAAAGTGACTTCCACCGAACTCGAGCAGCAATTCAGACACCACAATTAAGAGATTGAATCCGTGGACCTTTTCTCCATCTCGCGTGTTGGTTTCCGACAATTGCCGGAATCCGACAGACGGCCGTTTAATCCAGCGCGGCTCCCGCCGTCGCGTTGACCACCGTTCCCGTCAGCATGCGCGCGCGGTCGGAAGCGATCAGCACCGGTGCATTCGCCGTATCCTGGACCGTCGCGGGGACCTTCAGAAAGTTGGACTGCGCGATTTGTGCCATCGCCTAGTCCTTTGTGAGGTTCAGTTTGTCGGCCAGCAAGTACATCGTGTCCAATGGACCGGCTGTCGGTGTTGGCCAACGTTCGAAGGCAGACGACCCTCACTCCAAAGGGGCTGATCTCGAAGGCCAGATTCTGCGTGAGATTCTCGATTGCGCCAAACGCCGCGCCGATCGCCGTCGCGCCTGGAACGTGTGCCCGAGCCGGGCTACCCGTAACGAAAATGATCACGCCGGAGTGCTGCTTGATCATAAGGCGCGCCGCGGCGCGGGCGGTGATAAAGCGCGACTTTAGCATCGTCGCCAGCGGCACCATGAACTCTTCAATCGGCAAATCCACGGCATTCTTTCCGTTTCCGTACTCTTTGGCGAGAGGGCCGGCGGCATCGAGGATGATGTCGACCTTGCCCACCTGCTTTGCGATGTCATCGATATATTGGTTGACAGCGGCATCGTCGAGCGTGTCAATTACCGTTGCGTGCGCCCTCCCGCCATTTGCCGCGATTTGCTTGGTCACTGATTCAACGCCCGGCTTCGTGTGGCCTGACAAGAAGAGTTCGGCACCTTGCGCTGCGAACTCCTTGGCGACGGCAGCTCCTATTGAGCCGCCAGCACCGAACACAACAGCGTACTTTTCCTGCAGGATTTGAGTGCTGCTCACGTGATCCCTCTTCGTTCCATGACTTCCACTTCCATTCTCAAGACGTTTGAAACGCTTTGGGACGGACACCTTTTTTCACGCGGAATCAGGCCGTTCGGAGAAAGGCCGGATCGGTGAATCCGGCCTGTCGGCGCACTTGTCGCCGAGGCATTTGCGAAAAGCGTTCGGTGCGCGATTCCTTATATGGGCGCAACTCTGGTTTTGTTTAATAAAAAAGGGTTTCATTTCTGCGTTTCGGAAATTCTATTGCTGGTCCTGCTTCTTCAGCCGACGGGACTCCCCACCTTACATGCACCGATGCGTTGTTCGATGAATCGCCGTTCCATCGGGTTACGCACGAAGGTGAGTGCGGTCAGGAAATGTTGACGCGCGACTTCATGCCTTCCACTTCGAAACTCAAACTCTCCAAGCGCGGCGTGATAGAAAGGATAGCTGGCCAGGCGGTCTGAATGAGCAATCTTCCGAATCTCTTCAAGGCCGCGCTGCGGACCTTCGCGTTGGGCTGTGGCGATGGCGCGGTTGAGCGCTACGACTGGTGAAGGGTGAATGGCCATCAACTGGTCGTAGAGCGAAACGATCATTCCCCAGTTCGTATCCTCGACTCCATGCGCGGCTGTGTGAACCCACGCGATCGCGGCTTCCACGTGATACTCGGTCAGTTCCGGGCCCGTCGCTGAAAGATCAAGCTGCCTCTGGCCTTCGGCTATGACACGCACATCCCACCGCGAACGGTCCTGTTCGAAGAGCGGCCGCAAGTCGCCCGCCGCATCCACGCGCGCCGGCAGACGCGCGGCATGGAAACACATCAGCGCCGAAAGAGCACGCGTCGCCGGCGTGGCCGCAGGCGAATGGTCGAGGAGAAGCGCCGTGAGACGCATCGCTTCCCGGCACAGCTCGGCTCGCACGGCCGACTCGGGAGACGCCCCGTGGTAGCCCTCGTTAAAGAGAAGGTAGAGCGCACGTTGCACGGCCGGAAGGCGCACGGACAAGTCACCCTGCCCGGATACATCGAACAGCCTCTTCGATCCTGCCATTACTTTCTTTGCCCGTGAAATGCGCTTCTCTATGGCGGCATGGCTGCTGACGAAGGCCCCAGCGACCTCGTCCACACTGAAACCGCACAAGATGTGGAGCATAAGCGCGACTTGGGCCTCCTCGGGAAGGCGGGGATGGCAGCAGGAGAACATCATGCGAAGCTGGCCGTCATGGATGGCAGGCGCCCCAAATAGCTCCTCTACGGCAGGCGCGAGTGTCCATTCACTATCAAGCATTCGCCCTAGTTCGGGCGCGAACGTGCGAGCCGTGCGTTCGCGGCGAAGAACATCCAGCGCGCGGTTCTTGGCCGTGGCCATGAGCCACGCGGAGGGGTTCTCCGGCACACCGTGGAATTTCCACACTTCCAGCGCGCGGCAGAAGGCGTCTTGTACGACGTCCTCTGCCAGCGCCAGGTTGTGGATTCCAAAGATGCGCGTCAACGTGGCGACCATGCGCCCCGATTCGCGCCGGAACAGATGATCAGTGGGCTCCATCACATATTCAGCTTCATCACTGGACGTACTTCTACGGCACCATCAACATCGAGGATCGGACAACCTTTTGACAGTTCAACAGCCTGCGCCAGATCGCGGGCCTCAATAAGCGTGTACCCGCCGACGATGTCTTTCGCCTCGGCAAACGGTCCATCCGTCACCGTCTTCTGCTTGCGTTTCACCAGCTTGCCCGTCCGCTCGAGCGGTTGCCCCTGGTCTTTGACATGACCGTTCTGGCCAAGCTCCTTGAACCAGGCCATCCACTTCTGCATCGACTGCTGGATTCTCTCAGGGGATCTCCCGCTTTCCCCGCCGCGATAAAGAAATACAAACTCGCTCATGGTCATCCTCCTTAAGTTGCTACTTCTAACCTGTAGACGTTTGACGCGCGAAGCTGCGGACATCTTTTTAAAAGAAGTTCGGCTGTCTTCGGGTGCCACGTCCTATCTAGGGTTCTTGCGCCGGGCATAAATGAAATGCCTCACTTCGGCTGGATTTGCTGCAAACCGATCGACGCGTTCCTCTATTTCGCGGTCCGCCTGGGTCAATCGCGTGTGCTGCCGCAAATGTTCTCCCCACGAATCGACGATAAACGTTTCGAGGTAGCGTGTCGGTTGTTCGGTATCGTAATAAACGGCCCAGCGCGACGCACCATCCCGCCGCCGCACCCGTGAGAACTGCTCAAGGGCCATGAGGAACTCGTCCGAGTCCTTTGCGTCGATCTCATATTCGACCGTAACCAGCACCGGCCCCTCACTGGGTTCTGTTGCTTCCACCAGTCTCGGCTTTCGCCAGTGGTCCCAGGTCGCGAGGTCTGCCGTCGCATCGGGCAACCGCGAAATCAGAATCAGCACTGGAGACGCCGCTGTGCCGATGGCTGCCGCCACCAAGGAAAACTGGGTGCCTCGGTGCCCGGCGACATATCCCCAGAACGCGCTCCCGGCAGCCCACGAGCCCATATACACCAGCAGAAAAACAGCCAGCGCCCTTGCGCGGACCCAATCCGGCGCAACGCTCTGCATTACCGCGCTCATCAGGGACATCACCGCCGTCCAGGCTGCTCCGCCCAACGCAATGGCGACGGACAGCGGCACGACGGACCTGAACGTTGTCGTTGCCCACAGCGCACCCGCAAACAACGTAGTTCCTATGGCCAGCGTGGCCTCCGCTGATAGCGACGATCGCACGCGCTGCAGCGCCATTGCTCCGACGACCGCGCCACCGCCGAACACCGTCAGGAGCAATCCATAAAGCGTCGAACTGCTGCCGAGCGCGTGCGCAACGGTAGGGAGCAGCGCCCAAAAGGCACTCGCGAAAAACATAATGGAAGCGATTCGTCCGAGAACAGTCAACATCTCAGGCGCGTTTCTTGTGTAACGAATCGCCGCGCGAGTTGCACCGCTCAGAGTCTCTCGAGGCAAACCACTCTGGCGCGCTGGCCGCTTCCATCGGGCGATGACCCAAAGCACAGCCAGAAACGATAGTGCATTCAACGTGAACGCCGTCGCTACGCCAGCCACCGCAATCAGGAATCCTCCCAGGGCGGGCCCAATCGCACGCGCCAAATTGAACTCAATGCCGTTCAGCGCCAAGGCGGGCAGCAAGTCTTCTTGGGGAACGACTTCAGGCAGGACCGCGCGCCACGTCGGGGCTTCCAGCGCGTCTCCAATGGCAAGAGCTAGCGTCAGGAGCAGTAGCAGCCACGGTGTAATCGAGTGCAGCAGAGTCAGTACTGCGAGTGCCGTCGCAATGCACAACATCCACGCTTCTGTGGCTAAGATCAGCTTCCGCCGGTCGAAGATATCGCCGAGCGCTCCCGCAGGCAGCGCCAGCAGAAAGAAGGGCAACGCCGAAGCAGTCTGAGTCAGAGCTACCAGCAAAGGCCCCGCGCCTTGCGACACCAGCAACCACGCCGCGCCCACGCCCTGCATGAACGTGCCGATGTCGGACACCAGGTCGGCGATCAATAAATTCCGGAACATCGGCAGGCGCAAGGGCCGCCACGCTGTCCGTTCTGAGGTGTTTTCGTTTGGGCGGATCTGGGACGCGCTGGTAGCCTGTGCCTGTGCATCCCGATTTTGCGGGTGTTCCGCCATCCCGTTGGGACTTTACACCACTGGGGAATGGTGGTCTGTAGGGTTCGATTTGACTCGGAACCGTCCGGCGCGCAGCTAGTGAGCGAGGGCAGAGAATGATGCCGCCTGATTCACGCGTCCGAAGTTGATCTCGATTTCAGCATATTGCGGAAGGCGGACATAATAAAAACAGACAGCCGGTGATCCTGCGCCCCTCACCTTTTGACCACAAGTCCTGACGCCTTCCTGGTTTCCAGCTTGCCTAAACGTTCTGGTCTAGGAGGAGCTGAGGACGAGGTTCGCAACCGGAGAGCTCTGCCGCTCTTCAATGAAAATCATGTGACTCGGTTTCTGCCGCGCTAATCACAATGGGCATCACCTGCGAGGCCTTGATCGAAACCACCTGGTCCTGATTTTGCAAAATACCGTCGATTCGAAGAAATTTCTCGCGATTGATGATCAGCCGGTCTCTCTCATACAAGTCCGGATGGACAATCACATTCGCAATCCCGGTTTCATCCTCCAGACTGAGAAACACGAAGCCCTTGGCCGTTCCGGGGCGCTGCCGGGCGATCACGCATCCGGCCACGCGAGTCTGTACTCCATCCGGGATTCCATGGAGATCGCAGGCGCGCTTCACCTTCAGCGAGTCCAGCCGAGCGCGGCAGTAGCTCATCGGGTGCGGACCGGCGGTCATGCCCGAGCCGTGGAAGTCCGCGACCAGCCTTTCTTCGTCGGTCATCTGTTGCAACGGAGACGCGTCGGCCTGCTCCGGAATTGATTCGAGTAAGCGGCCCGCCGGGCGCGCGGCTCGTTCGACTTGCCAGAGAGCCGAGCGGCGATGGATTTTCCGGCCAAGCCCGTTCAGGGCTCCAATCTCGCTGAGCGTCACGAGTTCCGACTTCCGCAATTCAGGGACCCGCTTGACAAGGTCTTCGATTCCAGCAAACGGACACACCTGCCGCTGGCGGACGAGCGCTTCGGCGGCAGCCTGGCGCAGACCACGGACGTAGCGAAAGCCGATTCGCAGGCAGGGCGCTGGCTTGCCCTCCTTGTCTAGGTCACGTTCAAGCGTACAACGCCATTCTGAGTACCGTGCATCGATGGGTTTCACTCGCAGGCCGTGGCGCTGCGCGTCTTTCACGAGGGTGGCCGGACTGTAGAAACCCATGGGCTGATTGTTCAGCAGGGCGGCCGTGAATGCCGCCAGATAATGACATTTGAGGTAGGCACTCGCGTAGGCGATGAGCGCGAAACTGGCCGCGTGCGACTCGGGGAATCCGTATTGGGCGAACGACGTGATTTGCGTGATGATCTCTTCTTGAGTCTCGCTTTGGATCCCGTTCTGGTCCATGCCGTGACGCAGTTTCACCTCGATTTCGCGCATGCGGCTTTCCGACCGCTTGAAGCCCATTGCGCGCCGCAGATCTTCTGCTTCGCCGCCCGTGAAGCTGGCTGCGATCATCGCCATGCGCAGCAACTGTTCTTGAAACAAGGGCACGCCCAGCGTTCGTTTCAGCACGGGCTCGAGCGAAGGATGGGCATACACGACTGGCTCCCGTCCCTGACGGCGCCGCATGTAGGGGTGCATCATCCTGCCCACAATGGGGCCGGGGCGGATGATCGCGACCTGCACAACCAGGTCGTAAAACGTTGCTGGCGCATTTCGCGGCAGCGAAGACATCTGCGCGCGGCTTTCGACCTGAAACATTCCGACGGTATCCGCGCGCCGCAGCGTTTCATAAACCAGAGGATCGTCGGCGGGAAGCTGTGCCAAATCCAGCGGCTCCCGGTAGTGTTTTGGAACGAGTCCCAAACAGTCTTCGAGGGCCGCCATCATCCCAAGACCCAGCAGATCTACTTTCACAATGCCCATGTCGGCGCAATCGTCCTTGTCCCACTGCACGACGACGCGACCGGGCATGGTTGCCGGTTCGAGCGGCACGACGGAATCCAGCTGCCCCTGGCAGATCACCATGCCGCCAGAGTGCTGGCCCAGGTGACGCGGCAGGTCCTGAATGCGTTCGCACAATTCGCGATATTTCTGAACGCGGGGATGGCTAAGGTCTAAGCCTGCCTGATGAAACTGATGCTCCGTCGAATCGGTTGCATCCCGCCATCCCCAGGTGTTCACCAGGCTGGACAGCTGGTCCAGAGTCTCGCGATCGAAGCCCAGCACTTTTCCGACTTCGCGCGCCGCCGAACGGCCACGGTAGGTAATCACGTTCGCGGTCATCGCTGCGCCCAGCTGCCCGTAGCGCTGGTACACGTACTGAATGGCTTTTTCACGCTGGTCGCCACTCGGCAGATCCAGGTCGATGTCGGGCCACTCGCAACGCTCTTCGGAAAGAAAGCGCTCGAAGAGCAACTCCATACCTACAGGATCAACGGCCGTGATTCCGAGGGAATAGCAGACGGCACTGTTGGCAGCCGACCCCCGGCCCTGAACCAAAATTCCTTCCTCACGGCAGAAGCGAACGATGTCCCAAACGATCAGGAAGTAGCCGGCAAGCTTCAGTTTCTCGATTAAAGCCAGTTCCCGCCGAACCTGCCGTTCGGCGCGCTCGTAGAGGTTGTCGTTGCTCTTCGCCGCATAGCGCGCGCGGAAACCCTCCTCCGTGCGTTTTCGGAGGAAAGAATCTATCGTTTCGCCGGAGGGAACCGGGTATCTGGGAAACCCATAGCCAAGGTCCGCCAAGGTGTATCTGAGCCGTGCCGAGAGTTCGCCCGTGTTCGCAATGGCCTGAGGCAGGTCGGAAAACAGCCGAGTCATCTCCGCCGCCGGGCGAAAGTGACGCTCATCGTTTCGCTCCAGTAGCCGTCCCGCCGTTTCGAGCTGGCAGTGGTTGCGAATGCAGGTAAACACATCGAGGATCTCGCGGTCCTGGAAATGAGCGTAACGAACTCCGTTGGTCGCGAGCAGAGGCAAATGCAAGCCCTCTGCAAGGCAAACGGCAGCTTGGTTGCGCGTTTCTTCGGCCGGATCGAAATGGCGCTGAACCTCTACATAAACGTTCCTTTTTCCAAAAATCGTGAGAAGCTTTTCGATGTCCCGTCGGGCCTTTTCCGATCCTCCCTGCGCGAGTGACGCTGCCAGAATTCCTTCTTCGCCGCCGGTGAGGCAGACCAGCCCCTTGGCGCGTTCCGCGACTTCTTCCAGCGTCGCGGCCCCTGTCCCTTTTTCCTTTTCCCGCAGCTTGTAGCGGGTCATCAGACGACAGAGGTTCTGGTATCCGGTGCGGTTCTTGGCAAGCAGAGCCAGCCGGACCGGTCTCGAAGGAATCTTGTTTGGCATCCAGGACGGCATGCCTGCTTGAGTTCCGCACCCTTCCACGGAGATTTCCGCGCCCACATGGGCGCGAATTCCTGCTTTCTTGGCCGCCATGTGGAAGCGCGGGGAGCCGTAGACTCCATCGCGGTCCAGCAAAGCGATGGCTGGCAACTCAAGTCGTGCCGCTTCGCTAACCAAGTCCTCGGGCAGGGAAGCGCCCTCCAGGAAACTGAATGCAGAGCAAGAATGAAGTTCCACATACATCAGTCGTAGATTCCTTCGATAAACCAACGCCGCAAACCCTATAGACTTCTGCATAAATAATGGAATAATAGGTACAGGAGGAATACGCCTGTGCCCAGACCGAGTGGAAGCGCTGATCTATTGGAAGATCGGCGCAAGCGGGCTTTGGCTTTGTTAGATCTTGGTCTTTCTCTCAACGAAGTAGGGCGACGGATTAGATCGAGTGCGAGTTCGGTGATGCGCTGGCGGGATGCCCGGCGGCGAGGCGGAGCGAAAGCCTTGAAGGTGCGCTTCTCTCCCGGCCGTCCCTGGAAGCTGGGCAAGAAACAACGCCGGCGCTTGATCGCTCTGCTCCTCAAGGGAGCGATCGCGCATGGTTACCGAACCAATCTGTGGACCACGGCCCGCATTGCCGAGGTGATTGAGCGGAAGTTCAGAGTCCGCTATCACCGCGATCATGTCGGTCGGTTGATGCACAGCTTGAAATGGAGTCCTCAGAAACCCGAGCGGCGCGCCTTGGAGCGGAAAGATGCAGAGATCGAGCGCTGGAAGAAAGAGGAGTGGCCCCGGGTAAAAAAAACGCTGCGCGGCTGGGCGCCCACATCGTATTTGCCGACGAATCGGGCTTTCTCTTAATCCCCACGGTGGTTCGGACCTGGGCTCCGCAAGGGGAAACCCCCATCCATCGGCATCGGCAGGGACGGCGGGACAAACTCTCTGTCATCTCGGGAATTTCGGTCAGTCCCAAGCGGCGCCGCCTGAGCCTCTACTATCTCTTGTTTTTTGAGAACATCGGCCAGGAGGAAGTTTGTGTGTTCCTGCGTGAGTTGCTGCGGCATCTGCGTGGCCCGATCATCGTTCTGTTGGATAACTCCTCCACGCATAAGGGGGAACCGCTCGAGAAACTTCGTGCTCGACACCCTCGTCTCAAAATCGAGCATTTTCCCGCCTACGCGCCGGACCTCAACCCCGATGAAGGCGTCTGGTCGTTGGCCAAGGGAGAACTCGCCAATAGTTGTCCCAGGAACGTCGAGGAGTTGATGGAAGATGTCATTCGTTCGGTCAACGGCATTCGAGGGTCTCGCCAGAAGCTACACGGCTGCATCCTGCAGTCTGAACTGCCTCTTTTTTTGCGCTAAATCATTCCATTATTTATGCAGAGACCTATAG
>Ga0209152_10000197_pt1 | contig 31099 bp, 20 predicted proteins | sample GraSoiAngelo_107_FD_185873 | JGI IMG/M metagenome (GOLD analysis project Ga0209152, IMG submission 185873) | Grasslands soil microbial communities from the Angelo Coastal Reserve, California, USA - 14_0903_09_30cm (SPAdes) (version 2) | ecosystem: Environmental > Terrestrial > Soil > Grasslands...
GCTCCCACCTACACTCTGTACCCGCAATCACATCCCAGCGACAAGCTGCAGTAAAACTCCACGGGGACTTCTCGCCCCGCTGGGTGTCCCTGGACTGTTCGTCCAGGTAAAGTGGGTTCACCGGGCCCCAGGCGGGGACAGCGGGGAGGTCATTGGTCCATTCATGCACGTCGGAACTTACCCGACAAGGCATTTGGCTACCTTAAGCAACATCCTCTACGATGTTTGGGCCATATCTTCACTCTCCGATTCTCATCGGATGAGTGCCCAGCGTATGGTCTCTGAGGATCCCCCTGTGGTTTACGGAACGGGCCATCTTTTCCACTTTGCTAAATTCTGTCTTGTGCCTGTTGCTCATTATCTGACCTAGCACTTGTTTGAATCTGTTATACGTCGTGCGTTTGGCAATGAGACGGTGTTTTTCCAAGAATGGAAGAATCTTGTCGACAGCATTTGTCATTCCGTAGATCTGCAGTCTTCCAGTGCTTATCTGTCCACATTGAACTGTCTGCTGAAGCTTTTGCAATACTAGAGTGTTACGATGTGTCACAGTCAGATATGGCGTCATTGTTTTTGACTCCGGAGTTATTGCGTAACCTAGCGCTCCTTCTGCGTCTATGAATCCAGCGAAATAGTTTCGTAGTTCACTGCCTTCCGGAAAAATTGGACTGGATTCTTTTTGCAATGTTGGTGGCTTTTCGTCTGCAATGATCTGGTTGAAAGACCATTTTCTCCTCGTTTCCCCATCGGTGGGAAGAGAGAAGATCTGTCTAACTATTGCTTTGAAGCCATTTTCCTCGACATGATTCTTCGCCTGTAGTTGTTCCGCGACGTTTTTCATCAGAGTAAAGTCGTCGTGTTTCAGCGCCAGTCTGTGTCTCTGGTAGAATGGTACGATCTTCTCGAGGAGAAGTCTACGATTGGTCACTATCAGTTTCACGTAGCCTTCGCCCTCAAGAATGTATGTCTTGCCCGTCAGCGTTCTGCCAGTTATCTTTAGCATTGTTAGCGAGTCAGGATCGTTTCGGAGTTGTACTTGGAATCGAGGCTGGATCAACCAGCCGAATTTTTTTTCTGGCGACGGTGAGAGCATTACTGGAAAGCTAGCGTCTCCGTCAACGAAACCGGTTATGTGCCATTTGAGATCGTTAAGTCTTGCGGGCAGGTCTTTGATGTCAGCTAGGTCGGCGTACTCGTGTAGCATTGCTCGTTCACCACATTGGTTTCCTGCGGATTGTCTTCAATGCTTCTAGCATTGTTACCATTTTTTAGGTAGCTAGAAGCTCCGAGGTTCCCGCATATGGCTGGGTTTAGCGACTCCCTTGGCTCTTCGCTAAGAGTCAGAGTTACTCCCGGCGTTTAGCGGCCCTTAGCCCGGTTGTACCCAGGTTTCAGGTACCGCCACTGGCCAGGACTCAAAGGCTGTTTACACCCTTTCGGGCTTGCAGCCTCCTATGTTTGTTACCCAGCGATCCGCGCCTTAAGCCGATAGGACGGAATCAACCTTCTGAACTTCTCAACATCCAGCTTTCTGTAGATCTGTATTCCATGCACTACACCATATCGGTATACGTGACCCGAAATCCCTATTTCTTGCAGTCTTCTTTGAATTGAAGCCAGCAATTTCCTGTTCTTGTTGTAAATTACAAGTCTATCTGTATGCGTGCCTTCTGCATCGAAGAATCCTGCAAGAATTTCTTGAAGTCATTGTTGGTTAGCCCATCTACGACGTCGACGATGTTGCGTCTCATTTCTCCGAACCAAAGAAAGAGGTCCTTTGAGAATACAAGCGCTCGCCATTTGTGCGAACCATCAGTTTTGGACATGTAGTCGTAAAAGTGCACGTTGAAGTTCATCTTTCGGAGTCGCGGAACCACTTCGGACGAAAGTAGTTGTCCGCGCACTTGATCCACTGATACTGAATACGCCCCTCTCTTTGAAGCGTATGAGGTCCCGTCACCGTATAGCATTCCGATCAGGTACGGGTCAATACGTTTTTGCTGTTTTCCGCTGCTATGCGAAGTCCTAACGGTTGAGCCTACCATTAGCCAGCACGGTTCTCGCTGTTTAGTAAACAGTCGCCTCCCCCTTGTCACTGCGACCTGAACTCCCAGCAGAGCTAGGGGTTCAGGCACCCCTTTTCCCGAAGTTACGGGGCTAATTTGCCGAGTTCCCTCGCCTGAGTTCCACCCGATACGTCTTAGGCTTCTCACCTAGGGGCACCTGTGTCGGATCTTGGTACGGACGGAGAGGGTCCATCCCCTGACCCTTTTCCTTGGCTCCTGGAATCAGCTGAACCCCCCTAAGGCGGGAGGCCATTCCCTTCTTCGCCTGGTTCTCACCATTACGGTACTCCCCAGGCTTCAGAGGTTAGATGAGACGACGATCTCACTCAGCCTATCCGGAAGCGTCAGGTCAGAGGCTTGCGTTGCCGCGTGTACCTCTCCGGTACAGGAATCTTAACCTGTTTCCCTTTCGACATGGCCGGTTAAGGCATGTCTTAGGACCGACTTACCCCCGGCTGACGACGCATTGCCGGGGAACCCTGGCCCCTTCGACGGAGGGGATTCTCACCCCTCTATGGCTGTTACTACCACCGGGATCTGCAACAGCGAACGGTCCACTGGACCTCACGGCCCAGCTTCCGCCCGAACGCCGCGCCCGCCTACCGACACGGGTTTTACCCCGTGTCCCTGGGTATCGGCACCTGGCTTAGTCCCGTATATTTTCGGCGCCCCCAACCTCGGCCGGTCAGCTGTTACGCACTGCTTGGAGGATGGCTGCTTCTAAGCCTACCTTCCAGCTGTCTCCGGTTGAGGACGGCTTTCAATTTCTACACTTAGCCAGGATTCTGGGGCCTTAACCCAAGCCTGGGTTGTTCCCCTCGCGGCCTAGGAGCTTACCCCCCAAGCCCGACTCCGGTCTTCTACGGCGCTAATGGATTCGAAGTTTGAATGGAGAGTGGAGCCTTTCGGCTCCTTGTTCCCCAATCAGGACTCTACCCCACCAGCCGCCTCCGACCGGGCTATCCTTAGAGATATTTCGGCGGGAACTAGCGATCACCGAGTTAGATTGGTCTTTTGCCCCTAGCCCCAAGTTATGGGAGTGAGTTGCACGTCAACACCCCTTCGGACCTCCACCGAGCTTTCGCCCGGCTTCATCCTACTCAGGGCTAGATCACTCGGTTTCTAGTGTCATCCCTGTGATTACGGGCCCTTTCAGACCCTGTCCCTCACGTTTCATGAGAATCCACGCTACGGACAATTGGTTTCCCTGCGACTCCAGGCCATACGGCCCTTAGCCTCACCACAAAGATGAACTCCCCGGCCCATGGTACTAAACGGAACGTACAATCCTAGTCCCCTCCCCTCGTAACGCTGCGTCACCACAGCCTCCTTCAGGGAGGATCTACCCTTACGGACCGTACACGTCTGTAACCACCTGATTTCAGGCACTTTTCACTCCCCTTCCGGGGTACTTTTCAGCTTTCCCTCGCGGTACTAGTGCGCTATCGGTCTTGGGACGTATTTAGTCTTGGAAGTTGCTTTCTTCCAGATTCCCGCACCCAAACCGGGGTGCGGTACTCAGGGACTCCAGCCCTAATTCTGCAGTCTTACGTCTAGGGGGCTATCACCCTCTACGGCAGGCCGTTCCAGGCCATTTCGACTTCAACTGCGAGAAAGCGGCCGGGCCCTACAACACTACATCCCCCAACGGTTTCCCGTCAGGGTTCGGTTTGGACTGTTCCCATTTCGCTCGCCGCTAATCTGGGAATCCCATTTTGGTTTCTCTTCCTCCTCCTACTGGGATGCTTCCGTTCGGAGGGTTTCTCCTCCCATATGGGAGTACCACAGTATGACCTGTGGTGGGAAGTCCCATTCGGGTATCTCCGGATCTAAGGCCGCGTGCGCCTACCCGGAGCATATCGCAGCTTGCCACGCCCTTCGTCAGCGCCCAAGCCGAGCCATTCGTCAGGTGGCGTATCATGCCAAGCCCTTTAGGAACCCACATTCGATTTGCGTCAGTTTTGAAGCCCTCTGCACAGCGCTCATCGTGACCCCGGCTTTGCACCGGGGCTCACTCTTCTCTTCGCCCCCAAGTTTCGAGCTTGGGAGCTGCATCTTGTCAGGCTCGTAGCCGGTATTTGCCCTCCAACCGTCCCTGTAGCGTCTAAGGAGGTGATCCGGCCGCAGGTTCCCCTACGGCCACCTTGTTACGACTTCTCCCCCCTTGCTTAGCTTAGGTTCGAGGCAACCAACAGGGCTGCACCTCACCAAAACCAGACTCGGGTGGAGCGACGGGCGGTGTGTGCAAGGAGCAGGGACGTATTCACCGCGCGATGATGACACGCGGTTACTAGGGATTCCATGTTCACGAGGGCGGGTTGCAGCCCTCGATCCCAACTGAGGCTGGGTTTAGGGATTGCCTTCCCCTTTCGGGGTCGGAGCCCATTGTCCCAGCCATTGCAGCTCGCGTGTGGCCCAGGGGATCCGGGGCATACTGACCTGCCGTGGCCCGCTCCTTCCTCCCCCTTAGCGGAGGCAGTCCCCCTAGTGTGCCTGCATTCCCGAGGGAATGCCCTGGCAACTAAGGGCACGGGTCTCGTTCGTTTTCTCACTTAAGAGAACACCTCACGGCACGAACTCGCCCCCCAGCGCGGAACCAATCTTCGCAATTTTCACAGGATGCCTAATCCTGAATGATCGAGCAAATAGCTCGAGATTTTTGCGAGAATACATCTTCAGCCTGTATACCTCTTCTTCTGCCTTGAGACTCGTCGGTGTGAAACCGAGAGACGCCAAATACTCGTGGCAATTCTGACTTCACGTGGTTGTATGTTGCCATCGGATGCTACGAGTCCGGCAAGATATGGTTGAATGGCTTCGGGTGTATGTTCCGAGTTTTGGGTGATTCCGGGCTGAGGTCTGGCGACGGCCATGCACCTCCTCTCAGCTAGTCCGGTAAGACCTTTAATCTGACCTTCATCCAACTGTCGCCCCTGGTAAGGTTCCCGGTGTTGACTCCAATTAAACCGCAAGCTTCACCCCTTGTGGTGCTCCCCCGCCAATTCCTTTAAGTAAACTGTCTCGTCGAGCGCGGTTTTCTGCCGGACGAGAATTCAGCCTTGCGGCCGTACTCCCCAGGCGGCAGGCTTAATGGCTTCCCTGCGGCACTAGAACGGGCCGTACCCGTCCTAACACCTAGCCTGCATCGTTTACAGCTGGGACTACCGGGGTATCTAATCCCGTTCGCTCCCCCAGCTTTCGTCCCTCACCGTCGGGCGCGTTTTAGTCGGCCGCCTTCGCCACTGGTGGTCCTCCCGGGATTATAAGACTGCGAACGGAAACTTTTCATTTCCTTTTTCGCCCCTACCCCGGGACTACCGCCGACCTCCCCCGCCCCCAAGCCGGAAAGTATTCCCCGCGATCCAACGATTGGATCGTTGGATTTTACGGAGAACTTTTCCAGCCGGCTACGGACGCTTTAGACCCAATAATCGTCCCAACCACTCGAGGAGCTGGTATTACCGCGGCGGCTGACACCAGACTTGCCCTCCCCTTATTCACCTGGCTGGTTAGACCAGGCAAAAGCCATCCTCAGCGGACGGCACTCGGGATGACCCTGTCACGCTTTCGCGCATTGCAAAGGTTTCGCGCCTGCTGCGCCCCGTAGGGCCTGGGCCCTTATCTCAGTGCCCATCTCCGGGCTCCCGCTCTCACGGCCCGTACCGGTTATAGGCTTGGTGAGCCGTTACCTCACCAACAACCTGATCGGCTGCGGCCCCATCCTCAGGCAACTCTAGAGAGCATGCCCCTAGAGCCTTTTCAACGGAGAACCATTCCAGGCCTCTCCGTCCATCCGGGATTAGCCTCAGTTTCCCGAAGTTGTCCCAGTCCTGAGGGTAGGTTAGCCACATGTTACTGAGCCGTACGCCACGCTCCCACCGTGGCTAGGAAGCGTGCGACTCGCATGGCTTAGTCTCATCCCGATAGCAGTTGGGTCCGCCAGGATCAAGCGGAGTCTAGAACGATTGGAGTTTCGGACGCCATAATATGTACAGGAATCGGCTGGAGTTTAGCAGGTGGCTACGAGCCTATCTTAGACCTAAACGTTCCAGGGTATTTGACTGCCCGGGTTTCTTTGGGTCCGCATCGTCTTTCGCCCACAGTGGAGGTCAATCGGTCATTCACGGGCGTAACGCCCTAAGCGTCGGATTGACGCCGCCGCCGGGACTATGGGCTACTACTCGACCTGCTATGCTACCAAAGAGGGCTACGGGACGAATAACCGATTTAAACATTTACCCTCTGCGCGAACCGAAAAACTCCTCTTCCAAAAACGAGATCTCCGATGATTTTGCCGCCGCATAACTTTTCAGAGGCTCTTGGTTGAGTGAGAGAAAAGTCTCTCCCCACGTGAACAACGACAGAATCGCCTTTGCAGGTCTCTGGAAACCTGTTAGAATTAGCGCAGCGGCAAGAGCTTCAGCCGTACTTAGTCTGCCAGGAATCCCATAGTTTGTTGGATTCCCGGCTAGAAGAACTGGAAGTCTCCGGTTATTTCCTGGAATGTTGCGATCGAAAACACCTTCCGACAAGTTCCATGAACAGTCCAGCGCAACCAGCCCATTACATTGGACTAGTTCTCTATCCTCGGGCGAGAGTGTCTTGCTACTTGCTGGGTTCAATACTATAGCGGCGGAGGGGACTCGTCTCATGCTCGGGAGACTCTGTACTAGCCGAGATTTTCTGAGTCTGACTGCGGTGCACTTTTTCGGATCGTCCTGGTGGAAGTCATACACCATTAGTACCGGAACAGATGATGCTTTGCCTATTCGAGCAGGGCTTGGTGCGACGGATTCTCCACGCAAGATTTCATCACCACGGAAGTAATCTCTGGGCCAAGAGTGGTCGCGTGCTAGTTGGACCTTTCTCTTTGACGAAGAATATTCTCAAGTCGATAGGAATGGATCGGAGAGGCCGTGGCAACGTTTTCGCTAGCTGCCTAGCTCGACGAGCGGATCAGTCGCATCATGAAAAAAAATTACGACTCAGAGTCAGAAAAGATGTGAGTTGAAGTCAGATAGGAGGGGCCGTGCTGATGACGATTCCTTGGGGTGTCATTTCGTAGTAGTACCCTCGGGATGGGATCTGAGTCTTTCCCAACTTCACTAGTCTTAGAGTTCCTCCTCTGCTGATGCCTTCAGGGGTCTTCCTCCGCTCGAGCTCTAGAACAACGTCAGCGAAGTTGACCATAGCATTCTCGATTGATTCGTCCAGCACTTTTGTGTGCAGGGTTGCAACTCCGATTGCTTTTGCGAAGCGTGTTGCGTACTTTAGGACCTGGCCGAACTGGAAGACCCTCTTTGCCTCAACCATCAGAAAGAAAGGCGTTAGAGAATCCATTATGACGAACTGTTTCTTTCCGAGATGCTTCAGTGTGAAGCTTCGGCCCTGGGCGACGAGGTCGGAGAACTTGAAGGTGCTGTCCACGATTCTCTCTGGCTCTTCAACCGGATAGGCTTCTGCTAAGCGTTCGACGCCAAGGGCGAAGATATCTATGAAAGCGAGCCGTCCTTCTTCTTCGTACTTTGGGACATTGACGCCGTAGGAGGCGACTCCTTCTCGCACGTCCTCCGCAGACTCGTCTATAGCGTAGTAGAGCACTCGAAAGTCTTTCTCGAGCATGTTAACCGCGAGCTGTCTGACCAAGGAGGATTTGCCACTGCCTACCGCCCCAATCAGTCCGACAGCTGAGGGTCTGGGAAGTCCACCGGACAAGAGGTCGTCTAGAACCTTGATCCCGGTAGGCTCCATTGATGTCACTTTATGACGCCCTCCTTCGCGCGTGATTTAAGAGGATTGTACCTTTCATCTGTGATAAGGTTAACACTCGGTTCCTGTTGAAGCAGGAAACGAAACCGTGGTTTGTCGGTCATCCCGACTTGTATCAATAGATTTTCACCGATCTGTCGGGTCCTATTAGCAGCCGGAACCATTTAGTCTCATGCGCTCCCCTGTAGCTGTATACTCTGACGAAACGCCGAAGCTCACCATCCATCTCGTCCAGTTTCAGGTCGATCACCCCGTCGAAGCTAGAGCGGACCTCGTTGTAGAATGAGTTGCTATGTATTCCGAGTTCTATCGCGTACGCACCGATGTTGCCATGTTTTTTCATCCGGGCTAGGTGTGATTTCATGAATCGGATTGAGAGTTCTTCGGAATTGTATGAGAGTAGAGTTGATAGTGAGTCGAAGACAACGAAAGAACGGTCGCCGGCCGCCTCCGCCGCACTCGACAATACGACGCTGACTGAGGCAACATCAGACGCGTTGTCTATCTGAAATCTCTCCAGGGAGCGCTCTCCGAGAAGCCATGAGTACATGTCGACGTAGATTATCTGGTCAACTCTTCCCAGCGCAAGTCCCATGGCGCGGACTTGCTCCTTGATCAGAGAAATGGGGTTGTTTGTTATGACATAGAGACATCTCAAACCGGCTTCGACCGCCTCTTTGAGCAGGCTCTGGCAGATGGTGGTCTTTCCTGCGCCGGGGGGTGCCAAGAGCGCGAAGTTCAGACCTGTCGTAATAGGGGTAGTGACAAGGCCTTTGAGAAGGTCGAAGGATAGTTCCTTGTTCGCGAGAGCGTTCTTCACGGCCTCTTCCTCCTCTGTTTCTCCCAGTCTCTGGACTCGACCCTAGAGTGGACGCTGACCTTCGCAACCGTCAGAGTCCAAAGATAGGCCACGAGCACCATTGCAAGCGATTGTATGGTGGGAGATGTCAGGACAAGTGTGAAAAGTAAGAAGGATATCGCGTAGAAGAAGCCGAGAGTATGAGCCTTCTCAAGGCCAGCGGTGTCCTTGGCCCTCAGCATTTCGGTAACGATGAAAGCGAATAACGGGACTAGCGCAAGGTCCACGATGTAAATTGGCTCTAGAAGTCCTAATGACACGAACGCCACGAGAAGGATAAACGGCGTGGAAAGCAGCGTACAACTGAAGAGAACCGCCTTCTTCACGTTCTTGAAGATGGTGGCCGAGGTCCGGATGCCCGCCTTCATATCTCCAAAATAGTCTGGCAAGTTCTTGACCGTCCCGTAAGTGAACATGAACCATGTTAGGAGCCAAAGCATCGGGTTGAGAAGATCCAGCGACCCTCTAACGCCTAAGCCTCCGAGAAACGGAAGTCCCAATGCACCAGAGAAAGAGGCAAGACTAGCGAATGGTTTTGCCTTGAATCTCAAGGGAGGCAGCGAATAGAAGATGGAGTTTAAGATGCCAAGGCCTAGAACCAGCAAGAATAAAGGCCCCAGGTAAACGGCGAGGGCCACTGCACAAGAATAGAGTACTACTAGAGAGGCGGTTATCTGTCTCGAGCCGATCTGGCCGAGCCAGAATAAGCGTTGGGGCTGATTTGTCGCGTCTTCCTTCCTGTCGGCATAAGCGTTCACGACATTAGTTGCAGCAGTCACCAGAGATGCAACTGCTATGCCTATACCTATCTGAGATAGTTGTCCTCCGCCACCTACCGCATAGCCTAGAATGAAGCTGAAGGAGGGGAAGATCCACGTCCTCGGACCAGAGAGTCGAAACAATATGGAAAACGTATGCGAAATAATTGGAACGCTTCCGAGGACTGGGAGACTTGGGCCCTGCATCGTGTCGTAGTGCTTGTTTCGTGTTTTTCTGTGGGGCACGCTCTCCACCGAACCAGTGTAGACCTAGACCGGAAGTTTGAGGCCTGAATGCTCCTGGCCTTCTCTATGGTGCTAAGGAGGGTGTTACCAGGAATTCGGCAGACCAGTAACTTGTCGATCAGATTGCGTACCGGATCGCATGGAATCTCGAAAGGCGCCCACGGAAGGTTCTATGCTTGCTTTCCCAGAAGAAGTAGTCCTACTGATCAGAACCGAAGTCCAAGCAAGGCGACCAGCTTATCCAACAGGGTCGGTTCGCGTTGACATTTGGTTAAGCCGGAGCCCGTAGCCCCATCCGGTCAAACCGAGAGAGAAGATAAGACCCGCAATGCTGCCGATGACAAACATGACAAAGAAGCCGAGCGCTAGCGGTACGGCGAGGATGACCATCCAGAGGGATAAGCGCGGAACGATGGCTGTATGGGGAACGATGGCTGCGCGAAGCGTGGCGATGGCAAGGAGGAAGAACCCGAGCCCATAGGTAAGTGTGATAAGTCCTACGGTCAACAACAAGGGACCGTAGAGGGAGCCTCCGGGATCGAGGAGTGATGGTGCTTGCGCTGCGATTAGAGGACCGATGACCGTGCCGACGACTAGTAATTCGCCGGGCCTGTTAGCTCCACCAACGAAGGCTAGGAGGAAGCCTGCCAAGCCTAAGCGGCCAAGCTTGCCGGAGTATTGGCTGTAGAACCCCACCGATCCTAGGAGAATTAGCACCCATGCAACCGCCCCGACGAAATGGGCTGGCGCCCAGATGCCGCTTTGAATGAATTGGGGGGTCTCTCCCAAGGGGTGGGTAAGGTAGTGTATGGCGAGAAGGAGCCCTCCAAGCATTAGTGTGGGTCCGCTCCAGCGAGCGAGGGTTTGGAGGGCCATGCTGGCGGGGGCAAGTGGAATCTAACATAAGCTTTCGGTCACCTGGCGCAGACTTTCCAGATCACTGATGGCAGTGAAAAATGGGTGCATCGAATGATACGGATCACATCGTGTAGAAACCTTTCTTCTCGCAGTCTGGCCAACCATTTGTCGTCTTATTGCGACCGTGTGGATTTTAGATTGTGACCTCAGCTGGAAGCAGTAACCTTCGCGATGAAGGTCCGGTAACAATAGGGTTCAAGACAGGTTCTGCGAGTGTGGAATCCGAAGCGATTTATACCATGTTGGAAGTATCTGCTTCAAAGTTCGAAAGCGAGAGTGGACAATAGCAAATGCCTATGGTTGATAGAACCCCTACCGGTATTCCGGGCCTTGATGAGATCCTGACTGGTGGTTTTCCACGGGGACGAGTCATACTGTTGGTCGGCGGGCCTGGTACTGGCAAGACGATCCTAACTTCGCAGTTCTTGATGAACGGGATCAAGATGTACGGTGAGAATGGCGCCTTCGTCAGCTTGGACGAGACGAAAGCGCACTTTTACCGTGAGATGAGCCTGTTCGGTTGGAAGTTCGAGGATCTTGAGAAGGGGAAGAAGTTCGCTTTCATCAACGCGTCGCCCCTTCGTCATATGCCGGGTGAGGTGAAGATTGGCCGGACCTCTATAGGTCGGAAGGACTTCTCGATCTTGAGCCTTATCGAGGGGATTAAGACGCACACTGAGCTAATCAATGCGAAGAGAATTGTTGTTGATCCTGTCACATCGCTGATCTTCCAGTATCCTGAGATGGTGGAGCGGAGGACCGCAATTCTCGATCTCGTCGATGCACTTGTAAAGACCGGCGCAACCTGCCTAATGACGACAGAGCTGCGGGCTATGGGACCGACAGTAGAGCGGGCGGTGCAGCTTGAAGAGTACTTGGCACACGGGGTCATGATCTTGTCCAACGCGAAGGTAGGTAAGACGTACAACAGGGTCATGCAGGTGGAGAAGATGAGAGAGACAGCGATCGACATGCAACCGCGTCCATACAAGATCTCGACAAGCGGAATCGAAGTCTTCCCGAAGGAAACAATATTCGTCGACTAAGACAACACGGTCAAGTCTCGGAACGGCCCCCTGAAAGGGCGACACTAACGATAGGCACCTGCAGGCTAATTTCAGAGTCCGGACGAACCGCCCATGCTGCGCGAGGGTCAGTCGCTAAGACCCCATTTTCCAGGAAACCATTTCCTGTCCGGCACTGATAACAGGCGAGTCAGTAATGAAGCGTAATACTAGCTCCCATGGCCTGACGAGGATGGTAACAATTACGAGCGAATTCCTGAAAGAGTCTCCAGCGGGCCTTCGAGAATCGGGATCGCTAATAACAGGGATTCTGCCCAGACTCTTTCCTCAACCACTCTCGCATCGCAAGATGCTCTGTGCAAGACCCCCCTCCCCTGGAGGTCTCTCGCTGTCCAGCAGGGATTTTAGGCGAGTCGCGGGACTCAGGGCTTGGTATGGGCTTATGCCAGACTGAATCTAGCTGTTTTAGCGCGCGTTCAAGAACGATTTCCTAGGCTGTGTACGAACAGGGTACCAGATTCGAGAACAGGGCTGAAAATGGGCGAATTTTTCGCCAGAGCGGAAATCTTTGTCCAACTTGAGGCGGCATTCACCACTGATAATCCTCGGAACTCGTCTTTCCTTACCACCCACCAACAAAAAAAAGGGTTGTCCGATCCTAAGAAGGTCGAGAAACGGTTCAGGGGTCTAACGAAAAGGGATTCTGGTCCACCAGAGCCCTGCCTCTCTCTTCACACTTGTTGGACGAGGTCTGTCACACCACGATCAGTTAACAGCCAGAACGACTGGTACTGACACGGAATCCTGTAGACTCGCAACAGTTTTGTTTAAGGTCTGCGGAGTAAGCAACGTTGAAACCAGTCTGCAGGTGCGACAAGGTTTCTTCCAAACAGCAACGAGGACTGGAAACTCCCAAGAATTTTGGCCACAGTCAAAAGCGCAGAAATGAGATGAGACCGAAAGATGCCCCAGACGATTCTCTCCAGCGAACAAAAAGATGCTCTACAAGACACGAAGTGTCTAGAAGAAAAATCTCCCAGAATTCCGTAGGCGACACAATGAACCAGTCCGATCGGATATTTGTCAGGAAATATCATGTCTCCGAAAAAACAGGAGAATTCTTAAGCAAACACCATTGTGAGTATGGAGCCGGGTGAACAAGCCGACGAACGCTAAGAAGAAAAAGTCGAAGAAGAAAGGCGGCATGTAGGAACAGAACCGAAATTCCTCACCCCAAGCCTTTCTTCTTTTTCTCATCTCATCATGCGATGACCCGAGTGGGCAGCCGAAGAGAGTTTGTCTTCGCGCGAAACCCTTCCGTTCCACAGAAGCTCAAGCAATACGAAACAGGATTCAGATTCCCCTTCAGAAGTCATGCTCTCTGATACTCTTGGGTTCCCAAGCAAAATCGAGACTTTTCTCTCGGAGGTCAATTAGCCAAATCAACAGGCCAGATTCAGGAATACGCGACTCTATCCTTGAACTTCAGCAAGACAGTTGAGACAAATACAGTCCGAAGCCCGCTTGGAGAGTTCGCTTAGCTGTTCGAGCGAGATGCCCACGGAGCGACACCAGCACCCGATGGAGGCCCTTACGCTCTAAGTTTGAACCACACAACGCACACTTCTTTGTCTTCGACAAAGGCCTCTCTCTAGAACAATCGAGTGATACACAAGAAAGCGACACAATGAGTCGCCGCTCGGAAGACCTGATGTCCGCTATTTTCACGGATTTGCGGGCACTCTTGGAGATGAAGGCCTGGAATTTGAGAGCTGAACTGGTTCTGAATGATTTGACCAGAGCGAGTTTAAGCGTCCGCAAAGCTCGATCGATTCTTACTTTCTGTGAGAGAGAAAAAGGGTAGGCTCATAAGGGAGGTCAGCGCGTAAGGGCGTTCGCGTACAGCGTACTACCGATATCTCGGGGGTGAACGAATGTCAGAAGAACCAAAGAAGGCAGAGAGGGCTCCTACCCAAATGCGCAGAACTGATATCCCAGCGGACACGATACTGATCGGTAAGAAGCCGATCATGGCCTATGCTACGGCTGTAATGATGCACTATAACACGGGTGCCAAGAAGCTGACCCTAAAGGCTCGTGGACGAGCCATCAGCACTGCCGTCGACGTGGCCGAAGTGGTGAACAACCGCTTCTTCCAAGGCGGCCTAGCCAAGAATGTACACTTGGGTACGGAGATCGTCGGTGAGGGCCAGGATGCACGCAACGTCTCCACGATAGAGATCATCCTAGAGCGAACCAAGTAGCAAATGGATATTCGCATCCTAACAGGTGTAAACTCCCACTTTTTAGAAGCACTTTTTTCCTTCCCTTCATGAAGGGCGGGGCCCAAGAAAATCGACCGCCCCCGAGGGGTCGAGAAGACGTGCTTATTTTTGAGAAGGACTTCCTCGCTGGAAGACGTTATTCATGCCGGACGGCTGGTTAAGGTATAATTCGGCCGCTGGCAGCGTCGAAAGCAGGACCGATGTCCCCGGCAGGGAACCCCCTCCAAAGCTATTCAAGCATTTATCAAAAGCGGATTCTTTCTTTCGCTCGCGCGGGGGTTGCCAAGACAGGTCAAAGGCGCAGGGCTCAGGACCCTGTCCCGTAGGGGTTCGTGGGTTCAAATCCCACCCCCCGCACCATTTTACTGGTACATTTTACTGGCTTTCATTCTTGTTCGGTAGAGCCGTGCACTGGTCCCGGGTGTGGAAGGTTGGGGTTGTGACAGTCACGTCGACAGGTGTCACCGTCGCGTTCGTGTCAACAGGCATCATAGCCGTGTCAACAACTATCGAGTCAATGTCAGTCATCGTCGCATTCGACGGGACACCCACAGGACAACCACGAATGCTACCGTTCGCGTCAAGCTTCAGAGCCCACGCAAGATTATCACAGCAATTCGGTGCGCTACCCACCATACTGCCTACAGCGATTATACCGCCGTCCTTTGTCTGCTGAGCCTGGAGTAGAAGGTCGTTCTCTCTGCCATAGATCTTCTGCCAAAGCAGATCTCCGCTGTAGTCCAGCCTCAAGAGCCAGGGACCCGAGATGCCGATGAGCGGGCCGCCAAAGCCGGCGTAGCCTTGCATGAACCTGCCTGCGATAATGAAGCCCCCGTCAGAGCCTTGTTCGACTGAAGAAGGGGTCGCACGCCCTCCTCCACTGTACGAATCGAGCCAGAGAATGTCGCCGTCATGATCTACCCTGAGGATTACTGTCACGGAAGCGAGAAAGCCTCCTGCGGGTTCAAGAGTTATTTTCTCTCCCACTGCAATGTATCCTCCATCAGTCGTCTGGTGGGCCGAGTATGCGCCTTGGATCAGACGCCCATCGCTACTAGTACGAAAGTCATAGGCTTTCTGCCATTCCACCTGCCCGCCAGAGTCCAGCTTCACCAACCAGGGGTCCGCTTCACCAGCAACTCCTACTGTCCCGGCTGCTATGAATCCACCATCACTTGTCTGGTCTACTGAATGAACCTCCTGGCCCCCAAAGGCCTCCTGCCAGACTATGATGCCCTCAGGGTCAAGCTTCAACAGCCAGCCATTACTGTTACGACCCGGCGACCCGAAGGACTGGGTGTTTCCCGCCACGACATATCCGCCATCAGAGGTCTGCCCGCCAGAGACGAGAACATCATCATTGGTTCCACCATAGGTCTTGCTCCACTCTACACTGCCCTTGTGGTTGAGTTTGAGGATCCAGCCGTCGAAGCCTGTCACGTAACCAGCTGAAAGAGCTGTGCCAATGACGATGTAGCCACCATCGCTTGTTTGCCTCACAGTATGGGTTGTGCTATCGCAACAGAGAGAATACCCTGCCGGAGTGTATTCTCTCTGCGACTCAGGCATGCCGGCAGCATTGGCTTTCATCACCCAGAGACCTCCGAACCTACTAAGGGCTGAAATGATGAATCCGCCACTGGTCGTCTGCTCGACAGAGCCTTTCCCAAAGTCCACGGGTAGATAGGTCCGGTCCCAAGTAGGGCCTACAGCTCTCACAGCTCCTACCGTCCGGACAACAACCAAGGGCGAGAACATGATAAGGATCAAGAGACTCGTCGCGACGAACATACGAGCTAGAGCAATCAACACTAATACTTTCAACCTAGAAGATTATAGATTCTTTCAGATAAGAATTGCTCGGCGGAGGTGGCAGTCGTCTGCTTCCCGTTTTGCCTGCTGTGGCACGACCGTTGGAAAACCTATCCCAAACGCTGATCCTAGCACCCTCAAAGGTCAAGGAGCCTGTGGGCACGGCAGGGTGGGCTTGATAGTCAATTCACAATCGGTAGTCGTGTAGTAGTGGTCCGGGCTTCATTCGAAACCGTGAACATGTTCCCAGTGCGGGTCGAGCTTATGTTTCCAATGTAACAACAGGGGCCTATGATCAGCACCACTAGTCAGTTCGAACACCCGGCAGGCTGGATTCTTTGGTTTTTCCGTCGCTTCAGGGAATGGTTTATGATCGTTGTAGCTCATTGGGAAAAAGTCGCTGATCCCATTAATGCCGGTCGTCCTTACGTCTTTAATGCCACGACGAGTTCCCTGGCATTTGCTCTCGTCGCTTAACGAGTAATTCTGAAGCTTGCAACTTGATTTGTAAGTTACCTGGCCTAGCCAATCTATTGCATGTGTCGGAATTGGCTATGGAAAGGCAATTGACTTGAGCTCAGAAAGATTATAGCTCTCCAAATAGAGAGCTCTCCAACTGGCGAGTCGTGTCATTAGCAAGTTCGATTAACCCTTTCAAATTCGCAAGCGATATCGCAAAAGGCGAATATTTCGCTGATCGCGAGAAGGAAATGAGAGATCTAAGATACCAGCTTAAGCAAGGCGCTCGGATTCTAATTTACTCAGCCAGACGCTATGGCAAAACTGCCCTGATCATGAACGTATTGGATGAACTAGTCAAAGAGAAGCATCAGACGGCTTATTTTGATGTGTCAACAGCTCCTGACAAGTCTCTATTCATCTCGAAATACAAGTCTCTATTCATTAAAGCGGGGACCAGGGAATGGTTCTTCGACTGGGCGAAGAAGAACCTACCAAAGATAAAGTTGTCACTAGGAGATCTTGAGATAGATTTGTCAGGATTGTCTGATTCAGATTTAGACGTTGCATTCGACAGGATAATCGATCTCCCCCAACAGCTCGGTTCTAAAACGGGGCGAAGGGTTATCGTCGCCCTGGACGAGTTTCATGAAGTTAGAAGCTTAGATTCCAAGAGGACTGAGAACCTTCTGAGATCAAAGTTTCAATCTCATGACAAAGTGTCCTACGTGTTTTCGGGAAGCAAGCATCATGTGCTACAAGACATGTTCGAAACATCCGGTAGTCCTTTCTACAAGTCGGCAAGGATATTCGAATTGAAGAGGATCCCTAAGGATGCCTATGCCGAATTCATAACAAGTCGATTCAAGAAAACGAAAATAGTAATTCATAAAGACCAAGTAGGTGAGATCTTATCCAAGACGGATTCCCACACCTACTTTACGCAGCAACTATGTCATGAGCTGTGGGATGTTTGTCGAGTAAGGGAGCACTTTGTAGTCCAAAATGAGGATATTCCAACTGCAATAACTCAGGTCGTACTAAATCAGTCAGCAGTATATGAGAAGACATGGGAAGATCTGTCGCTAGGATATAGGAAGTTGATAATAGGCATCCTAAAGATAGGTGGTCGTCAGGTGTGGTCAGAAGCCTTCAAGAAGGAAACAAGGTTAAGCGATGGTGCAATTGAGAAGGGATTGAAGTATGCAACAGAGAATTATCTGATAGAGAAAGAATCTAACGGGAAATACCAAATTCCAGACGTATTCTTCCGCGAATGGCTGGAAAAGAAGCTGCAATGAACTCTCCGAGTGGAGCGCTCTCTGATTAGAGAGTCGGATTAATCAAGAGAATAGTTCAACCGGGCCTATTGAAGAAGTGTCAGATATTCGAAGACAAGATCCTATTCCAGCATCAGAGAAATGGGCCCATTACCTGGACAATTACTGACAATCCAGCGGCGAACGTTGGGTAATCTCCAGGTCCGTGCACAGACTGGTCGCGTTAGCCTAGTGGACATGTATCACTCACCCTGCGTGGCATCCATGCTGGGCTGACTACCCAGTCGACCAGTAACACCTCTCACCTCATGACGATTTAGCTCTTCCAAAATTATCCAATTGGTTGTCGGAGGACCTCCGCCCCTACCAGCGCGGGAAATCCATTCTTTGAACCCAGTCAGGCGAGTGCCATTGGACCTGACACGACTAGGACTGGACTTTCTACTGGTGACTCGACGAAATTTCCCTTATATGTACTAGTAAACTGGTGTTCAAATCCCACCCCCCGCACCACTTTACCTGTCCAGGCAGGGTCTATTTTCATGAATGTGAAGGACCGAGGGATGAAGCTCTTCTGGCTATCTCTTTCCACGACGACCTTGCACGTGAATCTCGCATCTACTGAAAAACAACACCGATGAGGCGATTCTACCTCCAAATTTGCTCACCGGGAAAAACCGCCGACTTACAATTTGGTTTCATGTCCTCCTCCCCAGAAGATATTTATTTTGCTATAGAGTTAGCGAATCGGAGAGTCCTGGCTATGCAAAAAGGGTCAGTCATTGTTTTTGTACTGATCATGCTTGTCATACTTTCATCACGTCAAGTGCGAGGATCCGCTTCGCTGCCCACTATTGCAACATTTGACATCGGTGGCAAAGTGTACCAACCGTATTGGATGGCCATGAATGGCCACGACCTTTACGTTGTGGACGGAACCGGTTCCCTCGCCAGAATCGACACAGCTACTATTGCTACGCAAGGACTAAACGCGATCAGTGCGGTGCAAGTGTTTCCATTCAGTTCTGGCGGATGTTGTGGCAATTTCGTGGCATCGCTCGGAATCGTAATAAGAAGTGGCTTTGCATGGATAGGCGGAGAATACAACTATGGTCAAGCCTTGTCTAAGGTTTCATTACTCGACCTGAGTGTTGAGACATTCTTTCCTCCTTATGGCATCGGCACCCCGTTGGGACTTGTGGCCGACGACTCCTTCGTCTACATAGCTGGATCCGGGATCGCCCGTTTTAGTCTGTTCGACCACTCTTGGAGTACAATTGCACCAGGGGCCCACGCCGCAGGTCTGTGGCTGAACGGTAGTACAATCTGGTTTACGAGGCAAACTGTGGGTATCGGCAAAGTGAACACCGATGGGACAAATCTTACGTATTATAGTTCAGGCTTCAGTAGCAACACCGTCTTTTTGGCAAATGCGACGAACGGAAGGATCTGGTTTACCGAAAACAACGCACACATGATCGGTGTGTTCGATCCGGTGGATACGTCGGTGGTTGAGTACGCCTTTGGAAGTGTTCAAGACGGTCCTTACGGACTTGCCTTTGATGCACAGGGAAAGCTCTGGGTCGCTGGGGAATGGAACGGGAACATACGCGAATTTGATCCATCGTCGCGATCCTGGAATCCGGCAGCTGATCTAGTCTTCTCGGGAGAACCGTTCTTCCTCTTGAAGAACGGAAACGACGTTTGGGGTGACATACAATCTATTGATAGTAAGCTCATCAGAATCTCGGTTGCTCCTCAACCCATCCCAGTCAATATTGAAATACAGCACGGCACGACGCTCCCCACGATCAACAGCCGTAGCCATGGAACCATTCCCGTAGCCATCCTTTCATCACCCGACTTAAACGCGTTCTCCATGCTCAACCGGACGTCGCTGACATTTGGAAAAACCGGATCCGAACAAAGTCTCGCTTTTTGCAACCGTAACTCGGTAGATATGAATGGAGATGAACTCCCAGACCTACTCTGCCACTTTGGCATCCAAGCAGCAGGATTCGGAGGAGGAGATAGTATTGCGTTTCTGTCAGGTATGACAATAGGCGGCAGTCCGATCCAAGGAAAAGCGCGTATTAGAGTAGTTGGCCCCTGAGTTCAGTCTCTCTTCCAAGCGTGTAATCGACGGCGAGGCTTCTGGGTCAGTCCTCACGAAGTTTTCCTCGCCCCGTTTATATGTACCGGTAAACGCGGGTCCAAATCCCACCCCCCGCACCATTTTACTTCTGCCAGAGGCGAAATTTTCAGTCTTTGAAATCGAATCCTCCTCCAGTGGCAACTCCTGACGGCAAGTACTTGCCGACATTTGGCAGTACCGGACATAGCCTAGCCGGATTACGAGAGTAGGAAAAAAGTCCTATATAGGCAAAAAATCCTACTGACAATAGGTCTTAGCTTGCAGGAGACGCCATTCGTTGTAGGCAAACCGGCTGAAGGTGAATACTTCGTCAATAGAGAAAGGGAGCTAGAGAGGCTGCTATTACTAACAAGAGGGGTTGAAAAGGCGGCCTCAAGCAACTCTGTCCTTATCGGGCTTAGAAGGACAGGGAAGACATCCATCCTTCATAATCTAGCCAGGAGACTGAGGCGTAACAGCAGAGTGATACCGATTACTATCAACTGTTATGGACTTGCATCAAAGAGTAGGTTCGCCAGACTGGTCGTTGATACGGCGATTTCCGAGTACGTGGAGAAGACGGGCGACAAAGCATACATGAAGAGGCTTGTCAAGGTCCTCGGTGAGAAGGCAAAGTCTGCGGTCGATAAGGTGAGCGAAGTTAGCTTTTGGGAGTTCTCAATTAAACTCCGAGATCTGCGAACAGACGAGGACATTCTGATAGAGGAGGCATTACGATACGTTGAATCTTTGGCTAAGGAGAAAGGAGTTTACTTTGCAGTAATCTTAGACGAGTTCCAGGACATCATAGAATGGGGTAGGCAGACACTCAAGAGGCTTCGTACCATCATACAAGATCAGAGAAGAGTTTGCTACGTACTCTCGGGCTCCGCAACAACTATCATGCACAACCTAGTCTATGAGGAGCGCTCGCCATTCTACCGACAGCTGGTTGAGATTCCGGTAGGGAAGCTAGAGAAGGACGTGGTGAAAAAGTTCCTGAAGTCAAGGTTTGACTTCGTCCGAATAAAGATAGCTGACTCAGAGATAGACAAGATTGCAACTTACTGCGAAGGATACCCAGACTATGTTCAGCGACTGGGGTTGGAGCTATACCTGTCAGTGGGCTCAGGCGGTTCAATAACCGCGGCTCAGATAGAGAAGGCCTATGAGGGCGTGGTCCAGAGCTTGGATGGGGAGTTCGAGAATTACTTCTCCACCTTCTCCCCAACGGAAAGGGAGATACTGGTGGCAATTGCTCGAGAGAAAAGCAAGGCAAGTGAGATAGCAAGAGAAGCAAGAAAACATCTTCAGAACATATCAAAGGAGCTTAGAATACTGATGAACTACGGCGTCATAGAGAGGCCGATGACAGGACAGTACAGGATGGCTGATCCAGTACTTTCTGACTGGCTCAGGAGCCGGTTCCAGGGGAATACGAATAGTTAGGATTTATTGCCTACATAGGCAAATTTTCCCAGATACGAGCCATTTTCCTTAGTTAGCATTTCTCTGTAACGATGATTCTCGGCACGCCTCGTCGATTTACTCTTTCGGAAGCCATCTCGCTACAGATTTTTTCTGATTCTGTTCTCAGGACAAGGACATGATTCGGGTTACTGCCGCCTTAACCTAATGGACAGGCGCAGATTGGCAACCAGAGCGGGATTCGATCATCTAACCCAGTACTACCAGGCCTAGTCACCTCACTATTCAGGCCCGGAAGGATCTTTCTTGGCTCGACTACGGGCCAATAGTAAAGTCGCTTATATGTACCGGTAAATTGGGGTCCAAATCCCACCCCCGCACTCAACACGCAGACAATTAGTCACGGTGGGATCGTAACCCGCACGAGTCTATGTTCTCAGAGATACATTGGAAAACCGGACGACATGAGACAGAAATCTCGAATCCGTTCCCCGCATCCTAGCGACCGGATTGACTAGACTCTTGAACTAGCTTTCGTTCTTGCTCGGCGTAGCCTTGCACTGGTCCTGGATGTGGAAGGTTGGAGTTGTGACAGTTACGTCAACAGGTGTCACCGTCGCGTTCGTATCAACAGGTATGATGGTCGTGTCGCTAACCATGGAGTTGGTGTCCGTCAGGGTCGCATTTGATGGAACACCTAGAGGACAATTATGAATGCTACAGTTAGAGTCAAGCTTTAGAGCCCAGGCAAGATTGGGATAAAAATTCGGTGCGCTGCCCCCCAAACTGCCCTGCGGCAATTACCGGACAGCTGGCGAATCCCACCAGGCCCATGCTTAGAAAACTCCCCAAAATTATGCCGAAGGTCCTAACACGGAGAAGTCTGTTGAGTCTTTGAACTCTCTGTCAAAAGTGGCGATTCTCCTGACGCCGTTCTGATGCATCAGTTCTACCGTTGTGCTGTCAGTGAAACTGAACTTTGTATCCTTCTGTTCTCTGAATCGACTCCAGGCCGCCTGGAATACGTCGTCGCTGACTTTTAGCATTCTAAATGATCTCAACATGGCATCACCCACGAGCCTTGCTTTCGAGACACTCTTGGTCCTCGCGAAAGTCACGGTGACAACTTCATCGAAGATGTGGTCGGAGATCACAGCGGGCCCGTAAGCCGCTTCCGCTACTTCGTGCATCAATCCACGAGCTTTAGCATGGTTGGTATCAGTCTCCACCTCAAATCCGATGAGAAAGCTCGAATCAAGGAGGATCATCGCCCTTTTCCATAGAGTGTCTCGTCGATCTCTTCGCTCCATCTGACTCTTCTTTTGGTCCGGACAATACCCTCAATCTTGAGGAAATGGTTCGGGTCCGGGTTTTTCGCCTGTTTCTCCTTACTTCTAACCCAGACTGTCAGAGCCTCGTTCAACGCCTGTCCTGTCTTCAATCCCTCTTCTTCGGTCTTTGCCCTGAACTTCCTCCAGGTGGCTTCGTCGACATCTCTAACCGTGCGCAGATCCTTGGCCATATAGTAATACAAGTAATACATGATATTTAAACGGAATATTTCCTCGTTTACTAGCCGTTTTGTCTTTCATGAGAGAAAGCTCTCTCAATCGGGTTCCCAATTATCCCACGGGAATGCTATTGAGCTTGTTTGTAGGATTGCGTTTTGACAACACACATGCCTCCCTGGTTGTCGCTGTCTCGGACGCTGAATTGCGTTGATACGACAAATCAACAAGTAAGGATTTGCACCAGTTCTCGTGCAAACCCCACCGGACCTGCAACGACTAGGAGTGGGCTTTCTCCTTGTGGGCCGATGAAATTTGCCTTATATGTACCGGTAAACTGGTGTTCAAATCCCACACTCCGCACTAAACAAAATCGATCCCTTGATGAAGATTCCTATATTTTGTCAATTCTAGCAATGACTCGACATGGCGAAGCCGCTGCGTGGTGGCAAGGGTCAACAACTCTATTACGAAGGGACGCCTACTGAAAGGGGATGGTTTCTTTCGATAGTGCGGTGGAGTCCTACGAGAAGCAGTTAAGAGATTGGCTTTCCAAATGTCCTGTTTGCGTCCTGTCGCCCCAAGTGATGTTGCATGCTCGCCGGGGAACAGCCATGGTCCAAGTTGGGCAGAGTTTCGAGTTTGACGAGCGACTACATGCACGCGATAATCCTCCGAATCATCTTCTTGCCCGCCAACTCGTCCAGTACAACGGAAAGATCAAGAATCCGATAATCTTCTGGCTCAACTCTTCGTTTCCCTCAGACCAGATCTACCAGTTACACAAACAACCCGTTGTCCACCATGTTCTGCGTCTCGGACCAGGCTATACTTTCACGAGCGTCCTAGGAGGGTTGAAGACCGCCCTCAAGGCGGAGAAGATAAACGCCGACTCCATCGACTGGGACCCCAAGAAACTGAAGTAGGGCACAACAAAGCCTAGTTCGATTCCGCTCCTTCCCTCGAAGAAACCTTGAAGAGGATTCCTAAGTGAGAGGGGGAAAGGATTCCTCATCAATAGCTTTTGCCCCAGCTTCAGTCTGTGCATGGTGCCCGGGTTCCAGCTTTGTCTTCGAAACTGGTCGTCCCTATGGCCCTCCGAAGTACTTGGGCAGCAACTGTTCAACACGACCAAGCGCTCATCTTGAGGTAAGAACGACCTATCCTTGGACTTTACCTCTTAGCCCTCCAACATAAGTTCCAATCTTCGCAAGTGCGGGAAATCTTGCTGAGTGGTGACCTTTGAGAGTACAGAATTGACATGTTCAACCCTATACTCGGCTTGTTTAAGGACGGGTTACTAACAATCTTAATGGATAGTAAGACCCTCTGAGAAAAAATCCGAAAGACGAACTAGGCATGACACTTTTAGTCGTATCCAATAGACTGCCTTTCACAGTCAGCGGTCGCGACAACAAGCTAGTTTTCCATGCCAGCCCGGGGGGCCTCGTCTCTGGACTGACCGCGTACTTGGAATGGGCAAGACAAGATCCCTCCGGAACAGATTACCTCTGGGTTGGATGGCCGGGCATGGAGGTAGAAGAAGGCTCTCGGGAACTACTGAGAACGCAGGCTGCCAAGCAAAGGGCCTGCCCCGTCTTCCTCGATGCTGACACCATGAAAAAATTCTACCAAGGATTCTGCAACAGCTCAATATGGCCTCTATTCCACTACTTTCCCACATACGCCAAGTTCAAAGAAGAAGACTGGGCGCAGTACGTGAAGGTAAACGAGTTCTTTCGAGATTCCATCATAAAGGTGTACCAGCCCAATGATACGGTCTGGGTCCACGACTATCATCTCATGCTTCTCCCCAGATTGTTGAGAGAAAAACTGCCTGACCTCTCAATCGGGTTCTTCCTCCACACTCCCTTCCCCTCATATGACGTCTTCCGCACACTCCCGACCACATGGCGCAGAGAAATATTGGAGGGCATTCTTGGAGCAGACCTGATAGGATTTCACACAATAGACTACACGCAACACTTCCTCAGATGCATTCTCCGAATCCTGGGCTATGAACACAGTTTCGGCCAGGTCCTCGTTGGTGGAGAACGGACGATAAAAGTAGACACATTCCCGATGGGCATTGATTATGGCAAGATTCGTGCCACCGCGAAAAGTGACGACATACAGAAAGAGAGCCGCGGGCTCCGCGCGAAACTCGGGAATCGCAAAATAATACTGTCGCAGGACAGGCTAGATTATACAAAAGGGATCAAGCATCGTCTGGAAGCCTATGCTATCTTTCTCGATCGGCACCCTCAATGGCAACGGAAAGTTGTTCTAGTGTTATCAGTCGTGCCGTCAAGACTCGGAGCTGAACAATATGAGCAGATGAAGGAAGAGATCGACAAGCTCGTTGGCAGTATCAACGGAAAGTTCGGGACAATCGACTGGACCCCGATAGTATACCGGTACAGGTTTCTCCCCTACACACAACTGTTAAGCCTATTTGCAATCAGCGACATCGCGTTAGTAACCCCACTACGAGACGGGATGAACCTAGTCGCCAAAGAATACATCGCATCAAAAACCGACCAGAAAGGAGTTCTGATACTCAGCGAGATGACAGGAGCCTCCAGAGAACTTGGCGAGGCACTCATCATAAACCCTAACGACACCTCCGAAATAGTAGACGCAATCAAGACCGCCCTCGAGATGCCTGAAGCAGAGCAAGTACGCCGAAACCAAGCTATGCAGACCAGACTGGAGCGCTACGATGTCATCAAATGGGGCCAGGATTTCACGGGCAAACTACACTCGATCAAACAACAACAGAAGAAATTCAGTGCTAAACTACTTGACGCCGCGACCAGAGAGAAAATGATCACAGATTATGACACCTCACACAGCAGGATACTCTTCCTCGATTATGACGGTACACTATCACCATTCAAAGCACGTCCCGAAACAGCAGTCCCCGAAAAAACCCTGCTGGCCGTTCTCAATGCACTCTCAGAAGATCCACGAAACAACCTGGTAATAATCAGCGGACGCAATCGAAACCTCTTACAGGACTGGTTCGGCGCTCTAAATCTAGGAATCGTTGCTGAGCATGGAGCCTGGATCAGAGAAAAAGGCAAAGACTGGGTCCCAACGATAAAGGTAGAAAGCAACTGGAAAGAGAAAGTTCGACCTACCCTACGAGGCTATGAAGACCGACTGCCAGGATCTCTCTTGGAGGAAAAGGAGTTCTCCCTCGTCTGGCACTTCCGAGCAGCAGATCCCGAACTCGCATACGTACGATCAAAAGAGCTTGCCGATGAATTGTCGTACTTCAGCGAAAACACCGAGCTCCAAGTATTACAGGGCAGTAAGTCAATCGAGGTGAGAAATGTTGGAATAAACAAAGGCATGGCCGCGAAGCTGCTCCTTTCCGAGACCACCTTCGACTTCGTGCTAGCCATGGGTGACGATTGGGCTGATGAAGACCTCTTCGAAGCAATTCCAGATCAGGCCTATTCGATCAAAGTAGGACTTGCGAAATCCTATGCAAAGTTCAACCTGAGAAACCATCGAGAAGTCATCCAACTTCTGACTGATCTTTACAAGACCGGCAAGTCGTAGGACCCCCTTATCCCGTGCACACTAGCCGCTGATCTTGTTGGATAGAGCACGTGTATATCGCATGAACCCGGTCTTTCGTCGTGCCTCTTCAAGACGAACGGAGGCTGTTATCAAACCCATGTGAGTGTAGGCTTGGGGAAAGTTTCCCAATGCTTCACCGGTGACCGGATCAATCTCTTCCGAGTACAATCCCAAGTGATTAGCTCGTTTCAATAGCTGATTCAACAGTCCATCTGCTTCACCTAACTTGCCGAGTCGTGTTAGACACTCTACCATCCAGAAGCTGCACACGGTGAAAGCCCCCTCCTTTCCCAGTTGGCCATCATCAACATTGTATCGGTAGAGTAGATCGCCTTTGGATAGTTCTTCTCGGATGCACTGGATTGTCGAGGTCATCTTTGGATCTTTAGCCGGCAGAAACCCTACTAGTGGCATAAGGAGATTAGCCGCATCGAGGTCGTCCCCCCCGAGAGCCATCGTGAAAGCTTTCTTCTTGGATGACCATCCATTGGTTAGAATTTGACTCTTGATCGTCCTCTTCACGGGCTCCCATCTCCGCCAGTCTTCGTCGTATCCTAGTTCTCGAGCGATCTTCATCGCTCGGTCGAGGGCGACATAGCACCACATCTTTGATTCTACGAACGATCTCGCCTGACGCATCTCCCATATTCCGCTGTCGGATTTTTCCCATTCCGCTGCTGCCTGATCGGCCGAATACTTCACCAGATTTTCGTATACTTGCTTGGTGGTCCATCCTAGAGCGCGGTGTAGATAGTACATGGAATCAGCGAGAATACCGTATATGTCTAATTGCAGCTGTTTGTACGCCGCGTTGCCGACCCGCACTGGGCTCGAGCGCCGATAGCCTTCAAGATGGTCCAAGGTAAACTCAGGGATCTCCCTTTCACCGCCAATGCCCATCATTATTTGCAACCTCTCCTTGGAATGACGTCGAACATTGATCATCCATCTAGTGTAGTCTAGGGCCTCCCTTGTGGCTCCAGCCTCACTTAACGCCCAGACTGAGAGAGCGTTGTCCCTGATCCAGGAGTATCGATAGTCCCAATTCCGCATTGCCCCGATGCTCTCCGGTAGAGAGGTGGTAACAGCCGCTACCATAGCCCCTGTTGGAGCATACTGCAGCATTTTCAGTACGAGGCATGATCTTACGACGTGGGCCCGATAGGGTCCCTGATACTTGATATGGTTAACCCATCGTTTCCAGTAGGACAATGTCTTGGATAGCTTCCGACTTGTCTCATATCTCCCCACGGGTGCTGACGAGCTGCTTCCCCACTTGAGGACAAAGACGATTCTCTGACCTCGGGACAGGCGGAAATCGTTGACCAGTAGGTCCTTGTCTGAGACAAGGAGCTTCACGGACGAAGCTAGACTGATGAAGTGTCTTTGATTCCTCGCCAGGCATCCGTCTCGGGTTTCTCGTATGATCGTATTTCCGCGAGCATAGTTGAATCGTGGTTGAAAAATGAGTTTAAGTCCTGGATTGCCCTCGAGGCAATCGACGATTCTGTGGAGTTCCTGGAATCCTTTCAGCTCTCCTTTTTCCATGAAACAAGGCATGAAGTCTGTAAGCCTGATGCGTCCCTCTTGGGAATCGAACATGGTCGCTAACACGTTCGTGTCGCCTCCATAGGTCTGCTTTGTCCTGTACTTCTCGGTTGGAGATAGCTGGAATCTGCCTCCCTTTCGTAAATCGAGCAGAGCCGCGAACAGGCTGGGAGAATCGAACCTTGGCGCACAGTACCAGTCAATGGAACCGTCAAGTCCAACAAGCGCTGCCGTGTGCATATCTCCGATGACCCCGTAATCGCTGATTGGCTTGTAACCGCCCACGGGATTCAGCCTGTCCGACAATAATCCTAAACCTACTCCAACTCGTAGTGGTCGGGGAATCAGGGCTGTCTCAAAAGTGCTTCTATACCCCTCTTCAAATCAGCTTTCAGGATAGGTCTCTGAGCTCGAAACGCGAAACGCTATGTCGCACAGAAAGGAGTTTTGAGGAACCTTGCCATCAAGTTCGCTATCATAAAACAAACCGTGTATTTCGAAGCAAGCCCCGCGGATATTTTTGACGCGCTGCTCAACCCAGGTAAACACTCCGAATTCACAGGGATCCCCGCTAGCCCAAGAACTGGGGTGAGATTTACTGCCTGGATGGTTACATCTCCGGGAAAAACATCCGACTTGTCAAGAACGCGAAGATCGTCCAGGAATGGAAGACAACAGAGTGGCCCAAGGGCTATCCGCTTTCGAGACTTGAATTCACATTGAAAGCGAAAAAAAGTGAGACAGAACTCAAAATGGTTCCACTCTCGAGTTCCGGCTGAACAAGTCGAAGACTACCGCAAAGGCTGGTACGATTCCTACTGGAACCCGCTCAAGAAGTATTCTGAAAAACGCTCTTCCTGAGGCTATCTGGCTGGAGTCTGCGTTTAGCCGACTCTGAAGTCTAAGCTTTTGCTATCTCCTTTGCAAGATGATCATGAATCCTCAATCTCTCAAGCGTAGCGTCCGCCCCAGCTAGCTTGTGCTCGCTGAATAGTTTCTCGACTTCATCGACCCGGCCAACGCCTATGATTGAGATGTATGCGCGCATGTAAGCCGAGAGGGTTGCTGTTCCCTCGTACATCTTGTCCAGCTTCTCAATGTTGTTCCTAAACCACTCCCAGGTCACAGCATGCGCATCCGGGTTCGAGGTCGCAAACTGGAGCAGGCCGCGTCCAATATCCTGACGCTTCACATTGCCCGCCATTGCGAATTCCTGCACCTTTCTCACCAAGTCTGGCCTTTTGAAGCTGGCAAGCCCCTCCAAATACCTGAGGCGGTCCTCGTCCGTTGTACTCTTCTTGTACCGATCGATGAGCCCGTCGTAGTCGTTGGATGACCTAGCATACCCAATGATGACCGAGCGTTTCATGTCCGGCTCTACAGCGACCAACTCTTTGAATTTCGCACCTGTCTCGCGTGCGTATACGTCATCTAGAATCGCGAGCCGTGCTGCGATGGTTCCCTTCAGCAGCGAACTGTTCTCGTCCCGCTTTCCTTCAAGGATCTTCAACTGTGACTTGTGGTATCTCCGCGAGAGTTCTGCGAGTTTCTTAGGCGCAATTAGGAATAGGTTCGTGATCCTTTCTGACACTTCAAAGGCAGGAAGATACTCTTCTTCATCGAAGAAACGCTCGAGGAGACTCTGATAGTCTTTCCAGCTCATCCTCCTCGCATTGAGAAATGCCCAACCGTCGTTGGCGAGGCCATATCTGTCGAGCCCAGACAGTTTGCTGGCCCAGACAAGCGCCTGGAGCTCAGGGCCTCGATAGTCTATTCGATAGAACCCGGTTCGGTCCATATTGAGCTTCAGAGACTTCGGATTTGAGACGCTGACTTCAGTTTTTTCCTTGTCGAACATGAGCTGCTGAGTCTTGTTGTCGACTGTGATGGTTACTGGGATGGGCCAGGTTTGTTTTTCTCTCGTTCCGGAGAGGAGAAACCTTTCCTGCTCCAACACTAGCTTTCCAGAAGAGAGTGAAGCTTTGACAACTGGATACCCTACCTTGCCGATCCAGCCTTCCATTACGCTGCTGACATCCATCCCTGAAGCTTGCTGAAGATGGTTCCAGAGGTCGCTTCCAGAGGCGTTGGAGTACCGGAATTGTTGGAGATACTTGCTGACACCCTTCTGGAACTTGTCTGGACCGATGTAAGCCTCAATCATTCGAAGAATACTTGCGCCCTTGCCGTAGCTAATCTCGTCGAACAATTCCTCGATCTCTTCCGGCGATCTGACTTTGGCCTCGATGGGATGAGTGCTGTTCAATGCGTCTCGGGCCATCGCTCCCCCGGTGCTAGTTTTCACAAAGTCTTGCCAGATCCTCCACTGTGGATAAGCCCAGTCAACTACCTTATAGGCCATGAAGGTCGCGAAGCTCTCATTAAGCCAGAGGTCATCCCACCACTTCATAGTGACGAGATCGCCGAACCACATGTGCGCAATTTCGTGCGCGATTACTTCGGCAATGCTTTTTTTCGTTGAGGTGCTTGTGTCCTTGTCAGCATGCAACAAGATCTCTCGGAAGGTTATCGCGCCCCAGTTCTCCATCGCCCCATAAGCGAACTCGGGGACAGCGATCAAGTGGAGCTTAGGCAAATCATAGGGAATGCCAAAATATTTTTCGTAGAATTCTAGGGATTTCTGCGCTGCCTCGAAGGCGAAACCAGTCTTTATCTTGCCATCGGGCCTGACTACAGAGGCCGCATACAACTCTGTCTCGTTATGTCGATTCTTGTCTTCCTCGAACGTGCCGATTCCGAGATAGAGAAGATAGGTGGACATCTTCGGAGTCTTCTGGAAAGTTACTGTTTTCTTGTTCCCCTCCTTCTTCTCGTCTTGAAGAGGCATGTTCGAGATTACAGAGAGATCATTTCTTGTGCGTACTGTCAGTTTGAAGTCTGCTTTGTAGGCTGGATGATCGATGCAAGGGAGTAGTCTACGAGCATGTCCTGCTTCGAAGTGTGTTGTCAGGACGTACTTGTCTCCATACGGAGCCCTGTAGAACCCGGTCAGGCTTTCAGAGACTTTTCCTTTGTACTCAACTTCGAGCGGTCCGGAGAACCGACCGGTCTGGATATCCACGATGTTTCCATGCTGTTTGAACGGTACGTTTCGACCGTTTGTCTTGACGCTTGCAACCTCTAGATCTACTGCGTCCAGGCTGATGTCTCCAGTTGAGCTCATGTCGATTCTTACCTTTCCGGAGAATCTCAGAGCGTCAAAATCGACGTCAAGAAATACGTCGTATTCGTTGACCTGCTGGACGGCCTTGCCAGCTTGAGTTGTTATCTGCATAATGATCCATCGCTGGGTTTTGCAATCCGATACTTAAGGACCATCAACAGACGTGATGATTCGAGCCTCCCGGGTCGTTAGGTTTCAGAGGCGGGAATCTGAGCTTCGGTTGGTAGCT
>Ga0209152_10000203_pt1 | contig 30747 bp, 29 predicted proteins | sample GraSoiAngelo_107_FD_185873 | JGI IMG/M metagenome (GOLD analysis project Ga0209152, IMG submission 185873) | Grasslands soil microbial communities from the Angelo Coastal Reserve, California, USA - 14_0903_09_30cm (SPAdes) (version 2) | ecosystem: Environmental > Terrestrial > Soil > Grasslands...
CGACGAAGCGGCGCGCTTTGCCTTCAACGTCCCGGTCCTGGATATTCCGATCGCGATCCCGGTCACGGTCCGCTCGGCCACCGACTACGGCCTCCGTTTCACCGTCTCCGGCATCACCCAGGAGGCGCCGCTGACCGAAGCCGACCTCACCTTCTGGGGCTTCCCGGCCGCCCCCGAACACAACCCGCAGCGCTTCCCCAAAGGCTCTTTGGCGGCTCCCGCCGGCTGCCCGGAACTGGCGGACGCCAGCTGCATCGTCGAACCGGTCCAGGCCAGCGTGCCGGTCAAGCCCTTCACCGGCAACCCCTCCGTCTGCGGGACGCCGATGCCGACCACGCTCGACGTCGAGACCTACCAGCAGCCAGGCAAACTGGTCCACGCCGACGGCTCCTACCCCTCGATCACCGAATGCGAGCGGCAGACCTTCCGCCCGGTCGCCCAGGCGCACCTGACCACCGACGAGACCGACTCGCCTTCGGGGATGGAATTCGAGTTCACGATCCCGCAGTCGCAGAACTTCTCCGCCTCGCCCTCGCAACTGCGGGCGGCGACGCTGCTCTTCCCCGAAGAACTGACGATCAACCCCGACGCCGCCGACGGCCAGACCGCCTGCTCGGATACCCAGGCCAGGATCGGCCAGGAAACGACGGCCGCCTGCCCAGACAGCTCCAAGGTCGGCAACGTCACGATCGCCTCCGAGTCCCTGCCCGGCGACCTCAAGGGGTCGATCTACCTGGGCGAGCCGGTGCCGGGCAACCAGTACCGCCTGCTCCTGATCGCCGACGGCTTCGGCTTCCACACCAAGCTGGTCGGCAAGCTGCTGCCGGATCCGCAGACCGGCCGCCTCACTGCGGTCTTCGAGAACCTGCCGCAGCTGCCGCTGGAAACCTTCTCGCTGCACCTCTTCGCCTCCGACCGCGGCGTCTTCGCGACCCCGACCCACTGCGCGGTCTACGCGGTCGAGACCCACCTCTACCCGTGGAACTCCGAACTCGCCGACCAGGGCGGGCAGTTCGGGATCGGCCTCGACCGCGGGCCCCAGGGCAAACCGTGCCCGCCGGTGGTGCGCCCCTTCCACCCGCTGCTTGAGGCGGGGACTTCACTCTCCAAGGCGGGCAGCTTCAGCCACTTCACGCTGCGGCTCGACCGCGAAGACGGCGACCAGTTCCTCGGCGACCTCAACTTCAAGATGCCACCCGGGCTGCTCGCCTCACTGCGCGGGATCGACTACTGCTCGGAGGCAGACATCGCGACCGCCGCCCTGAAGACGGGACACACCGAGCAGGCGATCCCGAGCTGCCCGGCGAGCTCCCAGGTCGGCACCACCAACGTCGCCGCCGGCCCGGGTACCCACCCGCTGCACGCGATCGGGTCGATGTATCTGGCCGGGCCGCTAAACGGCGCGCCGCTGAGCTTGGTCGCGATCACCCCTGTCCTCGCCGGCCCCTACGACTATGGCGTCGTCGTCGTCCGCGTTGCCCTCCACGTCGACTCGCTCGACGCCCGCGTCTTCGCGGTCTCCGACAAGGTGCCTTCGATCATCGGCGGCATCCCAATCCGGATGCGCTCGATCCAGGTCAATCTCGACCGCGACGGGTTCATGCTCAACCCGACCAACTGCGCACCGATGTCGGTCGACTCGCAAGGGATCGGCGACCAGGGCACGGTCGCCGACTTCAGCTCCTACTTCCAGGCCTCCGACTGCGCCCAGCTTCCCTTCAAGCCGCGGATGACGATCGCCCACAAGGGTGGGGGGAAGTCCCGCTCCCGCAACCCGAGCCTGGAATTCCACCTCCGGACCCGGCCCGGCGACGCCAACGTGAAGTCGGTCTCGGTGATCCTCTCGAAGGCGTTCGCGATCGACCAGCGCCACCTCGGCAACCTCTGCTCGGAGGCCCAGCTGGCGGCGGACAAGTGCGCCGGCCGCCAGGCGATCGGGACCGCGGTGACGCGGACGCCGCTGCTCGACGGCCCGCTTGCCGGCCCCGTCTACGCGGTCTCCGGCAAAGGCGGCCTGCCGCGCCTCGCCTTCGTCCTTGACGGCCAGGTGCCGTTGGTCCCGCGCGGCAAGTCCTCCTCGACCGAAGGGGCGCTGAAAACCGTGGTGCCGACGATCCCCGACGCGCCGATCGGCGACTTCCGCCTCACCATCTTCGGCGGCAAGCAGGGCTACCTGGTCAACACCCGCAGCCTCTGCGCCCATCCCGTCGTCACCACGGTCGAATACGCCGCCCAGAACGGTCGCAAGCTAACCCAGAAGGTTAAGGCGGCGGCCGGTTGCGGCGGCGGCAAAGCGAAGAAGCGCCGCGGCGCTTGAACCCGAGACACCACCTAAGCGAGGCATAGATGAAGATCGCAGTTACCCGACCCTCCCCGGCGATGATCGTCGCCCTGATCGCCCTCGTCGCCGCCCTCAGCGGCACCGCCTACGCGGCACTCGGCAAGAACAGCGTCGGCACCCGCCAGCTAAAGGCAAAGGCGGTCACCTCGGGCAAGCTCGCCACCAACGCGGTCACCTCGATCAAGGTCGCGAAGAACTCGCTCACCGGCGCCGACATCAACGTCGGCGCGCTCGGCACCGTGCCCAACGCCGCCAACGCGGCGAGTGCCGGCAACGCGGGCACCGTCGGCGGTCACGCCGCGGCCTGCCCCGAGGGCACCGTCCTGATTCGCGGCGTCTGCTTCGACTCCAACCCGAACCCGGAGGCGGCGACGCTGAAGGCGGCGGCCGACGCCTGCGCCTCGAAGGGCGGCTACCTGCCGGCGCCGATGGAGCTGTTCTCGACCCGCAGCGTCCTCAACCTCGGCTCCGGGGTCGGCACCGCGCACATGTTCACTGACTCCTACTACTCGGCCGTCGGGACCGGTTCCAACTACACGACGATCGTCATCGACGGGACCGGCAAACTGACCGAACAGGGCGTCGACGCACCTTCCCAGTACATCTGCGCCTACGCACTGGTGAGGTAGCCGATAGATGCGCGCTAGGACTCTTCTGGTCATGGTCATCGGAATCGCTGTCACCTCCGCGGTCGCCTCTACGGCGGTCGCGGAGCGGGACAGGCAAGGGGTGTTGGAAGGCGTCTTCACCGGCGACATCGCGCCGCAGAAGCTGCCTCGGCACGAATCGGCTCCGGTCACCGTGCAGATGGGCGGCAAGATCGTCACCACCGACCGCTCCGAGCCGCCGAAGCTGGAAAAGATCATCCTCGAGATCAACCGCCACGGCAGGCTCGAAAACAAGGGCTTGCCGACCTGCTCGCTGGCGAAGCTCAACTCGATCTCCTCGGCCCAGGCGAAGAAGACGTGCTCGAAGGCGATGGTCGGGCACGGCAGCGTCACCTCTCGCGTCTACCTGCCGGGCCAGGGTGCATTCGCCTCGACCGGCGACCTGCTCGCCTTCAACGGCCGTCTCCACGGGCGGCCCGCGGTGCTCGCCCAGGTCTCGAGCAAGGCGCCGCTGCCCCTCACCTACGTGATCGCCTTCGAAGTCAAGAAGCAGGGCGGCACCTTCGGGACGGCGTTGATCGGGACGCTGCCGCCGATCGCCTCCGAATACGGCTACATCTCCGCCTTCTCGCTGGCGCTCTCGCGCCGCTACACGCTGCATGGCCAGAAGCGCAGCTTCGCCTCTGCTTCCTGTCCCGCCCCCGACGGGTTCCCCGGCGCCGTCTTCCCCTTCGCGAAGGCGCGCTACGAGTTCGCCGGCGGAGCTTCGCTCGGTGCGACCCTGGTCCGCGACTGCAAGGCGAGCGGCTGATGCGGCACGCGATCGCAGTCCTGCTGGCCAGTGCCCTCGTCCTCGGCGGCGTCCTGATCGCCGCGGCTGGCGCCGAGACGGTGCGGATCGACAACCTCGTCTTCACGGTCGACGGCGGCATCACCCCGACCAAGTTGCCGAAAAAGGGCGAGGCGCCGATCACGCTCGAGGTCAGCGGCACGATCAAAAACGAGGACGGCACCCATCCGCCGGCGCTGAAAACGCTGCTGCTCGAATTCGACAAGCACGGCCGGCTCAACACCACCGGGCTGCCGACCTGCACCGTCGGCAAGCTGCAGAACACGCTGACGGCGCAGGCGAAGAGCGTCTGCGGCAAGGCGCTGATCGGCAGCGGCCGCGTCTCCGCCGACATCGCCCTGCCCGAACAGCCTCCCTTCGGCGCCAGCGGGCCGTTGCTGATCTTCAACGGCGCCCCCAAAGGCGGCAAGCAGGTGATGATCTTCCACGTCCACGCCCACGTGCCGGCGCCGACCACCTTCGTCACCACCGCGGTGATCTCGAAGACGAAGGGCAAATACGGGACGGCGGCGCTGATCCAGATTCCAAACATCGTCAGCGGCCAGGGGTCGTTGACCGCCTTCCGCGCGAAGCTGCATAAAACCTGGACCTACAAAGGCAAGAAGCAGAGCCTCCTGCTCGCCGGCTGTCCGTTCGGGAGCCTCTACGCGCGCGGCGAGTTCGCCTTCGCCGACGGGACGAAGGGGTCGGGCAACGTGATCCGGCCCTGCACGCCCACCGGCTGAAGCCGTCGTTCAGCTGGCTTCGGGCTCGACTTGCGCGGGCAGCGAGTGGAAGGCGCTCGCGGCGTCGGCGAGGCTGACGCCGAGGCTGTGGTCGCCGGCGCCGATCTCGATCCGGTCGCCGCCCACCTTGCCGAGCAGGGTCGCGCCCAGCTCCTCCAGCGCCCCCCGCTCGCCGCTGACGACGAAACCGCCAGGGCCCTCGCCGAAGAGCGCTTCCTCGGGCTGGGCGCCGCGCTCGCGCAGGTGTTCGACGTTGACCTCGCAGCCGATGCCGCCGGCGATCGCCGACTCGGCGAGGGCGACGGCGAGGCCGCCGTCGGAGACGTCGTGGGCGGAGGAGAGCTTGCCGGCGCGGACTGCGTCGCGGACGATCTCACAGGCGCGCGCGACGGCTTCGACGTCCGGCCGCGGTAGGCCCATCTTCAGCTCGCCGCGCTGCTTCGCCAGCTCCGAGGCGGCGAGGCTCGGTTCGAAGGGGCCGATGAGGCCGATTGCGTCGCCATCGCGGGCGAAGCCGCTGCCCGCGACCTGCTCGGGGTCGGGCAGCTCTCCCACCAGGGCCACCACCGGGGTCGGGTAGATCGGGCCGTCAGGTCCCTCGTTGTAGAGGGAGACGTTGCCGCCGACGACGGGGACGCCGAGGGCGTTGCAGGCATCGGCGAGGCCGCTGACGGCCTGATCGAGCTGCCAGGCGCCGGCCGGCTTCTCGGGGTTTCCGAAGTTGAGGCAGTTGGTGAGGCCGAGCGGCTCGGCGCCGACGCAGGCGAGGTTTTGGGCGCACTCGAGGACCGCGTCGATCGTCCCCAGGTAGGGGTCGCAGGCGACGCGGCGGCCGTTGCCGTCGATCGAGACGGCGATCGCGTTGCCCGCCTCGGGCAGCTGCAGGACGGCGGCGTCGGCCTGCTCGGGGCGGCGCACGGTGCGGCTGCCGACGAGGTAGTCGTACTGCTCGAAGGCCCAGCGCTTGGAGGCGATGTTGGGGGAGGAGAGGAGCGACAGCAGCTCCTCCTCCGGGCTCGCGCCGGCCTCGAGGGTCGCCCGGTTGCCGTAGATCCACTCCTCCGGCTCGGCCGGCTCGAGGTCATACAGCGGGCAGCCGTCGACCAGCGCCTCGACCGGCATCTCGCCGACCGTCTCGTCGTCGCGGAGGATCCGGACGAGGCCGTCCTCGGTGACCTTGCCGATCTCCGCCGAGGCGGTCTGCCACTTCTCGCAGATCGCCCGCACCTCCTCGACCCGCGCCGGCTCGACCACCGCCAGCATCCGCTCCTGGCTCTCGGAGACCATGATCTCGAAGGGCTCCATGTCGGCCTCGCGCAGCGGCACCTTGGCGACGTCGATCTCGATCCCGACCCCGCCGGCGGAGGCCATCTCCCCGGCCGAGGAGGTGAGCCCGGCGGCGCCGAGGTCCTGCAGCGAGACCAGCAGCCCCTTCTCCAGCAGCTCGAGGCAGCACTCGAGCAGCTTCGACTCCTCGAAGGGGTCGCCGATCTGGACGGTCGGCCGCTTCGCCTCGTCGCCCTCGCCGAGCTCGGCGGAGGCGAGCACGGAGGCGCCGCCGATCCCGTCGCGCCCGGTCGAGGCGCCCATCAGGACGACCGAGTTGCCCGGCCCGGCGGCCGCAGCCCGCACCATGTCCTCGGTCTTGGCGAAGCCGATGCACATCGCGTTGACGAGGCAGTTGTGCTCGTAGGGCTCCTCGAAGTAGATCTCGCCGCCGACCGTCGCAACTCCGATCGAGTTGCCGTAGTGGCCGATCCCGCGGACGGCGCCGTCGAGCAGATGGCGAGAGCGGACCGAGTCGAGCTCGCCGAAGCGGAGGCTGTCGAGGAGCGCGATCGGCCGCGCCCCGATCGCGAAGACGTCGCGCATGATCCCGCCGACGCCGGTGGCAGCGCCCTGGAACGGCTCGACCGCGCTCGGGTGATTGTGGCTCTCGACCTTGAAGGCGACCGCGTAGCCGGAGCCGACGTCGACCGCCCCGGCGTTCTCGCCCGGCCCCATGACGACGCGCGGCCCATCGGTCGGCAGCTTCCCCAGCAGCTTGCGCGAGTGCTTGTAGGCGCAGTGCTCGGACCAGAGCAGGCTGAACATCGCCAGCTCGACGTCGTTAGGCTCGCGCCCGAGCTTCTCGACGATCAGCTCGTACTCGGAGTCAGTGAGGCCGAGCTCGCGGTATTTGGGGGTGTCCACGGTCAAGCCGCGACCCCGCTCATCCGCTCGAAGACGCGGAGGCCGTCCGTGCTTCCCGTCAGCGGGTCGACCGCGTGCTCGGGGTGGGGCATCAGCCCGAGAACGTTGCCGCGCTCGTTGGTCACCCCGGCGATGTCGCGGACCGAGCCGTTGGAATTGTGACCCTCGGCGTAGCGGTAGGCGATCTGGCCGTTCGTCTCCATCTCGTCGAGCAGCGCGTCGGGCGCGTAGTAGCGACCTTCGCCGTGCTTGGCCGGGATCGAGAGCCGCTCGCCCGTCCCCTCCTCAATCAACTCGACCTGGTGGCAGCGAAAGCGCAACTCGACGTTCCGCAGCAGCGCTCCCGGCAGCAGTCCCGCCTCGCAGAGGACCTGGAAGCCATTGCAGATCCCCAGCACCGGCATCCCGCCCGCGGCCGCCTCGGCGACCGCCTCCATCGCCGGGGAGAAGCGGGCGATCGCGCCGGCGCGCAGATAGTCGCCGTAGGAGAAGCCGCCGGGGACGACGACGCCGTCGACGCCGTCGAGGTCGCGGCTTTCATGCCAGAGGAGCCGGGCGCCGTCGCCGTGCACCTCGCAGGCGTGCAGGGCGTCACGCTCGTCGCATGATCCGGGGAACTGGAGGACGCCCCAGATCACAGGGTCTGGATCTCGTAGTCCTCGATCAGGGTGTTGGCGAGGAGCTTCTCGCAGAGCTCGCCGAGCTGCTCGGGGCTCTCCGCCTCGAGCTCGACCATGCGGCCGACGTGGACGTGCTCGATTCCCTCGAAGCCGAGCGCCGGTAGCGCCCGCTCCACCGCCTTGCCCTGAGGGTCGAGGATTCCCTCCTTGGGGCGGATCAGCACCCGAGCCTTCAGAACGTCTCTCCGGTGATCCGCTCGTAGGCCTCGATGTATTTGGCGCGGGTCTGCTCGACGACGTCGGGCGGCAGCTCCGGCGCCGGCGGCTTTTTGGACCAGCCGGTCTCCGAAGCCCAGTCGCGGACGAACTGCTTGTCGAAGGAGGGGGGCGTGACGCCGGGCTGGTAGCTGGCGGCGGGCCAGAAGCGCGAGGAGTCCGGCGTCAGGACCTCGTCCCCGAGGACGATCTCGGCGCCGGCGCTGCGGCCGAACTCGAACTTGGTGTCGGCGAGGATGATCCCGCGCTGCGCCGCGTGCTGGGAGCCGCGCTTGTAGACCTCGATCGAGATCCGGCGCAGCTCTTCCAGCAGCGCCCGGTCGCCGACGATCTCGGCGGCACGGTCGAAATCGACGTTCTCGTCGTGGTCGCCGATCTCGGCCTTGGTCGAGGGAGTGAAGATCGGCTCCGGTAGCTGGTCGGACTCGACCAGGCCGGACGGGAGCTCGATCCCGCAGACCGCTCCTTCTTCCTTGTATTCCTTCCAGCCCGAGCCGGAGAGATAGCCGCGGACGACGCACTCGACCGGGTACATCTCGAGCTTGCGCACCCGCATCGCCCGTTCGGCGACCTCCTCGGGCACGTCCTCGGAGATGAAGTGGTTGGGAACGATGTCCTCCGTCAGCCCGAACCAGAAGACCGACATCCGGTTGAGGACCTTGCCCTTGTCGGGGATCGGCGTCGGCATCACGACGTCGTAGGTGGAGATGCGGTCGGAGGCGACCATCAGCAGGTCGTCCTCCCACTCGTAGATCTCGCGCACCTTCCCCGTCGAGAGGAGGTTCAGATCGGCAACGGACGGCATTGAGTCGATGCTATCCATCCTCTGCGATGCTTGGGGTGTGGCGCTTCCGCCCGAACCCGGCATTCCCCCCTTTGTGCAGACTTTGCGCTGGGGCTTCCGCCCGATCGCCTTCCTCCAGGACTGCCGGCGTCGCTTCGGCGACTCCTTCAGCGTCCGCTTCGCCGGTTTCGAGCGACCGATGGTGCTGATCTCCGACCCGGAGGCGATCAAGGCGCTCTACCGCGAGCCGACCCACGGGCTGCCGCCGGGCCGCAACATCGTCCTCGAGCCGATCGTCGGCTCGAAATCGCTGCTGATCCAGCAGGGGGCCGAACACCTGAGCCGGCGGCGGCTGATGCTGCCGCCCTTCCATGGCGAGCGGATGCGCTCTTACGAGGAGGCGATGAACGAGATCGTCGAGGCCGAGATCGACACCTGGCCGCTGCACGAGGAGTTCCCGATCCACTCGCGGATGCAGGCAATGACGCTGGAGGTGATCCTCCGCGTCGTCTTCGGCGTCTCCAGCGGGCCGCGCCTCGAGCGGTTGCGGGAGACGCTGGGGTCGGTCTTGGACGAGACCGCCTCCTCGACCGGGCGGCAGGTGCTCGGCCTGATCCTGGCGCGGTTCGGCGGCCCCGGCCCCTTCGCCCACTTCGAGGAGCAGCTGCGCGAAGTCGACGAGCTGCTCTTCGCCGAGATCGCCGAGCACCGCGAGCGCCCCGACCTCGCCGAGCGCAAGGACATCCTCTCGATGCTGATGACCGCCGAGTTCGAGGACGGCACCCGGATGGAGGACCAGGAGTTGCGCGACCAGCTGATGACGCTGCTGCTGGCCGGCCACGAGACGACCGCGACCGCGCTCGCCTGGACCTTCGACCTGCTGCTGCGTCACCCGGCCGAGCTGGGGCGCCTGCGCGACTCGCTCGCGGCCGGCGACGAGGACTACCTGCGGGCGACGATCACCGAGTCGCTGCGGCTGCGGCCCGTGATCCCGCTGGCGGGCCGCCGCCTCTCCAAGGACCTCGTCGCCGACGGGATGACGCTGCCCGCCGGCACCGACGTCACCCCGGCGATCTGGCTCACCCACACTCGCGAGGACCTCTACCCCGAACCCTTCGCCTTCCGCCCCGAGCGCTTCCTCGAGGAGGGCCCGGACACCTACGCCTGGATTCCCTTCGGCGGCAGCGTCCGCCGCTGCATCGGCGCCACCTTCGCCGAGTTCGAGATGCGCGTCGTCCTCCGTGAGGTGCTGACCCGCTGCGAGCTCCATAAGGCCAGCCCGGAGCCCGAGCGCCCCGGCCGCCGCAACATCACCTTCTCGCCGAAGGCGGGAACCCCGGTCGTCCTCGCCTCACGCGAGCCGGCCCGCGAGCGCCCCGCCGAGCCCGTCACCGTCTGACCCGCCGCATCTGACAACACATTACGAACGTTTTTGTCTACACTTCTCCCATGGAGGCACTTCTGGAGAAGGAGGCGGACGTGGAGAGCTGGAACGACGAGCGGATGGACGAACTGAGCCGGCGGGTCGATGACGGATTCAAGGAAATGCGAGAAGGCTTTGTGCGAGTCGACCGGGAGATGAAAGAAGGCTTTGCACGAGTCGACCGGGAGATGAAAGAAGGATCTACGCGTGTCGACCGGGAGATGAAAGTCGGGTTCGCCCAGGTGGGGGATCGAATCGATCGGCTGACGAACACGATCATCATCGGCGGCGCCGGCTTCTGTGCCGCCATCGTTGCCGCGGCGGTCTTCGGCTGAGGATCAGCCGCCGGACTTGGCCGGCGAGTGTGGGTGCTCCTTAGCCCACTTGGCGATCGTGCCGGAGCCGGAGATCACCTCGCCGTCGTCGAGAACGAGGATCGGGACCTCGTTGGTGCCGCTGAGGCGCTTGATCTCGGCGCGGTCCTCGCCGCGGCTACCCCAGGTCAGCGGCATCCCGCGGTAGCCCTTCACCGTCTTGATCTCGTACTCGTAACCGGCGGCGTCAAGCGCCTTGCCAGCCTTGGCGCAGGGATGGGCGAAGCTCGGCCCCCGCTTCTTCTGACCGCAGGTGTAGAGGATCATCGTCTGAGCCTACCGCGGAGGCTGCTGCGGGTCAGGATCGCAGCGCTTCGAGCCGTTCGAAGATCTCCGGCACGTGGGTGATGTAGGCGCTGTAGTCGAAGACCTTGTCGAGGTCGAGGTCGGGTGCCGCCTCGGCGAGGAGGTCGCGGAACTCGGTGCGGGTGTCCCAAGCGCGCTGGGCGTTCTCCTGGACGACGCGGTAGGCGTCGTCGCGTGGGAGCCCGGACTCGACCAGGGCGGTGAGCGCGCGCTGGCTGAAGAGGGCGCCGTGGGTGAGGCCGAGGTTCTCGCGCATCCGCTCCTCGTTCACAGTCATTCCGGCTGCGACCTTGGCGGCCAGGTCCTGCATGTAGTCGAGCGCGATCGTCGCGTCGGGGAGGATCACGCGCTCGGCGCCGGAGTGGGAGATGTCGCGCTCGTGCCAGAGGGCGACGTTCTCGATCCCCGCCTGGGCGTAGCCGCGGAGGACGCGGGCGAGACCGGTGATCCGCTCGGTCCGGATCGGGTTGCGCTTGTGGGGCATCGCCGAGGAGCCCTTCTGGCCGGCGGCGAACGGCTCTTCGACCTCGCGCACCTCGGTTTTCTGCAGGTTCCGCACCTCGGTCGCGAAGCGCTCGAGGCCGGCGCCGGCGATCGCGATCGCCGTCAGCAGCTCGGCGTGACGGTCGCGCGGGACGACCTGGGTGGCGACGTCCTCGCGCCCGAGCCCGAGCTTCTGCATCACCCGCGCCTCGACCGCCGGCGGCACCGAGGCGTAGGTGCCGACAGCGCCGGAGAGCTTGCCAACCGCGAGCTGCGCGAAGGCCTCCTCCAGCCGGTCGAGGTTGCGGTCGGCCTCGAAGGCGAAGCCGGCCAGCCGCAGCCCGAAGGTCGTCGGCTCGGCATGGACGCCGTGGGTGCGGCCGACGCAGAGGGTGTCGCGGTGCTCGAGCGCCCGCGTCACCAGCGCGTCGCGGAAGCCGCAGGCGCTGGAGAGGACGACTTCGCCTGCCCGCCGCAGTTGCAGCGCCAGGGCCGTGTCCAGCACGTCGGAGGAGGTGAGGCCGTAGTGGATCCAGCGCCCGTGCTCCCCCACCGAGGCGGAGACGACGTCGACGAAGGCGGCGACGTCGTGGTCGGTCACCTTCTCCCGCTCGTCGACCGCCTCAACGGTGAAGGCCGCCTTCTCCCGTGCTTCGCGCGCCGCCTCCTTGGGAACGACGCCCTCCGCTGCCCAGGCCTCGGTGGCCGCCAGCTCGACCTCGAGCCAGCTGTCGAGCTTGGCCTGCTGCGTCCAGACCGCCCCGATCTCGGGGCGGGTGTAGCGGGGGATCACGCGTTGATTATCCGCCCGGCGAGCACGCCGGCATTTTTCGCGCCGTCGATGGCGACGCAGGCGACCGGGATCCCGGGCGGCATCTGCACGGCGGAGAGCAGCGCGTCGAGGCCGCCGAGGCTCTTGCCGAGGATCGGTACTCCGATCACCGGCAGGTCGGTGTGGGCCGCGGCTACCCCCGGCAGCGCCGCCGACATCCCCGCTCCGGCGATGATCACCTTGAGGCCGCGCATCCGCGCGTTCTGGCAGTACTCGCGCACCATCTCGGGGTCGCGGTGGGCGCTCATCACCCGCACCTCGTAGCGGATGCCCAGTTCCTCAAGGGCTTTGCCGGCCGGTTCCATCTTTGGCTTGTCGTTCTTCGAGCCCATGATGATCCCGACGTGGGGCTCGTCGACATCAATTTCGGTGAAGGCTTCCTCGACGGTGGCCATCGTCGCCGCCTCGGTGGGATCGGCGGGTCCGCCCCCTGCGGGCGTCGCGGTCCCGGTCGGCTGCGGCTCCTCTGAGATCTCGCTCATCTCGCTCCTTGATTCTGTGGGTTAGCTGGGCACCCGCTCGATGGCGCGGGCGGCGATGTCGGTGCGGATCTGCATTCCATCGAAGGAGATCCGGCCGGCAGCATCGTACGCACGATCGCGGGCCTCGGCGGGACTGCTTCCCAATCCGGTCACGTTCAACACTCGCCCACCGGCGGTGACGATCTCGCCGTCGCGCTCTGCGGTGCCCGCATGCGTCACCTCGGCGATCTCCGCCGCCTCGGCGAGGCCGCTGATCACGTCGCCCTTCGAGGAGGACTCGGGATAGCCGGCGGAGGCGAGGACGACGGTGACGGCCCAGTTGTCCTCGAACTCGGCCGTGGCGCCGGCGAGGCCGCCGGGCTCGCGGGCGGCGAGGAAGAGCTCGGCGAGGTCGGAGCGCAGGCGGGGCAGCACCGCCTGCGTCTCGGGGTCGCCGAAGCGGGCGTTGAACTCGAGCACCTTCGGCCCCTCGGCCCCGATCATCAGACCCGCGTAGAGGACGCCATGGAAAGGGACGCCGCGAGCGGCCATTGCCGCGACCACCGGCCGGTGCACCCGCGCGACGATCTCCTCGACCTCGGCCGCGCCAAATCCGGGAACCGGGGAGTAGCTGCCCATCCCGCCGGTGTTGGGCCCCTGGTCGCCGTCGAAGATCCGCTTGTAGTCCTGGGCGGGGGCGAGGGGGACGACGTTCTCGCCGTCGCAGAGCGCCAGAAGCGATAGCTCCTCGCCCTCGAGGAAGTCCTCGAGCACGACCGTGGTCTGCCCGAAGCGCTGCTCGGTGAAGAAGACGTCGAGCGCGGCGCGCGCCTCGGCCTCGTCCTGGCAGATGATCACGCCCTTGCCGGCGGCGAGGCCATCGGCCTTCAGCACGGTGGGATAAGCGGTCGTGGCCAGCCGCTCCAGCGCCTCCTCGCGGCTGCGCAGCAGCACGTGCCCGGCGGTCGGAACTCCCGCCTCCTCCATCAGCTCCTTGGCGAACGCCTTAGACCCCTCGAGCTCGGCGGCGGCTTTGCTCGGGCCGAAGGCGGGGATCCCTGTCGCCTCGAGCGCGTCGACCGCGCCGGCGACGAGCCCCGCCTCGGGGCCAATCACCCCGAGGTCGATGCCGTGCTCCTGCGCTGCGGCGACGATCGCCGCTGCATCATCGGCGGCGACCTCCGGCAGGCATCCCGCATCGGCGGCGATCCCCGCGTTCCCCGGTGCGCAGAGCACGTCGGTCACCTGCGGCGAGCGCCGCAGCGCCCGCACGATCGCGTGCTCGCGACCGCCTCCGCCTACGACCAGGACCTTCAAGCGCCTACAGCGAGTTGGAGAGATCCTCGGCGGGCATAGCCGCGAGGGTTTGGCTCGTCATCGTCCCCCGCGAGCCAAGCTCAACGGAGACCTTCGCCATCGTCTTCTCGTCGGGAGCTTCAACCACGGTGACGAAGTCGTACTGCCCCAGCGTCGCGTACTGAGCCACCACCTTCGCCCCCAGTTGTTCAACCTCGCGATTGACCTCGGCCACCCGCCCAGGGTTGTTCTTCAGCGTCCGAACTCCCTCTGCGGTCAGGTTGGTCAGCATCAAATAAGTCGGCATCTCCGCCCCCTTCAAGCTGTAGATCGAGCCTCGGGTTCAACCGTACTGCTTTGGGGTTGGTGAGGGAGAGGGCGGGGGTGCCCCTTCTGGACGCAGCTCGGCGGAGGAACGTTCTCCCGCTGTCGCCCGATCGCTGCTAGCCCGCCTCATGCTGAGTGTCCAGAAGGGGCACCCCCGCCCTCTCTGCGACAGGCATAGGAAGATGCGCTCGGTAGCGACGAGTGGCGGCCTGCGGAGCTATTCGCCATCGATTGGAACGAGCACGCCGGCGAAAAAGCTGCCTTGCCGGCGGCCCTTGAGTCGGGATTGGCTGCCGATCCACCAGCTGTCGATCGCGTTGAGCGGCAAGTAAACAACCCGTGATTCGACGCCGTCGCCTCCCGATGGCCAGACCTGGCAGTTCAGCAACGCGAGAGTTGGGGTGCTGTCGTCCGTTCCTAATGTCTCAGCGAGCTGCGATCCCTGTGCAGTCGCTCGACCATAAACCTCTTCAGCGTCACTGCGTCGCTTTGGCTTCTCCAGCTCGAAGAAGTGCTCGCTCAGGTTGGCTCGCAGCGCCTCTTCTTGCTGAGCTTTCGTCCCGACATAGCCAATGTAAAGAGCGCCTCCTGCCATCACCTTCAATGGCGGGAACTGCGCTCCCGTCTCCGCTGCTTGCATCAGCGATCGAAGATTCATCTTGACTCGATCGTATCCGGAGCGCCGAGGCGCTTTTGTCAACCTTAGGTTCACTAAGACGCCTTGCAACGTCTGCCGCAGCACTGTGGAGGAGGTACCGGTGGGGGGTTCCTGGGTACTTGGCATGGAGCCGCGCCAGCGACGCCCGAGGCGCCAGCGAAGAGCAGTCAGTTCACGCGGCGGAGGTGCTCCCAGGGACCCCCCACCGGTACCTCCCTACCGAACCCCGCTCCTAGTACTCGTAGAACCCGGCGTGGATGTGGTCGCAGTGGTCCGGGAGGGCGAAGGCGGGGCCTACGCCATCGAGGTCGAAGCAGTAGATGAGCTCGGTGGGGTGGAGCGGGTCGGGGAGCTTGGCTAGGGCGTAGCCGAGCTCGGCGCATGGGGCCGTGGTGGAGGTGTCGGTGCAGGAGACGCCGTCGACGGAGGCGATGTCCATCGCGCGGCCGTAGAAGTGGTTGGAGACGTTCCCCGAGGCGGTCATCTGCGAGTGGTCGGAGCGCAGGGAGCTGATCGTGATCTGGTGGTCCTTGGTCATCAGCGCCAGCAGCCCGGTGACCCGTTCGTCGAGCATGCCCGCCTGGATGTCCCGCAGCTCGAGGTCGTTGGAGAGGGTGAGGTTCTGCCAGTTGATCTGAGCGGCGACGGTACCCGGCAGCATGATCGTCCAGTCTTCGGTGCTGATCGCGCACTTGCCGGCCAGCTGGTCGGCCTCGTGGGCGACCGCGTCGACGTACCAAGCGGCCTGGTTGTGGGTGAAGACGCCGGCGTCGATGCTGCCACGCGACCACATCAACCGCGCCAGGGTGGCGGCCGAGTCGTCGATGTCGGCGTGGCGGACGCGGCCGTCGTTGTCGCCGTCGACGCCGTAGTCGCGCCACTCGGTCTTGTCGAGGCCGAGGGCGCCCCAGGTCCGCAGCTGTCCTTTGCTCATCCCGCGGCCGAAGTTGGACTCGAGCCGGGCGATCGCAGCCAGCGTCCAGACCCCGCGCTTGCCGAGTTCGTAGCGGCCGGCGGCGGCCTCGAAGGCGGCCAGGTACTCCTCCGGGATCTGTTGCTTCCAGTCCTCGGAGGGGGTGCAGCGGTAAACCTGGATCTGTGGAGCGAGGGAGAGGGTGGCGTAGTCGCTGCCGACTTCGTTCGCGTAGCAACCGGCGTTGGCGAGGACGTCTTCGACGTACCAGTCGGCGTGGTTGTAGGCGAAGATCGCGCCCCAGACGTCGCCCGGCATGCCGGCGGCGCTGAGGTAGCGGGCGGCGGCAAAGATCGCGTCTTCGGGGTCGTTCGGGTCCTTGACGCCGTCGCCGTTGGCGTCGACCCCGTACATCGCCCAGGTTTCGGGCATGAACTGCATCCAGCCTTCGGCGCCGGCGTAGGAGGGACCAAGGTTCTGGCCGAAGCCGGTCTCGATCGCGTTGATCCCGGCGAGGATTGCCGGGCCCTGCGGGCCGAGCCCGTACTGCTCGGAGGCCCGCTGGTAAATCGGGATCAGGACCGGCGGCACGCCGCTGATCGCGCAGCTGGAGGCGGGAAGGGAGGGGATCGCAAAGGCGCCGGCTGCGGGAGCGGGGGTTGCTCCGGTTTCGGGCGTCGCTTCGGTCGTTTCGGTTTCTTTGGGTTCAGCCGCGGCCCCGTCGCCGGCGTTGACCCCACCGGAAGCTGGCGGCGTCTTCGTCGCCGGCGCGGGCGGCGGTACGAGCGCGTCGCCTTCCTCGACCGGGGGAGTCTTTTCAGTCGGCGCGGGGGCTTCCAGGCTTGCCCCCGGGACGGGTACCAGGCCGCTGGCCGCTTCGGCGCGCGCCACCGCGACCGGCACCGCCAGCGCCGCCGTGGCTGCTGCGGTCGCCATCACCGCCCGGATCTTGCGCGCGTGCTCCATCAGCCGAGGACGTTGACGACTTTCCAGTCTTTGTTCTTTAGCTGTTCCAGCTCCAGCCGCAGCTCGCTGGTGACGCCGACCCGCAGCAGCGAGACGCTGACGGGGTAGATCGACTCATGCGAGGGGGCGGGGACGACGTTGAGGACTTTCGCCTTCGGCACCTCGACCCCAGCCGGCTGGCGCGGCGGCCGCTGCAGTAGCGCCTTGGTCACCTCGGGCGCCGCCGTCGCCTTGAAGGCCTGGCGGACCTCCGACTTCTCGGCGCCAGTCTCGTAGATGACGAAGGCGTCGGCAAACTTGCGGGCGACCGCGATCGCGGCGGGGCCGGCCGGCGGCCCGTCGACGCTCTCGGTCGCGGTCGAGGCGCGGGCGGCGGCGGTCGCGCCCGGCTTGGAGGAGATCGTGTCGGTGGCGGCGTTGCCGGTGTTCGCAGAGGTGGAAGCGACGGCGGCCGGATCGCTCGTCTCCGGCTCCGCGGCGGTCGAGTCCTTGCTCTGCGGCGCCTTGAAGACCGGGGCGGCGCCCTGCAGGGTCGGCTCCGGGTCGGGCTTCGGCTCCGCCTTGACCGGTTCGGGTGCGGGCGCCGAAGTCGTGGTCGCCACCGGGGCCACCGTCGTCGGTTCGCTGTCCTCAGAAGACACGAGCGAGTAGCCGCCGACGCCGATCACCAGGGCGAGGACCACAGCGCCGCCGGCAACCGCGGCACGGCCGCTGTCGCTGAGCGCCAGGAAGCGGTCGCCGATGGGCCAGAGAACGCGGTCGCGCAGGGCCAGCGAGAGGTCCTCAAGGGCCTCCGGCGAGCGCCGCTTCGGACGCGCGTTGATCGGGGTCTGGTCGTCTTCCATCAAAGTCTGCCGCTGCTCTCCCACAGCCTAGGGTGGCCTGCCTAATTAAAGAGCACCTTTACGTTGCTCTTGTTTCGGCAGAAACCGCCGGGAAAATGAGCCCCGCAGCGCCGCCGTCGCCCCAGCCTAAGCGGCGGCTGCGGCGGCCGCCTCCGCCCGCTCGAAAACGAGCTCTCCCTCGCGGGCATCCACCCGGACCACGTCGCCCTCGCGGAACTCGCCCTCGAGGATCTTCAGCGCGAGCTTGTCGACCAGCTGCTTCTGGATCACCCGCTTCAGCGGCCGCGCCCCATAGGTGGGGTCGTAGCCGAGGTTGCCGAGCAGGGTGCGGGCGTCCTCGGAGAGCTCGATCTCGATCCCGCGCTCGTGCACCCGCCCCACCAGCTGGTTGACCTGCAGCTCGACGATGCGGCCGATGTCCGCCTTTGAGAGGCGGTGGAAGATCACCGTGTCGTCTATCCGGTTGAGGAACTCGGGCTTGAAGGTCGCCGCCAGCACCTCTTCGATCTGCTCGCGGATCCGCTCGTCCACCTGCTCTCCGACGATCCGGTCGGAGCCGACGTTTGAGGTCATGATCAGGACCGTGTTGGTGAAGCTGACGGTGCGGCCCTGGCCGTCGGTCAGCCGCCCGTCGTCCATGATCTGCAGCAGCGTGTTGAAGACGTCGGGGTGGGCCTTCTCGATCTCGTCCAACAGGACGACCGCGTAGGGCCGGCGCCGCACCGCCTCGGTCAGCTGCCCGCCCTCCTCGTAGCCCACGTAGCCGGGGGGCGCGCCGATCAGCCGCGCGACGGTGTGTTTCTCCATGTACTCGGACATGTCGAGGCGGACGATCGCCTGCTCGGAGTCGAACATGAACTCGGCCAGCGCCTTCGCCAGCTCGGTCTAGCCGACACCGGGCGGGCCGAAGAAGAGGAAGCTGCCGATCGGCCGATTCGGGTCCGAGAGCCCAGCGCGCGACCGCCGCAAAGCGTTGGAGACCGCGCCGATCGCCTCCTCCTGGCCGATCACCCGATCGTGCAGCCGCTCCTCCATATGGATCAGCTTCTGGACCTCGCCCTCCATCAGGCGGCTGACCGGGATCCCGGTCCATTTGGCGACGACCTCGGCGACGTCCTCCTCGGTCACTTCATCGGCGAGCAGAACTTCGCCGCCGGCGTGGACCTCCTCCAACCGCGCTTCTTGCTCGGCGACCTTCGCCTCGAGCTCGGGGATGTCGCCGTAGCGAAGCTTCGCCGCCCGCTCGAGGTCGGTCTCGCGCTCGGCCCGCTCGGCCTCCAGCCGCGCTTCCTCCAGCTGTTCCTTCGCAGCCTTGATCGCCTCCAGCGGCTCTTTCTCGTTCTGCCAGCGCGTCCGCAGCTCGGCCGCCTCCTCGCGCAGGTTGGCGAGGTCCTCTTCGAGCGCGCCGAGGCGCGCCTTCGAGGCATCGTCGGTCTCTTTCTTCAGCGCCTCGCGCTCGATCTCCAGCTGCTGGATTCGCCGCTCGACCTCGTCGATCTCGGTCGGGACCGAGTCGATCTCGATCTTCAGCCGCGAGGCCGCCTCGTCGATCAGGTCGATCGCCTTGTCGGGGAGGAAGCGGTCGGCGATGTAGCGCTCCGAGAGGGTCGCGGCGGCGACGATCGCCGAGTCGGCGATCCGCACGCCGTGGTGCTGTTCGTAGCGCGGTTTCAGCCCGCGCAGGATCGCGATCGTGTCGTTCATGTCGGGCTCGCCGACGAGCACCGGCTGGAAGCGCCGCTCCAGCGCCGCGTCTTTCTCGATGTGCTTGCGGTACTCGTCCAGCGTCGTCGCGCCGACCGCGCGCAGCTCGCCGCGGGCCAGCATCGGCTTCAGCAGGTTGGCGGCGTCGACCGCGCCCTCGGCGGCACCGGCGCCGACGATCGTGTGGAGCTCGTCGAGGAAGAGGACGATCCGGCCGGCGGCGTCCTGCACCTCCTGCAGCACCGCTTTCAGCCGTTCCTCGAACTCGCCTCGGTATTTGGAGCCCGCCAGCAGCGAACCGATGTCGAGCGCGATCACGCGCCGGTCCCGCAGGCTCTCGGGGACGTCGCCCTTGACGATCCGCTGCGCCAGGCCCTCGACGATCGCCGTCTTGCCGACGCCGGGGTCGCCGATCAGCACCGGGTTGTTCTTGGTCCGGCGGGAGAGAACCTGGATCACGCGGCGGATCTCCTCGTCGCGCCCGATCACCGGGTCGAGCTTGCCCGCCTCGGCCTCTTTGGTCAGGTCCCGGCCGAATTTCTCCAGCGCCTGCGCGGTCGTCTCGGGGGTGGGGGAGGTGACTTTCTGCGGCCGCACCTCGGCGATCGCCGCTTCCAGGGACTCGCGGTCGGGGAGGAAGTCGCGGACGCTGGCGCTTTCGGTCAGCGCCAGCAGCAGGTGGTCGGTGGAGATGTACTCGTCGCCCTTTGCCGCCATCTCTTTCTCGGCCTGGCGGATCGTCTGCGCAAGCGCCGAGGAGAAGCGCGGCTCCTCGCCCTGGCCGCTCAGTTTCGGCAGCGCCGCGACCGCCTCGTTGGCGCGGGCGGCGACGGTGGCGGTGTCGGCGCCGAGCTTCTGCAGGATCGGGACAACGAGCCCGTCGGGCTGCTCGAGCAGGGCGACGAGCAGGTGCGGGGGAGCGACCTCAGGGTTGCGCCGGCTCGCGGCCAGCTGCTGCGCTGCCGCCACCGCTTCCTGCGACTTCTCGGTGAACCTGTCCGCCTGCATCAGCCTTCTCCGTTCTTCTTCGCTTCCAGTTCTTCCAGCCGCTTGCGCAGTCGCTCGTTCTCGGCCCGCAGCTTGTGCACCTGCGCTTCCAGCGCCAGCACCGTTTCCACCCCGGCGAGGTTCAGCCCCTCCGCGGTCATCTGCTGGATCCGCCGCAGCCGTTCGACGTCGCGCTGGGAGTAGAGCCGGGTGTTCTTCGGCGAGCGCTTCGGCGCGATCAGCCCGCGCTGCTCGTAGATCCGCAGCGTCTGCGGGTGCATCTCGGCCAGTTCGGCGGCGACCGAGATCATGAACACGCCCTGCTCCTCGTCGAAGCTCGCTTTGACCCGGCGGCGGTAGGTGGCCATTAACGCCCCGCCTTCCGCAGCAGCTCCGCCCGCGGGTCGCCGCCGTTGAGGGTCTCGGCTAGCTCGTCGACGGCCTTGCGCTGCTCCTCGCTGAGGTCTTTCGGGACCGCGATCTCGAGTCGGTAGCGGATGTCGCCGCGGCTGCCGCCTTTGCGCTTCGGCGGGCCCTCGCCGCGCAGCCGCTGGATCGTCCCGTGCTTGGTGCCGGGAGCGACCTTGATCTTCTTCGTCCCGTTCAGGGTCGGGACCTCGATCGTGCCGCCGCGCAGCGCCTCGGGGATCGTGATCGGGACCGCGACCTCGAGGTTGCCGTCATCGAGCCGTTTGAAGATCGGTGAGGAGGCGACCCGCGTGGTCACGTAGAGGTCGCCGGGCGGACCGCCCCGCGGCCCGTCCTCGCCCTTGCCGGCGAGGCGGATGCGGCTGCCGTCCTTGACCCCGGCGGGGACGTTGACTTTGAGGCGCTTGCTCTGCTGGGTGAGGCCGGAGCCGCCGCAGGTCGGGCAGGGGTCCTCGATGATCTGACCGGCGCCGCCGCACTGCGGGCAGGGCTGGCTGATCGAGAACAGGCCCTGGCCCTGGTTCTCGACCCCGCGGCCGCCGCAGCGCGGGCAGGTAATGGGGCTAGTCCCCGGTTTGGCGCCGCTGCCGTGACAGGTCTGGCAGCGGCTCGACTTCGGCACCGTGACGCTGATCTGGGCGCCGTTGATGGCGTCGTCGAAGCTGAGCGAGACTTCGGTCTCGAGGTCGCGACCGCGGACCTGCTGGGGCTGGCCGCGGCCGCCGCCACCGCGGTTGAAGACGGAGCCGAGGATGTCGCCGAAGTCGAAGCCGCCGAAGCCTCCGGGGCCGGTCCCGAACGGAGCCTGCCCGCCGCCGCCGAAGCCGGCGAAGACGCCGCCCTCGTCGTACTCCTTGCGCTTCTCGGGATCGGAGAGGACGTCGTAGGCGGCGGAGATCTCCTTGAACTTCTCCTCGGCCTCGGAGTCGCCCGGGTTGCGGTCAGGGTGGTACTGCCGGGCCAATTTCCGGTACGCCTTCTTGATCTCCTCGTCGGTCGCCTTCTTGGAGACGCCGAGCGTCTTGTAGAGCTCGTCAGCCACAGTCCTCCTACGCGCTCACCACGACCCTTGCCGGTCGCAGCAGCTGCTCGTCCATCCGGTAGCCCTTCTGCATCACCTCGACCACCGTCCCGCTCTCGGTCCCCTCGACCGGCATCGTCGAGAGAGCCTCGTGCTGGTTGGGGTCGAACTTCTCGCCCTTCGGGTCGACAACCTCGATCCCATGCTTCTTCAGCGTCTCGCGTAGCCCACCGAGAACCATCTCGACGCCGGAGACCAACCCATCACCATCGCCCTCTGAAGCCTCCAGCGCCCGCTCCAGGTTGTCCACGGCATCGATCACTTCCCGAGCAACTTCGCCCTTCCCACGAGCGGCCGCCGCCTGCACATCAGCAGCGACCCGCTTCCGATAGTTCTCGAAATCGGCTTTCGTCCGCCTGGCCAGATCGAGGTACTCGTCCCGCTCCTTGTGGGCGTCAGCCAAGAGAGCCTCGAAGTCCTGCTCAACCTGATCCGCCTCTCCCGTGGGTGGCGTGGTAGGGGGGACCCCCTGCTGCTCTGCAGCTGGGGGTGGGTCCCCTGCCTCGACAGGACCCGCGGGCCGAGCGCCCTCGTCCTGAATCATTTGCCCTCCTCGTCAACCACCTCAGCGTCAACGACCTCCTCCTCGTCGGCAGCCGACCCGTTCTCGGTCGGGCCCTCAGAGGCGCTCTCAGCCGAAGCCGCCGCGTAGATCTGCTCGGAGGCTTTGGTCATCGCCGCGGTCAGCGCCTCGACCTTGGAGTCGAGCTCCTCTTTGGAGCCGGTCTCGAGCGCGTCGCGGACCTCTTTGACCGCCGAGCGCACATCCTCCTTGGTCGAGTCGTCAACTTTGTCGCCCGCGTCCTCCAGCGCTTTCTCCGCCTGGTAGGCCGCGTTCTCGGCGAGGTTCCTCGTCTCCGCCAGCTCGCGCTGTTTGCGGTCCTCGTCGGCATGGGACTCGGCGTCGGAGACCATGTTCTGGATTTCCTCGTCGGAGAGGCCAGAGCCGGATTTGATCTCGATTTTCTGCTCTTTGCCGGTCCCTTTGTCAGACGCGGTGACGTTGATGATGCCGTTGGCGTCGATGTCGAAGGTGACCTCGATCTGCGGCATCCCCCGCGGCGCCGGGGGGATCCCGGTGAGCTGGAATTTGCCCAGGCTCTTGTTGCCGCTCGCCATCTCGCGCTCGCCCTGGAGGACGTGGATCTCGACCGAGGGCTGGTTGTCCTCGGCGGTCGAGAAGACCTCCGACTTCTTCGTCGGGATAGTCGTGTTGCGCTCGATCAGCTTCGTCATCACGCCGCCTTTGGTCTCGATCCCGAGGGTCAGCGGGGTGACGTCCAGCAGCAGCACGTCCTTGACCTCGCCGGCGAGCACTCCGGCCTGGATGCCGGCGCCGACGGCAACGACCTCGTCCGGGTTGACGCCCTGGTGGGGCTCCTTGCCGGTCAGCTCTTTGACCTTCTCGCGGACCGCCGGCATCCGGGTCATGCCGCCGACCAGGACGACGTGGTCGACCTCAGTATCGGCGTCTTTCAGCGCCTGTTTCACCGGCCCGACGACGCGGTCGAGCAGGTCGCCGGTCAGCTCGTTCAGCTTGGATCTCGACAGTTTGAGGTCGAGGTGCTTCGGCTGCCCCTCGACGGCGGTGATGAAGGGCAGGTTGATCTGCGTCTCCTGCGTCGAGGAGAGCTCGATCTTCGCCTTCTCCGCTGCCTCGTAGAGGCGCTGCAGCGAGTTTTTGTCCTGGGAGAGATCGACACCCTGGTCGCGTTTGAACTCCGCTACCAGCCACTCGACGATCGCTTTGTCCCAGTTGTCGCCACCGAGGTGGTTGTCGCCGGCGGTCGCTTTCACCTCGAAGACGCCGTCGCCGATTTCCAGCACCGAGACGTCGAAGGTGCCGCCGCCGAGGTCGAAGACGAGGATCGAGTGATCGCTCTCCTCTTTGTCGAGCCCGTAGGCGAGCGAGGCGGCAGTCGGCTCGTTGATGATCCGCTTCACCTCGAGGCCGGCGATCTTGCCGGCGTCCTTGGTCGCCTGCCGCTGGTCGTCGTTGAAGTAGGCGGGGACGGTGATGACGGCGCTGTCAACGGTGTCGCCGAGCTTCATTTCGGCATCCGCTTTCAGCTTCTGCAGGATCATCGCGCTGATCTCCGGCGGGCTGTACTGCTTGCCACGCGCGTCGACCCGGACGTCGCCGTTGGGGCCGGCCTCGACCTTGTACGGGACGATCGTCTCCTCCTCTTTGACTTCGGCCTCCTTACGGCCCATGAAGCGCTTGATCGAGAAGATCGTGTTCTCCGGGTTCATCACCGCCTGGCGTTTGGCGACGGTGCCGACGAGGCGCTCCCCGCTCTCGGTGAACGCGACCACGGACGGGGTGGTGCGCCCGCCCTCGGCGTTCTCCAGAACGGTGGGCTCGCCGCCCTCCATCACCGCCACGCACGAGTTGGTCGTGCCGAGGTCGATACCGATCGTCTTTGCCACTTTTCCGCCTACCTCCAGCTGAGTTGGGTTGTTGAAGCTCTAAAAATCTAAGTGGCAGTATGGCAGATCCTGAGCATTGTTCAAGGGCGGATTTGAGGTACGAGCGATTCGTTCGGGTTTGCAGCGGGTTAGATAGGGGGTGGGAGGCCGGAACCGACGAGGAGGAAACTTTGAACCGCATCTCTAGAAGCGTCAGCCGGCTTGTACTGATGGCCGCTGTGGCATTGCTCTTGACCGGATTGCTGGCCGGCAGCGCTGAGGCCAAGTTCGGCCCGGGACACCAGGTCAACGTGATGACCCGCAACCTTTATCTGGGGGCAGACCTGACCCCGGCGATCGCCGCCAAAAACACCAACGAGTTCGTCCAGGCGAACGGGCAGATCTTGCGTGAAGTCACCGCCAACAACTTCCCCGTGCGCGCCAAGGGGCTCGCCAAGGAGATCCTGCAGAAGAAGCCCGACCTCGTCGGCCTGCAGGAGGTGGCGATGTGGCGAACCGGGCCGCCGAGCCTGGAACCGCTGCTCAGCCCCGCCGGCCCGACCGCGGCCACGGTCCGCTACGACTACCTGAGCGAACTGCTCGACCGCCTCAACAAGGGCAAGAAGCGCTACCGCGTCGCTGTGGTCCAGCAGGAGTTCGACTTCGAGGCCCCGGGCGACGAGAACGGCGTCCCCGGTGACGGGCCGAACGGGTTCATCAAGGACGCCGAGATCAACGGTCGCCTGACGATGCGCGACGTCATCCTCGTCCGACTCGGCTCCGGCGTCGTCACCAGCCATCCGCAGAAGGGCAACTTCGCCAACATGCTGACCGTCCAGCTCTCCGGCGTTGAAGTGAAAGTGCTCCGCGGTTGGACCGCGATCGACGCCAAGGTCCGCGGCAGCCAGAAGCTCCGCTTCGTCAACACCCACCTCGAGGCGTTCGACGACGCCAACCAGGTGCCGAGCATTCGTGCCCTGCAGGCGGGTGAGCTGGTCGCCAAAGGTGGGCCGGCGACGACCAGCCTGCCGGTGATCCTGGTCGGCGACCTCAACTCGGACGGCAGCACTGTCGAGGGCGGCGACCGCCAGGCCTACCAGGCTCTGGTCAAAGCCGGGATGCGGGAGCGCAGCACTGCGAAACCGCCGAGCTGCTGCATCAAGTCGAGCCTGCTGGCGGTCGATGGCGGCGGCAGCATCGCCGACTTCGACCACCACATCGACCACGTGATGACCCGCGATCCGAAGAAGGTGAAGCTGATCTCTTCGGCAGTCACCGGGCGCGAGCCGGTCAACGGCTTCTGGGACTCAGACCACGCGGGGGTCTTCAGCTCCCTCTGGTTGCTGCGGTAGGGGCCAGTCAGAGCGCGAGGGGCGGGCGCGAGACCCGTCCCTCGTTCCTCATCCCTCGCCGGCGGTGCGGGCGACGAATTCGGAGACCTGCTGCGCCTGCTCTTCGTTGAGGATGCCGCCCGGCATCCGCCCCGGCGTGGTCGAGCTGTCGACGCCATTTTCGATCGCGTTGAGGACGCGGGCTTCGGTCGATTTGACCGTGCTCTCTTTTTCGGCGGGGCCGGAGGGGGCGAGCAGTTCGTCGAGGTTGGGCGCGTAGTTGCCGTCGGTGCCGGCGCTGTAGAGGGCGTGGCAGGTGCCGCAGTTGACGACGAAGAGCGACTGGGCGTTCTCGAGGCTGGCGGGCACCTTCGTCTCGCCCTCTTCGCCGTCGCCCTTGGCGCGGAAGGCGGCGAAGGGGATGACGACTGCGAGGACGAGGACCAGGACCCCGAACCAGATGAAGGTGCGCTTGCTCATACGGCGGCGCGCATACTACTGGCGCTAGCCGCTGGGCTGCTGCTTCGGGAGCGCTGCCCGGTTCTCGCGGTACCAGGGGCACATCCGCCGTAGCGCGCACTCGCCGCAGCGCGGTTTCGGCCGGCAGACGGCGCGGCCGTGCCGGATCAGGTTGACGTGGAACTCGTGGGCGTCCTCCGGCGGCACTATCGCCAGCATCTCGTCGTGGGCCTTCTCGAAAGAGGCCTTGGCCGGGAAGAGGCCGAGGCGGCCGCCGACCCGGTGGACGTGGACGTCGACCGGGATCTCCGGGATCCCCCAGGTGAAGATGAGGACGCAGGCGGCGGTTTTGCGCCCGACTCCAGGGAGGTCGAGGAGGAACTCGAGCGACTCCTCTCGGGGCGCCTCCTCGGTCCAGTCGAGATCGGGCGGGTCGCCGAGGCGCTCGAGGATCGCCTGGATCCGCGGCGCCTTCTGCTTGGCGAGGCCGCCGGGCCGGATCGCCTCCTCGAGCTCGTCGATGGGCGCGTCCCGCACTTCCTCCCAGCTTGGGTATTGCTCCAGCAGGCGCGCGTAGGCGACGTCGCGGTTGCGGTCGTTGGTGTGCTGGGAGAGGACGGTCTTGACCAGCTCGCCAACCGGGTCCCCGTGAGGTTCCTCAGGCGGCACCCCGTACATCTCCCGCAGTCGGTCCCGGATTGCCCGCACCCGTCGCCTCTCCGGCCGTTTCCACGCCACGGCGCGCACCCTATTGAGCCGTTAACGCCGGAGCTACAATTGGTCGTTCGTGTCTGCTGCGTTTGCCGCCATATCGGCCCGCCTGCCCAAGGGTTGGGGAGACCTCGGGCGCCAGGTCGCGATCCTCGTCTCGGTTGACCTCGCGTACACCTTCGTGCGCGGAATCGCCGACGGCGAGAGGGCGATCGCGATCACCCACGGCCAGCAGGTGATCGACCTCGAGCGCTCCACCCACACCTTCTTTGAGCCCAGCCTGCAGGCGTTCTTCCTGCCCGCGCAGGGCGTCATCGACTTCGCCAACCAGGTCTACCTCAATGCCCAGTTCTCGATCGCGCTCGGGTTCCTGGTCTGGCTCTACCTCTTCCACAACCAGTCCTACTACTTCGTGCGCAACATGTTCGTCGTCTCGATGGGGCTGGCGCTGGTCGGCTACGCGCTTTACCCGACCGCGCCCCCGCGGATGTACCCCGAGTACGGCTTCGTCGACACGCTCAATGCTTTCGCCGGGGTTAACCACGACTCGGCCCTCGCCAAGAGCTTCATCAACCCCTACGCCGCGGTGCCGAGCATGCACTGCGCCTTCGCGATGATGATCGGCTGCAGCGGCGTGATGGTCTGCCGCCACTGGTGGTCGAAAGCCTGGTGGGCGTTCTGGCCGCTATTGGTCTCCTGGGTCACGATCGTCACCGCTAACCACTATTGGGTCGACGCCGCGCTCGGCTGGATGGTGGCGCTCTGCGCCGCCCTCGTCGCCCAGCGCCTTGCCCAGGCCCGGCCGGAAGCCTGGGCTTTTCGCGCTAGCGCCCGCACCCCGGCCCCGCGCGAGGCCGAGGCGTAATAGCCTCACGCGGTAATGGGACCCTCGGCGCCGCCCCGGCGCAGCAGTCGCGGTAACGGCCGCAACGGGCAGGAGCTGCGTGCGATCGCGCGCGATCGGCTGATCGAGTCCCGTCTCACCCCGAACGCGATCTCGCTGATGGGCCTGGTCGGCAACCTCGTCGCCGCTGCCCTCGTCACCCAGCACCTCTTCTTCCTCGCCGGCGTCGCCTTCGTGATCGGCTCGGTGATGGACACGCTCGACGGCCGCTACTCGCGGATGTCGGGCAAGGGGACGCTCTTCGGCGCCTTCCTCGACTCGACCCTGGACCGGATCGAGGAGGGGATCGTCCTCGCCGCCGTCGCCGGCTACTTCGCCGCCCAGGGCGACGACTTCGCGGCGGCGATGTGCGTGGTCGCCGTGCTCTTCTCGCTGATGGTCTCCTACACCCGCGCCCGGGCCGAGGCGCTGGGGGTCGAATGCAAGGTCGGCTTGGCCACGAGGCCGGTCCGCGTGGTGATACTTTCGATCGGCCTGATCTTCGCCAAGGGCGCCGGCATCGGAGATTTCGAACTGCTGGCCCCGGCGGTCTACGCAATCGCCGCCTTGACGATATTCACGACGTTCCAGCGGGTATGGCATGTGAGAAACGAGCTTTCCGGCGAGGCTTCCGGCGTCAAAGACGACGACGGCGGCGGCGCTGGGGACGTGTAACCAGCGAAGCCGCCCGGTGTCTTCAGCCACCCAGCGCAATCCAGGAGGACTTCCGAATCAATGAGTGAGACCAACGGAGCCAACGGCAACGGCCACACGAACGGCGCCGGCCGCCAGGACGAGAAGGTCCGGGTCGCGATCGTCGGCGTCGGCAACTGCGCCAACAGCTTCATCCAGGGCATCCAGTACTACAAGGACGCCGATCCGGCCGACGAAGTGCCGGGCTTGATGCACGTCGAACTGGGCGGCTACCACGTCCGCGACGTCGAGTTCGTCGCCGCCTTCGACATCGACCAGGAGAAGGTCGGCAAAGACCTCTCCGAGGCGATCTGGTCGGGACAGAACGACACGATCAAGTTTGCCGACGTCCCCAACCTCGGCGTCGAGGTCCATCGCGGCATGACCCACGACGGGCTCGGCAAGTACCTGAAAGAGAAGATCACCAAGGCGCCGGGCGAAACCGCTGACGTCGTCGGGATCCTCAAGGAGACGAAGGCCGACGTGCTGGTCTGTTACCTGCCGGTCGGCTCCGAGGAGGCGACCAAGTGGTACGTCGAGCAGGCGCTCAAGGCCGGCGTCGGCTTCGTCAATTGCCTGCCTGTCTTCATCGCCCGCGAGGACTATTGGGACAAGCGCTTCCAGGAGGCCGGGCTGCCGATCATCGGCGACGACATCAAGAGCCAGGTCGGGGCGACGATCGTCCACCGCTCCCTCGCCCGCCTCTTCCACGACCGCGGTGTGCGGCTGGAGCGGACCTCCCAGCTCAACGTCGGCGGCAACATGGACTTCTACAACATGCTCGAGCGCGAGCGGCTGGACTCGAAGAAGATCTCCAAGACCAACGCCGTCACCTCGATCATGGGGCACGACCTGCCCCCGGACCAGGTCCATGTCGGCCCGTCTGACTACGTGCCGTGGCTGACCGACCGCAAGTGGGCGCACATCCGCCTCGAGGGCAAAGCCTTCGGCGACGTGCCGCTGACCGCCGAGTTGAAGCTCGAGGTCTGGGACTCGCCGAACTCCGCCGGCGTCGTCATCGACGCGGTGCGGCTGATCAAGCTGGCGCTCAACAACGGCGTCGCCGGTCAGCTCGACGGGCCCTCCAGCTACCTGATGAAGAGCCCGCATACGCAGCGTCCCGACGACGAGGCGCGTGAACAGACCGAGCAGTTCATCGCCGAGAACCAGCGAGGGAAGAGCCTTCCCGGTCAGCCGGCCGAGACCTCCGGCGCGGCCTCGGCTTAGCGCCCTCTGCGACCAGCGTTTTTCGCTGAGACCGCAAACGGAGTCGAATATCGGCTTCGTTTGCGGTCTCGCGTTTTCTGGACTCTTATCCTGACCCCGTGACCGCCGCGCCGCTCTCGATCGCCCAGGTCTTCCCGGTCCGCCGCAGCGGCGCGAACCCGGCGGCAGATTTCGCCCTGGCCGTCTCGGCTGAGTTCGAGCGCCGCGGGCACGATGTGCTGCGGATCTCGACCGGGGACCCGGTCAAACGGTTGCTGAAATCGCGGCCGCTGGACATCGTCCACGTCCACGACCCGTTTGCGCCGAGCGCGCCCTCGGCGGCGCTGCGCCACTCCTTCAACCTCAACGTCGCCACCTTTCACGACCCGCGGGAGCGGGTGCTGGCGACGCAGGTGGCGCGGCCGCTGGTCGAGATCTTCTTCGGTCGGATCGACGCGCGGACGGTGACGCGGCCGCAGACGGCCGAGCTGCTGGAGCGCTTCTTCCCGGCCGGGTACGAGCTGCTGGACGGTGCCGCCGAGGCGGACTGGACCCGGGTCGCCGACCGGCTGGAAGTGATCTACCGGCGGCTGCTGGCGCGGCGGCACGAGCCCGGGGGCGACCCCGAGGTGCGCGAGCGGATCTCGAAGCGGCCGCTGATCGAGGTCGACTTACATATGCACACCGACCACTCGGGCGACTGCGCGACGCCCGTCGACGTTCTCATCAACACCGCCCGCGACCGCAACCTGGGGGCGATCGCGATCACCGACCACAACGAGGTCTCCGGGGCCTTGGAGGCGCGCAAGCTGGCCGAAGAGCTGGGGGACATCAAGGTGATCGTCGCCGAGGAGGTGAAGACCGCGGAGCAGGGCGAGGTGATCGGCCTCTTCCTCGAGGAGAAGATCCCGAAGGGGCTGACGATGGCGGAGACGATCCGCGAGATCCGCGCCCAAGGCGGGCTTGTCTATGTGCCTCATCCGTTCGACCGCTTCCACTCGGTGCCCGACTATGAGCACCTGCTGGACATGGTCGAGGAGATCGACCTGCTCGAGGTCTTCAACCCGCGGGTCGCGGTGACCGCGTTCAACGTGGAGGCGGTGCGCTTCGCCGCCAAGTACCGGATCGTCCCGGCGGCCGGCTCCGACAGCCACGTCGCCCAGGGGCTCGGCAGCGTCCGGCAGCGGATCCACGACTTTGATGGGCCGGCGGAGTTCCTCGAGGCGATGCGGGACGCCGACATCACCCGCAAGCACAAGAACCTGGTCTACGTGCAGACGCTGAAGTTCCTGCAGACGACGGGCCGGCCGAAGGCGCCGAAACGGCGGGTGCCGAACGCGAAGCCGGTGCGGGGCGGGCGGCCGCGGCGGCGCAAAGAAGGCCGGCGGGCGAGCAAGTCCTGATGCAGACGGACCGCCGCAAAGGAGCCGCGCCGGTCCCGTCAAAGAACGCCCCGATGCGAGGCATCGACGACGAGATCCGCGAGAAGTACCTGGAGCGGGCGATCCGCGAGCTCAACCAGATGAGCCGCGAGATCCAGGACTGCCAGCACTGCCCGCGCGGCAAGCTGATG
>Ga0209152_10000204_pt1 | contig 30668 bp, 33 predicted proteins | sample GraSoiAngelo_107_FD_185873 | JGI IMG/M metagenome (GOLD analysis project Ga0209152, IMG submission 185873) | Grasslands soil microbial communities from the Angelo Coastal Reserve, California, USA - 14_0903_09_30cm (SPAdes) (version 2) | ecosystem: Environmental > Terrestrial > Soil > Grasslands...
CAATTTTGTAGAGGTCTGACTTGCTTTTCTGAAGTTTGGCCAGTGTCGATTTCAGCTCTGATAGCTTCGGAGTTCTGGAATGATTATGATGTGAAAGGATGATCTTGGCGCTGGTCTTCCGGAACGTCTCGATGACTTGGTCAAGATGACTGGTTGAGCTCTCAATATCTACGTAGTCGGCTCCTCCTTCGACTGCGTCCATTAACAGGCCCAATCGTTCACTCTCCGAACGTGCAAAAGATCCCCTTTGCGAGACTGGCCGGTTCGTAGCGACCATGGGTATCTCTACTGCCCCTGCAACCTTCGATACTCCTCGGTGGTTGCTCAGTTTGTCTAGTCTAACTTCCACTAGGTCAGCTGACAACGCCTCTGCGCGCTGTGCCTTCCGGTATAGTTCGTGAGGGTCCTTGGAGGATAGAGATACGCAGATTTTCGGTTTCACTTTTCAATAATCATCTCGTCTGGCACCCTTGTCCCGAAATGTCGTCCACCCTCCTCGTATCGAACAAGTACCTCGTCACCGGGTCGGATCTCTGAAATGGACTTCGATCCGGCGCGGTTAACGAGTCGAACTGTTTCAGCGTTTTGAACAATGGTTTTCACAGAGTTGGATCCCACTGAAGCTTCGATGAACATTAGCGGCCTGCGTTCTATCTTGACGCGAGCGACATCCACTGTCCTCGTCCGCCCTTGTTTGTCAACGAGTAGGACAGATTGTCCCGCGGTCAGTTCTGAAAGATACTGCGTCTTGCCTTTCGGTGCCAGGAGGTAGAGGGCTACTGGTCCCGCGTTGACCCTGAAGGGCCGAGGGTTCACGTGCAGGTTGGAGTGGACTTCGCCTTCGACGAGAAACAGTCCTTGGGAAGAGCTGCCGGTCAGCAGACCCTCGCCATCGTGTAGAATCTCACAGGTGTCGACGCAGACCCGGGCACCGGTCCCAATGGGTCGGATACTCGTCACTTTTGCCAAGGAGAGGGAAACTGGTTCGGGCTGTTCTAGGATCAGGTCGCGGGTCTTGATGATATCGCTGGGATCATCAGGTGCGAGGGATATTCCATCCGTTCCTTGCTCCAGTATGGATAGGGCAGTTCTGCTCTCCTGAAAGTTCCTAGTTCTAGCAAGGATCTTAGATCTTCCTCTGGCTTCTGCGATCAGGTTCTCTACCGGGATAATTTTCCAGTTGGGACACTCAATAAGCAGATAATCGGGGTCCGCCTCGAGGAACCGTGAAACTTTCTCTATGTCATTCCTGTGTTGGATTGTGATCTGAAGTGCTACAGGAACTCCTCTTTCTTTCGCGGCGTAAGCAGTTGCTATGTCGCAGGTGACTAAGATGTCTGCTCCTTCGACCGGGCTGGCGACTTTGACTGGGAGTCCAGCGACTGGCTTGGGGAGGATTATGGTGTGTGGTTTGGCCTCTTCCGCTATCTTTCGAAGGTGATCTTCGGATAGGTCGTGACTAGGTTCTAGCCAGAATTGTTTCATTTTTCTCACCGGTAGTGGATAGTGCGTTTGCCGGATCTGCTTGGTTGTGTACGATCTCTGCGATAGCTCGGGTCATGATGCTTGGATCTTGGTGCTGGAAGACATTCCTGCCGATCGATACACCGGCAGCTCCTGCTTGGATGGATTCGTAGACTAGTCGAAGACATTCGCTGACATGGTCTGATTTTGGTCCGCCCGCGACCACGATGGGTACTCTTACGCTGTTGACGACCTTTCTGAAGCTTTCAACGTCGCCCGTGTAGTTCGTCTTCACGATGTCGGCTCCGAGTTCATACCCCAGTCGAGCCGCGTGGCTTACGACTTCGTAGGAATGTTCGTCTGAGATTTTCGGTCCTCTTGGATACATCATTGCGATGAGCGGCATGGAATAGTCGTCGCATTCGTCCAGTATTCTGGAGAAGCTGTCCAGCATGTCCTGCTCATGTTCTGATCCCACATTGATGTGTACAGATACTGCATCCGCACCGAGACGGACTGCTTCTTTGACGCTGCAGAGCTGCATTTTCCAGTTGGGTTCCTTCGTAAGGCGTGTGGCCCCTGACAGGTGGACGATGAGACCTAGTTGTGTAGTGTCAACAGTCCTGGCTGGGCCCGCGTGTACGAGGACAGCGTCGGCTCCTCCTTTCGCGACATGGTTTACAGTTTTTCTCATGTCGCCGAGTCCTTCGATTGGACCAACTGATACTCCGTGGTCCATCGGAACGATGACAGTTTTGCCATCGTCTCGGAATATTCGTCCGAGTCTGCGTGTTTTTCCAGATTCCATCATGATCACAGCATGCTTGTCAGTCAGTTGTTCTCCAACGAACTCCTGATGAGGCTGGCGGCTTTGCGCCGTACTTTCCAGTCCACGAAAACCAGAACAGAAGATGTTATTGTGAGAATTCCGAACATGTTGATGTTCGCGGAACGTAGGGCGTCGCTTATTCTAGCAACCACTCCTGGTCTCTCTTCTAATCCAATGCTACGGACTTTGACGAGAGCCATTCCCGTCCTAGCAGCAAGGGCAATTCCGTGCGGATCTTTCAGGACCGCGTCGTGCAATCTCGATAATTGTTGCTGCAGTTTTGGCGTCTGTTTGATGTATAGAATGGCACTGTCGCTGTCTTGAGAGACAGCTACTAGATTCGGTCCGGCTAGTTTCGAGATCTTCTGCACTAGCTCCGGTTGGTGAGGCAGTTCTTTTCCTACGATGGTCACTGACGCGACAGGGTGGGGATTGCTAATCGTAACTTCCAGCTCGGGAATCGAAGCTCCGGTAACGAGCGTTCCTTGCGAATCTAACCTCCCATTCGTGTTTGATATTACGCGAACGTTGATGCTGGGATCTTTGAATCGCAGCGCCTTGCGATGGATGAATTTTGTTCCGGTATCGGCTATCCCGGTCAACGTTTTCATATCGATTCGTGGAAGGACCCGGGCGTTCCTGACCAAGGTTGGATCGGCGCTTAAGATTCCCGGCACGTTGGTAACGAGCACGACCTCGTCTGCTTCGAGTGCCATTGCCAGCAGGAGAGCCGTCGTGTCGCTTCCTCCTCGGCCGAGAGTGCTAATGCGTCCGTCCGTTGTTCGACCGATGAATCCTCCTATCACCGGGACCACTCCATCGCCGAGGACTGGCTCGAGGTAGCGTCGGATGCGTTGGATGCTTCTAGTCTTGAGAGGGTTCGCGTTCAGGAAATTATCGTCGGTGATTATGGGCCAGTCTCGGTCAGCTGGATCGTAGCATCGTGCCTGTATTCCTCGAGATTTCAATGAAGCCGCAAATATTCTCGCGCTAGTTCTCTCTCCCATCGCCAAAATATCGTCTCTATCTGTATCGACCAGTCCGACACCTCCGTTCGTGAGATGCAGCAGGCGATCGGTAGTGTTACCTACAGCGCTAACAACTACCACGACACGGTTTCCGCGGGCATACTCCCGCGCCACTGATGCTACGGCCAGACCGATTCTTTTCGGATTGGATAAGCTGGAGCCGCCGAACTTGACAATCAGCAGGCGGCGTCGATGGTGGGAGGAAGACGGTAGGCGGAGAGATGAAGAAGGACGCGAGTCTTGGAGTGTTAGGATCTGGTGTTTGTGCCTAGTCGTCGAGGATGGTCTCGACGCGGCACTTATGCCAGTAAAGATTACCACCCATCGCCTTCACACCAGGGTTACGACCATGCTTCCCAATGTGCCTATTTAGGCTTGCGGAACGGTGTCTCGAACAACCCGGACCCGTAAGCTAGAAGCTGAATGAACAAAAATGTACATGATGGATAATTCTAGAACCTGAATTTCTTGCACTCGCAGAGCTTACATTTTCTAGGCGCTAGGCGAAGAGGAGAATGTAATGTGGTTATCCTTGGACTACAAGGCTTCCTGACATGGATGGCGTGTGGAACCTGCAGTAGAATGAGAATATTCCAGCTTGATTCGTGTTGATTGTGATAGTTGCGTTGTGGATTGGGCTTTGGTCGGTAGGATGCGCCGCGACGAAGACATCGTTCGCGTAGGGTTCACCCATGGTGAAGGTATGATTCTGATCAGTTGGGTTGTAGAAGTGGATCACCAAGGTGTCGCCCCTGTTAACAGTGATCACGCTTGCTGAGAAATCGTAGTCAGCCTTGAGCCCTGTCGCCAGTGAAGAGTTGAACGATTGGTCGACCGCGAAGAGATAGAAATTCCGAGTCTGAGCCGTGGGACTAGTGTGGGCAAGGTATGATGCGCCGAGTCCGGTGACGCTTCCAACCAGTGCTGACAATAATACTGCAACTATTATGGTGTTTCGAGGACTCCAAGTAACCATGGTCTCAAAGTGAACGCTTGACGCCTTTAAAAGCTTTTATGTGTGTAGTATCTTGAAGATCGAGGAGAGTCGCCGTAGAGGGATTATTCATTTCATCATGAGAGCCGGCGTCCTCTTTCAGGACCGGCTTGACGAGGGACTCTAAATGCGACCAACCCAGTCTGCGTAAGACGTGACTGTGGAGAACCTTGAGTAGCATCCTAGATAGAACCTCACCTCCTTTCGATCTACGGATCCGTTATGGCGGTGATCCTAGTCAATTCGCTGAGCTTCGTTTTCCCAGCGGTAAGGGACCGTTCCCGCTGCTCTTCGTTGTGCATGGTGGGTTCTGGCAGGCCCGTTATGACCTGTCGCACGTAGGACACCTCTGCGCCGCCTTAACATCGAAGGGAGTAATCACGTGCAACGTAGAGTATCGGAGGATCGGCAACCCCGGCGGTGGTTGGCCTGGAACCTTTCAGGACATCAGCTTGGCAACCCACTATATTCTTCAGACAATGTCGTCCGACTCGCGATTCGACCTCGCACGAAGAGCTATACTTGGCCATTCGGCCGGCGGCCATCTAGCCTCTTGGATGGCCGGCAGTCATCGGATCAGTAAGGGCTCGCCTCTTTTCAATGACCAAAAGAACGCTCTTACTCGAGCTGTCTCTCTTGCGGGTGTATCCGACTTACGTCTGGCGTGGAAGCAGAAATTGGGACACGGCATCGTGACACGGCTGATGGGTGGAACGCCGGACCAACATTCTGACAGGTACGATGCTGGCTCACCAATAGAACTCCTTCCCACGGGTGCTAGGGAAATCCTAGTTCATGGAGTAGCGGACGATATTGTCCCGGTTTCGCAGTCAGAAGCCTTCGTAGAGAGAGCAGAGAAGATAGGGGATAGACCGAGTTTTATCAAACTCCACGACGTTGGCCACTACGAACTCATCGACCCGGAATCCGAAGCGTGGCCTACTGTAGCTGGCGCTGTTCTGTCGCTGTTCGACCTTGGCGAACATCAGTCTTAGCCTCCCCAATCGTCGGTCCACCCGTCGCCGATAGACTGCTCTGCTATCGCGTATGCTCTCAGTTCGATCTCAACTGAAGGGATCAAACCTCTGCCATAGAGGAGAAGATCCATCGGGCTTGAGACCCGAAGCTTTCTGTCGGAATCAAAGTTTCGAGACCATCTCAAACAGAGTGTTCGTTGTTTTCCAGTTTCGAGTCGTAGCTTTTACCGACAACGCTTTTTCAATTGCATTGTTGGAGAGTTTGGTTCGGCCATACCCACTGGGACAATACAGATAGATTTCATGAGATGCCGGGTAAAATCGGTCTAGACCCGTTGCGAGTGTTTCCAGTTTTTCCATGGAGCCTTTTTGCGCGGTTTCCGAGAGAAAAGTAACGTGCAGCTTCGAGTAGTCGATGCCCATCTCTTTCAAGAAAGGGTTTTTCGCGATAACGTTTCGCATTTCTTCTGATCTTCTGATGATGACGGCCGTCTCGAATCCGAAGGATTGGAGAATTGTTTCGCCGATACGTTTCGAAAGGGCAGCGGGATTTTCTGTAGCGGTCTGAAAAACTATGTTTCCACTCTGGACATAGGTCTCCACGTTCCGAAAGCCGAGACCTTGGCAGAATCCGCGAAGGACGTCCATCTTGATTGTGTTGTGTCCGCTGACGTTGACTCCTCGCAACATCGCGATGTAGGCGGCCATACTTTGTACGTGATCGAGATGCTCTAATTGGAGCTCGCCATGGTGAAATCGTCCACAAAAAGTCCGGGCCTATCGATTTCCCTCCGGACGATCCGAACTAGCTTGTTAGGTGATACAGAGCTAGGAAAAACGGCTTTATCTAATTGGCGCTAAAAGTAAAATGTTTTATACTTCTATCTTCTGTGCTATTACAAGAGGAGTATAGGCGCGTTTACTTGAGCGACGATATGGGGGATATCAGGAAAGAGCTCCGAGAGGAGATCCGGTCGCTGAAGGATGAGGTCCGGCGACAGGTCTCCCAGGCTATCGAGAAGTCGGGAAACGGTTCAATCAGAGTTGACCTCAACAAGGACGACGTGGCTCAGACAGAGCCTTCGTTTGTTGTGGTCAAGGACCTTGTCAGACAGATCCGCGAGAACGTCAAATCAAGCCTCGCTACGAGGGGCGAGATTGCCGTCGACGAACTTGTCGATAGCATGCCCGAGACCACGGCAGCCGACCTCCTAAAATCTCTGGCCAACACTGACCGGCTGAAGATGGTCAAGATGCTCTACTCGACAAGGAAGACCTTCTCAGACTTCAAAACAGCTACCGGCCTCGAAGCAGCCTCGGTCAATAATCACTTGAAGAGCCTGTTGAATATGGGACTCGTTTCGCACAGTGACGAAGGGGGCTACGAACTTACAAAGAGAGGGAGATTACTCGTTAGGACTCTGGCATTGATGAGCGAGGCACTTGGAGGAGAACAGATTGATTGAGATAGGACACGACTCTACAATGTCGCTAGTGTTCAGGCGAATCGCAGGCACATTCAGTGGCCTGTCAGCAATCCTCGCCCTAGTCTGGTTGATACGAGGACCACTCGGAATACAATCATCCTCTACTACCCTACTGCTCACTGCTTTCGGACTATTTTTCGCGGGCCGAATTCTTCGGACTGAGAATAACTCAGGAGTGGGCAGAGCGCTTGTCAGCCTCCTCTGGAACCTCACAGCCGGATTCGTGGGGATCATATTGTCGATTTGGATCCTCGGCTGGATAGCGTCTTTGCAGTCAAGCGTCTTCCCAACCATGATCTCAAGCTGGGTCCCCGACCTCGTGATCGGAGCAATCGCCACTGGTCTCGGAGCATATGCTGTGCAAAAGTCCGGCCTTGCAAAAAGAGCGGTGAAGCCGTTTCTGGTCGCTGAAGGCAGAGGTCCCACAATGAAAGGAACCAACCTAACCGTGAAACAAGACACGGTCGGAATGCCAATCAGACGTGAGGGACGGACCATCGGCTGCGTACTACTCGGTGAAGTATCCACCTCATTCAAGACCCCGATGGGAATCGTGAGCGCATCGCTTCCGGGTCCCGTCACGACAGTCGGAATCCCGTTTCAAGGACAAACCGTGACCAACGAAGAGGCTCTGAAAATGACAGGGAAAGAACCTAGTCAGCTGATTGAGGAGACAACTTCGCGCGCAGCGAATCTGGATGTTGGACGAATAAGGATCCGCGACGGATGCATGGGGGACCGGTGGAAAATTGGTCCACTCATCTTCGACTGGGACGGGGACGGCGAGCACCATCCCAAAGAGAGATGGTTAGCAAAGGGAACTGGCAGCGCTTACGTCACAACCGACGGCCACCGCTCCACTGCAAAATGGAACGGCAGTACCCTATCACTCGGGGACGGCTCGATGGAACTCGCGGTCGGCTCCGACAGCTTCTCCTACTCTCCCACAGAGGTGAAGACTGCATCCCCACTCCACTCGCTCCATGTCACCCAGGACAAGATTACACTTGACACTCGAAAGTTCACACTGAAGGTCTTAGGGGACAATGTTGTCTTCAGGACTGAAGACAAGACCAGCAGAACCGAATCGAAAGCACTAGCCAACGACCTGCGCGCACTCCTTACCGAGGCAGCGAAGAAGCAGGTGAAGGACGTAATGGAAGAAACCCCAATCGACCTAGTCGAGATACTCAACACGACAGAAGAGGTTCTCGCGAAATATGATTGAGGAGCCAGCAATGAGAGCCGAACCAAAGCCACTTCAGAAGAGACTCATGAAAGCGATCGTCCGCGAACGTTTCGGATCGCCAGACGTTCTCCAGATCAAGGAAGTGGAGAAACCTGCTCCGAACGAAGTACGTGGAGTATTGGTAAAGATCTATGCCTCCTCCGTGAATGCCGCAGACAAGCATGACATGAGAGGAGCGTCGTTCGTGATACGACTTGTTGGGCCCCTGTTTCGACTAAGCATGGGAGTCCGCCGGCCAAAAGAGCCCGGGCTGGGTACCGACTTCGCCGGCGTGGTAGAAACGGTACGCAACGACGTGACTGAGTTCAAACCAGGAGACGAAGTGTACGGAGTAGCCAACGCCGCTTACGCAGAGTACGGTCTTACACGTGAGAGCAGAATAGCCTTGAAACCGAGAAACAGTTCGTTCGAACAATCCGCGGCGGTTCCGATCGCCGGATTCACCGCGTTACAGGCTCTCCGCGACAAGGGACACGTCAAACCTGGACAGAAAGTGTTGATTAACGGTGCAGGCGGCGGAGTGGGAACTTTTGCCGTTCAGATCGCCAAGGCATTCGGAGCCAGAGTCACCGCCGTGACCAACTCGGCGAATCTAGACATGGTTCGCGAGCTCGGCGCTGATCAAGTGATCGATTACACCCAGGAGGATTACACCAAAAAAGGGGAGGCCTATGATCTGATCGTGGAGATTGGAGCGTCTCATTCCATCTCTGACTACAAGCGCATAATGAATCCGAATGGCACCTTTGTCCTCGTCGGCTTCAAAGACAAGATCGTGAGGCGTCTACTCTATTTCATAATCAGAAGCCGATTCGCGTCACGCGGAGACAAGAAGTTCACGTTTTTCATCGCAAAATCAAACCATGACGACCTCGTCGTCCTGAAGGACCTCATCGAACAAGGAGACATGATTCCTGTGATCGATAGACGCTACCCCTTGACAGAGACAGCCCAAGCTATTCGCTATTTCGAAGAAGGACGCACCCGGGGAAAAATAGTAATCACTGGAGACCATGACACCGACAAACCAGTCTGGTCCGACTCTTACAAACCGCCCGGGAGGGGAATATCGCGATGATTCTTGTTATTGGTGGTTTGAACGGTTTCATAGGCTCGAACACGTCAGAAGCCCTGGTCGACTTGGGCCAGGACTGTGTTGTCACACGGCACGAGAATGCGGACGTTCCTAGTTTCCTTCAGAAGCATATTGATCATCACCACGTATCTATCGAACCTGCGGACTCGACTTCAATCACGGACCTACGAAAGATCGGCGAGAAGCATAGTATCGATGGCATAGTCAACGTCGCAGGGGGATTCGCTTCAGGGGAGGGCCCTCTGCGCGGTCTCAGGGGATACTTCCACATGCTCGATGCCACTTTCCAGGTGGCTCAGGAATGGAAAGTCAAGCGGGTCACATTCTCGAGTACGGGAGGAATGTACCTTGGTCTTTCGGGAACGGTGGACGAAGAGCATCCTATTGGTCTTCAGAGTATGTTCCCTATTCTTGCTTATCAGAAGATTGTCGAGGTGGCCGCAGAACAGTTCGGAAAGAAGACTGGTATCAGCGCTATCTGCGTACGATTGATGGGAATGTTCGGACCTTTTGATGGTGCACAGCTCGGCCTCCCGGCACGTCTCGTTCATGCGGCTGTAAGCGGAAGCCCTCCGAGCTTCGAGGACGTATTTTTCGGTAACGCGGATGATGCGGTAGATCTCTTGTACATTAAGGACATGGCCCGAGCCATCGCACTGCTGCAGACAGCAGAGAAGCTCCAGTACAACGTATACAACGTAGCGTCTGGAAAGGTCACGCCTAATAGAGAACTGGTGAACGCGGTCAAGAGAGTGGTACCCGACTTCAAAGCAGACCTTCCCCCTGGACGCTTTCCATTTCCACCACTTCCTCTCCCAGATACCAAGCGCCTACAGGCGGACACCGGCTTCTCGCCGAAGTTCGACACTCAGTCGGCAATTCAACACTACGCCGACTGGCTCAAGGCTGGAAACCCCAAGTAGTCGGGACCCCTAACGATGCGGCGGGTAAGCAGTCAGTGGTTTGGGGCGCTAGCCCGTCCAAGGTGGGAGCTTCAGTGCACGCTCATAGGCTGCGCGATCATACACCGGGTCATGGTCGCTGTGTGAAATGATAACTTGCTCAAACGGAAGCTTGAGCAATTCTCTCATCGCCGGTAAGGCTCTCTTCTCATGCCATGGTGAAGACCAGATCCGGAGTACTCCGGCCCTTTCGGTCAGTGCGTCTCCAAAAACTATGACCCGCTGCTCGGGCAGCCAGAGAGGTGTCTCTAGCCGCCCTCTTCCATCGTAAAGAGCAACAACGCCTCCCGGAAGCATTCCGTCTGGTTCAATTATCTCTAGTTTATTCTTCGGCACGTCGTCGGGCCAAAAGAGTCTCGGGCCGAAAGCACGGACATGATAGCGGCTGACGAACTCGTCTATGTCTCGGACGTGATCAGGGATGGTTACCGCAGCGATAGTAGGCGGCCTACTGTCTAGACGCTTCCACAATTCTTCGGTGGATGCCTTGGGGACGAGGGGGTCGATGATCAGCTTTTCGCCTCTCGATTCGACGTAGGTTGATGTGACGATCGGCTGCCAGTCATCGCCAGACTTCCAGTGATGATGTTCCGCGCGCCAGATCCATAAGCCAGGTGCTATATCGCGAATCTCAACTTTAGTGGTCACAGACTGCATGATATGTTTTCAAACTCCAGCAGGTAAGATAAGCATTGAGCCGTTCCACGCTGGCAGATTAGAGGATTAGCGAAGCCAGGGCGGACGCAACAACCCTTATTCAGATTCAGCTGCCGAATGGAAATCGTTGCAAAAAATCATCGACGCCCACGTGCACTTGTCCGAACGGCAAGACGACGCCCTGATCCGATTTGCACGGATGAACGGACTGAGATACACTCTAGAAGAGTTGCTAGGAACGATGGAGAGATACGGCATCACACGCGGGCTCCTTCTTAGCCCGCCTTTACAAGGAACTCTCGCCCTTCCAAACGACAAAGTCATCGCCTTGTGCGCACGGAGCGGGGGGATGCTCGCGCCTGTGGTTACGGTTGAGCCCACTGCCAAAGACGTGAAGGCCGCAGTCAAGCTCGCAAAGGAGAACACGAAGGAGGTTAAGGCCTTCAAGGTTAGGCTCGGCTATGTGAAGGCATCAGCGGAAAGCCCGGTGTTCAGCGGGCTATATGACTACGCCGAGTCCGAGGGGCTCCCGGTGCTTTTCCACACGGGGGACACAGCATTCAGCACGGGGGATCTGTCCCGGTCGCATCCGCTGACACTTGACGGACTAGCCAACAAGAGGGAGGGACTGACCATGGTTCTCTGCCACTTTGGTAATCCATGGTTTGAGGACGTTGCCGAGCTCCTCTACAAACACCCGAACGTCTACGCAGACATTTCCGGATTGATTACAGGGAGTAAGGGATACGCCGAGAAATATGTAGAGTGGCTTGGCAAAAAGATCAGCGAAGCGATCTACTTTGCAGGCGGTGCAGAGAAGATAATCTTCGGAACCGACTACCCAGTAACGAAACACTCCGAAGCACTAGACTTGGTAAGGAGATTGGATGTGGAGGAAAGTGACAAGGAGAAGATACTCTGGCACAATGCGGAGAGAGTGTTCCGCCTATGACGGCCCAAGAGAATATCGAGATCATGGACGTTCCTGCTGGGAGGAGACAGGAACTTGACTGGATACTCGAGGAGAGCTTCGAGGGATGGTACCTATGGCATTCGAAGAAGACTCTTCGAGATGTTGAGCTTGTGAGAGCTGCCATGTCATCGGGCAGACCACTCGGATTGGTCATGCTGAAATCTCTCGAGGGAACTGTCGGTTACGTCTACTACATCGCAGTCGCAAGGGCCAGCAGGAACAAGGGAGTTGGAAAACTGCTTCTAGAGAATGCTCTCCAGCTCTTCAAGGCGTCTAATTTGAAGGAGGTTTTCGCCAGCGTAGAGAAGGAGAATGAACCCTCTGAAGCGTTGTTCGCCTCGGAAGGGTTCACTAGGACAAGCTTCGGCGAAGTCTCTAAGAGACATGGGAGTCTTCACGCGGCCAACATGTACAGAGCGATGACAGTCGTTCCTGGCGAGATCTTGCTACGCAAGCCGATCCTCTGAGCACGCAGGATCGTCCGACATCGCGCGTAACCCGAAGACGATGCTACGTCAGGCGAGAATTGGGTTCCGCCATGATGTCGAGCCTTCCAACCTGAACGGGCTTGTGAGGCGGTCAAGGTTAATTGACTCCAGTCAAACCATCGAGCGACTTTGTCAACCCTAGACGATCCAGTTGTATTGAGTACCATCGTTCAGACCGCGGTTATTACTCTGACACTCGTCATCTTCATCCTCTCCTTTCGCAGCCAGAACAAGGCCATCCAAGAACAAGCCTACCAGAAAGTAATGGATGATTATGGTGACGCTATGAGGATGCTGTCTGATAGGCCAGAGTTGTACGCCTTCCAGCTTGAGCTATTCAACAGGAGCGATCGGCCGCTCGGACGGGAACAGAAATCGTTGTCTCGAGAGGATCTGATCATACGAAACTATGCAGTGATGATGTACGGACTCTTCGAAAGAATATACGCTCTATACAATAGAAAATGGATTGACGAAGATACATGGAAACAGTGGGCCGCGTTTCTCGAGGTCGTGGCCTCGCATCCAGTCTTCATGGAAGTTCATCAATGGTCAGGCGAAATGTGGGACCAACCCTTCGTCGACTACGTCGACAACATTCTAGACAAGAAGAACCTCCGAGACTCCTCGAAACAACCGCAGTAACGACAAGTCATCCTCCCGCGACTTAGGCGCGAGCGAACGACTTGAGTCAGACTCTCTCGCGGGTCCTCGAACGAAGGTCGAGCCGATGGCTTATGCGGGGTCTCGCGAGATTTCGATATCCCCCCGGGGGGTCTAGAATAGTTAACAAAAACAAACAAGGAATTGGAACGTGAGAAGGAGATTCTCAAAGCGCAGTAGATCCGCGTGCTTCCATGAAGATTTGTTAGCCCAGAACCGGAAATAGATCCCCTACTTCATGCTTTGAGGACCATCTGCTAATGCCCCTTTATACCGGTATTGGTTGTGCACCGTTATCGTTTGGCAGCCTCCACAACCGTTAACAATCCAGCTATGTAATCCCTGCATCCATTATTGCAACGCTCGAAGAGCCTCCTTATCATAGTCATCTCAATCTCCTGCGCGATGATAGCCGTACCCAGTCTAGCCCATGCTGATGCTGCTAACCCTACCTCGACACTGGCAATCGGGGACTGGTGGAAGTACAATGTTCAAACGCCGCTCGCGGGATTGGTCCTCACTGGCTCACAAACGCAAACGATAGAGTATCAGGCGAACACGACCGCGACGGAATGGACGGCACAGTCGTCCGCATCAGGCACCCTAGCGGGGCTCGGTGTCACAGGTTCATGGGTTCAGGGAGGATTTGGCCATTTAAGGAAGTCTGATCTCGCGGAGGTCGATTCGAGATTCACGTTGAACCTGACCCTTGTGGGAGTTCGGACCGTGATCATTTACTTCTCCTTCGTCAGCGTTAACAACCCTCCGGTGACAACATACCAGTTCCCGCTCTCGGTTGGGTCTAGCTGGTCTATGAGCGGAGGAACCGACACTATAACGTCGAGCTACTACTACTCCTACAACGCTACGGTTGTTCGCAACACGGTAACGAATAGCACAGACGAAGTATACAACGTGCTTTCCAGTCCTCTGACAACCGTCTCGGCGGGGACCTTCGATTCTTACCAGATAAGAGGGCGAAACCCTGATGGGACCTACACGGACACCTATTACTCGCCCGAGACAGAGAACATTGTCAAGCAGGTCGGCTTCGCGGCGAATGGAACGCAGGAATCTTCCATGACGCTCTCCAACTACGGCGCGTGGCCTTACAAGTCCACGATCGGACTATCAGTCGGAGGAAGCACCTACAATGCTATCGTTGGAACAGATGTATCCACGACGAACGTCCACCAAGACGGACGCTCAATCATCTTCACCGTATCAGGCACCGACACCGTCACAGGCAAAGCCAGCATATGGATCCCGCTCAAAGCAAACAACACAGCCATCAAAGTTTTGGTCGACACAAACTCGGTAAGTTATACTGGAAGTTCAAACCAGACCTTTTACCAAATAACCTTCACTTTCCCACTCTCGACCCACACTGTAACAGTTACCTACTCTAATCCATCCTTCCTAGATCAATACCTGATACCAATCGTGATTGGATTAGTTGCAACGGCAGCAGTAATCATCCTCGCTGCAATATTGCTGGTATGGAGAAGTAGAAAACAACCTCAGCCCGCTACCTTCCCGCAACCGCCACCATCAACCCCTCCGACTCCGGCCGAGACCCCTCCCTCATCGCAACCACCGCCCCCGCAAAGCAACAATCCATCCTAGTATCGCTTAGAACTGGAAAAAGATCTCTTACCATGTGTCCCGAAAAGCAGCTGCCAGTGCCTACCCTCTGCTCGCAACGGGTTTAGTAACCGTAAATTGGTAAGAAAACGAGGCAGGATGCCGAAATTAATAATATGTGTCCGACGAGAAATGGTAACTATCACAAGGGTCCGGATTCTTTGAGGTAGGCGAGTACCTCGCTCGCGTTCTTGTTGGGCGGGAATACTGGATAGAAGATTTTCTCGATTCTGCCCTTGCTAACGACGAGACTGAGCCGTCTGATACAGACTGGGGGAACCAATCCAACAGGAGATTGTACCTTGAAAGTTGGGAGGTGTAGAGCTTTTGTGAGCCGTAGATCTTCATCGCTAAGTAGTTCGTACTGAAGCCGATTACGTTGCCCGATCTCGACGAGATCCTCGTGACGTTGAGAACTAACTCCAAATAATCTGATTCCCCGCTTTTGAAACTCTGAGGTTGCGTCCCGGTAATCACAGAGCTGGGGAGTGCAACCCCGCGCCCCAGGTATCAGACTCCAACCAGTCGGGTCCGGAACGCCGGGTCGACCAGCAGCAGGAAAGAAGAAGAGAACCGTCCGCTCTCGAAAGGCAATCTGAGAAAGGTCGACAGCACTATTGTTGGAGGACTGCAGGGTAATAGCTGGCAGCCTCATACCCACTAGGTGTCGACAAGCCCTATCGTCCACCGGAACTGGCAATCCGGCCGGAAGGGGAGCGTAAGGATCACTGAACTCGAGACCCATGCTGCGACCGCACTGAACAGTTCGGTCGCGGGATATTTATGCCGACAAAGGTTGGAGATGTCTGGAGTCAAACGCTTAACTGCCGACTATTTGCACCCTCACTTTCGTTCGCGTGTCTGAGCAATAGCCGAATGCTGGCTCAATGCCAAGAATGTCGGGTCAGCGGAGCGACTGGCGCGACCGCCTACACGCTAACCCATCTCGAATGGAACAAGAACTCGCGTTCAAGCTGCAAGAAGACGGGATTTTCTACCAGACACAGGTCGAGATACCTGTAACAACAGCAGACTTCTACTTCCCAACACAACCAAGACGACTAATCGTGTTCGTCGACGGCCGGGTCCACGTTGGAAAGACCCAGAGTATCAAAGACGAAGAACTACGAACCCTACTAAGAAAGAAAGGATACCGAGTCCTAGAACTATTCTACGACAGCTACTCAGACAAGAAAAGAGACGAACTCTATCGTCAAATCCTGGCCAGTTTGGGCATTTAGAATCAACCCTGAGCAAACTCGCTGAAGGCATGATTTGTGAATTAGCCGAATTATCGAAGTCTTGAGTTGACCAAATACTCTTAAGAAGGCAACTCATTGGAAGATTCTTAATATGCCTACGGCATCGGTGCTAACTATTCTCGCTAGCGTATTCGTGCTGGCAATCACGTTCCATGCCTCGGTCTCTGCCTCGGTAGAATCCAATCCGTATGTGGACTCGAAGAACCAGTTTTCCATAAACCCGCCCAGTGGATGGACCGTGGATTCGAGCGGTGCCTATGGAACCGCGGTCATACTATACGGTCCAACTGACTCCAATTTCAGAATAAACATGAACCTCATAATTGAGGCCACCTCTCTGAGCCTAACTGCCTATGTCTCCTCGGCCAAGTCCCAACTTTCAAGCAGTTTGACAAGCTATCAACTGGTCTCGGAAACCTCGACCACGATCGGAGGAGTCGCCGCCGACGAGCTGGTAAACACGTTCACGCAAGGATCCTATAGCGTAGAAGACAAGCAGGACATATTGGTTCAAAACCAGAAGGCATACGTTATCACTTCCACGGCGCTACAGACAAACTATGGCACTTATCAGCCAGCATTCGATGAGAGCGTTCAAACATTCAAACTAACAGGAACAGCGTTCCCATGGACGACCGTCATAATCGGTGCCGTCATCGCTGGAGGCGTGGCTATTGGTCTGACAATCTTCTTCGTGAGAAGAAAGGGCCAAGTCAATGTCCCTCCTGCGATGCCACTGCCTCCACCGAGTGCCCCTCCAGCGTAATCGTACTCGAGCAATCTCTCATAGCGCTTGGGCCTGGTAACAGGCCTACCGTTACAGGTTCAGCAGTGCGAAAAAGGGGTCTGTCTTGGGGACGAAGCAAGATCGTAGCAGTATTCCTGGTACGTGTTTTCGGCCCGTTAGCGCTTTTTAGGTAAAGGCCTGATCGTCTTGAAAGACGGTTATATGCACAGAATGGATCATGAGCCCGTGTTGCAGCGTGAAAGGAGACAAATCTTGTGACTGAAACAGCCGGGCTAGATGTGGATTCTGACTGGAAGAGATTCATGCGGAAGCATTGGAGGACAGTTGCCACGTTTGTGGTGGCGGGCATTTTGGCGGTTGCGAGTGCGATCTATGTTTTCTTGTGGTTCGTGGGAAATGCTCAATCGACCGGCTTAGTGCCTAGGACCCTCGGTCTCTGGACGATGGGGAACTTGGTGAGCTTCATTCTGGACGCGATTTTCTGGGAGCTTCTCTTGGTCGGAATCCCCGTTGTTGTGGCTGTGGTGGGAGGCTGGCTGTTGTGGAAGAGACTATCTGACGAGGAAATGAAAGGATATCGGCTCTTTCGCAAGCGCTCACGAACGACAAGGGGCGGTGGCGGAGTATCGCTGTTTTTCTTCATCACATTCGCCATCAAGGTCTACCTTGATGGAAACTGGAATGTTCCCATCTCAACCTGGACCCTGGACTACGTCGTGGGTTCTATGGTTCTGATTCTAGAATGGACTCTGATCATCCTAGGAATTCCCGCGGCCATAGCAGTTGTTTGGTGGACTCGTCACGTGATGAAGAAGCCCTAGTCTGCCTCTGATACCCCCTACAGGTCTTCTCTTCGCGTGATCGCGTCTCCTGCTCTGTTGAGTAGTAGGTTGATCGATAAGCCAGTGAAGACAATCGAGGCCAACACCAAGCCTGTAGCCAATATTGGAAGCGCGGCTGGTCCCGTTTCTGATGCGAGCGCCTCTGAAACCAACACCAGCAGAATGATCGGCGAGACCATGATCAGGTTGATGATTGTCTGAAAGAGGAACCTCCGGATGTCAGCTAGCTCTTGTGCCTGAGACGACAAGATATCATCCGCGGAGCTCTGACCATATCTTGACGCAAACCACATTCCACCAGCCATTGTGATTCCTGCGATTTCCAATGCTCCTGGAAGCGCCAGCACCACGCCCAGCAACAGCGACGGTGAGGACAGCTGGCCTAAGACCAAAGGCACGCCAACCGCGACAGTGACCGGTACTAGATAGAACAGCAACGGCGCTACGCGCGCGCGGTACACTTCTTTCACGTACCTGCGCATGCTGACTGGCGATGATTTCAGGATCCAGAGTCGCTCTTTCTCAATCCAGCGGGACGCTGTCCCGGACCCGAACGATCCGATGATGAAGAGAATGAAGAGAAACGAGGTCGGCGAGGACTGGAAAGATCCGGAGAGTGCGTAGATGACTAGGAACCCTGAGAGGAACATGGCGTTGATGAAGAGCGCCCGGGCTTCTCGGGTCCTGCTGATCAGAATCTTCTCTTTCAGCCGCACGATCGACCAGATCGACCTCCCACGCGGGTCCAGCCGAGAGGTTTGGTTCGGGTGGTCGAATTTTTCCCCGCCTGGCGTTGAGACTTCGAGAAGTTCGTAGAAATGTCCGCGTGCCATCCTTACACCGAGAACCAGAAACCCTCCAAGCCAAGCAAACAGCAACAGAAGATCCACGATATAGTCGAGCCCTCCCGGAGTCCCGCTGACAAGACCGACGCTGACAATTGCAGCAAGTCCATTCGGCAGGACCCTGGTAACTTCCGCAATCTCGACGGGGATTCCGGGAATCAGTAGTGTAATCGGAAGCAGACTCAGAACCAAGACAAGTACGATGAACATGTTTCTCCAAAGTTTCTTCCGTTCCCCGATTCCGCGTCCTAGCGAGAGCGTGATGTCCGCTGCGAGCAGCAATCCGATTACGAGGAAGACTAGGGTTACGAGCCCGGCCAGAATGGCGGTAGTCATTGGAGTGTGATAGTATGCTGAGAATCGCAGGTAGAGGACGATAATTGGAGGAAACCCGAAAAGCACAGTCGTGAGGGAGTTGAGCAGGACCTTGGCTGCGAAGACCTCCCGCGGTGGCACTGGAGAGGTAAAGACGTAGTCGACATCGCTCGCACTAACAGGCAACCCTCCTCCGTTGAAGCCACTCTGTATCAGTCCTACAAGGTAGAGTGCGAGGACGAGACTGCCAGCAACTTCCGAAAGTCCGGTAGTTAGGCCAACTCTGTTCGAGAACGAGAGGTATGTGGAGCTGCCGAAGAGGATGAAGATTACCGAGAACGCTTCCCCGATAATTAGTCCTAGAATTGTAGCCTTGGTGAATCGCCCCTTTACCCAGTACCGGACCAGAATTCCAACGGTTCCGAGTGGACTCGTAACGCTCATCGTCGGGCCGGGTCCTCGCCCTTCTCCTCTGTCAACCGCAAGAAGACGTCTTCTAGTCTCGCATCGCTCGCAGTATTCGCCATATGCCGAAGACTCTCAATATCGCCCACCGCCACGATCTTCCCATGGTCGATGATCGCGATCCTTCCGGCGTGCGTCTGAGCCACGTCGAGATCATGCGTTGACAGTATCGTAGTGACGCCTCTCGCCGTCTGTCCGCCAATCCAGTCCTTGACCGAGACGCGAGTCTTTGGATCTAATGCTGTCAAAGGCTCATCCAACACCAGAACCTGGGGACTGTGCAGACTCGTAGCAATCAACGCCACTTTCTGCTTCATCCCCTTTGACAACGTTCCAACCAGACTGTTCCGTTTCTCCTCCAAGCCGAAGCTCTTTAGCGACTCGGAAATCTCCCGGTCGAGAAGATCATCCGAAACGCCTCGAATCTTCCCAACAAACTGTAGAAACTCTTGTGTGGTAAGCCCTGTGTAGAGGCTCGGGTTCTCTGGTAAGTATCCGATCATCTTCTTCGCCTTCTCCGGGTCCGCGACAATGTCGATCGCTCCGATTCGGATCGTCCCGCTCGTGGGTCTGAGAATTCCGACGAGAGTCTTCAGAAGAGTACTCTTGCCCGCTCCGTTCGGTCCGAGGAGTCCGAAGACTTCGCCTGAAGTTATCTTGAGGGAGACGTTGTCGAGAGCGACGAGGGTTCCGTAATGTTTCGTAAGGTTCTCGATGGATATCTCGACCATGCTCGTCGACCCTTTCTGGAGGACCGATGAGCAAGACATGTAGCGATACTTAACGACCAGCTCGACGCATCACGAAACCCATCCTCGTCCAAGCAGCTAGTATCGTCATTGTTGACACTGACTTTCCAATAAGACAGAGAAAGAAAAAGAGGAGAGTGTAATTCTTGATCAGGCGATAGTCTAGTGGTGAATCAGTCCGTGACCAGTGCTCTGGCCGCTGAAGCTCTCGTGGCCCCGGTGAAGCGCATCGTAGTGGACCCCGCACAAGGTCTTGCCGCAGCTGTTGCAGAACTCCGTCGCCCGCTCGGTGCAGCGGTTGCTCGTCGCCATTGTCTCGTCGAACGAGCCGAACCCACCAGTCTCCATCTCTTCGCAAGTCTTGGTCTTCAGGCTCTCATGAGCACCATGCTCATGGGTTGGACTCCCGAAAGTGGTCGGCTGATGCGCTGGGGTTGGATGAGTGCTCGTAGTAGTGTGCGGATTCGGATGGGGCGTACCAGTGTGATGCTCTGGATTGGTATGCGCGTTGTTCTTGGGTTTCGTCTTGGGTTTCGTCTTGGATTTCATGTCGACTCATCAACGAAAAATTCACGGCCGGTCATAGTCTATTTCTAACCCATACTCTTCGAACTCAGTAACAACCGACTCCCTAGATGCTGATCGTGAACAGCTTCCCGATTCTCACAAGTCTTAAATCGAAATGCTTCGCGGGCCGAGTTTCAGGCGCGTGAGTGGGGCCTCCCACCCGTTGCGCCTTGCAAGAAAAACCCCGGAGTAGGGAGGCAGATTGATCAGACCAGAAAATAGAAGACCATGGGTTCCTAAAACCGCAGAACTCACGCTTACTGCCGGCCTAGCGGCTATCTACGCCATCACAACTTATCTCCCGCTGAGCAAGTTCATAGGCGGACCGGGATTCATCACTCTCGAAATCGTCATGCTCCCAATAATCGCCGCACTATTGAGACCACCTCTTGCACTAGCAGCGGTCTTTGTAGGCAGTCTCGTAGCGGCGCTGGGGCAATCCAGTTTCACCTTCACCTTTGGACCCGTCGGACTCCTCATCCCCTTGATCGCTGTTGCAGCCGGAAGCATTGCTTTCCACTACCGCCTCGGACCCATCGTCCCCTGGGCCTATATCCTAGCAGGCGCAGTATACTACGTCGCACTGTCCAACGGCGGAACGCTTCTCTGGCTCGCCCCCTACTTTCTGGTAATAATCTCCCTCCCCGTAATCTTCAGAATCCGGGACAATCCTCGCATAGGACTACTCTCCTTCTACACAGCCATGGCCGAACAGGTCACCCTAAACATCCTCAGCATCAGCATTCTAGGCCTAACTGGGGCGTTCTGGATAGGCGTCACACCATTGATGTATGCCGAGAGAACTCTCGCAACGATAGGTGGAGCAACGGGAATCGTTGCCCTTAAATCGGGACTGGGAGGCAGACTCGACCTAACAGAGCGGTCGCCGAGGGAGGTGAGACAGTAGAAATGTGTGTTACACCAGTCGTGAAATGCTGGCATTGTGGAGAATGGTTCGTCAAGAAATCTAACAGAGAGAGCTTCGAGGCATGTCCGAGCTGTGGAAAGGGCTTCGAACAGCTCAGCCCTGAGGCACAGCGTGCCGTGAAGGCTACGCTAGCGCCATTCTTCGAAGTACCTAGGCTGAAGGCAGAGCAGATCGCAGCCTAGGTTGCCTCCATTTTTTGAACTAGCAAAAACTCAACCATTTTTCCATTTGTTTTACGAGGCGCGTCGGTAGGACTGTTACCAGATTTTCAAGGCATGGGTTAGGTGTGGAATTTGACCAACCATGAGCCTCCTAACACTCGGTTTTAATGAAGTCGAAGAAGAAAGCTAAGACCCGTTCAAAATCTAAACCTCGTGCCAAATCGAAGGCGCACACAAAGAGCAAGACTCATGCTCGCACCGGGACGAAGGCGGCTCATCCAGCCATCGTCGAATCGATTCCTAGCCCGAATGTCACTCTCAATCCTGCACTGAAGACGTGTCAGGAGGTAGAAGTCGGCGACATCGGCGGATTCGGCAGTCCAGATGAACTGGAGGAGCATGAGAAACGTTGCGCCGAGCCAGCCATAGAGTTCTGCAGCAACTGCGGCAAGAACCTGTGCCGCAACCATTACGATCTGATCCATAGAGACCACGATAGCAGCGGACACTCCACCAGCTCCAGCATGACGCAGCAGTAGAAGACCCCGGGGCAAACCCTGAGAGTCCCCTGTGAAACGCCCTAGAATCTGCTTAGGATCAAAAACCTGGGCATAGTCATGTTAATCCTCTGAGATCAGCGACGACAATCCAGCCGTCGAGTCTAACATCATCCCGTAAAATCTTTAATGGTCCAGAATTCAAGAATATTTCTAGAATCGACCCATCCTCGCGTGACAGATCGGGCTGGATCTTATTTCCGGTTCTAGGCTAACGGCCAGAAACTTCTTTTCTCGTTAGTTGGGCCGCAACAACTAGGGAGTAGTGACGGTGCCTAGTCTCAGTTGTTTCTCGTTTTCGCCGCTGTCTGGACCGCGAGCTGCTTTAGGAATCTCGTTCCAACGGGGTCCGTCGCAGCCCGAGTCTTGCTTGTAAACGGAGAGTCCGGCACCCGGGCATACATCATCATGTACGGCGCCATCGCCAAGACAATCTTGCTCTCCGCCTTCCGAATATGCTCCTCAAGCGTGCTGCGTGGCGTTCCCAGCTTGCCAGCCAATTCATCCGCGGTTGTCCGTTTCGGAATCTCGTAGTATCCTCCCTCGATCGCAGCCAAAAGCGCCTTCATCTGCTTCTCAGTCAAATTCCCGAACAGACTGCTCAGTGACAGTAGGAAAGCGTCGTCGGTCATGCCTTCAGCAGATCCCTTGTGCAAGACCTCCGTCTTCCCCACCTTGTCCAAGCCTTTGAGCAGGCCCCTCACATCGTTGTCCTCGAAACCTACCAAGCGGTGATACTCCCATCCTCCGAAGAATACTGGTGGAGGCATCTGGAGGAAATTGTTCGCTCGGACAATTGAACCTACAGAAGTTCCCTGTCCGACACCGCAGATGCAGGTGCGGACGACCATCTGAAACTTGTCCTGGCAAAGTGTCTTCGCAATGATCTTACTCTGATACTCCTTGGAATAGTAGACGAGTTCTTTCTGCATCTCCTGAAAAGAGTCCAGGCCATCAGACTCAATTTCTAGAATGTCAGTATGATCATTGCACCACAGCGCAATCCTAGCTCCGGGGAATTTCTTGCTTAGACGATTGTGAGGATCCTCGTTTCTCTCGTCAGGCTGAACGCGTAGGAATAGCTCGAACATGTGTTATACGAATGAGGGGTCCCGCGGGGATGATATAAGGCGTGTACCGGCGTACGCCAGCTAGACAGTACCGTACTGTGCCGCTCAAACTGATGCCGGCGCTCGCTTGCTCAAAGATAATCCGATCCAATGGAACATTGTCTCTCGGTGAAAAAGAAAATGGAAGCACGTGAAGATTGGGCGAGAATAACTCGCGGAATCCAAGAAGCGTTCTCGGGTCTTATCGGTGCAGTTGGCGCCGTAAGGGTTGCAAGAAAGGATAGGAGGACGAAGCCTCGAAGCATTCGCTTGATCTCGTGGGCGGGACGCGCCAACACTGATGCTTGGTTCCTAATGCAATTGGAACAGAGCAAGAATCGAGCCCTAATCTACTACACGAAGAACCAAATCAGGTAGACGACGCCCGCCCACCGCCGCCGGCTCCCGACCGTTACAGCGATGTTTTGAGCCGGCTACGGGGAAATTCGATCCTAAGGCGGACGAGCTCAAGTTGGCCTCTAAGCCAGTAATGCTACTCGGAAACCTTGCTAGCATACTCCTTACGATAGTCGCTCTACTCCAAGCCCTCTCCTGGACCATTGCAGGACTGCTAATACTCGCCACTCTCTCAATCACTACACTATTACCTCTCGGCAATCCTCTAAGCAGAGCGGACCGCTCACAGACAAAGAAACCCGCAAACCATCTGGGACCAGCAGAGTCAAAATATTCTCGTGAAAGGACGCAAGATAAACAGACCGCAAGACCCAATCAAGTACCGGCAAGACCCGAGTTGAAACCTCTTCCAAAACATGAATCTTCAAAATCCCCGTCACAACTAAAGTCAGACTTTCAAAAAGCCATGATCCCGAAGATCACACCACCGAAGACTATTCCCGGAGCTATCAGCCCCGCCAAGTCCATTCCAGCGAAACCCAACACTCCAAACCAGGCTATGCTCAAACCGATTCCACCGAAAGCGGCCTCTTCTATTCTAAGCCCACCAACGCCAGTCCCATTGGAACCAGAGCTCGGCAAACCGACAGTAATAGAGAAGGGCGACTATGTCAGCTTCGACCTGCAGTTAGATCAGGGCAAGTCGATTACGTGTGATGTGACCGCGAGCGGCCGAGTTAACTTCTACATTCTAGACGACGACAACTTGACTAGTCTAGATCTTGGAGAGGAATTCTGGAGCGAGACAGGCGAGGAAGATATTGAGAAGGCAACGCTAGAGTTCAAGGCTCCCCTGAACGGAAAATGGTTCCTGGTTGTTGAGAACACTGAGACAAGAGAAGTGTCTGCTACGGCCAACATCAGGAAGACCTCGCCCAAGAATGAGCCTTCTACGCAGTAGGCTTCTAGAAGTATCCACATCAATCATCGCGTCATCTGACCCAAAGCCACGATCTGTGCGGATGGCGCTTTTCTTAGCAAAGCCTACATTCCTCAAGAAAAAAGGTCGCCGGACCGTCTTGCCATCGTGTCTTTGGCGCAATTTGCTAGGAATGTTCGGGAAATCTGTGAGTCGCTCTCCGAGCAGTAGCAAGGTTCTGTTGCTATTATTCGTGCTCAGCTTGGCAGTCTCCCTAATAGTGTCAGAACAAGGCTCCGAATCACTTGGAGCAACCCCTCGGACATTCAACTCGATTCCGATTCCAGACTTTACGCTCGGAGCCAATCATCCAAGTATTGTTCCAGCTAATGGAACTACTGCCGCCGCGATCATCCTTGTAAGCCCTATCAATGGTTTCACCGGGACCGTAGCTCTCTCAGACCTCCCTCTTCCAGCAGATCTCTCATGCACACCCATCGTACCAGCCACAATCCCAAACAGTTCGGGTCTGGCGACGGTCTCATGCAGTTCCAGTGTACGGGGAGTCTACAATGTAACAATCCTCGGAACTTCAAGTGGAATTAGACATAATGCCACGGTCACATTCACATTCACGACCTCGGTTGCTGCCGACTTTACAATCGCGGCCGTTAGTTCAGTGAGCTTGACCGCCGACACTACGGCAACCTCAAACGTAACCGTGACTCCTCACGGAGGATTCCAATCCGGAGTGAACCTCACAGCAACCGTCTATCCAAGCACCGGGCTATCGGTATCCCTAATTCCTCCACGTCTGGTTCTCGGGTCAGGAACGATGACGGCCAGTTTCAGCGCCTCCGCGCCCGGAGACTACACCGTCACGATTACAGGAACAAGCAAATCTCATTCGCACACGATCACTGTAGTTGTTGCTGTTACACTAGCTGGCCCACCCGACTTCGAAATCTCTGCCGGCTCCGGCTCCATCAATATTGAAGCGGGCAATCCGGGCATGACCAGAATAATCATTACTCCCAGCAGTGGATTCGCAGGTGCCGTCACACTTGCAGTCGCAGCCCCAGCGGGTATCTCATGCAGCCTCAGTCCCACCAGCATCCAATCCTCGGGAACAAGCACTCTGACATGCAACAGCAACAGAGCTGGCGATTACGCAATCACTATCAGGGCCACTGGTGGGACCAATCTGCACAATGCAACCGTCAATGTGCACGTCGCTGCTGTGTCGCCAGCCGCGCCCACCTCCATGGTTCTGGGCTTCGCAGGCCCGATCTTCTATGTCATCATCGCAGGGATAATGGCCGTTGTGATTGCGGGAACAGTTCTCGTCCTAAGACTGAGAGGTTCCTTGGCTCGACGCGCATAAGAGGGCTATTTTTTCCAGGTGCACATCTTCTGATCAATCATGTGAGCATGCATTGGGAAGGCGTCCTGTTCAAACATTTTCAGCTTGCACTGGACCCCGTGCTTGGGGCATAATGCCTCGCAGGGTCTCATGTCTTTCTCCACCGTTACAACTGTCATAGTCGCAACCTTATCGAAGCCTTGGTTATCTCCTTATCCTCGCCGAGATCCCATGTTCGAGTTAGGCTCTCTTCACTAGACTTGAACGCCTAGACCCTTCAGTTTGTACCGCAGGTGTTTCTCCATGTTCTTCGTCATTAGGAGTCCGCTCTTCATGCTTTTGTAGACGAAAAGCCAGTAGTCTTCCTGAGACTTCTCCCTCCGGGCAGCATCTAGTGTGTACAGTTCGAGTTGGTCGAGTAGATTCATCACGTCTCTATCTCGCATGCCCTCGACCTTCCACTACGGGAAGCCCTGTTCTTTCATCCACTGGTCAGAGAAGATTTTGCTGAGATAGTTACGCCCGCTATCAGGCAGGAGAGTGACAACCGTCTGCTCTTTACTCAGAGCTTCTGCGACCCTCAAAGCGGCGAAGACTGCTGCCCCCCCGGATCCCCCTATGAGTATTCCCTCTTCCCTTGCGAGACGTCGCGCGAAATGGAACGCATCCCGGTCTGAGACAGCGATAACATCGTCTATGACTTTCATATCCATGGTCTTGGGCATAAAGTCCTCTCCGATCCCTTCCACTTGATACTGGTGGGGTTCTTCCTTCGTTCCGTGATAGCGCGAGAAGAATATTGACCCTTCAGGATCGACCCCGACTACTTTGATTGTTTTCTTCTTCTCTTTCAAGAATCGTCCAGTCCCGCTGATGGTACCACCTGTCCCCATTCCGCAGACGAAAATGTCCAGTTTTCCCCTCGTCTGCCGCCATATCTCCGGCCCGGTCGTCTGGTAGTGGGCCATGGGGTTCGCTGTGTTCACGTATTGATTGGGCATGAAGGAGTTCGGCGTTTCCTTGGCAAGTCGCTCGGCTACCTTGATGTAGTGCTCAGGCGAACTCGGTGAGACGTCAGTTGGAGTCACCACTACGCGGGCTCCGTAGGCTCGTAGGAGGCTTCGCTTCTCGTCACTCATCTTGTCAGGCATCGTGAAGATCATCTTGTAGCCTTTGACACATGCGGCCATCGCGAGCCCGGTACCTGTGTTTCCGGATGTCGGCTCTATGATCGTCCCGCCAGGCTTGAGGAGCCCTTTCTTCTCGGCCTCTTCTATCATGACTCTACCTATCCGATCCTTTACGCTACCGCCAGGGTTCAGATTCTCCAGTTTCGCAAGAATTGTGGGTCTAACGCCTTCAGCGACTTTGGTCAGTCGAACTAGAGGAGTATTTCCGATGACATCCAGTATCGTATTGTGGATTTCCGTGCGAACAAACGCTCCTTTCCGAACGAATTGACGTTGGTGTGGTTTATCTGAATGATGCCCATGACAAGCGGTCTTTAGGAAAGCGAATTGTCATGTGGACCCGCGATTCCATTCTGCGAGACGCCACTCTGGGTAGGGAATCTATAAATCGCGGGATTAGCGGCAAGCGGAGAACTCTGAAACGATGAACCGCCATGGCTCCTCTACTCGCATTCGTAGACATCTTCGTCGAGTCAGCCCACATGGACGAAGTAGTCCAGGCACTAGCCAAACTGGACAATATTGAGGAGCTGTACGAGGTTACCGGCGAATTCGACATTGTGACACTGGTCTTGGCTGATGATATTGAAGAGTTCCGAGATGTTTTGAAGAATAAGATCATGAAGATCAAGGGTGTCAAGAGCACCGTCAGCTCCATCGTGCTGAAGACTCACAAGGGAGCTAGGATTTCTAGCGAGTTTCTGAATCCGACCCCTCACGCGTCAGTGGCAGTTAGCCACAAAGACTAGTACAGAGCCAGTCATGAAGCCGCTGCTCTGCCAATGGGAGCCTGCAAGCCGTGATACAGCCCAACGACCTACTCACTCTTCTACTGATTCTTGCTACGGCCGTAATACTTGGACGGCTGCTCGCACCCTACATCACTAGCATCTTCACAAGTGCTCCCAATCGAATCGATAGAATCGTAGCCCCCATCGAGAATCGGATCTACCGGCTCCTTGGCGTAGATCCGAATCGCGGCATGGGATGGAGGGAGTACTTCCTCTCCGCGTTGATCGTGAATATTTTCCAGATGAGCCTCGCCTTCATCATCTTCGTCTTCCAAAACATTCTCCCACTGAACCCTCAAGGATTTCCGGGTCTCAACCTCGACCTAGCCTTCATGCAGATCATCAGCTTCGCGACCAACACAAACCTTCAACACTACAACGGAGAAGGAGTCTGCAAACATCCGCCGGACTGTTATCCTCTATCCTCGATGCCCGGACTCTCCTATCTCAGCCAGATGACCGCGGTCCAGTTCCTACAGTTCACCAGCGCAGCCACTGGCCTCTGCGTCGCAGTAGCAATGGTGCGAGGCTTCGTTTCTCGCAGTCAGAATTTGGGAAACTTCTACACTGACTTTGTCCGGTCTCTGACCCGACTCTTCCTTCCGTTCTGTTTTGTCGCGGCCCTGATCTTTGTGGGATTGGGCGTTCCCCAGACCATTGGAGGATATCAAACCGTCACGACGGTGGAGGGAGCGACCCAGACAATTCTGGTGGGCCCCGTCGCATCGCTTGTTAGCATCATGCAGATCGGCACGAACGGTGGAGGATATTACGGTGCAAACTCCGCCTACCCATTTCAGAATCCAAATCCGGCCTCCGACATTTTCCAGATTCTTCTAATGCTACTCATCCCGACAAGTCTCTGCTTCGTGTTCGGACAGCTGTTGGGAAAAAGACGCGAGGCTCGTCCGATTATCATCGGCGCATACTCTCTCTTCGCTCTTGACCTGTTGCTAGCCTTCATCCCCAGCTATGGTCTGGGTCGAGGCATAGAGGTTCGTTTCGGAGGCTTCTTCTCCACATTCTGGACCGTTGTGATGACAGCTGTCACCACAGGCTCGGTAAATGCAAACTTGGCCGGAATGAATCCACTCGTCATCCTCTCCGCCCTCATGGGTATGCTGATCCAGTCCACGCCCGGCGGCGAGGGAGTTGGTCTGATGTACATGGTGATGTATGTCGTAATTACCGTTTTCATCGTCGGTCTGATGTCTGGCCGGACGCCTGAGTATCTCGGGATGAAGATCAACGCCCGCGACGTTAAGCTTGTGATGATAACGTTCCTGGTTCATCCTGTTATCATTCTCGTCCCGACGGTCCTCGCATATGCAACTGGCGCAGCCTCTGCGATAGGGGTCTCGACTGGCTCAACCGGCTTTACTAGGATCTTCTACGAGTTCACTTCAGCCGCAGCCAACAACGGTTCTGACTTTCTAGGCGCGGCTGGAAACACTCCATTCTTCAACATATCAACTGCGCTAGTCATGTTCATCGGTCGCTTCGCCCCAATCGGACTATTGCTCGCTCTAGCCGGATCAATGATTAATCGCAAGCGTTCCACTGAGATCGGGCTTAGGACAGACAGTATCACCTTCACCATCGTCCTCGTTGGAAGCATACTCCTGCTCGTTGTTCTCACATTCTTCCCCTTCCTTGCACTTGGACCGATTTTGCAATTCTTCCAGAAACGCGTGAACGGATTCTGAACAAAATGTCTTCGAAGCCAAGTCGGCCAACTTCACCGCGTTTCCGAAGTAATCTCACATCGACCAGGACGCTTCTCGATTCGTTGGTCAGACTGAATCCGGTATCCTTGCTCGCGAATCCTGTCATGTTCATTGTAGAACTAACGTTCTTCCTAGTCGCGGCGATGGCGATCTATCCTCCAGCGTTCTATCCGGTTGCGAATTCGAGCATGAGAATCTACTATGTCGAAGTCTCCTTGATACTTCTGACCACGGTCTGGTTCAGCACTCTGGCTGATGCTTTGGCTGAGACCCAGGCGAAGAACACTGCAAGCAGCCTGCGAAGTCTGGAGTCGGAAGTCCAGAGCAAGAAGATGATGACTGAAGCAGATGTTAGGAGGATCGTTACAACTCCGTCAACTGCACTTCGTAAAGGAGACCTGATCCTGCTTGAGAAGAACGATGTCGTTCCTATCGACGCGGAGGTGCTTGAGGGAATCGGAATGGTCGACGAGTCCCTCCTAACAGGAGAATCTACCCCCGTCAGGAAGGCACCTGGGGACGAGGTCATCGGGGGATCGAGAGTGATCAGCGACACTCTCACCGCTCGGGTCACGGTGAACCCTGAGGATACCTACATCAGCGAGATGATTAGGCTGGTAGAGTCCTCGAAGAGGCCTCGGACGCCTAACGAGGTGGCCGTGACCACTGTACTGATTGGTCTTACGGCCATATTCACGATAATTGTCGTTGCACTTCTAGGCCTCTCGATTACTCTCGATCTCGCAGTGGACCTCTCCGTCCTTATCGCGCTCTACGTCTGTCTCCTCCCAACAACCATTGGGGCGCTGCTCCCTTCTATTGGGCTTTCGGGGGTTTCCCGGCTCTACCGGAGAAAGATCGTAGCCAAGTCAGGAAGAGCCGTTGAGAGAGCAGGAGACACAGATGTGATCATCCTTGACAAGACCGGAACGATCACGGTCGGCAACAGACAAGCAGTAGAGTTCATCCCCGTCAACAGTCATACTGAGAAGGAGGTGGGTGAGGCCGCGTTTCTCTCGTCCTGGCATGATGATACACCTGAAGGCCGGAGTCTGATACGGCTCGCCTACGAGGATGGCTTCGTTCCTAGGGAACTGAACGCGTTAGGGGTTTCTGAAGTGTACGAGTTTTCCGCGAGCACCCGGACTAGTGGTGTCAAGATATCTCAGGGCACAGGATTCATGCTTCCCAAGGGGGACAAGTCAGGCCGAGAACGAGGGAGGCTGCGGAGAAAGTTTGAGGCTCATCAGGAAGCCGGGTCC
>Ga0209152_10000209_pt1 | contig 30181 bp, 30 predicted proteins | sample GraSoiAngelo_107_FD_185873 | JGI IMG/M metagenome (GOLD analysis project Ga0209152, IMG submission 185873) | Grasslands soil microbial communities from the Angelo Coastal Reserve, California, USA - 14_0903_09_30cm (SPAdes) (version 2) | ecosystem: Environmental > Terrestrial > Soil > Grasslands...
ATCGTTGATACTTGGTGGCAGACTGAGACTGGCGGGATCATGATCTCGCCGAGCCCTCGTCTGGGGCTGGTTCCGTTGAAGGCTGGCTCTGCCACGTTTCCGCTGCCCGGTATAGAGGCGGATGTCGTCGATGAGAAGGGCAACCCCCTACCACCTAGCGAGAAGGGATTCCTAGTCATCAAGAGACCTTGGCCTGGTATGTTCATGACGCTCTACAATGACTCGGAGCGATATCGTGAGGTCTACTGGACACGATTTCCGGGGTTCTATTATCCAGGGGACTACGCACTACGTGATGCGGAAGGCTACTTCTGGCTTCTAGGACGAGCGGACGAAGTAATCAAGGTGGCTGGTCATCGGCTTGGAACAAGAGAGGTGGAAGACGCGCTTGTCAGCCATCCATCCGTGGCCGAGGCGGCAGTCGCGGGCAAACCGGATCCGGTGAAAGGCGAAACCATCGTTGCCTTTGTGACCCTAAGAAAGGTGGCTAACCCCTCCAACCATCTCTCTGAGGAACTGAAGCAACATGTCCGGAGGATGATCGGTCCCATCGCAACCCCCGAATCTATCTACTTCGCTCGGCTGCTCCCAAAGACGAGGAGCGGCAAGATCATGCGACGAGTCATCAAAGCCGTCGCCGCGGGAGGTCCGATCGGGGACCTCTCGACGCTTGAGGATGGCGCCTCAGTGGACGAAATCCGGGAGGCTATCGAGGCTCTTCGGGTTGCGGAGAAGTCGACCAAGTCCTCCTAACGAGGTTTTTGAGGCGAGAGCTATATGATAAACTTGAAGGTTATGAACATCGCCCATAGAGGAAGCGCTATCGCTAGCGCAATTGGAATGCTCTCGCGGAATATCTTGGAGCCATCCAGTGGAGGAACAGGAAGCATGTTAAAGGATCCAAGTCCCACATTAAGCAAGAGCCCGAAAAAGGCAACCGTATTGAAGAAACCGGCTGGAACGGAAAATAGCAGAACCAAGAAACCAATGGCGAAAGCGAGATTGATGCTCGGCCCCGCTGCTGAGATTATCATATTGTCCTCTTCGGTATCACTACTTCGTCGAGTCGAATCGAACCCGTAGAAGCTTGCTGCAGAAGGGGAAATGTAAACGGCCCCGGGAGCGCCGAAGACGAGTCCTCCGCCCGAGAGGGTTACGATCGATATGGTGAGTACGAGTCCCCAAATCCAGAGACGGAAATGGGCGAGATATCCTCGTCTTACCGCGACAAACTTGTGTCCTATCTCGTGGAGGATGAATCCAGTCGCGGTGGCGACGAAGCCGGCGATCACAACATCAAGACTGCCCGTTCCTATCACGAGTCCTACAAGGTTCTTGTATGTGATTGAAGCTGAGAGGACCAACCACGCGACGATGATGGAAAGGACTTCTCCAGGACTGAAATGAGACGACACTGTCTTGGGGACCATAATCAAGAGACTTCGATCTCGATATTTCGTTTTGCTTCTCTAGAGAGGTCGGCGGGCTGCCTCCCAAGCTCGAACAAGCAATGTTGACTAAAGTGCCACGATTCGTCTGTCGTGAACTCGTTCCTTTCAGCGCTAGCATACGGCCAAGTGTCACGTATGAACGATCCAAGGGAAGAACCGTTTCAAAGGGCTAATCGGGGTCTCTCAACCCTCGGTTTCGAGAAATAGGTCGGGAACTTCGTTTCTTTTGGATCCCGAACAGCAGACCAGGAGCGAAAAAGGGATATTCTTGAGAGTGCTGCCTCAATGTCGAAGAGATATTTGAACGCCCCAGGAAAAGGGCAGTACACCGGGTACGAAGGGGAGTTCCTTCTGAGATCTTAGTCCTGCTTTTCCCTCGGCCTGGCTAAGTTCTGATTAGATGTCGTTCGGCTATGTGAGCAAACCCTATAGCCTCGAAGGCGGTACCCAAGAATACATGTTCGGAGGCGTGTAGGTACAATATGAAGAGAGTAATGTTGGCGGTAATAACCGTAATTGTAATCGCTGCAGCCGCTATACTGATAACACCCGTTGCCCTCGCGGGCAATGTTACAGTTCCTGTCACGAAAATTACGTTCAATGAGGCGTCAGACTCTTCATCGCTTTCAATAGCCAGACAGAGCGACGACCACCCTATTACAACGAATTCTACCTCATCGATATCAGTCTACGAGTATTACTTCAGCACTAGACCTGCAGGATGGTTCAGGACCACGGACAACGCGGTCAATGCAAGCCAAGGAACAGTCGATCTCAACTTCACCTTCAGGCTAACCGGTCCAAGTGGAAGTCAAGACTTACCAATGCAACAATTAACCGTAGTCGCCGTAGGAAACAGAACACATACTCTTTACTTGTCCGTTGACCAAGGGGTGCGCGCTTCTGGGATATACCACTTGACGATCGATATCCATGCCTCCGTCAAGGCCGCTGGATCTTCCTCGTACGTGGCGACCAATGTGGAAGGTCTCGATGTGACTTGGAAAGTACCGTAGGCCGCTGCTAGTCCAAAACTACCTCCTTACGTTCGTCTTTACAAAACTGTCCTATTCGACATCATAAGGTTCGTGAAAGGCCCAACTTTCCTTTCACGACCTCTGTCTTTATGAGCTGCAAACCTACCATCTAGATTTCCGGGATAAATGAACGAAGGCTCTAAGAAACGATTTATCAGCGTGAGAGACGTTGCGTTCCTAACGGTACCCCTTGCGTTAGCGATTATTTCGGGAATGGCCGCGTTATATGGGCGTGCGGCCGGCTTCTCGACCGGACCAGAGACCGGAGATTTTGACGTCCTAACGGCTGGACTCTTTACCTTGGCGCTGCTGGCATTGTTGTTCTACGGTTTGAAACGGCATCCAGAGAAGGCCGCACGAGTCATTGTTGCCGGTGTAACCGTAGCCGGGACAATTTCAGGCCTAGTCCTACTGAAGGTATGGCTTCAAGCCTCTCGGACAACCCCAATCCTCTTCCTTGCAGCCCTGCCGTTGGGCTATCTGGGTCTCAACTGGTCTTTCCGCGGATACTTTGGTAATCTTTCGCAAAGGAAAACCAACATACTGATGATTGGATCAGCCACGCTATTAGGATCACTTATGGGCACGGCATTCCCAACTTTGTATTCTATGGTTTTTCTCATAATGCTAACAGTGGTAGATGTATTTGTCGTCGAAACAAATATCTTGACAAGCGTTGTGGGAAAGATTAGTTACGAGAAAATGGTCTCAGTCGCAACCCTTCCAATGGAGGAATATCTTGTCGGGCTGGGGGATTTCTTGGCCTATGCAATCTTAGTAACCGCTTCGCTGAAAATCCTGGGCGTATATGGCGCAGTTGAAGCTGGGATTCTTGTACTCATCGGGGCCCTGGCAACGTTCGAGATTACAAGACGACGAACAAGAGCCCCTGGACTCTTGATCCCGATTGGACTCGGATTGCTCCCTATGATTCTAGGACCGTTTTTTACCTGAGCAAGGATGCGTGGACAGGAGCTAGGTGTCAATACCTCGACTAATACTATTTCTCATGCCAGCACCGGCAAACTACTACTGTACTTGAAACAACCCTTGCTTGCTGCAACGACCATCGCTCTCTCCGATCTGCTAGCTTTGATTATCGGGGTCGGATCGGTTCCGAGAACTACTTTGGTCCTCATATTGTTTCTTGAGGGAGGCATCGGGCTCATCGTAGGAGTAATAATCGCGCTCTCCTCGGCCCCATCAATAGCAAAGCTTGGCGAACTGACGATGGGGGCAGCTCCCTGGTCGAGAGACTCTGAGAAACATGCTGAAAAAATTGGGTCTAAGTGGATGGTTGCCTCGGTCATCCTAGTTGCGGTCGCGTTCCTTATTTCTGCTCTCTAGTAACGGGAAGGGTAAGTTCACGGACTAAGGGGACGTTGGAGTTGAAGGCGTGGTTGAAGTTACTGGGTTACCAGGGCCTGCGAGGGGTTTTCGGCGTGCTCTTAGTATGAAGACAGCTGCGATCGCCACCGCTGCGACTGCGACTATTCCGATGAGGTACGATCCATATTGATCGATGAAGCTGGATGTGCCAGCAGTAGGAGTATATCCCGCAGACTGTAACAACTGGCCGGCAGTTGTTAGGTTGTAATCGTAAGGTGCAAGGTTGGTGTTGAAGCCATCTGTTACGGCGGTCTTCGTCGCGTAGTCTCCGACGATGGGCATCGTAATTGCAGGACTACCGTATCCGTTCAGTAGGCTGTTTATGATCTGGTTCCTGGGAACTGCGTGGCTGATGGCTTGTCGAATCCATCTAGCGGCGGTCGCTGCTGCGGTTGCATTGCCTTGATGTTGCTGTGCATATGGTGTGTCGGTTCCGGTTCCGATTATTGGATGGCGCATGTTCACACCCATTTCTTGAACGCCGAATGCGACGTAGGATGTTTGCAGATTTGCACCCCAGCTGCTTAGGAAGCTCGGCTGTGTCTCCAGATGGTACTGGCTGTCAAGAAAGTCGACCTCGTTGTTCTTCAGTGCGGTTATCGCCTGGTCGCCGCCAACGATGGTACGTACATAGTAGTCTTTGATTCCAAACTCTTGCTTCGCAAGCAGGTCGGTCTTGCCCCAATCAGTGAAACTGAAGTAGTTGTCATTTCGGGTCAAGTGAGATGTAGTTGCTGCAGAGTCGTAACCTACCCATTTGTACGGTCCTGTTCCAATCGGAGTCGACCCATATGTCCCTGTATCAGGCCTGTTGAATTTGCTGTCTTTGATTTTTGAATAGTCTATTGTCGCACCTGGGTAGAATGTGGTAGAATTCAGAATATGCGCAGGGAGTATTGGGGCGGCGCCGAGAATATTCTGTACAAAGTATGCGTAGGGAGCGGGAAGGGTGAAACGAACAGATAAAGGTCCAGTAATTGTTACATTGTTCTTTCCTCCGACAATTCCGGAGACGAACGCTCCGGTTGGTGAAGCGAACTTGCTGTCTTGATACAAGTCAAATGTGAATTTTACGTCTGTCGAAGTGAACGGCAATCCGTCAGTCCAGGTTACGCTTGGGCGAAGTGTAACATCCCATGTCTTGCCGTCAGGACTTGAAGTCCATCCGGGCGACTGTGGCACGCCAGAGGCGAGGGCAGGAATCATGGTCTTGGTGAGGGTGTCGTTCCTCAAGGCTAGTGAGTTGAAGATTTCACCTGAAATGGCCAGGTCATAGTATGATGTGCTTAGTTCGGGTATGACTCCTTGTCCTGGCGCTTGACCGGTCTCAGCAAGCGTGAACGAGGGCGTTGACTTTGTGGTGTTAAGATGTTCTATCGGTGGCCATGCAGGATAATGATACGTTGTGAACGTGCTGTGGGCATTAGGATATCCGCTGCCGAACGCGAGCACCTCCTTATCATAGAATATTGGGATTGATGGTTGTTCATTGTATGCTAGGACTTGCCACTGCTGTACGTAGTTCAGACGTGTCGTACGATCCAGTGTAGTCTTGATGAGGTTTGTTAGATTGTCATTCTGGGGATTGTTGAAAAGGTAGTAGTTTTGTCCGGTCGGCGCAAATTGGCTGCTGTGATATAACGACCAGGGATCAGGATCGATTCCTAGGTTCTGGCCGACGAATAATATGTCAAACCCCCCTTGATCAAATGTGAAACCGACATTACTCGTGGGTGGAGTTAAGGCCCTGTCATAGATATTCGGGCTGAACGGGAGCTCAACTCTGGAGACATCCATGCCCAAGCATTGAAGACTGTTCTGTATGATTGCCGCATATGCACGCCTGGCAGGGTTCGATGTCGGAACGAGCAGGGTAAGGTGGAGTTTAGGGCTAAGTCCACCCGCGCAATTAGCTCCTTGAACGTTAACTACGCTTGAGGGAACTAAAACCATCAAGATCGAAATTGCTAGTATTACTCCTACTCGGCCGAGGCTCTTCACTCTGAACGACATTTGCATCCTAAAAGAGGCAACAGTCGAACGTATATTGATTATGGCGTCAGCAATAATCCGAAAATCTGGCGCAATTTCGTCCTTTTTTAAGGCCCACGATCAAAAGTGACCGGATGTGCGCAATAGGATATTCCTAATAACGAAAAGATGCCCAGTGTTTGATGATATGAGGAAGACAAGTCCATCCTGCGGAGGTTGATCCAGGGTGTCAATTATCAAATATGTGGTAAGACGTTCATTGTTTCTCGTACCCGTATTTTTTGGAATCACCCTGCTGGTTTTCAGCATCGAACGGTTGGCAGGGGACCCTGTCCAGCTATACACCGCCCTGAATCCTCACATAAACGAGGCGCAAAGACAGCTTCTCCGCCAATCTTTACACTTGGATCAGCCGATACACATTCAATATCTTAGTTGGCTTTCCGACCTTCTTAGTCTGAATCTAGGCTTTTCGTACAGCGGGGGCTCGGTTGCGGTGCTCATTTCACAAAGACTATGGGCAACCTTAGAGTTGCAACTCATTGGACTTACGCTTTCTCTGATTATCGCAATTCCTATTGGCATACTCTCAGCTAGAAAGAGGTATTCTGTCCTCGACGTTACAATTACGAGCTCATCACTCGTTGGAACCTCAATCCCGATTTTCTTCCTTGGCGTCGCAGCGATTCTAATCTTCGGATACAATCTTCACTGGTTTCCTTCCGGCGGATTCCAGTCTTCGGACCCTTCAAGGTACCTGTATCACAACCTTCTTCTGGATCAAGCCTGGCATCTCTTTCTTCCAGCCACAGTCTATACATTCGCGATTCTTGCCCCTGTTGTGTTGCTCGTGAGATCAAGCATGCTTGAGGTCTTGAGGCAGGACTACATTCTTGCAGGTAGAGCCAGCGGTCTCAGCGAACGATCTGTGATGTATAAGCATGGACTACGGAATGCTCTGATCCCGATCGTTACATACGTAGGGCTATATTTCGGAGGATTACTTGCTGGTGCACCTGTTACAGAGACCGTATTCAACTGGCCCGGAGTCGGGAAACTCTTTGTTGACTATACCACCCAGCTGGATTTTCCGGTCATCCAAGCAGTAGTCGTGATAATCACGCTGATGACTTTAGTTGCAAATCTTGTGACCGATGTAACATATGCCTACATTGATCCGCGGATAAGGCTGGAATAGTATTCGTTTCAGGATGACTAGCGACCGAAAAATGGCTCAAACCACACTGGAACAGAGACCCGCAGGTGGTCATAGAGTTAGCCAGTGGGCGCTTGCTTGGCGACGACTGAAGAAGAACAAAGTGGCTATCGCCGGTCTTGGAATCGTCGGAATTTTCATTGTGATGGCTGCTTTCGACCGACTCGTCGCGTTGTATCCTCCGAAATGCATTCTAGGGGTAAGCCCGGCATGTCAGTTGGATGGACGATTGCATTCCAACAGCCCTCCGGGTCTAGCCTATCCCTTGGGCACCGACATAACTGGATACGATGTCTACAGTGAGATTGTATACGGAACACGCGCTGCCTTCCTGATTGGCGTAGGGGCTACGGGACTAACAATGCTCATCGCGGTCGTTATAGGGCTCGCAGCAGGCTATTTTGGAGGGTGGATGGACAATCTCCTAATGCGGCTTACAGAAGTATTTCTAGTAATTCCTTTTTTCCTACTCCTCTTAGTATTCCTTCAAGTCACAATCAAACTTGCCCCTGCAAACACTGGCAGCATCTGGCTTGTAGTATTCGTGATCGGAGCTTTCTCATGGCCTGGAGCGGCTAGAATAATTCGCGGAGAAGTCCTGAGAGTTCGTGAGTTTGAGTTCATAGCGGCCTCACGCCAGATTGGCGCCTCTTCCTACAGGATACTGTTCCGGCACCTATTCCCGAACGTGTTACACATCATAATCGTGCTCGCTACATTGCAGATTGCGGCTTCGATCCTCACGGAGGCCGCGGTAAGTTTTCTGGGCTTCGGTGCCCCCGGCTCGAACACATGGGGACAACAAATGTACAACTCTGCCAACTACGTTGAACAAGCATGGTGGGGAACTCTGTTCCCAGCGGTGTTCGTTACATTGATGGTGATGGGCTTCAACCTTCTTGGCAATGGTCTGAGAGATGCCTTGGATCCTCGGCTCAGGGAGTAGCGAGGTCTCCGCATTGCCCGACCCTCTCTTGCATGTTCAAAACCTGAGGACGTATTTCTTCACCTACGCAGGGATCGTCAAGGCGGTGGACGACATCAGCCTCGACGTTAGCAAGGGAGAGACATTGGGTGTGGTCGGAGAATCTGGTTCCGGAAAGACCGTTACTGCCCAATCGATCTTGAGAATTGTCCCATCGCCGGGAAAGATTGTTGATGGAACAATAGAGTTCGAGGGAAAGAGCCTAATGAAGCTGCGGGAAAAAGATATGCAGAGAATCCGGGGCAAAGATATTGCGTACGTTCCTCAGGATCCTACCTCCACGCTTGACCCCGTCTACAGGGTAGGGGAACAGTTATCCGAAGTAATAATGCGACATCATGTTATTTCCAGGAAAGATGCTCTTGCTAAAGCCACAGATCTTCTTCGAAGTGTCGAGATCCCCGACCCAGAAATCAGGATTAGCCAGTATCCGCACGAGCTGAGCGGCGGAACAAAACAACGAATAGCGATTGCAAGAGCTCTTGCAGGTGACCCTGTACTAATCATAGCTGATGAGCCCACAACCGCGCTGGATGTGACAATCCAGGCCCAAATCCTCGACCTTCTCAAGGAGCTGAAGAACAGGTTGAATGTGGCGATGATTCTCATTACTCACGACATGGGAATAGTCGCAGACGTGTGCGACAGAGTAACTGTTCTATACGCAGGACAAGTGTGTGAATCGGGGACTGTTGAACAAGTGTTCGAGAAACCGAAACATCCCTACACTCAAGCTTTGCTGACCTCTGTTCCGAACCTTGCCCTAAGAAAGGAAAAACTGTCAGTCATTCCAGGAAACGTTCCCAACCTGATCGAGCCACCTTCGGGATGTAGGTTCAACCCTCGGTGCCCCTATGCCCAGCAAATCTGCATCGACAAAGTGCCTGAGCTCGAACCGATAGGAGAAGGAAGATCGGTTCACTGTCATAGATGGAAAGAGCTTGATCTGAAATCCCCGGTTGCGAGTTGACCCTAACGCCTGAAACGGTTCTCGAAGTCAAGGAACTTACGAAACATTTCCCGGTTTATGAGAGAGGCGTGATTCTTAGACGGAAGCTCGGAGATGTTCATGCAGTCGACGAGGTTTCCTTCGGCATAAGGAAGAATGAGACTTTTGGCCTGGTCGGAGAGAGTGGCTGTGGGAAGACCACGATTGCGAAATGCGTGCTATACTTAGAGCCTCCAACGTCAGGGAAAATATTCTTCAACGGGAAAAATATCACCGAGATTTTCAAGGAGGGTAAGAAAGATCTTGTCCTCGCTCTTAGACGCCAGATGCAGTACATATTCCAGAACCCATACTCTTCTCTTGACCCGCGAATGACGGTTGCGGACATCATCATGGAACCATTGGAAGTACACAAGCATATTCCCCGTAGCCAATGGCAGAATAGGATGTACGAACTCCTGAGGATGGTGGGACTAGAAGACTACCACGCAGAGAGATATCCGCATGAGTTCAGTGGGGGCCAGAGACAGAGAGTCTGCATAGCGCGAGCGCTGGCAGTGGACCCCCAATTTATTGCAGCGGACGAGCCGGTTGCGTCTCTCGATGTCTCTGTTCGGGCACAGATTCTCAACCTTCTTCAGGAACTTCAGCAAAAACTCGGTATAACGTACCTCTACATCTCACACGATCTTAGTACTGTCAGACATATCTGTCACAGAGTGGCGGTCATGTATCTCGGAAAGATAGTCGAGATAGCCGAGACGGACGAGCTCTTCGAAAACCCTCTACACCCGTATACTGTGGCCCTTCTGTCCGCGATTCCGGTACCCGACCCTAGGAAAAAGACGCACAGAATTATTCTACCCGGAGAAGTCCCTAGCCCCGTTAATCCGCCCCCTGCTTGCAGGTTTCATCCTCGCTGCCCAAGGCGGATTGACATTTGTTCGAAGGTAGAGCCAACGCTACTGGAAGTTCGACCGGGCCACTGGCTAGCTTGCCATAACCCGTGGCCTTCCAAAAGGCTCGCATCTTAGCCCTTAATGAAAGCCCTGATCGTTCACGCCCAGCTATCCGCCTCGGTCAAAGAAGAAACTGTCCGCATGAATCAGTCGACCGTAAAGGTGCCCTCTCGATTCCAAACATGCACGTGAAGAGTTGGCTGGGACGGTCGGGTTCGAGTCGTAGCTCTCTTTTCGTTTACAATTGTCTAAGCATTCTTTTTCATCGTGACCCCTTGGGGGGTCGATTTTTCCCGCGCCCCGCCCTTCATCGCAACGCCATGGAACGGTGCTTCCATGTTCTCTAGATCGTCGGGACCCTATAGTAGAGGAAGACCCAGAAAGATAGGATAATCCCTGCTAGGGATATTCCTAGGAGAAGGTAATCAACAGGTTTGAATCGAAGTTCGAAAAGCGAGGTCCGTCCTTCCTTTCCGGGGAACCCACGCGCCTCAAGCGCTTCTGCCAGCTCGAGACTTCTCCTGATGGCGATCAGCAGGAGGGGAATCAATATCGGAATATAGTTCCTGACCCGCTTCAACAGGTTTCCCTTGTCCAGCTCCAGCCCCCTTGACCTCTGCGCATCTACGACTGTCTGCGCGTCCACTGCCATTGTGGGCACTAGCCGTACCGCGGTCGTGAAGGTGAAGGATAGGGCGTTTGGATAGCCTAGCCAACGACGGGAGAGCCATCGGATGAACCCGACCTTGTCAATCGCCAACCCGAGATCGTCGGGGGAGGTGGTCATGAAAAAGAAACTGAAAGTCGTCATCAAAAGAAGAAACCTGAGGGTCAACGCCACAGCGTTCACAAGGGGTCCCGTGAAGAAGTTCACGACAAAGATCAAGGCAGAGAGGAACAGGCCTGCCTTGAGAGATTGGAGCCATCTCTTAGTCACTCGGCCAACCATGAACAGCGGAACCTGCACAATCAATAGGCCTGCCAACAGGTAGATGTTGGTGAACAGGAGCGAGGGCACGATGATTCCGATTACTAGTAGGAATTTTGCCCTTGGGTCGAGCCGGTGAACCGGGGTCTTGAGGCTTGAGAACTTGAATCCATTAAGAACTCTGAGCGACACGAACCCTCACCTCCGTCAACTTCTCCTCCAACAGCATTTTCGCTCTGTGAACGTCAACGACATCCCGTGGAAAACCATACTCCGACAACTGGCTGAACAGCTTGGCCATCTGGGGCTTAACTAGGGACGCTTTCTCGATCAGACCATCATCAGACAGGACCTCGTCCGCCTGTCCCTGCGCGACAACCTGTCCTTTGGACATGAGGACAACCTTGGGGGCGCACTCTGCCACAAACTCCACATCATGAGTCACCATGACCACGGCCTTCCCCTGAGAGTTGAGTTGCAGGATGAAGTTTCGCAGGCGCTCCTTCTGCTGGTAATCCTGCCCGATCGTAGGCTCGTCCAGGATCAGATAGTCAGGCTGCCAAGCTAAGACCGCGGCCAAGGCTACCCTCTTCCTCTCCCCGCCACTCAACAAGAAAGGAGACGTGTCCGCGTAATGAGCCAGATCTAGGGCCTCGAGGGTCCGTTCTACCTGTTTCAAGACGACGCCGGGCTCAAAGCCGAAGTTCTTCAACGCAAACCCAACCTCCTCCCTGACAGTTTCCGAGAAAAGGAGATGATCAGGATTCTGAAACACAATGCCAACTTTTCTAGAGAGCTGAGCAACACTCTTCTTGGCAGTGTCATCTCCATCTACCGTAACCCTCCCCAGAGACGGCTTCAACAAACCATTCAACTGCTTCGCCAGCGTTGTCTTCCCAGCACCGTTCTCTCCCATGATAGCGAGAAAGTCGCCGCTGTCGATTTGTAGATCGACAGCGTTGAGTGCCAGTTGACCAGAAGGATATGTGAACGAGACCTTCTCGACGGTGATCAGTTGCGGAGCCTCTCGGACAAGATCTTGACAGCAGACTCTACGTGAGTTGGAAGACGTTCGGAGACCAGCCCATCTCTCCTAAGCAACGACCAGAGAAGGCTCACCTTAGGCAGACCAATCCCCAACCCGCTCAAACGGTCAAACTCCGAATCGAGAACATCCTCAAGCTTTCCATCCGCCACAATCCTCCCGCGATCCATTACCACGATACGCTCCGCATACCTCCCCACGAGATCTAACCGGTGCTCAACGACGATAACCGTGATTCCATTCTCTCTCCGGAGACTATCAACCGCAGCCATTACCTCCTCAGCGGTACGCGGGTCCAGGAACGACGTTGGCTCGTCCAAGACGATCACGCTCGGCTTCATCGCTAAGACCCCGGCCAAGGCAACCCTCTGCTGCTGTCCCCCCGACAGCTCGTAAGGCGCGAGATCCTTCAGCGCAACCGTCCCAGCCGCATCCATGGCCCAGTCAACCCGACCCCTAATTTCCTCCCTTGTCAAGCCCAGGTTCTCAGGTCCAAAAGCCACATCCTTCTCAACCGTCAATGCGAAAAGTTGGTTCTCCGGATTCTGGAAGACATAGCCAACTCTCCGCGAAAGCTCACTGGTCGTCTCGGCAGCGACACTGACCCCATCGACCAAGAGCTCCCCAGACATATCTCCAGGGTGGAAGTTGGGAATAAGACCGTTGAGACATCGGCAAAGAGTTGTCTTTCCACAACCACTCGGACCCGTAAGGAGTAGGAACTCTCCCTGACGAATAACAATATTGACATCGTCAAGAGCCTTAGAGGTAGAACCGGCGTATTGGAACCCCAGGCTATGAGCGGCAACGATCTCCCCTTGAGTCCCGGCCAAGTCTCCTACTCACTCCTGAGTTATTACTCTATAATGGTATGATGAGTGTCCGCGCTATTTTAGGTCTGGAGCGAACCGACAGCCTCCCTAAGACGCCTCACACACGCCATCAAGACATCGTCCACCGCTCCCGAGGCGGTTAAACCTGCAGCAGTCGGATGCCCCCCGCCAACTCCACCCAACAACTTCCCCAAGGGAATTGCTACATCTCTCGCCAAATGTGCGCCAGTTTTTTCATAGAAATCTTCCGTTGCCCGCATGTTGACCCGTATCTTATCTTTCACGTCTCCCGCAACAAACGCCACGTGCGCTCCCAACGACAGAAAAGCCCGTGCGGCTGAAGACTGGTACGATCCAAGTTGCGATGTAACAACGATCCAGTTCGCGAGCATGGCGACACTCGATCGCTCTGCCGCCCTAAGGCGAGCAACCCTCTCGGAACGATTCATCGGCGAACTCAACATTCCGGAGAGCCGTCGCGGATCCGCCCCGGCTTTCACAAGCTTTGCCGCAACCTCAAATGTGGATTCTCTCGCGAGCAGGAAATGTTTTGTTTCCACAAAAATCGCAGCCATCAAAGCAGTCGCCTCCATTCTTTCCGGTTCTTCACTAGATGCTTCGAACAACCGGAAGACAACTTCCGCGGCGGCAGCAGCGGACTCGTCAACAATCATATGGCTCGCCAGCCTCACAGTATCAGGATGCGGATGGTGATGGTCAACAACTATCAGACCACGTTCCATTTTCAGTAGAGTGCTGGACACTCGTCCAAGCTGATCAAGCGAGTTCGTGTCAACAAGCACCGCCAAGTCAGCATCGACCGGAATCTTCTGATCAGGTGTCGATATGCCCAGGTTTTCCATTAACTGCCTTGTCGGAGCACTGATTCCTTCAGGACACGCTATCGTTGCCTTAGTTCCTGGCGCAAGTTTGTGCAGAAGCGTCTGTAGAGCGAAGGCCGAGCAGACCGCATCTGGATCTGCGTTCTGATGGCACAAGAGAACGATGTGGTCTGCCAGACGAGCAGAGGTTAACAGCGACTGGAGAAATCCCTTCCAGGTCGTCTTTGTCTTAAGGGGAATCGTCGGCACGGGCCGGCTTTCAGCTAGCCGCGGCGCTTGCAGGTCGGAGCTTCTCCTGGAGTTTGGTTTGAAGCTCTTTCATCCTTTCTCTCGTGCGTTCTTCCTGTCTTCCAAGGACCGTTATTCGGGTTCCTAGCAATTCCTTCCTCTCTTTCAGTTCGGAAAGAACCGTCTGTCTCTCGGATTTCAATAGAAGGCTGCCCACACTCTTGTAAACGGGGGTCTGATCATTGATCTTGTCAAGTTCGCCGAGCGCCCGATCTGTCTCCGAAAGCTCTATCTCGAGCTGCTGTTTCTGCGAGGTTACCGCCTGTAGCGTCTGTTGAAGCTGCTGCAATCTGGCCAGCTGTTCTTGCAACTGCGGTGGAAGTTCAACTTCTTCGCTCAAGTTTGTGCGCCAGGCGATCGGGAACCTGGCGCGTCATATAAAAGGGTGCAACAACTTCGATCGCTCTAAAACTAGCTGCGATGAACCGCAGGAAGGAGTTGGACGCAGCGCGCAGCGCAACCAGATCCTGCGCCTGAATACGCATTCTCAGCGCACGTCCGCTAGTCTCTAGTTTGGTGGACGATCGATAGCCTGGAGTCTGTTGTGTTTCGGGGGCCACCGAGGAGAAAATCGTTCGTGCAATCCTTGTTGAGGGAAAATCTATGGATAGTAGGATTTCCGATTCTTTACGCGTTTTCGACGGGCTGATCCGCTGCCTCAGCATCGGCAATCGGGGCTGGCTGGGGGTCTTCAATCTGGCCTTCCTCAGATTTCTTGTCGGCCTCAGGTGCCACTACCTTCTTTCTCCGAGTCCGCGTCTTTTTGACCGTGGGTACTATCGTAACAGCTACTTTGGCGCCTGCGCGGAGGCTGTCGAGTTCTGTTGACAGTGTTGAGGGGCTCATGAGACCTCTTGTGGCTCTTGCCGCGATCTCGCCGAGCTTCGTCCGTGGTGTGTAGGCTCCTCCAGCGAACTTGTATCCGCATTTTCTGCAGTGCCAAACGCCCACGCTCCATCTCTTAACGGTCCTGAACATGCATCTCGGACATTCGTGCTTTCCTCTAAGCCCAGTAACTATCTCTACGTACTGTCGACGGGTGACTGTTCCGTACCGAGCGCTGAAGCCCCCGGCGAGCCCTATCTTCTTTCCCATCAGCCCTTCGCCGCGGCCAATATCTTCGCCCGATTCTCAGCAGCCTTCTGTACCGCCAAATACACTATCGTTTTCAGTTCGTCCTGTGTGAAGCCTGATAGACCTCCTTTCTGCATGGCGCAAATGTTGCCGTTCTTATCGATGGTGACTGTCAGCCTCGCGTTCATAACCTGCTCTTCCTCGAGTACGGGATCTACAACGATAGTCTTGCCAACCTTGGCGAAGGTGACTGCAACAGGATGGTTGTTGAGAGGTAGGGGATGAAGCCCAGGCTTGTATACGACCTCGTCACCCTTGAGCTCCGCTTTCAACAGTTTGGCGCTCGCGAGGGCCGCCAGAGCCGCAATAGATGCTGCGTCGATGAGGTTGCCGTCGTGATCCAGAATGTAGATGTCGACGAAGACCACCTGGACTTTTTTGCCTTTCAGTAGGACGAGCGATTTCATGTCCACGGCCTTCGACTCTCTGATTCCTCTGTCGATGACGCGTGCTAGTTCTATGGCCTGTTCACTGGGGGGTCCTGTTTCGAAAAGGGGGGATGCTAGAGGGCCTAGTTCGGCGTTTACAGTTAGGACTCCTTCGTCTGGTGTGTCCGGGAAGGGTGTTCCTGTTTCTACTTTGACTCCGACTAGAACTTTCGACTTGCCGAGGTGTACTTGCGCTGAGCCGTTGGCTTTCTCTATCAGACCAACTTGTATGTGTAATGGTCTGTAGCTGTCTGCGGCTCTATCGTCTATCCTCTTTCCGTTTGCGACAAGGTCGACCACGGTTTTTTGTTCAAGTTTCGCGACGGGTGGAAGCTGGGGGGTGAATGACACTAGGCTACTACCTCGGTCTCTTCTCTTTCTTCAGCGACTTCCTTGATAACTAGATATTTCTTCTTCAGTGCTTCTTGTTGCATGCCATGTATGGTCTTGCACGCGTCTAGCGCCATCGTGAGACCTTTTTCGAACTCGTTGGTTGTGAGTATTCCGTCCATCTGGAGGAGAGTGACTAGGTTCGCGTTGGGGACCCATGCTACCGGAAGGTCTGCTTCACCGTACTTGTCTTCCGCATCGGATAAGTCCAGTGCCATATGTCCCTGAATCTTGCCGACTGCGCACGCGGCGACCAGTTCTCTCATCGGTATTCCTGCATCGGCCAATGCCAGGGACGCTGCGGTAATTCCAGCGCAGCGAGACCCACCGTCGGACTGCAGTACCTCGATGAAAACGTCGATAGTTGTTCTGGGGTAGAGATCTGTCAGAACCACGGACTCCAGTGATTCTCGAATTACCTTGGAGAGCTCCATCTCTCTTCTGGAGGGCGCAGGATTCTTTCGTTCATCCACGGAGAACGGGGCCATGCGGTATCTGCATCTCAAGACTGCACGATCTGGAAGTGCGATGTGTTTCGGGTGTGCTTCTCTAGGGCCGTAGACTCCGACCAGAATCTTGTTCTTTCCCTGTTCGATGTAGGCCGACCCGTCGGCCTTGTCTAGAATTCCTACTTCGAGTTTTATGGGTCGGAGCTGATCAAGACGACGACCGTCTATCCTGATGCCCTTGTCGTCTATCAGTTTTTCAGGCTGCTTGGGTTCTGGCAACTTCTCCTACCACGTTTGATTTTGCGATCATTTCTCTTATCCTGTCTGTTAATCCTCTGGTATGGGCTTCACGTTCGACCATGTATATGGCTTCTACTGCGACCCTTTCGTTCTCGGGAGACTTGCCCCAGACCATAACCACGCCGTTTTGTCCCACCGTTATCTGGCAGCCCGTTTCTCGCTTCAGCATGCTGATCATCGAGCCTTTCCTCCCTATCAGACGGGGTATCTTGGCAGCGGATATTTCCACCACTCTACCATTGGAGATCTTGCCCAGCCCAGGACCCTTCACGGTGAGAAGAGGGTCCCTCGTCCTATCGAACGCGAGGACTTGAGACAGCACCATGTCTCCGACATCGAATGACTCAGAAAGATCTCTTCGCCGAGGTCCTCTCGGACCCGGAGTCTCGGATGCGGGAAGCATGGCTTCGTACGGAGCGCGTATGTCTACGGTCCAACCGGACAGCCCTACATCTACAATTCTGCCGCCGACGAGGTCTCCAACCCGCGGAAAATACCCGCCCTTGAGAGGGACGACGGTGACTCTGGTACCATCAACTTCAAAGATTCCTATGCAGGCCGAATATATCCGAGTCCCTACCTTGAACGAGTTGTCGCCGAGTAGATGGTCCCCTTCGGCGAGGAGTTCACCGGGTGCCACTACTTGCTTTGGTTCTGCCACAATTACCATCGTGTTTTCCTCTAGTTCAGAACCTTCATCTGAATAGTTCCCTGTGTCATCTTGCTGACTCTATCCGTGAACGACCCGTACATGCCTGCGGGCATCTCTATAACTGCTACTAGGGCGCCGTCCGTCTGCCATTCTTCACGGGTAACTGTGCCGAAGCTCTTGAATGCATTGTAGGCTCTTGCGGCGTGCTCGGGAAAGACCTTCACGGCTATTCGCATCTGCTCCATCTTGATGGGAAGTACTGGCCTAAGATCTTCTATGACCTGCTTTGCCTGTTCTTCGGCGCTCTTGTAGGGGTCAATCGAGATGCGAATCTGTTCAAGAGCCTGCTCGATTCTAAGAGGGGGATGGGGTGCTCCACTTCGCGGGTCGATAGCATTCCGCGAGATTATCGATATTATTTGGCGTCTCTTCTCGTCAATCAGCTGGCGACGCTGCTCGGTGGTGAGCTGAAGCTCACCGGATTTCATGATTTCTTCCGCTACCTTGACCGTGTCTACGGTACCGAAATGCTTCTGCAATTTCTCCTCTGACGCCCTCGTTCCTTTGCCCGAGTCCGAGTATACTTCCTCGATCATTAGTACTTGAGAAATAGGAATAGGCTTTCCGAGTTTGTAGTCGAGAGCGGGTTGAGGTTTTACTAGGATCTCGAAACGGTCCTGGCCTTTGGATAGGCGTGCCGTTGTGAACTTGTCACTCATTTGCCAGCCGGTGCCTTTTTACCAGCATCCAGCTTTCGGAGGTACTTGTCGACCTCTTCAACGGGGAGTTTCTGGAATTTTCCCGTCTCCCTCGGGATAATGGCGACTCGTATTTTTTGGGGTTCAGCCTTCCCCTCCAAGACCTTTGTCATGCATTTCATTCCCAGCAATAGTGCCTCGTCCATCGTCAGGTTGTCTCGATATTCTGCTTCAAGTATCTCGTTAGCCGCATCTCCCCCAGCTCCGATTGCCCAAGCCCTGTAGGCGAAGAACGCCCCGCTGGGATCAGTCCAGAATAATCTACTGCCCTTCTTGTCGACTCCTCCAAAGAGCATTGAAATCCCGAACGGCCGGACCCCCGCATGCTGGGTGTAAAGTTGCTTAATTTCTCCGATGCGCCGAGTCAGTATCTCAATGTCAATCGGTTCGTCATACATCAGCTTGTTACTTTGCGCGTAAATCCTGGCTTGGTCGACGAGAATATGGGCATCGCAACTCAAACCAGCGACAGCGGTTCCAACGTGATCATCAATTTGGAAGATCTTCCACATGAAAGATAGATCCTGAAGTTTGGAGCCCGCCCGTTCTTCGGCGGCGAGAATGACTCCTTCAGGTGATGCTATGCCTAGGACTGTTGCACCCCGCTTCACGGTTTCGCTCGCGTACTCAACTTGGAATAATCTCCCGTCTGGAGAGAACACGGTTATGGCCCGGTCGTAAGCCCCGGGAACTGCAAACATAGACAAACTATTGCACCTAGATGAAATCGCGGTGACACGGGCGACTGCGTACTAAAACCTTTCTCGCGGCCATGTTTCGAAGTTGCGATATGTTTTGGGGTCGGCCCGTCGCTGAGGACATCATCCTTTTGGTCAAGCTGGGACTGGCTTCGTCATTCCCCGAACCACAATTCTAGGCGCCTGAATAATAGGGTGTGGGTCTCGACATAAGGCCTATCCTAGGATTGAATCGCTTCTAGCCATTTCTGAACGTTGTCCACGAACCCACCACCCTTCGGCGAAATTGCCCTGAAGGAGATCGCGATTTTGATAGGGTCTGTGTCCTGTAGACGAATTTTTCCCCTCAGCGCATCTTGTTTGTCAATCCGTAGGAAGAGAGTGCCCGCATTATCAATTCTCGAGGTCAAACTGGAGTGTACCTCAGTTCGATCCAACTGGGACAGACCGTTCCAAATGTTTCGGAGAAAGCCTTCGACGTTCTTCGCGTTTCTTATCGTGAATACCACGGTCACGATTTCATTGCCGTGATGACCCTTCGCTCGGTTCACCGTTGAGCCCAACGGCATCTCGCCAAGCGAGAGGTTTCGTATTGCTTTGGCAACTTTTTCGGGGTCTTCGGTTGCATGGATAATCGTGGAGATCTTGGCCGAAAAAGCCAGCACTGACGAATCCATTCCAGTCCACTGGTAGAGTTCGCCGCTTCGCGTTAAAATACCATGACATGCCTGCTCTGTCTGGGTCATGTCAGAGAGTTTTCGTTTCAAACAGGTGCTCATTGTCAGATTGGATCTGGATATGGGACGAGGAAAGGCGGCCGTCCAGTGTGCACACGCTGCAGTATCCGCTGCGGAAGAGGCACGCACCCATCTGCATGATTGGTGGAAGTTGTGGATGGAGGAGGGGCAAATGAAGGTCGCATTGAAAGTTCCCGACCTCGACAGTGTTCTAGAGCTAGAGAGAAAGGGTAGATCCAAAGGGATCCCGGTCCACTTGGTCAGGGATAGAGGACTAACACAAGTCCCACCAGGAACAATTACTTGTTTGGGGCTCGGCCCGGCTCCCGCCGATCTGCTCGACTCTCTAACCGGTAACCTGACCCTTCTTTGACCGAAGGCCTTCTAAAGGATCGCTGTGTTTCGTTGGAGTAATATCAAACCGGCGCTTAGCGTCCCGCACATAATCTGCGAACTCCAGTTCCGGGGTCTCGCGGAACGTAGATCCTATCCTCTGAAACAGTTTCTTCAGGATGAGTCTCTCGATCACTCTTGATGCACTACCCAACGCCTTTTTCAGGCCGCTTGCGAACTCATCGACTTTGTCAGGAATCTGCTCCCGGTCGAGCGAATGAATTGTAGAAAGGTACTGGTAGATGGCCTGCCTAGGCTCATTTCCGAGAACGCCCAGTCCCTCGTCTACACAGTCAAGAAGTACCTGACTGAAAGACGGGGATCTGCTCAATTTGACAACCTTCCCTCCGAACCATGACTCTCGTCTTCGAAATTCGGTTTCTTGCCTTCAAATGCTGAAAATCCCGTACTCTCCGAGCGAACCATTCTGAATCCGCCCAAGTCGTACTTCGCCTGCGATCTGAAAAGGCCTCTTAGTCCATTTAGAGACCTCTCATCGAGAGCCGTGAAGTTAATCAACACAAGTGTTGAAGCGGCTTCTGACTCGGACATCTCAACAACAGACGACAATACACCATATCCCTTTTCGAATCCCTGAAAAAGGATCAAGTCGGTGAATACGTCAAAGACCATTCCGACCAAACGGCCATGGTTCGCCTGCAGCAGCTTGTCGACTGCATCGAGGAGCAAGGAGGTATCCCTTTCTGGCAGCAGAACATGTTCCTCAGAAACCTTTGAGGGAGTCGATGTTTTTGCACTGAAAGTGAACAATCGCAAGTTATGTTGCCCGCTAAACTGTCGATACGTTGGACTCCCCATGCTTGTGAATATTGCAATTGGCTCAACGTTCGCCTGGAATTCTCGGGCAAATTTCTGGATTGCATCTTCATAGTTGCTGGTAGGATCGTATTCTAGGAGAATTCTACTTTTTGAAAGTGCCTGATGCTTTGTATTGAGCAGTTTCGAAAAACTGTCTTGCTGGAGTGCAAGGTCGCGAACTCGAGCCTTAGGGTTCGCTTCACGCAAGGCCTCAAGGGTACCAGATTGCGCCTCTTCAACATTGAGAGCCCAAATCCGCGGCCTCCGCCGAGGACCGGGAAGACTGTCGAGGGACTTGACCTTGGATATTATCAGATTGCATTGGTCCAGGCTCAACTCCCCAAGGTCGACCAGTTCCCTCTTGGTCCGATGAAATCCGGGAGGCACAGTGAGATCACTTAGTGCTTCCCCGATTCCGAAATCAATGGACTGAATCAGCATTTGTGGACTCCTTTGTCGCGAATGATCCGTTGTAGTTCCCTTAAGGATTGCACGGTAAAAAGGGACTTCTGACTTGATGGCGTAGAAGACCAACTCTTGTCCAGTCGCTAGTCCATCTTCCACGAACCTTTCGACGAGCCTTTTCCTGTCAGATTCCGTGTTGTACAGCACCACCGTGTCCTCTTCAGTGCTCGAACTTACGGCTTGGAAGATCATCTCACCGCCAGTGACGATTCTACTCAGGATCGTGGGCTCTCTAAGAGCAAAGGACACGAGAACGAACAGTGCCCCGTCTGCCACGATACTGAAACTCTTGACCAAGCTTGCGAAAGCTCCAGAAAATGCTTGCTGAAAGAACGTGATGAGACCAAAACAAGCCCAACAGATGCTAATTAGTCTAATCGAGCTCGAAGCCTTGGGATCCTGCACTCGTCTCGACTGGTTGTAAAAGGCCAGTACGGGAAGTGCGATGAACGAGGCCAATAACAAGGAGCTAACCAGTATGTACCAGCTATCATAAGAAAAGTAGTAGATCGATTCTCCGTTGGCCATCAAGCTGTTCATGGTAAACGGCCGCCAAATCAGAGTAGTCGTTGCCCAGCCAACTGAGATGAAGAGAAACGCGAGTAATGCCCTCGGAAGCCTCTTGAGAAACGTGGTAAACTCTGTGAGTCCTCCTTTCCCTCCGCTCTCCTTCAAAAGGTAACTTGCGAAACCGATCGAAATTGCAGTCAAAGCTATGAAAATGGTGTCGAGGTACGGGTTGGGAGGCCTGTTAAGAAGGTCTGAAGACGTAGTATCAGAAAGAAACAGAAGGAAGCCAATGTTTGCCGCGACGATGAAGAAAACCGAATCCAGAAAATAGGTTTTCTTGGCTCGAATCGTGAAGAGCAATGCCATGAACGAAGCGCCGAGCGCTAGCAGGTCCAAGATCTGATGAACTAATTTTCACCGCCTCGCTCGTCTTTGGTAATGACTTCTTTCGGCGATTCGTCTTTCCGCATCTCATAGACGAGCCTGACAGATTCTTGACTCTCGTTCAAACTTAGCTGAAAATGGGACGAAGCCGCGACTCCTAGCAGTCTTGCGATATTCACAGGGATTAGTAAGTAAAGACTGTCTCTAAGCTTGACAGGTTTGACCTTCAGTGGCACAAGGTGTCAACTTAGCCACCGCAAAGTGGCTGTTTGGCTTGAGACTGGTGTAACCTAGCTAGTAGTGACTAGGTTACAATTGCAGGTCATCTATCGACTCTTCGTTACCCGACAAGCCGGTCCAACCGAAATGCCCTTTTAGGAGATCTGCGGCCTGCTGCGAGTCGCTGGCTTCGATAACATGGATTCTGTATAGAGAGGATAGCTTCTTTGCTTTCTCCGTTAGCCCTGGAATTGCCACAAGGATTGTTTGAGTGGGACCTACGTCAAACACTTTGGCGTAGAGCGATGCAATTGGGGTCTCTTCGATCTCCCGTTCACTGGCGATTACGTCGAGAACAACCAACTCCGATGAGCCCTTTGAGGCAACTGCGTCAAATCTATGGAGGGCCCCGGAGCGGCCCGAGACCTGACCTGGCATCTCGACTTTGTACTGGAAATCCTCGAGCATTGCGCCAATGGGCTTCATCACGAGGAAGGTCCGCTTGAATTCTTCCTCTGCATCAGCGCTGATACGGTAGCTGTAGACGTTCACGAACCCTGTGTCTTTGATCGTAAAAATATGTCCGCAACTTCTGCATCTGTGAATCGGACTCGGCAAATCCGACCTTTTTCCACATTGAGAGCATTGAAACCAGGCTCCAAGCTTCTGATAGTCCACCCCAGCCTCGATCAGCTCCTTATTGCACTTCGGACAGTAGAGGCCCCCTTCGACCAGAAAGTTGTCTACGCTGTCTATTGTCCCGCAAGCAGTGTGTTCTAGAAGAGTCTTGCGCTCTATGTCAATGGAATTGCAATTGGGGCAGACGTAATCATTACTGACATTTGCAGACAAGCAACTCGGACAAACCAGGATTTTTTCATGGAACTTCCGTTTGAATATTCCCACGTCCCAAAGTTTCTCAACCAGTTGCTTCGCAGCAGCCGTATCACCATCAACGACTTCCTCCACTTCTGGATATCTAGCAGTTTGGCCGAGATCAAAGCTGGGCACGAGTTCAACGATTTCCCCTTTGACAAATCTGCCCAGCAGTAGCTGGACACCTTGATCCTGGTATAGGGTAAGCCTATCTCTAGATGTCATTCCTATTGACTCTACCCCTCCTAGGTGCCTCTGACTACTCGCAGGCGAAACGCGCGTTGATGGATATTCGGGAGTTGTATCTAGTTCGAGACACGGGACGTATCAGAACGAATATGGTTTGCGAGTTGACTCAACCCGTTTTTGAAGACTATTGGCTGACTCCTCCGGCAATACGAACGCTAGTTCTAGAACTCACACGGGAATCCCGGGTCTAGACAAGTTGCTTACTGGAGGTTTGCCTAAAAATCGGACCATTCTCCTCTCCGGAGGGCCTGGGACTGGCAAGACAATACTGTCTTCTCAGTACCTTGTGAATGGGATCTTGGACTATGAAGAAAGTGGTGTCTATGTCAGTCTCGATGAAAACAAACAACACATCTTCGAGGAAATGCTCGACTTTGGTTGGGACTTTGCGGACCTTGAGAACAATAAGAAGCTGATATTCCTGGAGGCTTCGCCGATCAGATACCTTCCTGCCGAGATAAAGGTTGGAAAATTGACCGTCGGCCGAAAGGAGTTCTCTATGGCGACATTGATCGAGATGATTAAGACAAGCGTTCGAGAGATCGGGGCCAAGAGGATAGTTGTCGACCCAGTGACCACACTGGTATTCCAATACGAAGGATTGGCTGCCCAACGAAACGCCCTGGTTGAACTTATGGAAGCTCTCGCCGATACTGGCGCAACATGCTTGATTACAACCGAGCTTCGAAGGCCAGGCTTCGAAAGAAGCATCGACTACGAAGAATATCTCGCTCATGGAGTGATACTGCTACAACAACTGCAAGTCGGTAAATCGCTTCTACGCGTTATCCAGGTCGAGAAAATGCGCAAAACCCCCTTAGACAACCAACCCAGGCCGTACCGAATTACCGATACTGGAATCGAAGTCTTTCCACGCGAAAGCGTTCTATGAGAGAACTATACTGACTTCTTCGCGCGGGATTCTTCATAGGGTACTATCAGACCCATGGAGGGGTCTCGATTGTAAGGAGTCCACGTGGTTATATGTTGGGCCCCCTTCATTTTAGAAACCCTAATGAAACGCGCCAATCCATCCTTTGTGTCTTCCACCTTCATCTCAATTACACCATCAACCTTGTCTTGTATAGCCGCGATTATGGCCGGATGAAATGCTTTCCTCGAAAGTGACGTTACACAACTTGCTCGGTTGCTCCTTATCTTGGCGATCAACGTATGCAAGAAATCGAATGAGGGCCTTACTCCGCTTCTTTGGATGAGCGTCGTTAGTGAGTCCATCGCAAGCAGGACATTGCCCGAGTCGCGAGCTTCCGACAAGGCTTTTGTGACCACGATACTGAGGTCGGACAGGCGTTGTGGATCTTCGCTATACTGTTCCTGGCTCTTTACGCCCACGAGGAACGAGTAACAGTCTATGAAGACGAGTTTTCTCCTCCCTTCAACTTCATAGTCTCTCGGATTAGCCCCCATTAGTTTCATGGACTCTCTAATGCTGTCTGGAAAATCGTCCAAGGCTGCGTAGACGACGTTTCTGCCTTTTTTCAAAGCCTCCGCGACAAGTTGGATCAGAAGGGTTGTCTTGCCAGTTGCTGGATCCCCCATGACAAGTACGACCGATGAGGACGGATAGCCATCGGGTAAAAGTGAGTCAATCATCCCAACTCCTGTCAGGTCCCTATTCGAGGATGCGGATGCCTCCTCGAACGATCCAGCGGAGACAAGTCGCTGAGAGATCTCTTTCTGCAACTCTTGATCCCGGTCTTTGCTGAAGGAGATAACTCGCACCTCCTGAAGTAACCCTAGCTCGACGAGATCAGACACATCGCGCTCGATTTCCTTGGGACTTCGTCGGATCTTTGCGGCGATTCCCTCTACTGTATCGGTCGTGTCTGGGTTGTCGTGAAAATACATCAGGAGCTCGGCTTTGGTTTCCGACCCTATGAGTTTCTCAAGGAGATCGCTCTTAATCGGGGGCATTTGATTGTCCGCGTCCGTTCTGGAAATAAGACAAAGGGCGCTGTAGCTTTAGTTGCCTATGTTTGACTCATCGTATCTTGTCGGGGGGAATTGGCGTTGGTGCCAAGGAGAAGCCGTCTCTTGTTATGTAGTAGTCGTATCCTTCCAATCTGTGCTCGGTTCCTCTCATCTTTGGAATGTAGACTCTCCGGCGGACTCTCGAATTATCGAAGCTTGCGTCCAAAATTACCAGGCCGTCGCCCAAGAACTCTTCGAAGTTGGTTCCGAGCTGTTGCTTTCCCCAAGGCACCTCGCTTATCATCATCGTTGTGCAGTTCGCGGCCTCTAAGAATTTGACCATGATGTGGAGAAAGCTTCTGGCCTCGGCATTACTCTCGAACGCAGTCATTAGTGCTGATAGGGAATCGAATACTAGCCTCTTCGCGTTCATAGTGTGCAAGGCTTCCAGAACGGTTTCAAGAGCTGTGCTGACACCGGCTTTCATGGTCGACTGGAGAGATACGAGGCGCAGCTTGTTTTCTGCTTCGAGTCGGTTCAGATCCCATCCGAACCTGAGGCCGTTACGTTTCAATTTCTCCCCGCTTTCTATGACTGAGGCGTAGACACCATTTTCTCCGCATCGGGTTGCACCGTGGTACAGAAATTGTAATCCGAGAGTTGTCTTGCCAGTTCCGGGCTGGCCGGCAACGATAATGCAGTCTCCGCGTCGGAGGCCGCCTTCGATTATCTTGTCTAGACTGGGGATCCCGGTGGGCACCCTATCGTCTGTCTCTTGAATACTTGGGGCGGTTGCCCTTCTGACTTCCACTATTGCTCCTCCAACGACCAAAGCTTTACGGGTCCTACTCGTCGAAATGCGACTTTCCCTTTTGCGCGGAGAACATGCAGATATTTCGACGCTGTTGACCTATTGACTCTTAGATCTCTTGCGATTTCGCTGATTGAGCTGTTTGGCTTGTCGCCCAGTGAACTAATTATCCGTTCCTCAATGACTTCCAGCAGGAGTGTGCCATTCGAGGAATCGTTAATGTTCAACAATGACTTCCGGGTCAAATCAGCACTAGTGCTAATCATAAGTCGGGTGTTACCTTCGAATCATCATCAAAGTCACCCCGAAGCGGCTAAAAGCAAGCCTAACCCGGAACTCGGCGAATGAAGCGGCTTACCATCCTGAAGCTAGGAGGGTCGGCAATTACCGACAAGGCTAGAGAGTGCACTCCGGACATCCCTACGATTCAGAGCGTTACCGACCAACTGAGAGATTACGATCTCCCCTTGATCCTAATTCATGGCGGTGGCTCTTACGCTCACCCCTTCGTCGCCAAATCTGGCTTGGGGAAGGGCTTCCGCGGTGGATCTCAGCTTCGTTTCATTTCAGAGACTGAATTCTATCTGGGGCAGCTCACGAGGATAATTTGCGCCGCTCTGCTGTTGCGAGGCAAACTCCCCGTTCTCTTTCATCCGATGAGCTTCGTAACCTTCGACAATGACAAGGTCAAGAAAATCCTATTGGATCCCGTGCGAAAAGCGCTGCAGGCCGGGCTTATCCCTTTGCTGCATGGGGACTTGGTGTTTGACGAATCGCAAGGTGTCGGCATTCTCTCCGGAGATCGCCTTGCTTCCCTAGTTGGAAATAGACTGGGAGCTTCCCGGGTATTGCTGGGGTCCGATGTCGATGGGGTATACTCGCGGAATCCGAAGTCTTTTCCAAGTGCTACTCTTATCACAGAGGTCACTTCTGAGAACTTCCGCTCGGTATTGAAGGCGTCACGAGGCCCCTCTGGCGATGCTACTGGTGGTATGGGGGAGAAGGTTAGACAGGCTCTTCAGCTGGCAAAGAATGGTTGTGAGTGCTTCATTTTCAACTTGAAAGAAAAGAGCGCGCTTAGAAAGATCCTTGAGGGGGACCCGATGATCGGGACCAGATTTGTCCCTTGGAGGAGCTCTAGAAAGTCCTCGAGACGATCGCGTCGGAAAGTGTAGCCAACCCGTCTCTGTAAACGGATTTTCGCAGAATGGAAAGGTGAGCCTTTGCTTCGTTGAGGTACTTTTCCGCAATCTCTCTGCAATCTTTCTCAGCGGGGGTTTCCATAACCAGTCGTCGCGTACGCATCACCATGGCTTGCGATGGTTTCTCCGATCTTAGAGTGACGAGAACTTCGGACTTTTTGCTTCGGGGTAGGTATCTGAGGGCTGTTAATATTGCCGCGTTTCCGAGCTTGTGTTCGATGATGTCTTTGCCAATCTGCTTTCCTGTTTCTCGCCCACATATGTCCAGTACATCGTCCATTATCTGGAATGCAAGTCCCGCTTTCCATCCGAATTCGCCTAAGGACTCGACAATCTTGAATTTCGCTCGTGCCGAATATGCCCCTATTTGGGAAGCGGCCTTGAAGAGCGCCGCGGTCTTCTTTCCTATCATTTCCACGTAGCTTGAGAAGCTTGGGTTGAGAATGCGTTGGCTTTTGAGATAAGGATCCTCCCTGCCAGCCTGTTCGAGTAGGAGGTCTAGTCTCTCGCCTTCAATGATATCCTTCATCGCCTGCACTGCGAATAGTCTTGTCTTTTTCGGAGAGATGCATTTCTCGATAAGATCGTCCAAGGCTTCACGGTACAGCATCGCAACTAGTAAGGCGATAGAGTCTCCAAATTGTACTCTCACGGTTGGTTTCCCTCGTCTAACAACCCCCCGGTCAATCAAATCATCCATTACCAAGGAATAGTTGTGGATCATCTCGACTAGGGCGGCGGGATTCATTGCATCTTTGATGCTGCCGCCGCAGGCGGCGCATGCAAGGAGAACGAGTGTCGCCCGCATTCTTTTGCCGCCGGTTCTGAAATGGTAGGTTACGGGGGATTGAAACCTGGAGGAAGAGGCTTGAGCCAATGTTTCGAAAATTATAGGATCAACCTTGCGACCCATCTTTACGATTCTGGTCAGCGGGTCTGGATTCATCTGCTTACCTTGCGTCGACGGTGGCCAGTTGGGCGCCCTGTCTATCGTGTTTCGGCGACTTTCTCGATCGCTACCCTTGGGGGTGATGGCGCTCGGTGCCTTCTTTCCTTTGACCATTCCGCGAGCGCGGGATGACTCTTGTCGGCGAGAATCACTTCGTACCAGTGGTGAATGCCGTCTGAGTACAGGTAGTACGAGTCGAGGAGTGTCAGATTGACGTACTTTCTATTGGCACGTTTTTCTGCTATTCTCTGCAGAGAGATGCTCCTAGTGAATTTCGATACACCCATGGCCTTCTGCCGTCTCCCTGAAACTGGACGAGGTTTCCTAGCGCCGCCTCTTCTTACTCGCACTCTGACAAGCACGATCCCTTGCTTTGCTTTGTACCCCAATCGGCGTGCTCGATCCAGCCTTGTGGGATAAGGAATTCGCTTAACCACGGGTTCCTTTCTCCAACCAACGACCGAGAGCCGCAGCCACTCTTTCAGCTCGGGGGTTTTCTCTCTCCATTGGTCAGCTAGGTGGGAATACGACAAAATCTTTTCCGCAGACGCCTCGTCTGGCGAATCCCTGATAAGGGTTACTGGGGACCTTTGCTTTCAACAGCGTTAAATCAGGCCAGTCTGCAAACAGACTTTTCTCAAGAAGTGACGGGTCGAGGTTGGCTCAAGATGCAGCACTACTGAAACGAGCTTACGCTCCTGCTCAGCTTGCGATGAAGTACCATCCTTTCTATCAGGGAAAGATCGAGATTGTATCAAAGGTTCCAGTCGACTCGTACGATGACTTTGCGATCTGGTATACACCGGGAGTTGCGGATCCTTGCAAGGAGATTCAGAAAAATCCAGAGAAGGTCTACGACTATACCAACAAGTGGAACAGTATCGCGATAGTTACAGACGGTACTCGGGTCCTCGGGCTTGGAGACATTGGGCCGGAGGCCGGGCTTCCTGTGATGGAGGGAAAGAGCCTGCTGTTCAAGTATCTCGGGGGTGTCGATGCTTATCCGATCTGTCTAGGCACGAAAAGACCGGATGAAATTGAGAATGCTGTCAGGTGGTTGCAGCCGTCCTTCGGCGGGATAAATCTTGAAGATATTTCACAACCGAAGTGCTTTGACATTCTTGATGCCTTGAGGGTGGACCTTCAGATTCCTGTGTGGCACGACGATCAACAGGGAACAGGAACGGTGGTCTGCGCGGGTCTCATCAACGCGCTGAAGGTTGTTGGGAAGAAAATCGGAAACGCTTCGGTTTGCATGCTTGGGGCGGGGGCGGCGAACATTGCAGTCGCGCGAATCATAATGGAGGCAGGAGTCACGCCTGGGAACATCATCATGGTGGACAGGGAAGGAATCCTCAATCGCCAGCGAACAGAGTTGGAGGAGGAGTATCACGCGAAATGGGAGATGTGCTTGAAGACAAACTCTGAAGGACGCACGGGGGGTTTGAGGGAAGCGGTGAAAGGAGCAGATGTCTTGGTCGCAATGTCGACACCAGGACCAGGCGTTGTTCCGAAAGGACTTATCTCCACTATGGCGGACGATTCGATTATCTTCGCGTGTGCCAATCCGATTCCTGAGGTTTGGCCTTGGGAAGCGAAGGAGACAGGTGCAAGGATAGTTGCAACAGGGCGATCGGATTTTCCCAACCAGGTGAACAACTCTCTCGGGTTTCCTGGGATTTTCAGAGGAACTCTGGACGTTAGGGCTAAGGCGATTAGCGACGAGATGTGCATCGCCGCAGCCAACGAACTTGCTAAGATTGCAGAAGAGACGGGTATTGATGAAGAGAGAATTCTCCCGAGTATGAGCGACTGGGAGGTATTCCCGCGGGAGGCCGCCGCGGTCGGAGCTGAAGCGGTCAGGCAGGGCCTAGCAAGAATAAGGGCCACCCGGAGCGAACTCTACGAGAAA
>Ga0209152_10000216_pt1 | contig 29641 bp, 30 predicted proteins | sample GraSoiAngelo_107_FD_185873 | JGI IMG/M metagenome (GOLD analysis project Ga0209152, IMG submission 185873) | Grasslands soil microbial communities from the Angelo Coastal Reserve, California, USA - 14_0903_09_30cm (SPAdes) (version 2) | ecosystem: Environmental > Terrestrial > Soil > Grasslands...
AATTTCATAGATTTCGCCAGGTGTCTAGTAGGATTCGTTCGGATAGAAAAAGGGGTTGAGCGAAGCGTTGGCTTCGCCCGTTGGGGTTAGTGTTGTGACTAGTTTTGTGCGGCTTGCGGTTCTTCTGTCCGGCCGGGGTGCTGGTCTTGAGCGAACATTGCCATGGCCTGCTTCTGCTTCTCGTCCTTCTCTTTCTTCGTCATGCTGACTTGTTGGGCGATTGACCAATGGTGACCATAGGGGTCTGTAAGTTGGCCATATCGTTCGCCCCAGAATTGGTTATCCAATGGCATGGTGGCCTTGGCGCCTGCGTCGACGGCTTGTTGCCAGATCCTGTCGACATTGTTGATGTAGACATGTAACGTAACGGGACTGTTGCCAATAGCATCAGCAGATTGGGCGCCGCCTGGGAATGTGTCCGAGAGCATTACTATCGAGTCGCCGATTCTGATCCTTGCGTGCATTATTTTTCCGTCAGGGACGGATTGCCGTGCCAGCTCCTTTGCCCCGAAGACTTTCTTGTACCAATCGATGGCCGCGGCCGCACCGTTGATGGCTAGGTATGGGGTTACCGTTCGGAATCCCGGTGGTATGGGTGCTTTCTTGGATCTTGCCGGTTTCTTCGCTTTTGCCTTTTTAGATTTGGACTTTGGCATGGTCGGGGCTAGTCGAGACGTAGACTAAAACCTTGCTAGGGATTCTCGAAGAAAAACAGATTCCTTGGCGACGCGAAGCCGAATCTTAGGGCCTTGAGGGTCAATAAATCGTAATGCCGGCAGGTGCCTTCCAAGCCGCCGATCGATAAGACCACCACGACCGCTCACTTTCCCATCAGTTATTCCTGGCCGTTGATTGATTAAGACTATTTCAAAAATACCGCCCCTTTTTCTTTTTTCGAAATGCGAATTCTAAGAAACATTTGGACATGATCTCAACAGGTATCTTTTGATGTAGAAAGAATCCTCACTAGGGCAATGCTTAACGGACGGCCAAGCATTCTACAATCGTGAGTTAGTATTATGGGCGAAGAAGACCCTTCGAATTCGGCTCCGTTGGGAGGGCCTGAAAGTCTGGGTCCATCGAGTGGAGAAGTGGCGAGAGATGTGCATAAGCTGCCGGAGGTTGTTCATGGCAGAATGCTATGTGTGACTCACGGTCGAATGTGTTATCGAAGAATCTCTAGGGTGGGTGTCGGTGAATGGATTTGCCCTGACGAACGCCATGGAACGCCCATCAAGACATCATAGAAAGCACATCTAGTTCTAGGAAGTGCTCAGGGAGTAGACGGGATGGACTTCCATCCAGCCATGGACATTGTCAAGAACGTAAGGCCCGGTCACGGTGATGTTCTGGTTTTTACTTGGTATCGGAATCTGGCTGGAGTAATTCTCGCACGCTAGAACAGCATCCTGCTGATTGACAGTCGTCGCGCAGATTATCTCTGCCAACAAATCACCTTGGAGATAGTCGTTGTTCGCGCTATTGAGTAAACTCGCGAATTGTCGATCAACATGGAACCAGACGTGGTAGTCTCCATCGGCCTCAACGATAACGTTGTTCACAATTCCCGAAACAGTGATGCAGTTCCTGACCGTTTGAAGCCTTGCGGGATTGTAGACGTGGCTGCGGATGTTGAGCGGGTCTCTGCAAAGGGAGGGCGTACCCATGATTGATGCTTCCCATACATAGTAGACAGTGGTCCCCACGGATGATACAACAATAAGGATGAGAACGATAATCGGCCACTGGTTCATCTTAACCAAGAGTTTCCACGCCAAAATCAGATAGACTTTAAGCTCTGCAAGAGAATAGAACCACTAGCTCGTGGGATATTCATGGTTGTAAGGTCGTTTTTCCGGCTAATTATCTCTCTTGTAGGTGCAGCGTTTCCCCTTCTCCTACTGTCCGGATCCTATTCACCGCTCGGATCCTACCTTCCAAACCTACTGAACGTACTTGGCAAGGAAAGCTCGCTCGGAACTCTCCTCGGGATACAAGCTAGTCCCGTTCTGCCTATCGGGGCAGCTGGGCTAACCGGAATCGCAACGTACAGCGTCATACAGCGCGTCTTGAGCACGGCGCAGGCGGCGACGTACTCTCGTGCGAATTTGGATATGTCGCAGATGATGCGTCAGGTCCAGAACATGATGCCCGCGGGCATGGGATTACAGAGCGGAAACCAAGGTCCATTGAACTTGCCAATTGATATGACGCGAGCCCAGTTTTTGATTTTGACAAAGTACCAACAAGGCATTGAAAAGCCGAAGGATATCGCAACACATCTCTCAATGGACAAGAGGCAGGTTGAGAAAGAGACGAACGCGCTAAGATCGAACGGCTATCTCTCGGGAAAAAACAAAATGACGTCCAAAGGACTCGAAACGCTCTCGTAAAACCTCTAGACCATTGCCGGTTCCACTTATGTCCCAAAGTCTGTTGCTCCGAAGCTTGAACACCACGCCTAAGCGAGTTCGGATCTGACGGGGAAAGAAGCATGGCGCTCGGCACTCGGCAGGGGGTTCACAGAAAGCCCAAGGGCCTCTTGCTACTGCCTTTGATCCTCTGTCTCACCTTCTCTGGCCTCTCACTGAACCACTCTATGCCGCCATCTGCCACCGGTTCCGCTTTGGGCTTCGCTAGGGCTAGACATGCGACTCTTCCCATGGCACCTATCGCCTCTGTCTATCCTTACGATGAACAGGTTGGTGTCACGTTCACCCAGGATTTTTCCGTTCTGGCCTTCAATGTGACAGCTGTCCCATTCACCAATGCTGACGGAGTGGGTCCCGCATATCTTGTCAATGGATTAACGGATCGTGGCTACTGGTACCAAGTCGGACTATCCTACAATTGGCCGTTTAAGTTCGGTGGAGTCAACTCTGGTTTCAGGATGATTTACGAGGTCTTTGACTCCAGCGGCGCCTCAGTCGACCCAGTCAACGGTGGGGGACTTCAGGACTTCAACGGACAGATAAACCCTGGAGACGTTGTGCTGCTTAGTCTCAGTTTCTCCTCCAGGTCTGTTGTAATGCAGGCAATTGACTGGCAAACTGGCGCCGCCTCGTCTCATTCATTCGCTTCAATCGGCAGCAGATTCATCGGTCTCCCTTACAACCTGAGCAGCCCGCTGGGATTCTTCACAGGCTTGATGACCGAGCAGGATCATAGCGCCCCATACTACGGCTCCGGCGTCCCCGTTTCATATAATGAGACTGGAGTAAATCTCTCCCCAGCATGGATGTGGATCGATGAGTGGAACACTGACACAAATCAATCCGTGTTCAGTGATAATACCGCCTCACCGGTTCCGCTCAACAGTTCCCTCAGCCAATACTTCTCTTCAAATGGAATTGCCGAGGTAGCCAGCGCGTACGGATTGGTTACCGGACTGACCCCTGGTTTGGGACCGGTCAGCTTTCCAACTTTGGATGCGGGTCCTCTGACCACGGGACCAACGGGGCATCAAGTCTCCGTTCCTATAGTCATCGCAGACCGAGAGGGAGCGACAGTGAGAATCTCGAATCTAACTATCGCAACAAGTTTTGGAAGATTCAACTTTTCGCTCGGGATATCGTTCTCCCTCGGCACCGGGACCACCCAGCAAAACGTCACGATAATTGTCCCGTCGGGTCAAAGACCAGGAATCTACAGTCTGACCGTTGACCTCTGGTCGTGGCAATATCTGGATACTCAAGCCCAGAAGTGGATCCCTCTTCGACCGATTACTGTGAACGAAACCCTAGTCTTGACCGGTAATCCGCCACCGACAACAAACCCCCGCGCCAATCCACCTGGTTCTGGTCAGGGCCCGTCAACATCAACCAACAAAACGACGACATCGCCTGCCTCATTGCTGGGGCTAGTCCGTATAATCATAATTCCAGTTGCCGCGGGATATGGGGCGCTAGGGCTTCTAGCTGTTGCACTGCTGATCAGACAGGAACGGAAACGGACGACCACTCAACCGATTCAGACTCTGAGATTCTGTCAGAGCTGCGGTTCAGAGATGGGCCATTGGGAGCTGATTTGTCCCCGTTGTGGCCATTCGACCATGGCACTAACTAGCTCTGAGAATCAAAGCTCAGCGAATCCGAATCCGAGCTAATACACGGCGTGTTGCATCCTAAACGTCCAGAAACCGTTTCGTTTCTGGAGTAACGAGACGACAAGTCATTTTCGTAGTGTTGTGATGGTTTCTAGAATAACCTCTTCGGCCCGTTTCAAAGCTTCTCTCAGCTCAGGCAGGCCGAACGCTGGTCTCCAGTCTCTCCACAGCTCGTCGCTCACGACAAGGAAGTTGCAGACCTCCACGTTCCGATACGTGCCCAGTGCGTACATGGCCGAGGTTTCCATATCGACTCCCAACACGTCGCGCAATCGGTAGCTCTCTATAGTCGTCACCATCTCTCTGTAGGGCGCGTCCGTCGTCCAGATAGGACCTGTATACGCGACAACACCCTTTTTGACACGCGCCTTCTCTAGCGCCCGGACCAGACGTTGCGCTGGACGAAGTCCATCATCACTCGCCAGATAATGTGGAGACGTTCCCTCATCCCTGATGCAAGAAGTCGGAATAAAACAAGTTCCAACTGGCGCCTCGGGCTGAATACTTCCTGCAAGACCTAGCCCCAAGAAAGCCCGCACGCCACACGCGATCAACTCTTCCATAACCAGGATAGTAGCAGGTGCGCCTAAGGGGAGACTAACAAAAGAAACCCTTCTGCCGCCAACCTGTCCATTGTACAATGGAAATCGCGGCCCCCACCACCAAGACGGCGACGGTTCAGCGCCCACAGTCTTAGCCAGAGACTTTATGGTCTCAAGGTCCCAAGAGCCAACTACTAACGGAGCTATACCCACCTGTTCGACAGAGACCCCATGTCGAGACGCTTGAAACCCTACGGCCATTTCTGCGGTGAAACGCTCGCTCATGGATTTGATTACTTGTAGCCCATGATAGGCTTTGCGAGAGCCATTTTTCAACTCAAAAGATAGTTGTGATATCCTGAGAAACATCATAGCGCGTTATATCGACAAGCCTACTCTCATCTTTGGAGAGACCATTGTTTTTCAACGTCCACAAGACGTAGAGATCAAAGAAGCCCAGTTTGAAATGAAGCTTGCAGTACTAAGCGACTTTGATGGCACAGTCACTCTCAACGACACCTTCGAGAACGTTCTCGAAAAATTCGCTCAGGGCGACTGGAGGGTTGTTGATGACCAGTACGTCAAGGGGGAGATCACGCTGGAGGAATGCCTCAGAAGACAGGGCGCGATGGTAAAGGCGTCAAAACCCCAAATCTTGGACGAAATGGACGGGGTCACCATGTTCAGACCAGGGTTCGACAATCTAATCGACTATTGCAAAACAAACCAATACCCGCTCGTCCTAGTTAGTGCAGGCCTGGATTTCGTCATCAAACATTTTCTAAGACGTAAGAAGTGGAGGAACAAGGTGGAACTGTACGCGGCAGCGGCGAAATGCACGCCGACAGGTATAAGATTCGACTTTCCAAAGCCGAAGGACAACCGGTCGATCAGTCTCAAAGACGACATCGTCAGATACTACAAGACGAAGGCTGATAGAGTCGCCTACGTTGGCGATGGACGATGGGATCTTCACGCGCTGAGAAACTCAGACTTGAGGTTCACGATTAGAGGCTCTAAGCTCGCAGAGATATGCAAAGAACAGGATGTCCAATCAACTACCGTCTCCGATTTCAAGGAAGTAGTCACCTTCCTTCAAAGGAGAATGTCCGAACGAGATTCAGGACAAGGAGAGAGTGAATAGCAGATGCTTCCGTTCGGCCTTTCGATTGATCGAAATCGCATATGACTGTGTCCACCCAAGGCAACACTCCGGTGGGATCCTACACGATCACTGTGACCGCGATGAGTGGGTCGTTATCTCATTCAGCAGTCGTGACAGTAGCCGTCACAAAGTAGGCAGTCCCGCAACAGGAACATTCCCCTAACCTCTGTTTTTCGTCTTACTTTTCCAGAATGCCTTACGCGAGGTTGTGAGGGAGGCTCTAGCTAGGATTCGGACTGCAGCTCTTGTTTGGTCTTGTTCGCTTTGTCGGTGAGAATGTCTATCGCGTCCTCCAGCCTCTTGCATTTCTCCTTCTCCGTGAAGAGAGCTGCCAACAACTCGTTGATCTTGCTGAGGGCGTAATCCATACTCCGGTTGATTTGGCCCAGTGGCACATAATCCAGGCGGCGTGGCATAGTGGCGAACAATTGTCGTTGGGCCGCGTTTATCTCACTCATTTTCGCCGAGTCGGTAGCGCCCAGCCAAGTAACTTCTCGCGCGGACTTCAAACTTTCATACAACTGGTTCTGCAGGTCAATGTACGCGTTCCAGTAGACAAGCCAGGACTCGTTGAACTCGTCAAACGTCTGCTCTATCCTCTTACTCTTCTCCGCGTCCGAACTAGCTGACAATTGTGGCCGCTGAAAGAGACCCGGCCCGGTAAATGTGTTGCGGGGTCTAGCAGCGACTGTTTATGAGTAGCGATAGCTAGCCCATCAGTTGGTAATCTTAGTGGAACATGTTTGCGACAGGTGCGGCGGTCAGTTCGAATCTAGCGAACTCAACACCCAGGACAAACAGATCCTTGATTCGTCCGGCAAATGGACGAGAGAGCGAACCTATAGGTGCTATGATTGCGAGAAGGAAGCATTGCTCGGACAAGGCGCACTTTGATACGTGGATAGATTCCGGCTTCGTTATCGAGCCTATTTCTTCTTCAGAGCCGCGGACTCGACCTTACCATGGACCCTTACGGTTCCGACTCGCAATGATGATGTCGCGAGTTCCATGGTCACATCGAAATTGAAAGCATAGTCCTTCTCAGCCATTTTCTCGAAGACCTCTGCAAGAGAGGACGGAGATGATTCATTCTTCTGAGGCATGATTACCGAGATTCGCTACGCATTCCTCGAGTATAAAGTTCTATGGAGGGGGTATCCTACTAGACCGGCTTTGAGATCATTTAGGCCAAGGCATCGTTGTATAGGGCGTCCAGTACCGAGTAAGCTTCCTCAGGGGTCGAAGGATTCGCTGGAAGAATATCCTCCGCGATCGACTTTTCCAGGATCTGGCGGATACAGTAACGGAGCTTGGTCGGAGTCATGCTCGCCTCTACATTCCACATCGGATGGTCCATGTTGACGAAGACAGTTCGGACACCATTCTTGTCAGTCTCAACATAGGCCTGGCCCCTATCCCCTCCGTGCGCGATGTCGAAGGCCAGGACCTGATCTTTCAGATGGATGACGCTACGGGTTGCGTCTCGAGGACGAGATTTGGACTTCCGATCCTTCCGGTTCGCCGATCCATTTTCTTTCTTTTCCACGTGATGCACAGTCTGACCTCGCTTAGCCGATGTCTTCGCCTTGATTATCGCTCGGGAGAGTATCTCGATGTTTCGCCGGAGACTACGACGCAATCTCTCTGCAATCTCCCGGTTGAGGTATTGTATACTGCGAAGTTCTCTGCGGCTTGCGGTCTGTCTGAGAAATTTCAAGACCTTGTTCCGGACAAAACCGCGCATAGCTTTCTCGAATACTCTCCACTGCGCGCTGTCTCGCTCGAACTCGTTACCACCCGGCAATCGACGGAGGAAGTCAGCGTTAACCCAGCCTTGTATTCGGCTTAGCCCATGAATACGATATTGATCAAGGCCGAAGAACTGGTGCTGTAGACAGGTGATGTGCCTCTGCTGGACGCTCATTCCCGCTTCGGATATTCCAGCACGTGTCTTGGAGATCGGAAGGATCAATACTTCGCCCGTAATTTTCCCATACTCTGTCGCGATGTTAACTGGGAGGAGGGTTGCACCGCGGAGTTCTTCCGGCTTCACTGCTTCACCATTTACAAAGACTTCGAAAGGCCCATATCCACGCAGAGCGAGGACGTTTGCTCTTGCAAGTAGGGCTCTGCGAACCTCTCCCGGGTCCGTCTTTTTCGTTAAGGAACGAATTCTGATCTTTAGACCATCATGATCCAATGGAGCCTGTATTACTCGCAAGGGTTTCCAGGTGGTTTGGTCGGTGGGGGCCCAGTGTCGATCGATTAGGTTCTCTGTCAGCATAATGGTACGATCGAACCGTTCTTTGTGAACTTGGAGTTCTAGCTCGCGACCTAGGGTCAGCCAGGCGAGACTGCCCATCCCGTACGATTCTCGTATCGGGCGCTTGTATTTCGGGGAGAATCCCTCGCCGGTTGTTTTTCCTTTGGTGAGAAATTCACGCAAACCGTCGAGGTCCATTCCGTGACCCCATTCCTCATATTCGATCTGAGAGCCTGAGTCAGAGATCTTGATCTCGACCCTTGTTGCCTCGCCCCACATCCACGAGTTGACGACGAGCTCGACGAAGAATTGTGTCGCATCTGAATATTGTCGTCCCAGGGTCTTGATGATGCTCTTGTGTGTGGAGACGCGTAAATCCTCGTCGACTATGGAGTGTACTGCTCTCGCTGAATGCACTGGTCTTCTCGTCGCCAAAGGGAAAGTCGATTGTCGTATGGAAAGTCGGCCGGATAATGGAGTGCTGTAACCGTTATAGCCGAAGAAAGGGAAAAGCGATTAAGCCTTAGTTTCGTGCGCCTGTCTTTCTCGTCTTCTCGTTAGCTGGCTCAGAGGTCTCTGGGAAGAGGTCTTTAGGCATCCCTGCCAAGACATCGGACAACGAATCCCGACCCATCAGTCCGGCACCTCCCGCCTGGAAGGGCCGTATTCTGTTGAAGAGATCATCGATCTTGTTCGCCATCTTCATTTTCTCATTGATGTTAGCGTCAAGTTCCTGTCCGTTAGCTTCCAGCTGCTGTATTCTGGGCGCTAGTCCTTCGAATCCCCTTGAAACCTCGAGCATTCCGTTGACCGTGGCGAGGGACGATCTCAATGCTGTAATTTCCTTCTGCATTCCCTCCCGATAACTGCGCAACCTATCGAGAATAGGCTGGTAGAGACGTAGAAAGTCTATCATGAGATTCTCGAACTGTTTGATGGCTAGGGTGAACTTATCTTCTCTTTTTTTCTCTGCAAACTGTTTCGCTGTGCCCAGCAATTTCTCGCGAAGGGCAACTCTCTCGATGACATCATCTAATACTTCTCGCACATTGTAAGACTCATCAAATATGGTCTCACGCATTATCGGTCAGTCTTCCGCGCAAATGATCTCAGCCTTAAGAAACACGTCACTCTGAGACCCGTGGAGCAGTACTTGATGTGCGAAGCGTGAAACAGATCCTACTAGCGCATAGCCAAGAGGGGATTTGATAACTCCGAGGCGCCTTGGATGCCTTTCGCATAACTGATCTGGGTATCTTTTGATCGCTCTTGTAACTAATTGCTGGATATTTCTCCCAACAGCCCAGCATAGATTCCGAACGGTATATAGCGAACCTCGCAATTGATCGAACATCTTCAATGAAACTTTCAATCCTCTTCCACATTTTGCTCATAACGTCCTTAATCGCCCTCGCGGTGCCTGGTTATGCGGGCGCCGTTTTCGCTTCCACCACCTACGCTCCGGGCGTGAAAGTGGGAGACTGGTGGAATTATGACATTCGATTTTCCCTATGATTTTCCCTCGTCCTCTTTCAGAATCCTTTCAGTTTCCCTGTCCAACCATCCCCCTCCCGGGTTGTGGTAGGCCGCCATGTAGTGGGCGAAGACGCCTATTCCCCAGAAGAAGATGGGAAACACAGGCCATGGAAAATTGGATGGTCCCGTAAGGAGCCAGATTATGACCAAGGCGGCGTTGACGATCAGATAGATAGGGAGGTGGAACCGGAAAGCCCAGCGTGCCTCGGCCATCTGCCGAGCCCGCCTCCTTCTCTCATGATCAATAGCGCTCATCAGCTCAACCAATCATCTACTGCTCAATGCTTCCTTTAATGATTATACCCAGAGTCCGGACTCGCGAAAAGGGTCAAAAGGATGAACGGGCATCAGTCAGCTTAATCGTTCATCCACTCTAGCCATTCTCCGTGTGAGTGGCATCGCGCCAAGATTCTCTCTGTCCTAACGCTATAGCTGAATTTCGCGAGACCTAGGAGCGGGGTTACCGAGTTTGCGGCCCATTCCATTGAGACGAGGAACAGGTCTCTCTTCTTAGAGGCCGTTGTTAGGAGTGAGTGCAATTTCTCCCGAGGTTCCTTGCTGACGAGGGTAAGAGTAAATGAGTGGTAGATGCACAGTGGTGCTTTGCCAGGGACTTTGTCGATAAGGTTTGGTAGGAGGTCTAGGGCATTTCCAGTGATGATTCTTGGTGGAGCTTGCTCAACAAGCCGGATTGCAGGTTCCAGCTGCCTAGCTCGTTTCTGGTTGTCAGGCCAAACGAGAGCGCGTAACCATTGAACGTTCTCAGCGTCGTTGACGTCGATAGGTGAAAGGTCGATGCCTGTGCGAGAGCCGACCTTCGGCAACCTCCGGGGTATCGGAGGATGCGTTTCTCCGCGCAGAGAGCAATCGATCTTTACCGGGGAGTTTGGCTCTCCACACTCTAATCCTTCTCCATACCTGTAGTGGTACTTGTCCCATAGCAAGGTCAGTCCCGCGCTGGATCCGATCTCAATCATGGTTAACGGTTGACGTTTCGTTTGTGCCGCTACGAGCTCAAAGGCCGGAACAAGCACCGCGCAGCGTCCCACCTCGTTCGTCTGCACGGAATGCGTCATCATAGTCTCGTGGATCTTTTCCTGGTGTTCGAGGACAAAGCTGCGGAAGTACGGGTAGACGTAGTCGTAATGCTTGGAAGAGTTGTTGAGGCTGGGGTAGAACGCCGCCAGCTGGTGGTGCTCGCCTTTGAGCAAGAGGAGATGCACAGCGGCAAAAAACAGGTTGGGAAGAGCGGCCTTCTCTTCAACGGAGGCAGCTAACCTGAGGAGCTCGGAGTCCTCTGCAACTCTGAGAGCGAGATTCATGTATAGTGGTGACCTGTCAGCATAGATCGTGCCACCAAAGTAGTGGAATAGTCTAGCTGTCTTCTCCAGAGGTAAAGCTGAGCCTGTTGACTCGCTCATGGAGAACTACTTCCGGGGGAGTTGTTAATGGTAAACTTTCGGTCGTACGGTCCCCACTAGGTCGTGGCCCATTGGACTTAGGTCCGCGAGTTTTTGGCGGCTAATGTGTCTGGGCTACCTGCCGCAACGCGTCGTAGGCTATGTGCCCGTCGGGCTCGTTTACTACTATTATGATGTCTCCGTGGCCGAGGAAGGCGTCGATTATGTTAACGCCGTTCCGGTAGAGGAGCTCTGTGATGTAGGATGCTATTCCCGGTGTGTCCCATGCGTTAGTGGGCAGGTACAATGAGAGCTTTGCCACGTTCGGCTGAACCGTGACAATGTTGAGATGGCGCAGCTTCTTTCGGAGTAGCTCGTAATCCTCTGATGTTAGTATAATCTTGATCGAGTTTGCGAGTGGGAATATGTGGGGAAATTCTGCGAGTCCCGTGGACATTTCTGAGAGTTCGTTGAGTATCTTGGGAAACTCTGCGCGGGGCGCTTTTACGGTTACATCGGCTACTCCGTTTGAAAGAGAGATTCTAGAGTTCTCCAGCGCCCTTACAGGGTCCAAGGATTTCATTTCCTCTAATGTATCTGAGAATCTCTTGATCGCTACGACTAGCGTGTTGATTGTGGGTTTACGGCCGGTCAGTTGTTCGATGTGCGGCTGGATTAGTTCGGCGACTGAGTGGAAGTTCGTGAGTTTCATCTTGAGGCATTGGTAGATAGGATAATTCTTGGTGAGGATCTGGCGTACAGCTTCAGGAACGGTAGTGTTCTTTCGGGGGAGAGCGGGCATTCCAGGTCGCGCCTCTACCTGTAATATATGCAGGTCGAGGATTAAAAGGTTTATATAGAAAGTAACATCTGTTACTCAATTGCAATAAGATGATATCTATGCAAAGCACAAACTATCCCGCCTACGTCTTCGCAACCGTCAATCACGGCATGACGAAGAACGTGGTCGAGGAGCTAAAGAACAACCCGAACATCGACCTCATCGCACCAGTCACCGGACGATTCGACCTAGCACTACGACTAAAGCAGAACACTCCAGAACAAATCGTACAACTCGTCAGTAAGATCCGCCAAGTACACGGCATCGAGACTACTCAGACACTCTTCGGATTCAACGGCATCAACGGCGCCCACTTCCAGAACCAGATGCCACTCGGCATCAGCCTCTTCAATGTCACCAGCCCAATCGAGACATTCGTCAACCAGCTCAAGAGCTTCCCAGGCCTCATCGAGGCATGGACAACCCCAGGCCAGTTCGACATTGTAGCACTCTGGCAGGCAAGAACCTCTGACGAGATCGTCAAGTCCGCCTTCGAGAAGTTCCCAACACTACAAGGCATCGCCCGCAGCGAGACTCTTCTCGCACCCACACCTCTCTTCAAACAGTAAGCATACCAGTTAGCTCCAAGACCAATCTCCCTTTTTTCTTTCGTCAAGCAAAGGATGCTCTGCAACGAAGAACCGTTAACTCGATCAGGTTGCCTTAGGCAAAAAAGATGCCCTGATAATCATTCGAGCATTGATTTTTCGAAGCCTGAGAACCTGTAACGATCTAGCGGCTGAACCGTTTCATCTGGCAGCTCACAATTTCCGATCCCAGCGGGAGGTGAGGTTTCCCCAGCAAGCCGGTCAAGACCTCCTTATGCCCGTCTTGTCGTCTCGGGAGGCTGTCGATCGCGTCTCGTATTTCGGAGAATAAGTTCTCGTAATATCTCAGTTTCGGTTTTCTCTGGTCCAGTAGTTGCCAGTCCAATTGGGTGTAGATCGTCTCCCTTCTGTCCCCATTTCCATCATGTATCACCGCTTCCGCTTCGAACATGAAATCCTGATTCTCTTCACGGAGGGCGAGATAGAGGACGAAGGGTATTCTTGAGGGCGGGGAGAACGCGACATAGCCGCTCTCGTGACGGTCGTATCTCCGGCGAAGATTTGCCCAGTGGCCTCCGCTGCAAGACGAGAACGTCCTGTACCCTTTACGGTTGAGCGACGAAACGATTCCTCGTATGGCTGGATCAATGCGTGAAGTATTCCTTCCCGTTTCCAGATCCTTCCAGTTTGACGCGTCGAGTTCTCCCAACCGCTTCGAATGGGCTCGTGGCAAGAATTCGCTGGGCAACGTCTAGGCTCCAATCATCCTACTGGGGTGTCTTTTGCTCGAAAAACAGTCTCGTACACGAGTCGGTGGAACCAGTGGGATCCTGTTTCCTCATTTGGAGCAAATCGTCCGCGGGGCGCAAATCCGGACTTTGCACCCGTGCTCACGAGGCCGATCGCTTCAATGTCCTCAGCGTCGACTTGCTCGCTTAGCCAGGTGCTGTTTCGACGTTGGAATTTTTCTTCGTCTATCACGTACTGGAACCATGAGAACAGGGTCTTGTCAGGTCTCCCGGGAATCGGCATATACACGTTCACCGATAACCCCCAGGGATAGAAGTTCAGTGTTACGTTGGGAAAGATAAACCACCACAGCGCAAACACTCTTCTGGTAGGATTCTTCGGGTCCCGGAACCTGCCGGCTAGGAACCGAGGGTCGAAGCCGTTCTCCTCGTCCCGTGCATACGCCCACTGCAGAGCGCTGAATTTGTACAGCTCAGTCTGGTAGGAGGAGAGATCGATAGCGTCGGCGAGTCCGCCTGGTCCCTTGTGAACGAATTTGATGTGGAAGTTGTCCATGTAGTTCCAAGCGTGTTGTTTCCAGTTTCCTTCAACCTCTCGAACTTCCCCATCAAAACGATGTCTCCTGAGGCTAGCCAGTTTGATTCCCGGTACGGATTGCTGAACAGTCTCTATGAACTCGCGGAAGGGTGCCAGTGGCTCGCCTGTTAAGACGAAGACCCATTGTCCCCACTCTTCAACGTGAACATTTCTCAGATGGTCTGATTCCCGTGGAAATCCATCCATCTTCTCAAACCCTGCTTGGGCTACGAACCTCCCCTCGTTGTCAAATTGACGTCCGTGCTGCGGACAGATTATCGCCCCTCCAACGCTCGATGATTCAACGAGAGGGTGCCAAGCGTGGGTGCAAACGTTGGGAAAGCAGTTCAGCCTGCCATGTTGGCCTCTCTGGAGAAAAAACGGCCTTCCTAAAAGATTGAAGGGAACCCGAGGACTGGTTTTCCTGATAGAGTCTGTGGAAATGTCAAGTCCGTCCTGGGAATCGTTTTCACCTGGTGCTAGCAGCCAGGTCTGAGCAAAGATGGTTCCAACTTCCAGTTCGAGAAATTCCGGGTCCACAAACGCTGAAGCAGGTAAGGATTCGGCTCGACCAATCTTTGGATCCACAAAGAATTTTTTCATAGGGAGAGTCTTCTTCATGGTCTCAGAATCTTTCTCATGTTCCCGCCTAGAATGTCAACTCTTCGGATGGTAGTGGTAGCCAGATTGGAAAAAGAGCTTAAGGGTGTCTGATGAGGTAGCTTTCCAGCAATGTCACCATCTAGCTTCGCCGTCGAGGTCGTCGTAGAGAACAAGCCCTTGGCTCGGGATCCTGAAGGAGAGACGATCCACCACAATCTGATACTTAAGGGAGGCTACTCACAAGTGACAAATGTTCGGGCTGGCAAGCTCTTGCGTATGAATGTTGAAGCAAGCTCCCCTGAGGATGCTAAACAACTTGTTCGGAAACTCTGTGATGATCTTCGGATCTACAATCCTGCCGCGCATGTCTGCCAGGTCAGGATCCTAACTTAGCATAGCTATCTGTCAGGGTTCTCACAAAGGGAGAGGTCTCGATCTACCAGCGAACTTCCCGCCTTGACACAAACCTGTCAAAAAAGGGCTTAATAGGCGTCGAAATTCACTACTTTAGGAAACCTGGATAATGGTAAGGGTTGCCGTCGTACAGTTCCCTGGAAGCAACTGCGACCTAGACGCGCTAGAAATTCTCCAGAAAACCGCCAAGGTCCCAACGGACCTCGTATGGCACAAGGACCTGAAACAGGATCAGTATGACGCGTACGTTCTGCCAGGAGGCTTCTCATACGGCGACTACCTTCGCGCTGGCGCAATAGCCGCGACTAGCCCAAGCATAGAAATCATCAGAAAGGCAACAGACAATGGCAAGCCGATCCTTGGAATATGCAACGGCTTTCAGATTCTGGTCGAGGCCGGAATCCTGCCCGGCGCCGTTCTTCGAAACACCGGGCTACGATTCGTTTGCAAATGGACACGCCTCCGAATAGATTCCACCAGAACACCGTTCACGAAACTAACTCACAAGGGAGAGACCCTGCGGATTCCAATTGCCCACAACGAAGGTCGATATTATCTTGACCGCGACCAGCTTGCTGAACTTGAAAAGGATGAGCAGATCGTTCTACGATATGTAAGCGAGAACAGTATTCCGACAGAGGATTCGAATCCCAACGGCTCAATAGACAACATCGGTGGAATCTGCAACAAGGAAGGAAACGTGATGGGGCTTATGCCCCACCCCGAACGCGCCTCTATACCAATTCTAGCTCCAGACACTCATCCAGAAGGAAGAATAATCTTCGACTCAATGATAGACACCCTCAAAAGAGGAAGATAGTTGAAACTGCAAGACAGGGGAGAAGAGATAGAGCTATGACGTATGAGACTCGTTCCATTCGTCGTCTTGTTCTGGGCATATTCTCCATCGCCCTAGGCATAGTCTCTCTAGTTGCATTCTTCTCCGTTACATACATCGCGGGCATCGGTTTCCTTGGCGGTTTCTATGGCCTCATACTGATCGCACTAGGCATGGGCCTGATCCTTCCGAAAAAGGAAGGCAAGAAAGAGGGGACTCAATAAGATTTGACGGAAGAATCGGCGGCGAAGAGAAGAACGTATCCGCGTGCCACCGCCATTGTGGGAGGACTCATCGCCGGAGTTGTCGCAGGACTTATTGCCTATCTCATCGTTGGAATCGTTGGATTCATCATCGCCTTCATAATAGGAGCAGTCACAGGTTCTCGTGCAACACTTCTAGCTAATCGAGCAAGAGAACAACCGTCATGACCCGATCCGTCGTCGCGGAGCCCCAGGGTTTATCCCCACTGGAAGTTCCCAAGCCCAATCTCACCGATGAGGAGATCCGATACGCGGTCAAGAAGCTCCATCGTGAGCCTAACGAGGTTGAATGGGCTATGCTCGAAGCGCAATGGTCTGAACACTGCAGTTACAAATCCAGCAAACCACTCCTCAAACAACTTCCCAGCAAAGGACCCAGAGTTCTCCTCGGACCGGGTTTCGACGCCGGCGTCGTCGACATCGGCGATGGCTGGGTCGTAACCCTCCACATCGAATCACACAACCACCCTAGCGCCATAGACCCCTATGGTGGAGCGGCGACAGGCGTGGGCGGAGTCGTCCGCGACATACTCAGCCTCGGGACACGTCCCATCGCTCTCCTCGACCCTCTCAGGTTCGGATCAATCGAGAGTCTTCACACCCGCTGGCTCTTCGACAACGTCATCAGGGGAATATCAGACTACGGCAACTGCGTCTCTGGAAAAGACCTTGTTTATTTCACAAATGACGACGATTTTCACATAAGCGATTTCGAGAGTTTCTTTTACGAATATCAGAACAATGGAAAATGCTCGCTCGAATTCTCAAATAATCACACGGTCATTCTAAAGCCCAAAATTGAACTGCAAGTTCTTTCTTTTGATTTCAGAAGCAAACGCGCCACCTTCCACAAGGTCAACAGAATTTACAGAATGTTGGCACCGAAACTTCTCAGTGTCCATACGAACCTTGGCCGCGTTGTATCGGTAACCCCAGAGCATCCAATGTTCGTGGCGAGCAATGATGGCATTATAACGGTCAAGCAGGCCTCAGACATAAGGATTGGAGATAGAATCCCAATTCTGTGCGACTATCCAACTCGAGACGAGCTTCGTAACGCTCACGAAATCGATGTGATCAAAGAACTTACCGACAGAGGTCAAGGTGCCCAGCTAGGGATAAGACCTGCTAAGACGAGTCTCCGCACTGTTAAAAAACAGCTCTTGCCAGCGTTGCGGAAAGTAGGGGTGACATCACAGCAGTGGTGTCATTACTTCAAGAAAAAGGGTGGAAGCCATCTTCCGCTAAACCTGTTCTTGAAGCTCGAGCACTTAGACCCCCAATCTCTTCTGCCAAGAGATAAGATCTTGTTGCACTCAGGTCGCGGTAGAGTCAACCCGATACCTGTGATCATACGAGTCGATTCTCACTTTGCAAGACTCATCGGCTATTTTCTATCCGAAGGTTGCATATATGATGACAAAGCAGCGAATACCTCAAGGCTAATCTGGACCTTCAGGAAAGAGGAGGTCGATTATATCGACGACGTCTGCTCGATATTATCTCAGATAGGCATTCGATACTCGAAGCGAGAAAACTCACCTAGCACGGTTCAAGTAAGGGTTTCCTCAGCCATACTCGGTTTCGTTTTCCGAGAAGTGCTAAAGTGCGGAAAAGACTCCTACTCGATGCAGATTCCTGCCCTGTTCTATCGGGTTAATCGGACCCTACTATTCGAGTTGCTGAAGGGGATAATCAGGGGGGGTGGCTCTCTTAGATCTGACTCCTCAAACTCGATTAGTATCAGGTACGCAACAACCAGTCGTTTACTGTTTCAGCAGGTCCTACTATTGCTACACTCCATGGGTTACGTAGCTTCCTCGAGATCAACTTGGACGAAGAAATCAACTGTACCAATCTATGAGCTTGAAGTTTACGGCATGGGGCAAGTTCGAGCGCTTGCAAACATGTTCTCCCCGAGACTCCGCTCAAAGGCCGAGACCAGATTGGGAGAGTACAGGGTCCCTAGATCGGCAAGGTCACGATTCAAGCGTCATGAAAATTTCGCATCGGTGAAGGTCAAAAAGGTCGAGGAGGTCAACGGTGAGTTTCCGGTTTACAATTTGGAGGTAGACGGCACCCATAATTACGTCACGACCGGAGGAATAATCACCCACAACTGCATAGGCGTCCCAACTGTTGGTGGAGAAGTGGAGTTCGACCTGTCCTTCGAGAGGAACTGCCTTGTTGATGTCGCATGCGTCGGGCTCGGACGAAAAGACAGACTCGTCCTCGGCGAGGCCCGGAACCCAGGCGATCTCGTCTACCTTGTTGGAGGGAGAACCGGGCGAGACGGCATTCGTGGAGCAAGCTTCGCGAGCAAAACACTCACAGACAAGTCTGATACGGAACGGTCCGCCGTCCAAGTCCCGGACCCATTCACAAAGAAGCTCATCATCGAAGCGATACTGGAGGCTGTAGAGGCAAATATCGTCCAGGGAATGAAAGATCTCGGCGGCGGAGGCCTAAGCTGCGGACTATCAGAGATTGCCGCGAAGGCTGGAACAGGGATAGAGATTGATCTGAACAAGATCCAGACACGCGAGCCCAATATGCAACCCGCAGAGATCATGATATCCGAATCACAGGAACGAATGGTCCTCCTAATTCGAGAGAAAGACGAGGGAAGACTGGTCAATATTCTCGAGAAATGGGAGGTAGGCTACGCAAAGATAGGACATGTCACCAATGGCCTCCTCCTAACCATCCGGCGAGGAGACGAGGTGGTGGCGAAAGTGCCGGCCAAGTTTGTCGCCGAAGCGCCGCTCTCTCCCAGATCATCAAAGCGTCCTCTGTATCTCGATGCTCTCGCAGAGGTACCTGCGCCAACTATTCCTAAAGACCTCGGTCGGACTCTAGTTGAAATGCTCTCTAATCCAAGCATCGCGAGCAAGGAGTGGATCTATCGCCAGTATGATCACGAGGTGGGCATCCGAACCATCGTCAAACCGGGAGAAGCAGATTCCGCACTACTACGGCTTCCGAACAAGCGTTCTCTCGCTCTCACCACAGGCGGGAACAGTAAACAATGCTATGTGGACCCCTACTGGGGAACCGTGGGAGTTGTCTCGGAAGCGCTGTGCAACCTAGTCGCCGGAGGCGCGGAACCTGTTGCGGTCGTCGATCATCTCCAGTTTGGAGACCCTGGGAATCCTGAGGTCTACTGGACCTTCAAAGAGGCGATTCGAGCCTTATCCAATTATCTCAAAGCTTTGGGGGTCCCGTGTGTCGGCGGCAAGGTCAGCTTTTACAACGAAGACTCGATGAATCGCAAGGCGATCAAACCGTCGCCTGTCATCGCCGCCTTGGGACTGGTAGAACCGAAGACCCCGAGGATTCTACAAGCCCTTAGAGAAGAGGGAGACGATCTCATCATCGTCGGCAGCACTACTGATGACTTGGGCGGGAGCGAATACTACGAACACATACACAAGCTCACAAGCGGTCAGGTCTCAAGGGTCAACTTGAAGAAAGAGAAGATACTCCTGCGATCTCTGTTGAGGATCCTGAGAAGCGGCCATGTAGAAAGTGCCCACGATATCTCGAAGGGCGGACTAGCCGTTGCCTTGGCCGAGATGTCTTTTCAAGGCCACAAAGGGGTAACCATTGACCTCGATCAGGTTCCTGACAAGACCAGCAGAATCGACAACCTGTTATTCTCAGAATCAAGATCACGATTTGTCCTTGAAACAAAACCCAAGAACGGCGCGCGGATAATCGGCTCCTTCAAACGGCTCGGAATACCTGCCGCAAGGGTTGGAAGTGTGACGGACAACGGGATCGAGTTTCTCTCGAACGGACAACCGATCATCACGATTCCTCTCGCTGAAGCTTCAAGGGCCTGGTCCGAAACAATCCCGCGGGCAATGGAGGCGACGCTATGAAAGAACACTGCGGCGTCCTCGCCATATACTCGATGAAGAACCAGCCGGTCGCCGAGCGGATTGTCAAGGGCCTTGCAGCACTCCAACACCGGGGCCAAGAGTCGTGGGGCATAGCAGTACCCGGCGAGCCTATCCTCAAGGGGCTAGGCCTGATAGGCCAGGGCGCAGACGCTAACGCGAAAAAGATTCTCAGTTTCACCAGCAATCGCGGAATAGGGCACGTACGCTACTCGACTCGCGGACGGACGACACTGGAGAACGCGCATCCTCTCGACATTCGCGGTGAATTCGCCATCGCCCAGAACGGGACAATCGCGAACACGGAAGATCTCGAGCCCATAGTCCAGAGAGAATTTCCAATCCTAGGCTCGACAACAGACACGAAGCTCGCCGGATACCGTCTCCTCCAGCACTACCGTGCTGAACAGGATTGGACCCGTGCGTTTCACAAGCTGAGCAAAGAGCTGAGCGGCTCTTACAGCTTCGTCATCATAACCCACGACGGCGAGGTCCTAGCCGCGAGGGATGAAGCAGGCTACAGACCGCTCTGTCTCGGATACGATCCTGAAACAGACACCCATATCGTTGCAAGCGAGAGCTGCGCTCTCACAGCGCTCCAGGCCAACTTTGTCCGGGATGTTCAGCCTGGCGAGCTTGTCAGCCTGACCAAAGACGGGCTCAAAATAACACGATTCGCGGACGCGCCGCGCCACTACCACTGCCCCTTCGAGTACACCTACTTCGGTCATCCCAGCAGCAAGATCGACGACCACTATGTCTATGACGCACGACGAAAGCTAGGTAAGGTTCTCGCCCGGAAATATCCGTTCAAAGCCGATGTTGTCATTCCCGTCCCCGACTCCGCGAGGCCCGCAGCCCTCGGCTATTCCGAGGAGAGCGGGATACCCATGGAGGAGGGGTTGATGAAAGACCGCTATCGCAGAAAGGGAAGCCTCCGCAGCTTCATCGAACCAACAGCCAAGAGCCGGGAAGAGATCGTTCGCGAGATTATCACCATCAAACCCGTCGTCGATGGCAAAGACGTCATCGTGGTTGATGACAGCATCGTCCGCGGAACCAGCAGCAGAAACATTGTCCAATCCCTCCGAGACGCGGGAGCAAAGAAAGTCTACATGGTCGTCACCTTCCCCCCAATCCGCCACCCGTGCTACATGGGGATCGACTTCCCGACGAGGGAAGAATTGCTCGCGAACAAAGCAGACGGCGAAACGCTCAACATCGCTGAGCTCAACAGGAAAGTCGCCCGTGAAATTGGCGTCGACGGCCTCGGCTACAACGACATCAACGGTCTAAGCGAGGGAATAGGCCTCGCCAAGGACGAGATGTGTTTCGCCTGCGTCACCGGAGAATATCTCGGTCTAAAGAAAGATCCCGTGCTTCGGACACGGGAAGAAATGAAGGCCTAACCCCAACAATGCCAGGCCTAGTAGGCTTCTACACCTTCGGCGAAGGACGAGAAAACTGGGACGCATCCCACTTCATCCACTACGGACTCAGCGCTCTCCAAGGACGAGGACAAGAATCCATCAGCCTAGCAGCGATTGGACCAGAAGGTACCCTACACACTCTCGGAGGAAAAGGCGACGTCGAGGAATTCTTCAGCAACAAGACAAGCGTTCCAAAAGGCTTCCTCGGAATCGGGCAAACCTCCTCCTACACTAATGACCATCTAGTTCACGTCAAAGCGCCCTACGAGCTGGTTCTCGCACTTGACGGCAAGACAGACCTCCACGAAAACCGCGGTGAAGCCAGCAAACTCTTCGCCCGACAACTCTCACAACTCCTCCACAGCGAGAAGGAACCGCTCAAAGCAACTTCGATGCTCATCAACAAGATAGGAGGCGGATACTCCTTCGTCGCTCTCACCCACAAACAAGAACTCATCAGTGGAAGAAACCCACTCGGCGTAAAACCACTCGAAACGGGGAGCGTTGGCTTCGACATTGCAGCCGTCGCATCAGAGACCTGTGCCCTTGACGTGATGGGCGTGGACCACACCGGACCCGTAGAGACGGGAGAAGTCATTATGTTCACTCCCGAGGATATCCGTGGGAATGCCCCTGCAGGTGAAGCGGGTAACTTCTGCAGCTACGAATACGTCTACCTCGCAAGACTCGACAGCAAAGTCAACACTCTCCCGGTAGCCAGGGTTAGAAACAGCATTGGCAGAGAATTAGCCAAAGCTCACTCGGCGAAGGCTGACGTGGTAGTCGGCGTGCCTGAGACTGCGCTCCCGATTGCCAATGGATACAGTCAAGAGTCCGGTCTTCCGCAGGAATTTGGCTTCGTGCGGACCGGGGAGAACGTTCGTGCTGCTCTTGAGCCAGCGCAGAAAGAACGTCTCGTAGGAGTCCAGCTAAAGCTGAACCCTGTTAAGAGCGCAGTCGAAGGCAAGGATGTGGTTTTGGTTGACGATAGTGTCGTCAGAGGAAATACTCTACGAAACACCGTTCTCAATCTAAAACGCAACGGAGCACATCAAGTACACGTCAGAATCGGGAGCCCAGCACTTGTCTCGCCATGTCCATATGGAGTCGAGATTCCGCCCCGAGACGAGCTGATCTCCAGCTACCTGAACGAGAAAGAACTCGCGAGTCACGTCGGGGCTGACAGCGTATCGTTCATGACCGTTGAAGAACTCCAGCACGCCATCGGGCTCCCGAGACAGAATCTCTGCATGCGCTGCTTCGAGAACGGAGGCGTGACACGATGAGAGTAATGGGGGTAGGCGGAGGGGCTCGCGAACACGCGATTGCCTGGAAGCTAAGTCTCAGCGATCACAAACCCGAGATCTTCTGGATAGCTGAAAACCGGAATCCAGGAATTCACAAGATCTGTAAAGACAACAAGGGAGAACTTCGTACTGGCAGAACTACTGACCCGAAGACGATTGTGAGATCTGCCAGGGGCTGGGGAGTAGATATGGTGGTAGTTGGACCCGAGGAGCCCGGCTTTCACGGCATACCAGATGCGCTTGAGAAGGAGGGCATTCCTTGTATCGGTGCTAGCCAAGATCTCTCGATCATAGAACGTTCGAAAGCAGACCTTCGACGTCTACAGTGGGAGAATAATCTTCCAGGCAAGCTTCTCTTTCGAACCTTCAAGAACGCACGAGAGGCCTCTGACTATATCAGGAAAAATATCGACGCGCAACCCTGGTTGCAGAATATTGTCATCAAGCCCGCTCGTCAATCCGGCGGAAAGGGTGTCAAACTGATCGAAGACCGCCTGGCTTATCTTCACGACGATAAAGCGAGTTTCAAAGAAGCCTACTTCGAATCTCTCCAATCAAGCATGGCCGCCTACTCTGATATCGACGATAAGATTCTGGTTGAGGAAAAGGCATGGGGTCCTGAATACTCACTCCAATGCATCACAGACGGCAAGACCGTTCTTGGCACTCCCCTCGTCCAGGACAACAAGAGCGCTCACGAATTCGACAGCGGACCGGAAACCGGCGGAATGGGCAGCATCTCAGGTCCCAGCATGACCCTCCCATTCATCACGAGCGATGAGTACGACAATTCGCTCAAGATCGTCGAGGGGATCGTTGAGGCAATCCAGAAGAAAACGGGCGAGTCCTACCATGGCATGGTTGGCGGGCAGATGATGCTCACAGAAAACGAGGGACCGACAATTATCGAAATGTACTCTCGACTCGGCGATCCTGAAGCTCTCAACGTACTCGCGATGCTCAAGACAGACATCATCGACATCTTCCAAGCCATAGTTGAGCGGCGACTGTCAAAGCTGAAGCTCGAATTCACCAACGAGGACGCAGTGGTCGTGAAGGTCGTCGCTCCAAACGGCTATCCCGAAAAGAAAGACAAAGCCAAAGGCCACCCGGTCCAAGTCTTCGAGACAAACATCAAACGAAATGGCTGCTACCTTTTCTGGGGAAGCGCTGACCTCCAAGAAAACGGGGAAGTAGTCACAGGGGGCTCTCGTCTAAGCGCATTGATGGCAATGGATCACACCCTACCTCCAGCCAGCGCTCGGATCGAGAAGACAATGTCGAGCATCCAGCTAACTGATGGGTGGGGACTCTATCATCGAAGCGACATAGGCTCAGAACAACTTCTCGCAAAGAGACACAACTCAGCGGATCGAGTCCGTCGGCTCTACAAGTACAAAGAGGAACACGGGGATCTTGGAAGAAGACTGGAATGGGTTCCAAAAGTCGGCAAGGTCGACCCTTCACAACTCTTGCTGAAAGAGATGCGTGGACCCGAAAAGGCCTAGCTGGATGGTCCCTATTGGCGTGTTGGCGTCAGGCCGGGGTTCCAACCTTGAAGCTGTGCTAGACGCCGTCGACAATCGCTACCTCACCAAGTGTGAGGTCAAGATTGTAATCAGCAACCGACCCAACGCTCCAGCTCTCGAGATAGCAAAGAAACATCATGCTGAAACAATCACTCTAGACGACAAAGGTGTTCCAAAGAGAAACTGGGACTACGACCAGAAGACTATCGCCGCTCTCCAATCGCGCGGAGTGGCCCCGAAAACCGGGCTCATTGTACTGGCAGGCTATCTCCGGATCCTCAGCGAACAGTTCGTCGATCTCTATCCTCGCAGAATCATAAACGTACACCCTGCGTTGCTTCCTTCCTTTCCCGGTATGGAAGCACAGAAGCAGGCTCTCGATCAAGGAGTCAAGGTTACTGGCTGCACCGTCCACTTTGTCGACAGGGAGGTCGACCATGGTCCCATAATTCTCCAAGCTCCAGTTGCGATCCGCGACGATGATACTGTTGAAACTCTTTCAGGCCGTATCCTTAGAGAAGAGCACCGGATTCTTCCCGAAGCACTCCGACTCCTCACAGAGGATCAGTTGAAGATGGATGGGAGGAGGGTTCTCTTCAAGACTTGACAGCGATACTAATGGATGGAAAACTGGTGGCCGGTGAGATCAAGAAACGGGTCGCTCAACAAGTCCAACAATTGGAAAAACATGGCACTAAACCTCTCCTCGCCACAGTTCAAGTGGGTGACGACCCTGCCAGCGCCTCCTATCTCAAAGCCAAACACAAAGCCGCCGACGAGGTTGGGATAAGATCCGAGAGCCACCACCTGCCTGCTGATACTTCCCAGGACAAGCTGGAGGCTTTGCTCGGCCAGCTCAACACTAACCCTAAGGTCAACGGAATACTCGTTCAGCTGCCATTGCCCCCAGGCTTCAACCAGGAGAAAGTGACCGAGAGGGTCATCCCATACAAAGACGTTGATGGGTTGCACCCCATCAACGCGGGAAAACTGGCTTCGGGCTACGAGGAACTCGTTCCATGCACGCCAAAGGGCGTCATCAATCTCCTGAACTACTACAAGGTTCCAATCGCTGGATCAAGGGCAGTAGTCATTAACCGAAGCAATCTGGTGGGTAGACCCCTTGTTAATCTTCTCCTCAACAGAGACGCGACCGTTACCGTCTGCCACTCCAAGACACCCAACCTTTCAGGGATGACACGGACCGCTGATATTCTAGTCAGTGCCGTTGGGAAAGAAATCTTCCAGGTTCGCGCGGATCATGTGAAGCCTAACTCGGCTGTCGTCGACGTCGGATTAACAAGGGTCAATGGAAAACTTCGGGGCGATGTGGATTTCGACAGGGTCAACAGGGTAGCCGGCTATATTACGCCTGTTCCGGGAGGCGTTGGACCTATGACGGTGGCCTGTCTGCTAGAGAACACGATACTGGCCTCAAGTATCCAGATTGGCTTGAAAGTTTGACCGAAGCAAAGACTGCTGTCGAGAAAGAGCAATTCCGACGATACATTTTGCGACTTAGAGAGCGACAGTCTATTCGAGACATTGAACAAAAGAGCATGGAGATCACGGATCAAGTTCTGCACCTACACGAGTATGTCCGGGCGAGAGGTATTGCCTGCTATGTCAACAAGGACAGTGAAGTTGCTACTCGTCCGCTGATTCGGAAAGCCCTGGATAGCAGCAAGCGGGTTCTCATCCCGGTTGTAAAGAAAGGAGACATTGATCTCTTCTTCTCCGAGATCAAAGACCTCGGGAAGGAGCTCGCGCCTGGAAGCTTCAACATTCCCGAGCCCAAGCCGGAGTTTCTAAGGCCCGAGACCCTGGATGCAGTCGACGTAATGTTCGTTCCCGGGATAGTATGGGACAAAGAGGGGTATCGCCTCGGCTGGGGCAGAGGATACTTCGACCGCGTTCTCAAAACGCTTCCAGAACACGTTCGCTCGATCGGTCTCTCGTTCAATCTACAGCTCGTTAGTCGTGTTCCTCGGGATCAATTTGATTTACCAGTGAACACGGTAGTGACTGAATCCCGCGTTGTGCGGTGTCACACTTGACCAGAAGCGTCAGCATACTCATGGGTTCCGAGAGCGACCGGGAGATCGCTAAGAAGGCCGAGACCGTATTTGAGAAGCTTAGTATTCCTTTCGAGACGAAGGTTCTCTCAAGCCACCGCGATCACAAAGAGCTTGACAGGTACGTCGAGGCCTCGAAGTCTGATGTTTTCATTGCCATAGCGGGGCTCAGCGCGGCTCTACCGGGCTTCGTAGCGTCCCTGACCAGCAAGCCGGTAATTGGGGTTCCTGTCTCAGGTAAACTCAATCTCGATTCTATCCTGTCGATAGTTCAGCTTCCATCAGGCGTTCCAGTCGGGACTGTAGGCCTGGACAATGGAACGAACGCGGCACTCTTGGCCGCTGAGATTCTGGCGCTCTCCGACTCAGAGCTCGCAAAGAATCTCCAACAATACCGTGGTGGACGTTCTTAGATGCAGGAACACGTTAGCGAGCTCGAGAACGAATTGTCGTCAATGCCGTTCAAGCGTGGTAAGGTGAAGGATATCTACGAACTCGACAGCGAGCGACTCTTGTTCGTTTTCACCGAAAGAGTCTCTGCCTATGATATTGTCCTTCCCTCAACCATTCCTCGGAAAGGGGAAGTGCTATGCAAGCTGGCGGCCTACTGGTTCAACTATCTGAAAGTCCCCCATCATATGGTCCGAGTGGAGAACCCGAACCGGATGGTTGTCCGGAAGCTGAAGATGATTCCAGTAGAGTGCGTTGTCCGAGGTTATCTCTATGGTAGTCTCTTCGAAAGGCTTGTCAAGGGAGACGTCAACCTACCGGTAAAGCCGATCAACGCCGTCAAGCTTCCTGAACCGTACTTCGATCCAACCACCAAGTCTGACCTGAAGGATGAGCCTGTCACGGTTGATCAGGTTGTGGATGAAGGCTGGTTGGACACGCAAGAGATCAATACCCTCAAAGATAGTAGTGTCAACATCTACAAGAAAATGTTCGAACGTGCGGACAAGGCCGGCTTCATCCTCGCTGATCTCAAACTAGAGTTTGGTTTCGACGAAGAAAGTAACATCGTACTGGCGGACTCGATTGGTCCCGACGAGTTCCGGCTCTGGCCGAAAGAGAACTATTCCCCAGGCAAGAATCAGGAGAGCTATGATAAGCAGTTGATCCGTGACTGGCTTTCCAAGGCTGGTTACAAGAAGATCCTTGATGAGGCGCGGAAAGCTGGACAGCCAACTCCTAGACCGCCTGATCTTCCCGAGGATTTGATCGATGAGACGAGTAAGCGGTATGTTATCGCTTATGAGCGCTTGACGGGATTGAAGCTCTAGGCTTGCCTCGGTCCCGCATGACCTACGCCAAAGCGGGAGTCGACGTTTCTCAAGTCAGAAAATCCCACGAGGCCCTGGCTCGAAGGCTCGAGTCCACGTTCAAGACTCGCAAGGGGAAAGTCGGATATCCCGTTTTTCCGATCGGCCATTACGCAGGTCTTGTTGACCTCAACGATGGTCGGGTTCTGAGTCTCCATACCGACAGCGTTGGAACCAAGATCATTGTTGCTCAGATGATGCGGAAGTACGATACCATCGGGATAGATTGCGTCGCGATGTGCGCGAATGATCTAATCTGTACAGGCGCTGAACCTATCAGCTTCCTCGACTACCTCGCGATGGCCAAACACGATCGCCACATTGTCGAAGAGATCGCAGTCGGACTAGTTGAGGGTGCAAAGCAGGCTGGAATGGCGATCGTCGGTGGCGAGACAGCTGTCGTGCCAGACCTTCTCTCCAATGATGCAGGGCTAGACCTCGTCGGGATGGCAGCAGGAATCGGAAGAGAGGAAGATCTCATGCTCGGAGACGAGATTCGAAAGGGGGACGCACTGGTCGGAATTGCCAGTTCCGGAATACACTCGAATGGTCTAACTCTCGCAAGGAAAATTCTCCTCAGAGAGTACAAGTTGAGAGAGAACGTGCAGAAGCTAGGCCGAAGCGTTGGCCAGGAACTACTTGAGCCCACTCGAATCTATGTCAAGCCGGTTCTAGAGGCGACAAGAAAACTGGAGGTCCATGGGCTGGCTCATATAACAGGAGGAGCGTTTGCAAAACTCGACCGGATAATGGGACGGACGAGACAGGGAGCAAATATCGACCGATTACCTTCTACGCCTGGAATATTCCGGATCATTCAGAAAAAAGGAAGGATTTCCGATCGGGAGATGTATCGGACTTTCAACATGGGAGTAGGCTTCGTTCTCGTCTGCCCTCAAAGAACAGAGGACGCAGTAATCCGACTATTCACGAGACACGGTCATAACGCGTTCCGTCTTGGACAAGTGGAGAAAGAGAGAGGAATTCGAGTTAACAACAGAGTCGTAAACTGAACGACTCCGTAATGAGGTTCAGCTCCTTTGAGCTAGGCTTCAGCTTTGGAATGCTCCGAGAGGACTTTGAGGTCTGCGGGTTTGGCGTGGAATCCGATCTTTGCGTGGGTCCCGTCGCAAAAGGGTTTGTTGCTGGATCCTCCGCACCTGCACAAGGCGGTGAAGACTTTGCCGTCTAAGTAGACTAGGTTCGGACCGTTTTCCGTAGACCTGATCTCTACTGCATGCATGATTAGGGTGGTTCCAACTGATTCTATTTAAACAGAGAATGGATAGAATCCTCACGGTGTGGAAAAAGCCCGAAGAAAAGAGGGCGAGGCTCGGCTTGTTGGGCAGTTCACTACAATTGGTCGGCGCTGTGTAGTTGTAGATCACGCATCATCTGTTCGAACTGTTCCTTGGTAATCTCTCCTTTGGCGTATCGTTCGCGGATGATATAGTAGGACTTGTCTTGGTATCGCCAGTATCTTCCTCGGTAACCCCATCCCCATCTCCATGGAAAGACTAGCCATCTGACGATCCAGAAGAAAGCGAAGATTCCGAAGATAAAGAACAGTGGGAAGGGGAAGAAGAAGTACGGGAAGTACGTGCCGGCTACAGGAGCGGGTCGGGTCGCGTAGAAGAACGCTGAAACTGCGATTGATGCTACTATCACCGTGACCAGCGCAAATATGCCCCAGGCGAAGAAGTGTCGCGGACGATTCCATTCATGTTGACTCATACATTTCGCCTCCCTTACTGATGCTTCGATATCGACATAGCGATATCGGATATCCGATATAAGTATTCTCTCGGTTCTGTTAAGTCTTCGTTGGATGGTTGTTGTCGTTTGCTTGTTGACTTAACTTGCCTCCATCGACTCTGAGGATTACCGTCGTCGTCGGGTTCCCCTTCACTGCTTCATCTGGAGGCCCGTTGGGGCTGAACCTCAGCCCTCCCGCAGCTATGTTCCTAGCCGCGTTCTCGTCCCTGTCTAGTATGGCTCCACAGTGTGGACACCATAGTCTTCGTTGGGTGCTCTCTAGGGTCTTGTACCCGCATATTGAGCACCGCTTGGAGGTATTCCTTGCAGGAACGTAGATCACCTTCACTCCTTCCCATCGTGCCTTATACTCTACCTGTCGTTGTAGCTCTCCATAGCTCCAACTGTTCATCTTCGCTCGGTAGCGAACGTTTAGCCCTGAGAGAACCTTGAGCGTGTGACTGTTGAGCTTGAGATAGA
>Ga0209152_10000219_pt1 | contig 29354 bp, 24 predicted proteins | sample GraSoiAngelo_107_FD_185873 | JGI IMG/M metagenome (GOLD analysis project Ga0209152, IMG submission 185873) | Grasslands soil microbial communities from the Angelo Coastal Reserve, California, USA - 14_0903_09_30cm (SPAdes) (version 2) | ecosystem: Environmental > Terrestrial > Soil > Grasslands...
CGCTGCCGATGAGCCAGTGGCCCAGGCCGGCCACATGGGTGAGGGGCACCGCGTGTGCAAGGTCGGAGCCGACGATGCGGACGGGCGGCAGCCGCGGATAGAGAAAGAAGAGCACGGCCACGCCCAAGGCGCCGGCACCTACCGAGCACAGCGACACAAGCACGCCGAGCACCGCGCCGAAGACCACGGTGATCGGGCCTGAGTAGCGCGTTCGCGTCGGGTTGTCAGCGCGGGCCAAGGCGTAATCGCGGATACGGCGGCGTAAGAAGATCGCCACGGCCGCGATGATCAGTGCCACCCCCATCGACATGGATATGATAGTGGCTGTGGTCGGGCTCTGCTTCGGCACCCGGGACAGGACCCAAATGGTGAGCACCGTAGCGGGGACCGATCCGGCGGCCAAGAGTCCGGCCACGTGCCAGTCCACGTTACCCTTCTTGGAGTGGATCGCGGTGCCAGCCGTTTTCGTAACGGCGGCGTAAAGCAAGTCGGTTCCCACCGCCGTGAGCGGATGGACGCCGAAAAGCAGTATCAGCAACGGCGTCATCAGAGAACCGCCACCCATGCCGGTCAGACCGACGAGTACGCCGATGCCCAATCCGAAAAGGACGATTGCCGGGTCCATAGTTAGCTCTGGGGGTCCGCACAGGTACCGATTTCGACTTTCCTGACCTCCTTGGTCAGGAGTGCGGAGTGCGTCAGGATACCAGGGTGAAGCTCGAAATTGCGGGGGTAGGGCACTCCTACGGCGACCTGCGCACCCTTAGCTCGCTGACCCTGGCAGGGGAGGCAAACGAAGTGATCGGCCTCGTCGGCCCCTCCGGCTGCGGCAAGTCGACGCTGCTGGAGCTGATCTGCGGGTTGCAAGAGCCGATCGAGGGCAAGATCGCGGTCGAAGGCAACTCCGCCTCGGAGGAGCGGCTCGGGCGCTGCGCCCTGATGCCCCAACGCGATCTCCTCCTCCCCTGGTACTCGGCAATCGACAACGCTGCCCTCGCGCTGCGCAACCAGGGAATAGGGCGGGCGGAGGCGCGCGCCGAGGCGGCGACGCTGTTCGATCGCTTCGGCCTCGCCGGCTTCGAGGCGGCCCGGCCGGCTGAGCTCTCCGGTGGCATGCGCCAGCGGGTCGCCTTCCTCCGCACGCTGATCGCCGGTAAGCCGGTGCTAGCCCTGGACGAGCCCTTCGCCTCCCTCGACGCGATCACCCGGGCGGAGATGCAGGAGTGGCTCGCCGCCGCGCTGCGCGCTGATCCCCGCACCGCCGTTCTAGTCACCCACGACGTCGAGGAGGCGCTCTACCTCTGCGACCGGGTGGCGGTGATGTCGGGGCGCCCCGGCCGCGTCGTCGCCGAGCTCAGCGCCCCCCACCCCCGCGCCGAGGACCGCGACGGCGCCGTCACCGATCCCGGGTTTGTCAGCGCCCGCGAGCAAGCCCTGCGAACCCTCCACCAAACGTTGCGTGGTTCCTAATACACGACATGGGTGCAAAAGGAACCACGAGATGGGATGGGGCCTGGAGATTGGTGCTTCCGGCGCTCTTTCTCCTGACTTTGGTCGGGATCTGGCAGCTCGCTGCCTCGACCGGGCTGCTTGCCGACCTCTTCGGGCTCGAAGACTTCCTCGTCCCCTCCCCGGCCGAAATCGGTGAAGCGCTGTGGGAGAACCGCACGCTGCTCGCCGAAAACGCCTGGGTGACGCTGCGGGAGATCCTGCTCGGCTTCGCCTGCGCCCTCGTTGCCGGGATCGCCTTCGCGATTGCGATGCACCTTTCGGGCTTTGTCCTGCGCTCGACCTACCCGCTCGTAATCGCCTCCCAGACGATCCCGATCGTCGCCATCGCCCCGATCCTGGTGATCTGGTTCGGCTTCGGGATCGTCCCCAAGATCCTCGTCGTCGCTCTGGTCTGCTTCTTCCCGATCACCGTCGCCACCCTCAACGGGCTCTCCTCGGTCGACCCGGAGGCAGGCAAGTTGATGCGGACGCTCTACGCCTCGCGCTGGCAGATCTTCCGGCGCCTCTCGGTTCCCACCTCTCTCCCCTATCTGTTCACCGGGATCAAGATCTCGATCGTCTTCGCCCCGATCGGGGCGTTGTTCGGCGAGTGGGTCGGCTCCAGCTCCGGGCTGGGCCACCAAATCCTCCAGGACAACGCTCAGTTGCAGACCGCGAGGCTGTTCGCGGCGGTGGCCATCCTCTCGGCGATCGGCCTCATCCTCTTCGGCCTCGTGGCCCTCGTAGAGCGACGCGTCGTCACTTGGCGATAGAACTCAGTCGATGACTCGCCTCCGGATCCCGGCGATCGCCCTCGCCGTTCTCCTCGCCCTCGTCCTCGCCGCCTGCGGCGAGAAGTCCGAGGAAACGACCGGCGAGAGGCAGGGCTTCAGCCTCACCCTCGACTTCTACCCCAACCCCGACCACGCGGGGATCTACATGGCGCAGAAGCTCGGCTACTTCGAAGAAGCCGGCCTCGACGTCAGCATCGCCACCCCCTCCGACCCCGCCGCGCCGCTGAAGCAGGTCGCCGCCGGGCGCTCGGACCTGGCGATCTCCTACGAGCCCGAGGTGGCGCTGGCGCGCGAACAGGGCCTCGACGTGGTCGCCGTCGCCGCCCTCGTCAACCGGCCGCTGACCTCGCTGATCTGGTTGCAGAGCTCCGGGATCAAAGGCGTCGCCGACCTCAAAGGCAAGACGGTCGCCACCGCCGGCATCCCCTACCAGGACGCCTTCCTGAAAACGATCCTCGCCCGGGTCGATCTGGAACCCGGCAACGTCAAGGCCGTCAACGTCGGCTTCGGCCTCCTCCCCGCCCTCGTCGGAGGCTCCGCCCAGGCGATGCTCGGCGGCTTCAGCAACGTCGAGGGCGTCGACCTGCGCGAGCGCGGCAAAGCGCCGGTCGTCACCCCGGTCGACGAGCTCGGTGTGCCGACCTACGACGAGCTCGTCCTCGTCGCGCGCCGCCAGAGCCTCGAAGACGACCCCGACAAGTTCCGCCTCTTCCTTGCGGCGCTCGAGCGCGGTACCGAGGCCGCGGTGGAACAGCCCGGCGCCGCCACCGCCGCGATCACCGAAGCCAACCCGGACCTGGAACCGAAACTGGCCAGCGCCGAGGTAAAGGCGACGCTGCCGCTGCTGGGCGCACGCACCGAGGGGCAGCCGTACGGCTACATGGACCCCAAGGAGTGGGAGACCTTCACCGGCTGGATGCGGGACAACGGGCTGATCGAGGGATTGCCGCCGACGAGCGACCTGCTCGACAACGGCTACTTGCCCTCGGGCGAGATCCCCGAATAGCCGAGCGCCCCTTCGGCGATCAGCCGGCTCACCTCGCGCTCGGGCATCGCCGCGTGGAAGAGGTGACCCTGCGCGTAGTCGCAGTCGAGCCGCTGCAGCTCCGATAGCTGCACCTCGCTCTCCACCCCCTCGGCGATCACCTCGAGGTCGAGGGCGCGGGCCATGCCGATGATCGCCTCGACGATCGCCGTCGCCTCCTGCTCGATCCCGAGCGCGTCGACGAAAGAGCGGTCGATCTTCAGCGCGTGGAAGGGGAAGCGGTTGAGGTAGGCGAGTGAGGAGTAGCCGGTGCCGAAGTCGTCGAGCACGAGGCGAACCCCAAGCTCGTTCAGCGCCTGCAGTGATGAGATCGCCGTCGCCGACTCCTCGACCAGCACGCTCTCGGTGATCTCCAGACGCAAGTGGACGGGATCGAGGCCGGTGCGGGTGATGATCTCTTCGACGGTTGCCGGGAGGTCGCGGTGGGCGACCTGGCGGGCGGAGAGGTTGACGGCAACGTCAAAGGGGCGGGAATCCGGGCGCAGCTGGTGCCACTCGAGCGCCTGCCGGCAGGCGCGTTCCTGGACCCAGCGGCCGATCGGCTCGATCAGACCGCTGTCCTCGGCGATCGAGACGAACTCGGAGGGGTCGAGCGTTCCTCGCTCGGGATGGCGCCAGCGGACCAGCGCCTCGAGGCCGGTGATCTCCCCGTTACGGAGGCTGACGACAGGCTGGTAGTGGAGGGCGAGCTCGTCGCGGTCGAGGGCGTGGCGGAGCTCCCGTTCGACCTCGAGCCGGCGCATCGCCCCGGCGCGCATCTCGGCGTCGAAGAGGACACAGCGGGCGCGACCGCCTTCCTTGGCCCGGTACATCGCCGCGTCGGCGTCGCGGATCAGGAGCTCGGCGTTGACGGTGCGCTCGTCGGCAGCGCGGGAGACGGCGACGCCGATGCTGGCGCTGACGAAGTGGTCCACCCCGTCAATTGAGAAGGGCTGGGTGAAGGCGGCGGCAACGCGGTCGGCGATCGCGACCGCCTCGCCTTCGTCGGCCAGGCGGTCGATCAGGATCCCGAACTCGTCGCCGCCGAAGCGGGCGACGATGTCGCCCGGGCGCAGGTGGGAGCGCAACCGCGGCGCCACCGCCCGCAGCAGGGCGTCGCCGGCATGGTGGCCGAGGCTGTCGTTGATCAGCTTGAAGTGGTCGAGGTCGAGGAAGAGGATGCCGACGGGTGAGCCCGAGACGGCCGCCTTGCTGAGCGAGTCGCCGAGGGCGTCGACGAAGCTGAGCCGGTTCGGCAGCCCGGTGAGGGAGTCGTGGAGGACGCGGTAGCGCAGCGCCTGGTCGGCCGCGTGGCGCTCGATCGCGTCAGCGAGGACGTTTGCCGCGGCCTGCACGAACGGGACATCCTTGGCGCTGAAGCGGTGCGGATCGGTCGAGTGAACGTCAAGGACGCCGAAGGGTCGGCTCTTGCCGTCGATCACGACGGCCAGGCTGCTGGCGGCGCCGAAGACCCGCAGCACCGGCGGCATCGTGTGCCGCGTCTCTTGCTCCCAGTCGCCGACGATCGCGTGGGTCCCGGAGTCCAGGGCGGCTCCGGCGTGGGAGTCGCGGGCAGCGGAGACTCGGCGGCCGGCGCCGACCACGGACTCCTCGAGGCCGGCGCGGAGGTTGAGTCGGCGCCCGTCGCGGCCGAGCTCCCAGATGCAGGCGCTGTGGACGCCGTCGACTTTGCCAATCAGCTCGGTGGCGACCGCCATCAGCTCCTGGGGGTCGCTGTTCTGCATCGCCCGCTCGCCGAGCCGGGCAACGACCGCCTGCTGGGAGAGCGCCCGCTGCAGCTCGTCCTCGGTCTGCTTGCGCTGGCTGACGTCGTAGAGGACGCCGTGCCAGACCGGCACCCCGTCCTCATCGGCTTCCAGCACCGCCTCGTCGTGGATCCAGACGACACTGCCGTCGCGGCGGTGAACCCGGTATTCGATTGGGGTCGTGTCTCGCTTCCCCAGGTGCTCCTCGCTTTCGACGTCGAGCGCACGCTGGCGGTCCTCAGGGTGGAGGATGCCCGCCCAGAGGCCGGGGTCGCGGATGAACTCCTCCGGCCGGTAGCCGAGGATCTCCTCGACCTGGGGGCTGACATAACGCCAGCGACCGCGCTCGCCGAGCTCAGCCGTGTAGACGATTACCGGCAGCCGCTCAACCAGGCGGCGGAAGTCGTGTCCCCCCGCGGTCAGCTGGTCGAGGAAGCGCTCGACCTCGTGCTCGGACCAGTTCCTGTCGGCAGGCTCGCGCATCCACCAGGCTCATCGGCGCCCGCGCGCGCGGTCTTGAGGAATGAAGGGGGCTCAGGCGGCGAGCCGCAGCGGCGGGCCCTGCGCGACCAGCCGGTGCAGCCCGGAGAGGGTGAGGGCGCCGACCAGACCCCGGTAAGGCTCGTACGGCGCGTAGAACTCTTCCACCTCCGGGATCGTCGCCCGGCGACCGCCACCGCTGAGGCGGCCGACCAGCTTGATGTAGCCGAGGTCGCCAGCTGGGAGGGAGTCGAGGTCGTTGCGGCCGAAGAAGCCGAGGCACTGCACCGTCCAGGGGCCGATCTGCGGCAGCGCCAGTAAGCGGCGGTCCCCCTCCTTGCTCTCGATCCGGCAGCGCCCGCCGGCGACGTCGCGGGCGAGCCGCCGCAGCGCCACCGCCCGTTTGCCGACCAGTTCCATCTGCTCGATTTCGGCAGGGGCGCGGCCGGCGATCGCCTCTGGCCCTGGGACGTCCCGCAGCGCCTCGCGACCCTCCCCCACCCGCGGCCCCCAGCGGCCGGCGATCCGGCGCTCGATCAGCGCCGCCCGCTTAGCCTCGATCAACTGCCCTACCACGGCCGCCGCCAGCGCCTCCCACGGCCACGGCCGCCCACTGGGGCGGAACTCTGGTCGGCGGCGGATCAACGGCCCAACCAGCGGGTCGCGGCGGAAGCGGCGGTAGAAGTCGGTGAGGTCGACGTCGACCCAGAGCGCCCGCCGCATACAGGCGATCGCCTCCTCGAGTTGCTCCTGACCGGCCGGGCCCGGGCAAGGCGGCATCGAGATCGGCGGCCGCGTTACCCGCTCGGGCTCGATCGCCTCGGCCCGGAAGCGAACCCGGTCGCGGGCCGGCTGCCAGGCCCGAACCAGCACCGGGCAGCCGCCGACGTGGAGGAGGCGGACGGCAACGCCGCCGCGCACGCGCAGCGTCCGGTCCGAGCTCCCCCGCGGCATCCGCCACGGCGAGGGCGGCCGGACCTCCGCTTCAGCGACCGAGGAGGTGAACATCGACCAGGAACGAGCGGCTGGCGACGACGTTCTGGCGGTCGCGGCGGCGGCCGCTGAGACGACGGGGAGCGCGTGCCCTGGCGGCAGCGCCGCTGACGGCACGGACGGCGGCGACGGTGGCGGCGCCGGCGAGGACCCCGCCGGCGGCGGCGAGCGCGGCTGACTTCACCTCGGGACGCAGGACTGGAAGCGCCGAGCCCTCGGCGGGCTCGTAGCTGGACGGCAGCGGGCGGACGGGGCTCGTAGCCTCGGCCGAGCCGGCGTCTTCTTCGGCCACGACCTCCGCGTCTACGTGCAGCTCAGTCACCCCGGCGACTCTAGCGCGGCGCGGGGTCGGCGCCGCCGAGCTGGCGCTCGTAAAGACGGTACTTCTTGACGATCTTGCCGCCCATCCCCTCCATCGCCCGGTTCATCGGCTTGTTCGTCTCCAGGATCCAGCCCATCTCGCCCCAGTGGATCTTGTCGGGGAGCGCCGCCATCTTGATGTGCTCGAGGTAAAGCCCGGCGGCGACGCCGGTGTGGCGGTAGTCGTGCTTGACCCCGAGCGCGAAGACCCGCAAGCGGTCGATCTTGCGCTTGCCGAGGAGGAACTTCGCCCAGCCGAAGGGCAGCAGCCGCCCGTTCAGGTTCGCCATTACCTGGTTGATGTCCGGCAGGGTCAGCGCCGCGCCGATCACCTCACCGTCTTTTTCAGCCATGAAGGTCCACTCCTCGTCGAGCACCTGTTTCAGGTTCTTGGCCTGGAACTCGACCTCGGCGTCGGTGATCGGGACGAAGCCCCAGTTCTCCCCCCAGGCCTCGTTGTAGACGTCCATGAAGCGCCGCACCTCCGCCGCCATGTCGCGCTTGCGCATGTTGCGGATCGTGATCCCTTCGTCGTGCAGCGCTTTCTCCGCGGCCTCGTGGATCGAGGGGTCGAATTTCTCCCCCTCTTTGAGCTGCCCCATCCGCAGCTCCCACATCAGCACGTCCATCGCCTTGGCGAAGCCCTCGGCCTCGATCAGCCGCTGGTAGTAGGGCGGGTGCCAGGGCTCGAGGATCATCGGCTGGCGCTCGAAGCCCTCGATCAAGATCCCGATCTCATCGTTGGTGGTGAAGTCCATCGGCCCGAGGAGGCGCTCGCGGCCCTTGCCGCGGGCCCACTCTTCGGCGGCGCCGAACAGAGCCCGCACCACCTCCGGGTCCTCCGCCGTCTCAAAGAAGCCGAACATCGCGTCGTTGCCGCCCTGGTAGGTGTCCCAGCGGCTGTCGACGTGGGCGCTGATCCGCCCCACCGCCTCGCCGTCGCGCTCGGCGAGGAAGAACTCGGCCTCGCCGTGCTCGAACCACGGGTTCTTCTTGCGGTTGAGGAACTGCATCCGCTCGAAGAGCAGCGGCGGCACCCACTGCTCGCTGTCGCGGTGGAGGCGGAAGGGGACCTTGACGAAGCGCTTCAGCTCGCGCCGAGTCCGCACCGGCCGGATCGTCAGGCTTCCCATCGGTGCGCAACCTACACTCTGGGGAGATGAGCGAGACCGCGAAGGCCCCGGTCGACGTCTTCGAGAAGGCGCGCAGCCACGACCGCCTCGAGCAGCTTGAAGCCGCCAAGGAGCACGACCTCCTCCCCTACTTCCGCCTGCTCACTTCGCAGGCCGGCCCTGTTGTCGAGATGGAGGGCCGGGAGACGATCATGCTCGGCTCCAACAACTACCTCGGGCTGACCGGGGACGCGCGGGTCAAGGACGCGGCGCGCGAGGCGCTGGAGACGTACGGCACCGGTGTCACCGGCTCCCGCCTCCTCAACGGGACGACGCCGCTGCACCTCGACCTCGAGCGCGAGTTGGCCGAGTGGATGCGGACCGAGGACGCGATCGTCTACACGACCGGATATCAGTCGAACGTCGGCTGCATCGGCACCATCCTCGGCCCGGCCGACACGGTGATCTGCGACTCCGGCGACCACGCTTCGATCCTCGATGGGTGCCGGCTTGCCGGCGCCAAGCTGCGTCCCTTCCGCCACAACCGGATGGACAAGCTGGAGAAGATGCTGGAGCGCGCGGCCGGCGACGGCGGTGGGGTTCTCGTCATCGTCGACGGCGTCTTCTCGATGGAGGGCGACGTCTGCAACCTGCCGCGGATCGTTGAGCTCTGCCAGGCCTACGGCGCCCGGCTGATGGTCGACGAGGCCCACGGGGCCGGCGTCCTCGGCGCCCGCGGCGCCGGCGCCAGTGAGCTTTTCGGACTCGAGGACGAGGTCGACCTGCGAATGGGCACCTTCTCCAAGAGCCTCGCCTCCTGCGGCGGCTTCATCGCCGGGCCGGCCGACGTGATCGAGTACCTGCGTATCTCCTCGCGCTCCTTCATCTTCAGCGCCTCGGCGGTCCCGGCCGCAGTCGGCGCCGCCCTGGCGGCGCTGCGGGTGATCCGCAGCGACGGCCCGGAGCTCTTCGAGCGCCTGCTCGCCAACGCCGAGTACCTGCGCGAGGGCCTGCGCCACCTCGGCCTCAAGGTGATCGAGCCGGGGACGCTGCCCGACGGCAGCGTCGCCACCACCCCGGTCGTCCCGGTGATGGTCGGCGACGACTGGCAGGCGGTGCTGCTCTGGAAGCGCCTCTTCGAGGCCGGCGTCTACACCAACGTCGCCATCCACCCGGCGGTTCCACCCGGCGGGGCGCTGTTGCGGACGAGCCTGATGGCGACCCATGAGCGCGAGCATCTCGACGGCGCTCTCGGCACGATTGCCCGGGTGATCGAAGACTTCCCGGACCTACCGCGCACTTAATTTTTTGGTCACAGAAATTTGACATCCCCCGAGCGGGTGAGTTTCTTCCTTGTCCAGATCCGAACAAGGAACCAGGGGGGCCGAAATTGTTGCTCTTAGCGAATGCCCCGGACGGAACTTTGTAAGAGGTGGGTTGACGGCCGGCACCCCGCGACATAGCTTGGCCTCCTCGCCGCAACGCTCCCAGTCGGGGCGTTCGGGAAGAGAGAGTCGGTCCGGGTAGGACCAGTCCCTGGGAAGGGCGCTGGTTGCCGGCCGGACGCGATACCCCAGTAAACCGATTCCTTGAAGGGAGGAGTCCAGTGGAAGCTGCCTCAACGGCACCCGCAACGACCATCGCAGCCTCAGCCGAGGCACCGCAGCATATGAGGGCCCTGGAGAGAGCCAACATGGTTCGCCTGGCCCGGGCGGAGCTGAAGCGCGCGATTGCGCGGGGAGACATGGATGCCGCGGAGGTGGTTCGCGACTGCCCCTGGGAGACCGAGAGCATGACCATCGCGGAGCTCCTCACCAGCCAGCGCCGCTGGGGAAGGACCCGCGCCCGCAAGTTTCTCCTGCCCCTCTCGCTGAACGAGAACAAGCAGCTGGGGACGCTCACCTCCCGGCAGCGACGGATCCTCGCCAACGAGCTCTCGACTCGCGCCGGCGGGCGGGAACCCCTCTCTGTCTGAACCTTCGCGGCTTTAGCCGCGCATTCCGCCGACCCGGTAGCTGAGGCCACCGGAAGCGCGCTGGAATGCGCGGCGGGCCAGGAAGAAGGCGACGGCGCCCACCGCCGCGCCAATCGCCAGAGCCACCGCCAGGATCTGCCCCGCCGCGTAGAAGACGAGGCCGGTGGTGAGGACGAAGGCCGCCCCCGCAAGCAGGCTGGTGTGGGATCGGTAGCCGGCGAAGTGCTCTCGGATCGCCACCTCGAGCCCACCCAGTCCGGCAAGGGCGACGCCGACACCGATCGCGGTCGGGCTGCCCCCGAACAGCCCGATCCCGAGGGAGACGATGCCGGCGAGGATGACCAGCTCGGCCAGGGGCACCGAACCCCACGGCGCCGGGGGGCGCTCGTCCGGGGCAGAGACCCGCTTAGGGGCGGGCTTCGGCTTCGACTTCGTGCTCAACGGCCGCAAGCCGCCCGGCTAATGGACATCCGGAGGAGATCTTGACCCGCCACCAGCCCATCAGCATCCCGATCGGGCCGAGCCGGGGGCGAGAGTGCCAGTGGCCGCAGCCATGCAGGCCGAGGTCTTCGCGAGAGACGCGGACCCACTTGTAGTCCTGCGGCGCGGCGAGCATCCGCTCTACCAGCGCCCGGTTGTCGTCCTCGACCCGCCGTCGCTCGATCAGAGCCTGGCGCGCCTCGGCGACGCGGTCGGCGAGGCCGTCGCGCAGCGCCTCCAGCTCACCGAGGTCGAGCAGCCGCGGCCCGGCGGCGACAGCCTCGACGCGGTGGGGCACCTGGGCGTGGCCAAATGCCTCGCCAAAGAGGGCGGCAAGCTCGGCCTCGAGCCTGGCGATCTGCCGGCGCAGTTGCGCCCGCGCCCGGCGCTCGTCGACGACGAGGTCGAGCCCGCGTAGTTCCTCGTGTCCGAGTAGCGCAGGCATCCCGAAAAGTGTAGTCAGCCCGCCTCCAGAGTCGAAGCGGCCATCCACAGCGCCTCCTCGACCGCGATCTGCGGCACCCCTTTCACCTGGATCGCCGCGACCGCGATCCGGCTGCTGTCGCGGTCGACCGCAAAGGCCTCGCCAGTGACCCCGAAGAGGAGCCCGAGCGGTTGGGAGTCGTCAGCGATCGTCAGCGTCCCCTTCGCCATGTCCCCTCCGGCTCCCGCCAGCGACTCGCCCGGGGCGGAGTCGCGGATGCAGAGGCGGCCATCGAGGCGGTCGGCGTCGAAGGCGCGGAGGGCGACCCCGGTCTCGACGATCGCGATGTTGAGCGCGTCCGCGGGCAGGCCGTGGCTGCGGAAGCCGCCGGCTTCGAGGCGCTCCAGGGTCAACTGCTCGACGGGGGTGCGGGTGCGATCGGGGTCGAGACCGATCTGCCGGTAGAAGACACGGTAGGCCCAGGGGATCGGCCGTTCGCGCAGCCGGATCGCCTGGGCGCCGTAGGTGCGGTCGGAGAGGTCGCGGAGCCGGTGCCGCACCGCTTCCGGGCTGCGACCGGGCTTCGCGTCGACCTCGACCCAGGCGATGCCGAGACCGGGGAACTCGGAGGCGATGTGGGGGGCGACCCAGCCCTGCCGCGGCGTCGGCGCCCAGCCCATCCGTTCGGCCGGTCCGGCGCTCACCTCATCCCCTTTCCGCGCGGGCGGTGGCCTCGAGGAGGCGGTCGACCCGGTCGCTCAGCTGCGCCAGGGTGAGCTCGCCGATGCTGGCGCTCTGCAGGGTCCCGCCAGGGAAGACGTAGGCGAAGGTCGGGCAGAGGCCGACCCCGTAGAGGCTGCCGACGGCACCGTCGTGGTCCCACCCCACCGGCATCTCCCAATCCCGCTCCCGAATCAGGTCGCGGACCGTGTCTCGGTCATCGCGGATATCCAGCGAGAGGAAGCCCACCCGGCCACGGTAGCGTCGGAAGGCATCGTCGACCAGGTCCTGCTGCTCGACGCAGTCGCCGCCGCCCCTGCTGAACCAAAACGAGATCACTAGGGGCCGCTCGAAGAAGTCGCATACGCGGATCGACTCGGCCACCTCGACCTGGCAGGCAGGGGTGCGTTCCGCCCCCTCCGGGCAGGGGATCGCCGAGGTTTCGCAGTCGTCCTGGGCGATGTTGGCGTCGCCTTCGAGCTTGCCGCCGCCCTCGGGCACCGCGAACTCGGGCAGCGGCCACCGCGGCGGCAGCTGATCGAGCCCGAGCGTCTCGCCGCCCCCTCCTCCGTCAATCGTGTTGACGGTGGCGACGACGATCACGGCGAGGAAGAGGAGGCCGACGATGAGCGAGTAGCGGTCCCTCATCGGCGCTCCAGCAGGAGGAGGGTCGCGGGCAGGACGAGGAGCACGCCGACCAGCGCCGCGGCAAGGTCGACGACGGTGACGAGGCCGAAGTCTCGAAGCATCTGCACGTCGCTAGCGACGAGGACCGCGAAGCCGGCGATTGCAGTCGCGCCGGAAGCGAGGACCGCGGCCCCGGTGCGGGCGTAGGCGCGGCTGAGCGCCTCCTCGACGTCGCCTCCGCTCTCCCGCTCCTCGTGAAAGCGGCCGACGAGAAGGACCCCGAACTCGGTCGCGATCGCGATCGTCAGCGCGCCGAGCGCAGCCGACATCGGGTTGAGCGGAATTCCAGTGATCCAGAGCAGCAACGAAGCCCAGCCGGTGGCAAGCACGGTCGGTACCAGCGGCACCAAGGCGCGCCGCCAGGAGCGGTAGATCAAGAGCAGCGCCAGCCCGACCAGGACGATTCCGGCAAGCGTCAGCCAGTACCTGCTGGCGGAGAGGTCGCCGGCCGATTCGGCCGCGATCACCGAGAGCCCCGCCAACTGCACCTCCACCCCATCCGGAGGCTCCCCAACCTCATCCCGGACCCGCTCGACCAGCTTCTGCTGGTCCTCCAACGACTGCGCTCGGATCCCGAACGAGATCAATGCCTGGTGCCCGACTTCTCCCGTCTCCGGATCGAGCGGCGCCACCTGCCGCAGCGCATAAGGAGACAGCGCCGACAAGGTCGCATCGATCCGTTTTGCGGTCGGTTCTTCTTCCCCGCGGACGAGGAAGTCCGACAGCGCCGGCCCGGGACAGATGTCGGCCTTCAAGCAGCTCGGGTTTTCCCCACCGAACCCGTTGCCCTCCAGCACCCGCCGCTTGAACCCCGCCATCCATTCGACCACTTCCGGATCCGTCAGATCGTCGGCTTCGATCAGGACGTCGAGCGACCCGGACACCCCCGTCGTGTCCTGCACCTCATCGAGCCCCTCCACCGCCTTGATGCTTTGCGGCGCCAGCTCCCGAATATCGGAGACCGTGTCCACCCTGCTCCCGGCAATCCACCCACAAACGGCCAGAGCAACTCCAATCGCCAGCACGGCCACCGGCTCCGCCCGAGCCAGGGACAAAATCCGCTCGACGGGCGGGTGGCGCCGTAGGGTGCCCCTCCCTGAGGAAGCTTTAGCTACCGGAAGGGAGGGGGGGTCCCCTGCGGTGACAGGACCCGCCCGCCAGCGACTCAACGTCCCTAAACCGACTACCAGGGCCGCCGCGAAGGCAACCGCGATCCCGACGATCAAGACCCACCCAAATCCCCGCACCATAGGAATCGGCGACAGCTGCAACGCCAGAAACCCGACCGCAGTAGCAGCGCAGGCGGCAGCGATCGTAGGCCCGCCGCTACGAGCCGCCTCCTCCGCTGACCCGCTCTCGTCGAACCGAGCCTGGAACTGGATCGCGTAGTCGACCCCGAGCCCGATCAGGATCGGCAGCGCCGCGATCGAAGCCATCGTCAGCGAGCCGCCGACCAGCGCCAGCAGCCCAAAGGTAATCGCAGCCGCCAGCAGCGCGACCAGCAGCGGCAGCAACCGCCAGCGCGACCTGAAGACGAGGAAGAGGACCAGCGCCATCACCGCGAGCGCGACCGCGAAGAGGACCAGCAGGGCGTCCTTCAGCGCTCGAGAGACGCCGTCGACGACGACGGGCGCCCCGGAGACGACGTAGCTCCCGTTTTCGAGCTCGAAGCACGGCGCCGGCTGGCCTTTGTCCTTGCACGCTTTGCGCGGCGTCGTTTCCTCGACCGCTTCTTCGATCAGCCCGATCGCGCGATGCCGCTCGCCCTGGCTCAGGTCCGGCCGCAGCCGGATGACGATCTGGGCCGACTTCGCGTTCGGGAAGAGGTAGGACAGGCGCGCCTTCGGCGTCCCTCGCGGTCGCGCAAAGTCGAAGACGACGGTGGCGACGAATTCTTCGTTGGTGATGCTGGGGACGCTGGTGATCCCGTATTTCGTCGCCACCGCCAGTAGGTATTCGCGGAAGCGATCGGCGGGGACGTTTTCGGCCAGTCGCTGCAGTTGGTTGTCGATCTGCACCACCGACTCGTTGAGGAAGGTGGCGGGGCCGGTGAGGAACTCGACCGCGCCGGATTGGGCGAGCTCGGCGCAGGGGCCGGGGATCGGATCGGCTCCCTTCGGGACCTTCCCCGAGAGGCACCCCTCGAGGCGCAGCAGCCGGAAGAGGTCGTCGGTGAGCAGCAGTTCCGGCAGTTCGCCCTTGACAAGGACGGCGATCGGTTCTTCGCCGAAGTCCTCCTTGACCCGTTCGGTTGCCTCCACCGTTGACGAGCCCGCGTCGGCGAGGGTGTCGACGCCGGCGTCAGTCGGCAGCTGCGTCGCCGCAACGGCGGCAGCGAGCGCGAGGGCGGCGCTGATGGCAACTAGCGGTCGGGCGTGCCTCGCCGCCCACGCCGCGACGCGCCCGAGCAGGGCTCCTGGGTCCAACCTCAATCCATCGAGAGCGGGCCGCTGACGTCAGCGTTGAGGAACTGGTTGACGAACGGGTTGCTGGAGTCGAACAGCTCCTCTTTCGGACCGGACTCGACGATCTTGCCGCTCCAGAGGACGGCGATGAAGTCGGCGATGCGGCGGGCGGTGCCGAGGTCGTGGCTGATCACCAGGTAGCAGCCGCCGTTCTCGGCGTGAACCTCACGGATCAGCTCGCAGAGGAGCGCGGTTCGCACCGGGTCGAGTCCGGAGTCGGGCTCGTCGAACATCACAATCGCCGGTTCCAGGACGAGCGCCCGGGCGAAGCCGGCGCGCTTGCGCATGCCGCCGGAGAGCTCGTTCGGCATCTTGTAGGTGGCCTCGCTGAGCCCGACCTCTTTCAGCCGCCGGTTGACGATCTCGCCAATCTCTTCCTCGCCTTTGTCGGTGTGCTGCCGCAGCGGGAAAGCGACGTTGTCGTAGATGTTCATCGAGCCGAAGAGGGCGCCGTCCTGGAACAGCAGGCCGAACTTTTTGCGGACGTCGAAGAGCTCGTCATCGGTCATGTTCGGGATCGATTCGCCGTGCACCAGCACGTCGCCCGAGTCCGGGTACAGCAGGCCGACGATGTGCTTGATCAGCACGCTCTTGCCCGTGCCCGAGGGGCCAAGCACCATCGAGACCTGGTCCTCCGGCAGCCCCAGGTTGAGGCCGTTGAGGATGCGGGCGCGGCCGAACTGCTTGACGAGGTCGATGATCTCGATCGCGTCCTCGCCGCCGTGGTCGCGCTTGCGGCCGGTGTGGAATTTGTAGGGGTCGTGCTCGCGCGGGTTGACGCCGGGGATGACGAAGTCGCGCCCCATCACCGCCCCGTCCTCGCTTACGTAGGGACCTTCGGTCGTCGCGTTTTCTTCCTTGGCGACGTCGTCCTGGAGAATCTGCTCTTCGCTGCGAATGTCGTCGTTCTCCGGCAAAGTCAGCCTCCAATCGGCGCACGCGGGTTCGCTCCCCAGAACACGAGGGTTCCGAGCATCCCGATGATGTGGACTAAGACGATGTTGAGGACCATCGATTTCGCGGTCGCGGTCCCCACCCCGACGGGCCCGCCGCCCGCGGTGTACCCGTAGTAACAGCCGACCAACACGATCGCGGTCGCCATCACCATGCCCTTGATCAAGCTGAAGATCAGGTCGGGGGGGTTCTGGAACATCCAGAAGATCAGCAGGTAGCCGCCCGAGGAGACGTCGCCGATCTGCTCGACGACGGCGAGGTAGCTGGCCAGGTACATGATCCCGATCCCGACCAGGTACATGAACGGGAAGGCGATCCAGGAGGCGAGCAGGCGGGTGGCGCAGAGGAAGGTCACCGGCGGCACCCCCATCACCTCGAGCGCGTCGATCTCGTCGGAGATCCGCATCGCCCCGAGCTCGGCGACGATCCCGGTCCCGACCTTGGCCGCGAGCATGTAGCCGAAGGCGTAGGGCATGATCTCGCGCAGGTCGCACCAGGCCGAGAAGACGCCGGCATAGGCGGGCGCGCCCTGGGCACGCAGCAGGTAGGCGCCCTCGATCCCGCACTGGAGGCCAAGGGTGAAGACGAGGCCCCAGATGATCAGGGCCGAACCGAGGATGAGGATCCCGGCCTGGCGCAGGCTCTCGCCGAAGAAGCGAAGGACGCGGCCGGAGTAGACGAGGCCGGCGACGCGGGAGCCGAAGCGGGCGATCTCCCCCGCCGAGTCGAGCCAGCCGCGCGGGATTGCGAGCCAGGCGTTCATCGGATCGTCTGCAGCTCCGGGTTGGTCGCAAGCAGGGTCTGGGTGAAGACGTAGTTGAAGGCGAAGACGCCCATGAAGGAGATGACGACGGCCTCGTTGACGGCGCGGCCGACGCCGGCGGCGCCGCCGGAGGCGGTCATCCCTTTGTAGGAGCAGACGACGGCGATCAGGGCGCCGAAGAGCGTGCACTTGATCACCGAGCCCCAGAGGTCGGTGATCGAGGCGTTGGAGAAGAGCGTCGCGAAGAAGCCGCCGAGCGGCTGGTTGTAGAGGATCTCGGTGAGGATGCCGCCGCTGATCCCGAAGACCAGGGCGTAGATGTCGAGCAGGCCGGTGATCAGCATCAGCGCCAGGAAGCGCGGCACGACCAGGTTCTTAATCGGGTCGACCCCGAGCACCTGGAGGGCGTCGAGCTCCTCGCGGATCTTGCGGGCGCCGAGGTCAGCGGTGATCGCCGTCCCGGCGACGCCGGCGACGACCACCGCGGTGACGAAGGGCGCGAACTCGCGGATCGAGGCGAGGACGAAGAAACCGCCAAGGCGGTCAAGGGCGCCGAAGAGCGAGAGGAAGTTCGCCGCCTGCAAGCCGGGGGCACCGAACCCGAAGGCCACGGTCGAGACCAGCAGCGGGAACCAACACAGCTGCAAGGCGAAGAGGAACTGGCCGATGAACTCCTCCCCATAGGGGTAGGGCGGCTTGACCGCGGAGACGATCGTCCGCGCGGTAAGGAGCATCATCTCCCCCACCTGTTCGAACAGGGACTTGGCGGGCAGGAATGCCCTGTTGACCGCGGATCCGACCATCTGCTCCTCCATCCGAGCCGGCGCCGCGGCACGCGGCACCCCACCCGGTGGGCAGGAGTCTAGGGGATGGGAAACCGCCAACCATTAGTCCCATGTTGAGATCCCGCTAACGCCTTCGCAGAGCCGGAAATGCCTGCGAAGGCGGCCAAACCGCGTGCTATGTTCGGGCCGCTTTGCGGGGGACCGGACGACATTCCCGGCGGACCCGCCTCCAGACCACCGCCGTCGGGTTAACGGCGCTGGCGGTGGCGGCACTACTCGCTGCCTGCGGCGGCGGCGATTCCTCGACCGCGCCCGAGGAAGCAAGCGGCAAGTTCCAGGTGAAGGTGACCGAAGCCGCATTCCCCTCGCCCCAGCGGCTCGGGCAGACGTCCGTGCTGCGGCTCGGCATCCGCAACACCGGCGACCGCACCGTGCCGAACCTCCTCGTCAGCTTCACGATCAAGGGGCAGCGCGGCGAAAACTCCTCGCTGCCTTTCGGGATCAGCGACCCGCAGCCGGAACTGGCGCAGCCCGATCGGCCCGTCTGGGTGCTGTCGGCGACCTACCCGCGGCTAGACGGCTCCTCCGACCCGGGTGGGACCACGACCTCGAGCCCGAAGACCTTCGCCCTCGGGGCGCTGAAACCCGGCAAGACCGTGACGGCGATTTGGAAGCTGAGCGCGGTCCGCGCCGGCAAGTTCACCGTGCTCTACAACGTCGGCGCCGGCCTTGGCGGCGCCTCCAAGGCGGAAACCGACAACGGCGTGTCCCCCGGTGGCTCGTTCACGACCGAGGTGACCGAACGGCTGCCGGAAACCGAAGTCACCGACAGCGGCGAAATCGTTGAGATCAAGAAGGGCAAGTAGGGCCTCGACAGCCGTTGCCGCGGTTGCGGTGCTGCTGACCCTGGCCCTGCCGGCCTGCGGCTCGGCCAACGACCAGGGTGACAGCCCGCAGGGCGCAGAACCACGGGCAAAAGCGGGTGGGGTCGCCCTGAAGAAGGTCGGCACCTTCGACACCCCCGTTTACGTCACCGGCGCTCCGGGGTTCCCGAAACTCCTCTTCGTGGTCGAGCAGCCCGGCCGTGTCGTCGTCCTCAAGGATGGCCGCCGCGCCGGCACCTTCCTCGACATCCGCGACATCGTCGAGGACGGCGGCGAGCGGGGTCTGCTCTCGGTCGCCTTCCCGCCGGACTACGCCGCCAGCAAGCGCTTCTACGTCTATTACACGGACGCCGAGGGGGCGATCAGGGTCGACGAGTTCCAGCGCCGCAGCGCCACCCGCGCCGACCGCGACTCGCGGCGCTCCGTGATCACGATCCCCCACCCGGTCAACGCCAACCACAACGGCGGCCAGCTGCAGTTCCTCGGCAACCTCCTCTACTTCGGGACCGGCGACGGCGGCTCCGGCGGCGACCCGCCGAACAACGCCCAGAACAAGGACGTCCTGCTCGGGAAGCTGTTGCGGATCGACCCGCGGGCCGCCGGAGGCAAGCCATATTCGGTTCCGGCCGACAACCCCTTCGTCGGCAAGCCGGGCCGCGACGAGATCTACAGCTACGGGTTGCGCAACCCGTTCCGCTTCTCCTTCGACACCACCAACGGACAGCCGCGGATCGCGATCGGCGACGTCGGCCAGAACCGCTTCGAGGAGCTCGACTACCTGACTGTCGACCGAGCAGGCGGCGCCAACTTCGGCTGGGACGCCCTCGAGGGCTTCTCCAAGTACACGGAAGAAAACAGCGGCACGCCGGATCCGGGCGGCACGGTGAAGCCGGTCTTCGCCTACGGGCACGGCAGCGGCTGCACGATCATCGGCGGCTACGTCGTCCGCGACCCGCGCCTGCCAGGGCTGCGGGGGCGCTACGTCTACGCGGACCTCTGCGAGGGAAAGTTGCGCTCGCTCGTCCCCCACCTCAAGCGCGCCAGCGGCGACCGCCAGCTCGGCCTCCAGGTCCAGAGCCCGAGCTCCTTCGGCGAAGACCAGCAGCACCGGCTCTACGTGGTCTCGCTGGAAGGGCCCGTCTACCGGCTCGTCCCGCGCTGAAGTCGCAAAGATTTTCCTTTTCCGCGCACCACCTGTAGCAACTTATTGTCTACAGTTGCTTTCATGGCGGTGATGATTCCCCCGAGAGAGAACTGGACCGACCCGCGGTTGGACGAGTTCGCGAAGCGGATCGACGAACGTTTCGACGACATCGATCGCCGATTCGATTCCCAGCAGAAGAACATGGATGCAAGGTTCAACGCGCTGGAACGGACGATGCAGATCGTCTTCTCAGTCCTTGGTGCCGTGCTCGCCGCCAATACCGCGATGCTTCTCGGTCTCATCGGCTGGATCGTCACCCAGAGCTGATTCGCCGCTACAGTTGGCTGACCAGCCAAACGGGCGAAGGGAGCTGTGGTGGAGAGCGGAACGGCGGCACGCGGTACCGAGACGAACGGGGCATCGGCTGCGGCTGACGTGATCGAGGTCCACAACCCGGCGACGGGCGGGTTGATCAAGACCATCCCCGTCGCTTCGCCTGAGACCGTCGCCGCGACCGTCGCCCGGGTCCGCGCCAACCAGGCCGAGTGGGAGGCGATGGGGATCGAGGGTCGCTACCACTGGCTCGGCAAGCTGCGCGACTGGCTGCTCGACAACGAGGAGCGGGTGCTCGACACGATGCAGGCGGAGACCGGCAAGGTTCGCGCCGACGCCAGCAACGAGCCCGGCTACCTCGCCGACCTGATCAACTTCTACGGCTCCCGCGCCGCCAGCTTCATCGGCGAGGAGAGCGTCCGCCCCCACTCCCCCCTGCTCGCCTCGAAGAAGCTGCGGATCCAGTACCGCCCCTACCCCGTCGTCGGCATCATCAGCCCCTGGAACTTCCCGCTGATCCTCTCGCTCGGTGACTCGATCCCGGCGCTGCAGGCCGGCTGCGCGGTAGTGATTAAGCCCTCCGAGTTCACGCCGCTGGGGCTGACCGAGGTGATCGAAGCCTGGAAGAACGAGATCGGCGGCCCCGACGTCTTCGACTGCGTCCACGGCGTCGGCGAGACCGGCGGCGCCCTCGTCGACGAGGTCGACTTCATCCAGTTCACCGGCTCTGACCGCACCGGCCGCAAAGTGATGGCGCGGGCGGCGGAGACCCTCACGCCGGTCAGCCTCGAGCTCGGCGGCAAGGACCCGATGATCGTCCTTGCCGACGCCGACATCGACCGCGCCGCCAACGCCGCGGCCTGGGGCGGAATGATGAACTCAGGCCAGATCTGCCTCTCCGTTGAGCGGATCTATGTCGAGGAGCCGGTCTACGACGAGTTCGTCAACAAGCTGACGGCCGAGGTCGGGCGCCTGCGCCAGGGCGCAGACGACGCCGCCAACCCCAAGGACGTGGGCGCGATGACGTCCCCCAACCAGACCGCGATCGTCGAGGACCACGTCAGCGACGCGATCTCCGCTGGCGCCCGCGCCCTCACCGGCGGCAACCGCGTCGACGGACCGGGCGACTACTTCGAGCCGACGGTCCTGGTCGACGTCGACCACTCGATGAAGGTGATGCGCGACGAGACCTTCGGCCCCGTCGTCGGCGTGATGAAGGCGCGCGACGCGGAGGAGGCACTTCAGCTCGCCAACGACAGCCGCTACGGCCTCGGCGCTTCGGTCTTCGGCGAGAAGGAGCGAGCCGAAGAGGTCGCCCGCCGCGTCGAGTGCGGCGCCGTCAACGTCAACGACGTCCTCATCAACTACTTCGCGATGGACGTGCCGATGGGCGGCTGGAAGCAGTCCGGGATCGGCTTCCGCCACGGTGAACCCGGGATCAAGAAGTACTGCCGCAGCGAGTCCCTGGTGATCACCCGCTTCGGCGGCAAGCGGGAGCCGACCTGGTACCCGTACACCAAGACCCGCCGCCGCCTCCTCGCCCCGATCTCCCGCTTCTTCGGGGCGCGCGACTGGCGCCGCAAACTCGGCCTCAGGCGCTAGCCGCAGCTAACAGTCAGCGCCCCGGTACCTTTGTAGGTTCATGCCGGAGCGTGACTACATACGAGCTACGAAGGAGCGCGTGGTCGTGTTCGACGGCGGCATGGGCGCGACTTTGGAGCAGTTTGAGCTCAGCCAGGAGGACTACGGCGGGCTCGCGGGCAAGTGCCATGAGGCGCTGGTCCTCAACCGGCCCGATGTGATCGAGGGGGTCCATACCTCGATGCTGGAAGCCGGCGCCGAGGTGGTCGAGACCGACAGCTTCCAGGGTTCACGGCTGAAGCTCGAGGAGTGGGGTCTCGGCGAGCACACGCTGGAGATCAACACCAAAGCCGCCGAAATCGCCCGTCGCGCCGCCGGGGAGGATCGGTTCGTCGCCGGCTCGATCGGGCCGACGGGGTTCCTCCCCGCCTCCACCGACCCCACCCTCGGCGACATCTCCTTCGGCCGCTTGGTCGAGGTCTTCGCCGAGCAGGCAGAGGGGCTGGTCGTGGGTGGCGCCGACCTGATCATGATCGAGACCGCACAGGACATCCTCGAGGTCAAGGCGGCGATCTTCGGCGCCCGCGAGGCGTTTGCGAAGACCGGCCGGGCGCTGCCGATCCAGTGCAGCGTCTCGCTGCTGCCGAACGGCGGCAAGATGCTCCTCGGCACCGACATCCGCTCGGTGCTGACGACGCTGACCGCCCTCGACGTCGACGTGATCGGCCTCAACTGCTCGACCGGCCCGGAGGACATGCGCGACGCGATCCGCTTCCTCGGCGAGACCTGCCCGGTCCCGGTCCACTGCATCCCCAACGCAGGGCTGCCGCTGCAGGGTCCCGACGCCGAGACGATCTTTCCGGAAAAGCCCGAGCCGCTCGCCGCGACGCTGGGCGAGTTCGTCGAGCGCTACGGCGTCGGCATCGTCGGCGGCTGCTGCGGCACCACGCCCGAGCACGTTGCCGCGATCCGCGAGCGGGTCGGCGGTCGCGCGCCGGGCGAGCGGCCGGCGCCGGGGCCGATCGAGGTCTCCTCGATGATGACCTCGACGCCGCTGGTGCAGGAGCCGCGGCCGACCCTGGTCGGCGAGCGAGTCAACTCCCAGGGCTCGAAAAAAGCCAAGGAACTGCTGCTGGCCGACGACTACGACGGCCTCGTCCAGGTCGCCGAAGACCAGGTCGAAGGCGGCGCCCACGTGCTTGACACCTGCGTCGCCCTGACCGAGCGCCAGGACGAGGACGAGCAGATGAGCGCCGTCGTCAAGCGGATCTCGCTGACCCAGCCGGCGCCAATCCAGGTTGACTCGACCGAGCCCGAGGTGATCAAAGCCGCCCTGGAGACGGTCCCGGGGCGGGCGATCGTCAACTCGGTCAACCTCGAGGCCGGCCGCGAGAAGGCCGACACCGTGATCCCGCTCGCCAAGGCCCACGGGGCGGCCCTGATCGCGCTGACGATCGACGAGGTCGGGATGGCGAAGACGGCTGAGCGCAAGGTCGAGATCGCCGAACGAATCCGCGACATCGCCTGCAACGAGCACGGCCTCGACCCCGAAGCGCTGATCTTCGACGCCCTCACCTTCACCCTCACCACGGGCGATGAGGAGTGGAAGCCCTCAGCGGTGGAGACGATCGAGGGGATCCGCCGGATCAAGGCCGAGATCCCCGGCGTCAAGACCTCGCTTGGCGTCTCCAATGTCTCCTTCGGCGTCTCCCCCCGTCCCCGCGCCGTCCTCAACTCGGTCTTCCTCCACCACTGCGTCGAGGCCGGCCTCGACCTGGCGATGGTCAACCCGAACCACATCACCCCCTACGGCGAGATCCCCGAGGAGGAGCGGGAGCTGACCAACGACCTCGTCTTCAACCGCCGCGAGGACGCGCTCGAGCGCTTCATCTCCCACTTCGAGTCCAAGGGCGAGGAGGCCGAGGCCGAGGTCGCTGATCCGACCGCGGGCATGGAGCCCGAGGAGGCGCTGCATTGGCACATCCTTCGCCGCAAGAAGGACGGGGTCGAGGACCAGATCGAGCGCTCGGTCGAGAAGATCGGCGCCGTCCCGACCCTGAACGAGGTGCTGCTGCCGGCGATGAAGGAGGTTGGCGACAAATTCGGCGCCGGCGAACTGATCCTGCCCTTCGTCCTGCAGTCGGCCGAAGTGATGAAGCGCGCGGTCGCACAGCTGGAGAACCACCTCGACCGGATCGAGGGCCACACCAAGGGCAAGGTCGTGATCGCGACCGTCTTCGGCGACGTCCACGACATCGGCAAGTCCCTCGTCAACACGATCCTCACCAACAACGGCTACACGGTGATCGACCTCGGCAAGCAGGTCCCAGTCGACGCGATCATCGAGGCCGCGGTCGAAAACGACGCCGACGCGATCGGCCTCTCGGCGCTCCTCGTCTCAACCTCGAAGCAGATGCCGACCTGCATTGCCGAGCTGCACCAGCGCGGGCTCGAGTTCCCGGTCCTGATCGGCGGCGCCGCGATCAATCGCGACTTCGGCCGCCGCACCCTCTATCCGAAGGGCAAAGAGTCCGACGAGGTCTACGAGCCCGGCGTCTTCTACTGCAAGGACGCGTTCCAGGGCCTCGACACGATGGACGCACTGGTCGACGAGGAAGCCCGGTCTGCTCTGGTCGAGCGGATCAAGGCCGAGGCGAAGCAGCTGCGCGAGAAGCCGGTCGAAGTCGACGACGGACCGCCGACCACCGACGCGAGCACGCGCTCCGGCGCGCGCACCGACGTGCCCGTCCCCAAGCCTCCATTCTGGGGCGTACGCGAGATCGAGGTCGACCTCGACGGCGTCTACCCTTACCTCGACCGCCACGTCCTCTTCAAGCTCCACTGGGGCGGTCGCGGGGTCAAGGGCGAGGCCTGGCGCCAGCTGGTCGAGGGAACCGCCGAGGAGGAGGGCTTCGCCGCCCGGCTGGAGCGGATGTGGCGCGAGCAGGACTATCTCGAGCCGCGAACCCGGCTCGGCTACTTCCCCTGCAACGCCGAGGGCAACGAGCTGATCGTCTTCGACCCGGAGGACCACGAGCGGGAGCTGGAGCGACTCGTCTTCCCGCGCCAACCGAAGCACGACCGCATCTGCCTCGCCGACTTCTACCGTCCCCTCGCCTCGGGGGAACGCGACGTCGTCGCCCTGCAGGGCGTCACGGTCGGCCCGCAGGTGACCGAGCTGATCGAACGGCTGGAGCGCGAAGGGGAGTTCGCCGAACAGCTCTACGTGCACGGGCTAGGCGTCCAGGCGGCCGAGGGTCTGGCCGAGTGGCTCCACGCCGACGTCCGCGCCTCGCTCGGGATCGAACCCGACCAAGGCCGCCGCTACTCCTGGGGCTACCCCGCCTGCCCGGACCAGTCCGAGCACGAGAAGGTCTGGCGGCTGCTCGACCTCGAAGAGATCGGGATGACGCTCTCTGGTGGCTACGCCGTGATGCCCGAGCAGTCGACGGTGGCAATCATCGCCCACCACCCTCAGGCCGTCTATTTCGGGATGAAGTCCGGCTTCATCCCTGAGCGCAAGGCGCCGGACGAGCTGATCGCCGGCACCGCTCGCGGCGGCGAGCTGCCGCCGGAGTCCGACCCGGACTCCGGCGAGGGCGAGGGCGCCGAGGCGGCCCCCGCCACCGAGCTCAGCCGCTGAACCTGTCCGGTACCTGGGCCGGGTGCAGCGCCGGCCGCTGCCAGTTGCGGCCTTCGTAGGCCTCCTCAAAGCCCGCCCTGCGCAGGTTCTGGGTCACCGCCGACCAGGAGCCGAGGTCGCATTCGCCGACCTCGACGAAGACGGTGTGGCAGCCAGCTCGATGCGCGTCTAGCAACCGTCGATGCAAGAGCGCCGCGTTGCAGCCACGCCCGCGAGCCTCCGCCAGCGTCGTCCCCGCTCCAAGCTGGGCCACCCCGTCTGCGATCAGCATCGAGCCGGTCGCGACCGGAACCTCATCCGGGCCGAGCGCGGCGGTGTAGCAGTGCCATCCGTTGCGCTGCGGCAGCGAGAAGAACAGCGTCCCCGCCACCAGCGGGATTTCCAGGGCTTCGGCTGCGATCGTGCTCAGCCCTTCGCCTTCGGCTTCGTCCTGGCCGAGCCTGTAGATGACGATCCCAGGGTCGACGTGGAACTCGGGCGGCGAGCCGTCGCGGACCAGTTTCACCCAGCCGCCGCCGCGCTCGTACCCGCGAACCCCAAGCCAGGATTCAGCCTCCGCCGCCCCAGGCCGCCCCGAGGCGACCGGGATCCGGTAGTCGACTTCGCGCGCCCTCATCCATTCCACCGCGGCGGCGAGATGGCCTCCCTCGATTGCCCCTGGCTCTGCCGCTCCCTGTATCTGCTGCAGCAGGTGGACCTCCGGCAGGTCGCCAAAGGCGGTTGCCTGGACCGGTCCAAACCTCTCAACTTCGACCCCCGATTCGGAGACCGCTTCCGGGACTACCGAGTCCCACATGTCGCGCCGGAAGCGCTGCGCGACTCTCTCCAACACTGCTGAGTCGTATCTCACGGCTCCCTTTCCCCCAGTTCGCGTGAGTAATTGGCCGATTGCTCGACTCTATGCACACTAGTGGGGACCCGTCAAGGAACCTTGTCGATCTGGCTAAGAAGTCATGCCCGAGAGGCGGGGCGGCAGCCCGCTGGATGGAGCCGGCGCCATATCCCCGCTCTCTCGGGAACCAGGAGTGCCGGCCTGGGAATGGTGGCGGCACGCCTCCGTCGCCATCCTAGAGAAATACATTGAAGTTTATTTATCGCTAAAGAAAAGCTTAAAGTCGGACGGTCAGGGCTGGCTAGCCCGCGCGCGCGGCTTTGAGTCCAGGCGGACCGGGGCCGTCGAGAGAGCTTGCACCCGCAGATCGCTCCAGGTCAGCCCCTCCCGCACCAGGGCCGGGAGGCCGAGCGCGACCGCGGTGGCAATCTCGACAGCTTGCAGGATGACGCCGTAGGCGAGGGCGTCGGCGGTACTGACCCCGAAGCCGCTGTGAAGAACGCTGATCACCGCCAGCTGGAAAACGCCGATGTTGGAAGGCGTCGCCGGCACCACCGCGGTGACGTTGACAGCAAAGAGAACCGCTGCGGCGGCGCCGATCCCGGCCTTGCCGTCGAGGCCGAGGGCATAGAGCAGGGCCCAACAGGCGGCCAGCTGGATCGCCCAGGCCCCCAGCTGGGCCGCCGATGCCGCGCTACCGCGCCGCGGGTCGCGGAAGACCGCGAGGCCGGCCCGAACCTGAACCAAAGCCCTGTGGACCATCCCGCCGAGCCGGGCCAGACGGCCGTTGCCGTTACGCCGCATCAGCAGGGGGGCCACGAGGAGGACGAGCAGCACGATCAAGGGCACCAGGCTGAAGGCGAAGATCTGCTTGGTCCCGGAGTGAAAGAGCGGCGTCGTCGAGACGATGATCACCCCGAGCAGCACCAGCGCGACGAGGTTCAGAAGCGTTTGGGAAACCAGCGTTCCCAGAAGTACGGGGAACGTTTCCCGCACCCGGCCGCTGCGGCGAGCGAGAGTAAGGGCACGAGCGGGCTCACCGAGGCGGGCCGGCAAGGTCGCCGACATGAGGACGCCGATCATCGTCGCCGAGGTGACGTCACGGCGGCGAATCGGACGGTTGGGAAGGGCGGCGCGGGCGATCCAGTACCAAGAGGCGGCGCGGAAGAAGAGGGAGCTCGCCATCAGCGCGCAGGCGATCAGGACCCAGGTCAGGTTCGAGCGGACGATGCTTTCGACGACGTTGTCGACGCCGATCTTCTGGGCGGCCAGGAGCGTCAGGCCGACGCCCATGATCCCGGCGACCGCGAGCCCGAGGCGCCGCGCCACGGCGCGACCCCTCTTCCCCGCTTGTGCCGGCGGTGGATCGAGTGAGGGAAGACGCTCGGCGGGGCGCTTCGGACCCCCATCGGCCGGTCGCAGCCCGGTCCAGTGGGCCATGCGCTCTGCCGCCGTCACCGGCTTCGGCGCCTCGATCGCGCGCTCGTATACGCCCGCCACCTGATCGGCGACGCGCGGCCAGGCGTAGCGCTGGGCGCTGCGGCGGGCGGCTTCTCCCATCTCCTGCAGTCGCTCGGGCTCGAAATGGGCCCGCTGCAGCTCCTCGGCCAGGCGCTGCGGATCGCCGGGCGGAACGAGGAGGCCGTCGACGCCGTCACTGACGACGTCGCTGTAGCCGGCGATGGCGGAGGCGATCACCGGCGTGCCGGCCGCAAAAGCCTCGGTCAGGACCATGCCGAAGCTCTCGCCAGAGAGCGAGGGCGCGCAGAGCAGATCGGCGTCGTGGAGCTCCTTCCAGAGGTCCTCTCGGGAGACGCGGCCGCGGACGTCGATCGAGCGCATGAGGTCGGGGTCGGCGACATAGCGGAGGACGTCCTCCTCTTCTGAGCCGATCACCGTCAGCCGGCAGGGGACGTGCTCGACGAGAGCGTTGAAGGCGGTCAGCAGGATTGGCAGCCCCTTGCGCTCCTCGGGGCGGCCGACGAAGAGGATCCGCAGGTCGTCACCGACCGGCTTCGGGCCGCTCGGCGCCGCCTCGGTATCGACGCCGTTGGGGATGATCGTGTACTCGCCGCCGTACCAGCGGCGGCCGGTCCAAGCGGCCGCCTCGGAGACGGCAATCCTCGCTGAGAGGCGGTTGAAGACGCGGCGGGCGCCGAGGCCGTTGGCGATGTGGTTGGGCAGCCCCTTGGTCGAGTATGCGTGGAAGGTGCCGACCACCGGGTCGCGCGCCCCCAGGGTCGCATTCCAGCCGACCAGCGGGACCAGGGGCTCGTGCACGTGGATGACGTCGAATTCGCCGCTCCGCACGAGCCGGCGCGGGGCGACGACGCCGCCGGCGGGGAAGGGCGCGAGGTTCGAGACCGAGCCGTTGGCGCCGAAGCCCATCGTCCGCCCCAGCGGCATCAGGTAATCCGGCAACTCCCGCCGTTCGGCTGAGGCCCGGTGCAGGGCACGGCTGACCCGACCCGGCGGGTCTACGGGAGCGAGGACGCGAACGTCATGGCCTCGCCGCAGGAACTCCTCGGCGAGCGCCTCAACGTGCCGGTTTACGCCCCCCTGGAAAGACCAGGAATATGGCGAGACGAGACCTATGCGCACGGGTGGTTAAGGGTAGATCATCGCCCGGCAGGCCCAGGGGCGGCACCGGGCGGCCGCTCAGCCCAAGCGAAGCCCGTGAAGACGAGCAGGTAGGCGGTGCCGATCTCGAGCAGGAGCGCGCCCGAGTCGTTGGCGAGCGTCCCCACAACGGTCGCCGCCAGCGCCCCGAGCAGCCCGGCGCGCATCGCGGGCACGGGGGCCAGCCAGGCTTGGAGACGATCTCGCCGCAGATAGGCGAAGACCGCGATCGCGACGACCACCGGCAGGAAAGCCAGCAGCACCGGCCGTCCGAAGCTGTGGGCTGAGAGCTGCAGACGGCGCTGCGCGACGTCGGCCAGGTCCCCGAGCCCGCCGGCGTCGAGGACGGAGCGGGTGAGGTGCGCGTTGGCGCCGCTGACCAGGTCGACGAGGGCCAGCAGCGCGAGGACCGCGACCGGAGCAGCCACCACCGCGAGGGCAAGCGGACGCTTGCCGCGGCCAGCGATCGCAGCGGCGGCAACCGCTGCACCAACCGGGAAAACGATCGCGGCGCCGACATCGGCCCCGAACCGTCCCGCGGCGAAGACGACAGCCGCGGACAGGCCGATAATGAGGAAGGTGACTGCCAAGGCGCGGCGCGGCGCCCGCGCGGCAAAAGCGGTCAGGCCGGCCCCGGTGCCGGCCACCACCAGCACCGCCAGCAGCGCCTCGAGCTCGTTGCCGATCCCGTAGAAGCGGACACCGAGACCCGGGTTCGGTCCGAGCAGCGAGAGCGAGGTCAGCGACGAACCAGTGACGACGTCGATCGCATAGGCGAGGACGGTTGCCCCCGTCGCGAAGGCAAGCGCGGCGTATCCACGCAACAACAGCAGCGTCAGCCCGGCCAGGACCGGCGCCCCTGCCAACACCAAGAGGCGTTCCGCCGTCTCCCCGGGCTCGAGCGCAGCGCCGAGCAGCAGGACCAGCGGCAGGTAGACGATCGCGAGGCCAGCCACTCGCACCGCCGGCCGCGCCAGGCGGCCGCGGCTGAGCGCGATGACGAGCACCAACGCCAGCAGCCAGGCGAGGACGTTGAGGCCGACCA
>Ga0209152_10000224_pt1 | contig 29162 bp, 27 predicted proteins | sample GraSoiAngelo_107_FD_185873 | JGI IMG/M metagenome (GOLD analysis project Ga0209152, IMG submission 185873) | Grasslands soil microbial communities from the Angelo Coastal Reserve, California, USA - 14_0903_09_30cm (SPAdes) (version 2) | ecosystem: Environmental > Terrestrial > Soil > Grasslands...
CCCAAGGAGGACCTTCCCCCAAATGAACGCCAAAACCCGCAAAGTCGCCGTCGTCGGCGGCAACCGGATCCCCTTCGCGCGCTCCAACAGCGTCTATTCGCACGCGAGCAACCAGGACATGCTGACCGCCGCGCTCGAGGGCCTGATCGACCGCTACGGCCTCCAGGGCGAGACGCTCGGCGAGGTCGCCGGCGGCGCCGTCCTCAAGCACTCGCGCGACCGCGACCTCACCCGCGAAAGCGTCCTCAGCACCCGCCTCGCCGCCGAGACCCCCGCGTACGACGTCCAGCAGGCCTGCGGCACCGGTCTGGAGACGACGATCCTCGTCGCCAACAAGATCGCCCTCGGCCAGATCGACTCCGGCATCGCCTGCGGCGCCGACACCACCTCCGATGCGCCGATCGCCCTCAATGAGGACCTGCGCGAGACCCTGCTGGAGGCCAACCGCGAGCGTTCGACCGTCGGCAAGCTGAAGCAGCTGACCAAGGTCCGCCCCGGCCACATCGTTCCGGCGATCCCCCGCAACGAGGAGCCGCGCACCGGCCTCTCGATGGGCGAGCACTGCGCGATCATGGCGACCGAATGGGACATCGGCCGCAAGGAGCAGGACGAGCTCGCGGTCAAGAGCCACAAGAACCTCGCCGCCGCCTATGACCGCGGTTTCTTCGAGGACCTGATGACCCCCTACATCGGCCTCGACCGCGACCAGAACCTGCGGCCGGACTCCAACCTCGAGAAGCTGGCGAAGCTGAAACCGGTCTTCGGCGGCCCCGAGGGAACGATGACCGCGGCCAACTCGACGCCGCTCTCCGACGGCGCCTCGACCGTCCTCCTCGCCTCCGAGGAGTGGGCGAAAGAGCGCGGCCTGCCGATCCTCGCCTACATCTCAGAGGCGCAGACTGCCGCCGTCGACCACGTCCACAAGCGCGAAGGTCTGCTGATGGCGCCGGCCTACGCGATGCCACGGATGCTCGACCGCGCTGGGCTGAAACTGCAGGACTTCGACTACTACGAGATCCACGAGGCCTTCGCCGCGCAGGTTCTCTGCACCCTGAAGGCCTGGGAAGACAAGGAGTTCTGCGCCGAGAAGCTCGGCAAGAGCAAACCGCTCGGGCCGATCGACCGCAAGAAGCTCAACGTCAACGGCGGCTCGCTGGCGGCCGCCCACCCGTTCGCCGCGACCGGCGGGCGGATCGTCGCCAGCCTCGCCAAGCAACTGAACGAAGACGGCAAAGGCCGCGGCGTGATCAGCATCTGCGCCGCCGCGGGCCAGGGTGTCGTCGCGATCCTCGAGGCTCCGGGAGGTGCCAAGTAAATGGCTGACCGCTACTCACAAGTCGTCAACGCGCCGCTCGTCGGCACGATCGCCAAGCAGCTGGGTCTCCCCCAGCCGGTCTCCCTCGACCGCTACTCCGAGGGCCAGCCGGTCGTCTCCGGCCCGGTCCTCTACGACGGCGCGCCCGCCGGCCGTCTCGGTAAAGCGGTCGCCGGGATCCTCGACAGCATCAAGGCCGAACGGGCCGGCGCCGAGGGCAAGGCGAAGGCGCTCGTCTTCGACGCCACTGGGATCGCCGACTCGACCGAGCTGGTCGAGCTGCAGCGCTTCTTCTACCCCTCGATTGGGCGCCTGCAGCGCAGCGGCCGCGTCGTCGTCCTCGGCACCCCGCCCGAGGAAGCCGGCTCGATCCCCGCGCAGATCGCCCAGCGAGCGCTCGAGGGCTTCACCCGCTCGCTCGGCAAGGAGATCGGCGGCAAGGGCTCCACGGCCCAGCTCGTCTACGTCGAACCGGGCGCGGAGGACCAACTGGAGTCAACGCTGCGCTTCTTCCTCTCGCCGAAATCCGCCTACGTCTCCGGCCAGGTGGTCCGAGTCGGCAAGGGTGTCTCGGCGATGCCGAAGATCGACTGGGACAAGCCGCTCGCGGGCAAGATCGCGCTCGTCACCGGCGCCTCGCGCGGGATCGGCGCCGCGATTGCGAACACCCTCGCCCGCGATGGTGCCGAGGTCGTCGGCCTCGACATCCCGCAGATGTCGGCAGACCTGAAGGCGGTGACCGAGGCGATCGGCGGTCGCTCGATCGAGATCGACATCACCGCCCACGACGCGCCGGAGGTGATCGCCGCCGAGCTCTCCGACGGGGTCGACGTCGTCGTCCACAACGCCGGCGTCACCAAAGACCGGACGCTGGCGAAAATGCCGGAAGAGCGCTGGGCGCAGCTGATGGAAATCAACCTCTCCAGCGAGGAGCGGATCAACGACGAGCTGCTCGGCAAGAAACTGCTGAACGGCAACGGGCGGATCGTCGGCGTCTCCTCGATGGCGGGGATCGCCGGCAACAACGGCCAGACCAACTACGCCGCCTCCAAGGCCGGCGTGATCGGGATGGTCGAAGCGATGGCGCCGGAGCTGGCAAAACGCAAAGCGACGATCAACGCCGTCGCCCCGGGCTTCATCGAGACCCAGATGACCGCGGCGATGCCGATCGGCCCGCGCGAAGCCGGCCGCCGGCTCTCCAGCCTCTCGCAGGGCGGTCTGCCGGTCGACGTCGCCGAGACGATCGCCTGGTTCGCCAGCCCCGCCTCGACCGGCGTCAACGGCAACACCGTCCGCGTCTGCGGCCAGAGCCTGCTCGGAGCGTGAGCCTGTGAGCAAGACGCTCGACAGCTCCCCCAGCATCCTGGCGCTGTACGCGCGCGCGGCGCTGCCGATGATCCCCGGCGCCTCGCTGCTCCCATTCGTACCGGGCGGGGGCGGCGAGATCCCGGACGGGCTCGACCTCGAGCTCACCGGTGTCATCGCCAAGGCCGAGGCCGTCGCCGCCTACGCCAAGGTCTGCGGCTTCACCCTCCGCGACACCCTGCCAGTGACCTACCCCCACATGCTCGCCTTCCCGCTGCACATGGCGGTGATGAGCGACGGCTCCTTCCCGTTCGGCGCGGTCGGCCTCGTCCACGTCGAGAACTCGATCGTCCAGAAGCGGCCGATCGGGATCGACGAGGAGATGACGGTCCGGGTGCGGCCGACGAAGCTGCAACCGCACCCGAAGGGCAAGACCTTCTCGCTGGAGACCGAGGTCCTGGTCGCCGGCGAGGTCGTCTGGGAGAGCACCAGCATGATGCTCCGCCGCGGCGGCTCGAATGGCGACGCCCCCAAGCAGGAGAAGAGCTTCGAGTCGCTGCCGGCCGACGCGCCGGCGAGCGCCGAGTGGAAGCTCCCCGGCGACCTCGGCCGCCGCTACGCCGGCGTCTCGGGTGACCGCAACCCGATCCACATGCATTCCCTGACCGCGAAGCCGCTCGGGTTCCCCGGCGCGATCGCGCACGGGATGTGGACGAAGGCGCGGGCGCTGGCGCAGATCGAAAGCAAGCTGCCGGATGCCTTCGAGGTCGAGGTCCGCTTCCGCAAGCCGATCCTCTTGCCGGCGCGCGTCGAGTTCGCCAGCAGCAACGAGGGTGAAGACATCCTTTTCGCCGTCCGCAACGCCAAGAAGGGCACGCCCCACCTCGACGGCCGCGTGCAGCCACTTAAAGCAACCAACTCCAAAACCGCCCCCAAATCAGGAAGGAAAAAGACCACGTGAGCACCACCACTGAGACCAAGGGGGTGGCGGAGCGCAGCATGGGCTACGGCCTGCGGGCGCTCAACCGCCTCGCCGGCTCCGACCTGCTGGACCGCATCCGCATCCGCAAGCAGGTCGAGAAGGCCCTCTTCCAGGGCACCAAGAACGGCTTCAAAGGCGCGACCGCAGCGGGCCGCACCTTCAAGGCCGCGCAGAAGCTCGGCAAACCCGCGCGCCAGAAGAAGGGCAAATCGACGGGCCTCTTCGACCTCTCGCCCGATGACGAGCAGCAGATGTTCCAGGAGGCGGGCCGTTCCTTCGCCGAGGACCAGATCCGCAAGGCGGCGCTGGAGGCTGACGAGAAGCGCGAGACGCCGAAGGAGATCCTCGACCAGGCGAACGAGCTCGGCGTCAACATCCTCGGCGTCCCCGAGGAGCTCGGCGGCGTCATGACCGAGCAGTCGGCGGTGACCAGCGTCCTGATCGGCGAGGCCCTCGCCCACGGGGACATGGGCATCGCCTACGCGGCGATGGCGCCTGGCGCGGTCGCGACCGCGATCGGCCTCTGGGGCTCGGCCGAGCAGGAGGCCACCTACCTGCCCGCCTTCACCGGAGAGGACATCCCCGCCGCCGCGCTGGCGATCCTCGAGCCGCGCCCGCTCTTCGATCCCTTCCAGCTGGAGACGAAGGCGAAGAAGAAAGGTGACGAGTGGGTCCTCAGCGGCGCCAAGTCGCTGCTCGCCCGCGCCAAAGATTGCGAGCTGTTCGTGATCGCCGCCGACGCCGAGGGCATAGGCCCGGCGCTCTTCGTCGTCGAGTCGGGAGCCAAAGGCCTCTCGATCGAGGACGAGCCCGCGATGGGCCTCCGCCCCGCCGCGACCGGTCGCCTCCTGATCGACAAAGTGAAACTGCCGGGCAGCGCTCTGCTCGGCGAGGGGAACGCCAAAGCCAAGGACTACGCCGCCTGCGTCAACCGCTCGCGGATCGCCTGGTGCTCCCTTGCCAGCGGAACCGCGCAGGCCGTCCTCGACTATGTCATCCCTTACGTCAACGACCGCCAGGCCTTCGGCGAACCGATCTCCAACCGTCAGGGCGTCGCCTTCGTCGTCTCCGACATCGGCATTGAGTCGAACGCGATGCGGCTGGCGACCTACAGGGCGGCGAGCCGCGCCGACCGTGGCGAGAGCTTCGGCCGCGAGGCGGCGATCGCCCGCAAGCTCTGTACGACGAAGGGGATGAAGATCGGCTCCGACGGCGTCCAGCTGCTCGGCGGCCACGGCTTCGTCAAGGAGCACCCGGTCGAGCGCTGGTACCGCGACCTCCGAGCTGCGGGCGTGATGGAGGGCGCCCTGCTCGTCTAGGGCGCGTAAGCGCGCTTTTTGAGAGCGAAAGGAACTGAAGATGATCAATCTCGAGATACCGAAGAAGTTCAAGCCGCTGGCGAACCAGGCCAACCAGGTCGCCACGGAGGTGTTCCGCCCGATCTCGCGCAAATACGACGAGGCCGAGCACAGCTACCCGAAAGAGCTCGACATGCTGGCGTCGCTGATCGACGGCATGAACGAGGGATCCGACATCGGCGGCGCCGGTGCGGCCGGCGTCCGCCGCGAGAAAAGCGACGACGGCGCCAACCGCAACGGCTCCAACCTCTCCACCGTGCTCGGCATCATCGAGCTCTGCTGGGGTGACGTCGGCCTGCTGCTCTCGATGCCGCGCCAGGGGCTCGGCAACTCGGCGATCGCCTCGGTCGCGACCGAGGAGCAGCTGAAGAAGTACGGCGGCAAGTGGGCGGCGATGGCGATCACCGAGCCGGAAGCCGGCTCGGACTCCGCCGCGATCCGCGCCACCGCCGAACTCGACGGCGACGAGTATGTCCTCAACGGCGAGAAGATCTTCGTCACCTCGGGCGACCGGGCCGACCTGATCGTCGTCTGGGCCTCGCTCGACCGCTCGAAAGGGCGGGCGGCGATCAAGTCGTTCATCGTCGAGCGCGACAACCCCGGCCTGAAGCTGGACCGGCTCGAGCACAAGCTCGGGATCCGCGCCTCGGACACGGCCAACTTCACCCTGCAGGACTGCCGGGTGCCGAAAGAGGCGCTGCTCGGCGACCCCGAGGTGAAGGAGAAGGGCTTCGCCGGGGTGATGGAAACGTTCGACAACACGCGGCCGCTGGTCGCCGCGATGGCCGTCGGCGTCACCAGGGCGGCGCTCGAGGAGACGCGCAAGCAGCTGAAGAAGGCCGGCGTCGAGATCGACTACGACGTCCCCGCCAACAACCAGCACGCCGCCGCCGCGCGGTTCCTGGAGATGGAGGCCGACTACGAGGCCGCCTGGCTGCTCACCCTCCAGGCCGCCTGGATGGCTGACAACTCGAAGCCGAACTCGCTGCAGGCCTCGATGGCCAAGGCGAAGGCAGGGCGCACCGGCGTCGAGGTCACCCTCGGCTGCGTCGAGCTCTGCGGCAGCATCGGCTACGGCGAGAACGAGCTACTGGAGAAGTGGGCCCGAGACTCGAAGATCCTCGACATCTTCGAGGGGACCCAGCAGATCCAGCTCCTGATCATCGCCCGCCAGCTGCTGAAAAAGACGTCTGCCGAACTTCGGTAGCCAGGGGAGGCGCGCTGGGACCCGTCCAGGGTCCCAGCGCGCCGGAGTTCAGCAGCTCCCTAGGCGTCCCATTGGATAGTGGTGCCTTCGGCCGCGACTTCGACTTTGATCGATGTTTTGCCGGTGGTGTGTGTGCCGAGTTTGACCGGGCAGATGCCGGTGGATTCCGTCACTTCGACGTGGATCCCTTCGGCAATGACGTCAACGTCGACCTTGCCGACTGTGTTGGTGTAGGTGACCGCATTGGGAATCGACTGGTTTTTGACGAACATTTTGCATTTGCCAAAAGCGGTTGAGGACGCAACGGTGAACCCGCCACTGGTACAGGATTCGATATGGACTTCGCCGCTGGCTGTGAAGTTGTAGACGCAGCCGCTGGAGTTGATCGTCGCACCGCTCATCCCGAAGGCGGTGCAGTTCGAGTACTGCGGGACCGCTTTCTGAGACGAGGATTCAAGCGCTTCGGTCTGGCCGGTGAAGATGGCGGTGGCGCACTGGATTTTGCTCCCTGTCAAGGTCATTTCATTAGTCCGCAGGGTGGTCGTTTTCAGCGCCGCGCCGACTTTTCCCGCTGTGAATTTCGCCGCTGACGCTGGGGACAACCCCGTCAACCCCGAGAGGGAAAGGACTACCGCCAAGGCGAGGACAACCGCTCTTAGGTTTTTCATACCGCTCCTTTGAGTCCGGCAAAGCCGGGTTGTGTTATGGCAGGCGGCAATATAGTCAACTTCTTTTGAGCATGGCTCAAGGGAGAATCAGGCTCTTGAACCTGATCGAGGACATGCTCGAGCGATCTCCCGCCTCGCGGTTGGGAATCGTCTCGATTGACGGCGAGGCAAATCGGCGTGACTGGTACTTCGGCGAACTAATCGCGATGTCCGCCGGCCTCTCCGGAGCCTTTGCGGCCCGGGGGGTGAAACGTGGCGACGTAGTGATGACGCTGGCGGGGAACCGGATCGAGTGGGTGCTTAGCCTGCTCGCCTGCTGGCGGATGGGGGCGGTGGCGCTGCCTTGCAACACGATGCTTCGTCGGCACGACCTCGAGCACCGGGTCGCCACTGCCAACCCAAAGCTCTGTGTCGGCGAGGAGGAGCTGCTGGCGGAGATGCCTGATGGGGTGCCGCTGATGTCGATGGCCGAAGTCGCCCGCGTCCTCGACGAGGACCTCCCGCAGGAGACTCCCGCCGCGGTCGAGGAGATGGTGCCGGAGGACCCGGCGCTGATCGTTTTCACCTCCGGCACGACCGGCGAGCCGCGGGGCGTGGTTCACGGTTACCGGTACCTGCTGGGCCAGCAACTACAGGCTGAGCACTGGTTCGGCTCGCGCAAGGGGGATCTCGCCTGGTGCACCACTGCAACCGGCTGGTCGAAGTCGGCCCGCAACGTCTTCCTCGCCCCGGCACTTGGGGTCAACGTCCTCTGCCAGGCGCCGACCGAGTACCGGATGATGGCCCGCCGCACTGCCCTGCGGCCGCTGCCGGCGCTGCGGCGGATGGTCTCCGCCGGCGAGCCGCTTGACCCGGAGACGATCGCCGCCTTCCGTGAGGCGACCGGGCTCGAGCCCGCCGACGGCTATGGCCAGACCGAGACCGGCCAGGTGACCGCCAACCTCGTCGGCGAGACGGTGCGGCTGGGCTCGATGGGCAAGCCGCTGCCGGGGATCGAGACCCGGATCGTCGAGGGAGAACTGCAGCTGCGCGCCGCCTCCTCCCCCACCTTCTTCTCCCGCTACCTCGACGGCGAGCGCTTCGAGGGCGAGTGGTGGCAGACCGGCGACCTCGTTCGCGAAGACGAGGACGGCTTCCTCTTCTTCGAGGGCCGCGGCGACGACATCATCCTCTCCTCCGGTTACCGGATCGGCCCGACCGAGGTGGAGTCGGCCCTCCTCTCCCACCCCGCCGTCGCCGACGCCGCCGCGGTCGCCGCCCCCGACCCCGAGCGTGGCTCGATCGTCCGCGCGATCGTCGTCCTCCGCGACGGGCAGAGCGGAGACGAGAGCCTGGTCGCGGCGCTGCAGGAACACTGCAAAGCCGAGACCGCTCCCTACAAGTTCCCCCGCATCGTCGAGTTCGCCGCCGAGCTGCCGAAGACCAGCAGCGGCAAGGTCAAACGGGCCCAGTTGCGAGTCGAAGCGGCATAGCCGCTTCTAGGCGGCGGCTAGCGTCTCGACCGCATCGGCCGGGCGGCCGAGGTGGTAGCCCTGGGCCATGTCGACGCCGTAGCCCTGGAGCATCGTCCGCGTCTCCTCGTCCTCGACGAACTCGGCGATCGTGCGCTTGCCGAGGCCGCGGGCGATTTCGACGATCGCCTTCACGGTCAGCTGGTCGGCGTCGTTGCGGGGAAGGTCGCGGATGAAGGTGCCGTCGATCTTGATCACGTCGAATGGCACCTTCTGCAGGTAGGCGAAGGGGCCGAAGCCGGTCCCGTAGTCGTCGATCGCGACTTCGCAACCGAACTCGGTGAGGCGGTCGGCGAAACCGGCGGCGGTCTCGTAGTCCTCGACCCGCGCCGTCTGGGTGATCTCGAAGGTGCAGCGGGCCGGGTCGGCCTCGCCTTCGTCGAGCCGGCGTTCGATGAATTCCAGGACCGAGAGGTCGGTCATCGAGGCGCCGGAGATGTTCATATGGAGGGAGACGGGAGCGCCGGCGCGCTCGCGCTCGCCGATCATCTCCAGAGCTTTGGCAACGACCCAGCGGTCAAGCTCCTGCACCATCCCCGAGCGCTCGGCGACCTCGATGAAGGAGGCGGCCGGCAGCAGCTCGCCGTCTTCGCCGGTCATCCGCAGCAGCAGCTCGTAGCGCTCGATCCCGCCGGAGGCGAGGCTGCGGATCGGCTGCGTCGCCAGCCGCAGCCGGTTCTGGGTGATCGCATCGCGGATCCGGGCGCTGGTCGTCTGCGCCCGCTTCGCGGGGCCGCCGCTCTCGCCGGGAGAGTGGAAGAGCATGATCCGGTTCCGGCCCTCGGCCTTTGCCTGGTACATCGCCTGGTCGGCGGCGACGAGCACGGCTTCGGCGCCCATCCCGCCCTGACCGCCGAACATCGTGATCCCGACGCTGATCGAGGCGTCGGCGAGGTCGAGGTTCAGCGGCAGCCCCTCGGCGACCTGGGCCCGCAGGTCCTCGCCGAGCTGCATCGCCCCGGCGGTATCGGTCTGCGGCATCAGCACCGCAAACTCGTCGCCGGAGAGGCGGGCGACGAGGTCGGTCGCGCGGACCCGCTCGCGGAGGATCTCGGCGACGCGGCGGATCAAGGTGTCGCCGGCCTGGTGGCCGAGGCTGTCGTTGACCTCCTTGAGGCCGTCGATGTCGATCACCATCACCGCACCGCGGCCGCCGTAGCGCGCGGTGAAGGAGACGTACTGGTCGAGCTCGACCCGGAAGCGGCGGCGGTTGAGCAGGCCGGTGAGCGAGTCGTGGTCGGCGAGGAAGCGCAGCTCGGCCTCGGTCTTCTCCGCCCGCTCCAGCGCGCCCTGGACCACGGCCCGGTCCTCCGGCGCGAGCTTCTCCAGCACAGCGTCGAGGGCGGGGTCCGGTTGACCCGGTCTGATGTGGTTCTTCACGAGGTTGACGGTATTGAGTTACCCAGCGGGAAGACCTTTCTCCCCCACAAACCGCAATGTAGACCCAAGTTTCAGCTAGTACGTGCGGCGAATACTCGATCTGCCCGTTCCCGGGTAGGTTCAAAGCGATGCCGAACCGCCTTGCCGAGGAGACCAGCCCCTACCTGCTGCAGCACCGCAACAACCCGGTCGACTGGTACCCATGGGGTCCAGACGCCCTGGGGCGGGCGCAAGAGGAGGACCGGCCAATCCTGCTCTCGGTCGGCTACTCGGCCTGCCACTGGTGCCATGTGATGGAGCGCGAGTCCTTCGAGGACCCCGAGACGGCTGCCTACATGAACGAGCACTTCGTCAACGTCAAGGTCGACCGCGAGGAGCGGCCCGACGTCGACGCCATCTACATGGAGGCGGTGCAGCAGATCAGCGGCCACGGCGGCTGGCCGATGACGGTGTTCCTCGACCCCGACGGCGTCCCCTTCTACGGGGGGACCTACTTCCCGCCAGACGAGAGCCGCGGGATGCCGAGTTTCCGAATGGTGATGGAAGCGGTCGTTCACGCTTTCGAGACCCAGCGCGACGAGCTCCGCGAACGGGCGCCGCGGGTGCGGGAGAGCCTCAGCGCGGTCAGCCAGGTCGAGCCGCGGGATCTGCCGGGGCAGGCCGACCTCGAGGGCGCGGTCCAGCGCCTGCTTGCAGGGGCCGACCGGCGCCACGGCGGCTTCGGCGGGGCACCGAAGTTCCCGCCTGCATCCTCACTGGAGCTGCTGATGGCGCGCGGCGAGACCGAGGAGGTCGAACGCACCCTCGACGGGATGCTCACCGGGGGAATCTACGACCAGCTCGGCGGCGGCTTCGCCCGCTACTCGGTCGACGCGATCTGGCTCGTCCCCCACTTCGAGAAGATGCTCTACGACAACGCCCTGCTCGCCCGCGCCTACCTGCACGGCTGGCAGCTGCTCGGGCACGAGCGCTACCGCCGCGTCTGCGAGGAGACGCTGGACTGGATGCTGCGCGAGATGCGCGGACCCGAGGGAGGCTTCTACTCGGCGCTCGATGCCGACTCCGAGGGCGAGGAGGGAAAGTTCTACGTCTGGACCCCGGAGGAGATCCGCCATGTGCTGGGCGAGAAAGCCGAGCCGCTGATCGCCTTCTACGGCGTCAGCGAGCAGGGGAACTTCGAGGGAAAGAACATCATCTACCTGGCGCAGGGGCCGGAGGGGTCCGAACCGGAGGGCCTGGAGGAGATGCGAAAGGCGCTCCTCCAGGCACGGGCGCAGCGCGTCTGGCCCGGGCTAGACGACAAGCGCCTCGCCTCATGGAACGCGCTTGCAATCGCAGCCTTCGCCGACGCCGGCGCGGTCCTCGGCCGCGAGGACTACCTCGACGCCGCCCGCACCTGCGCCGAGTTCGTGCTGGAGAAGCTGCGGGACGAGGGCGGCAACCTCCTGCGCACCTACAAGGACGGCCGCGCCCACCTCAACGCCTACCTCGAGGACCACGCCTTCCTGCTCGAGGCGCTGCTGGTGCTCTACGAATCGACCTTCGAGGAGCGCTGGTTCGAGGAAGCCCAGGCGCTCGCGGACACCACGATCGAGCGCTTCGGCGACCCTGAGCGCGGCGGCTTCTACTCGACTTCGGGCGACCACGAGGAGCTGATCGCCCGACGCAAGGAGGTCGGCGACCACCCGATCCCCTCCGGCAATAGCTCGGCGGCGATGGGGATGCTGCGGCTCGCGGCTCTAACCGGAGAGCGCCGCTACGAAGAGGCCGGCCTCGGCGTCTTCGCCCTCTTTGCCAAACCGGCCGTACAGCACCCGGACGCCTTCGCCCACATGCTGCGCGCGCTCGATTTCCACCTCTCCCCCACCCGCGAGGTCGCGCTTGTCGGCGACGACCTCGGCGAACTCGCGGGCACTGTCCGCGAGCGCCCCCTCTTTCACCTCGTACTCGCCGGCGGGCCGGAGGGAACTGCTCAGCCCCCACTCCTGGTGGACCGCACCACCGTGGACGGCCAACCCGCCGCCTACGTCTGCGAGAACTTCACCTGTCAGCTGCCGGTGACGACGCCGGAGGAGCTGCGGGCCCTCCTGCCCACCCTTGCTACTCGTCGCGGGGAGTGATGCGAAAGACGGAGACGACCTCCGCCTGGTGTGCCTCGGGATGGGCGACGTAGGCGCTGGGACCGCCCCCGAACCAGCCGGAGGCTTCGTTGTCGCCGACGAAGACACCCGGGTGCCGGGTGCCGTCAGCGTCCTGGACCCAGACCTTGTCCCCCTCCTTGAACCCGTGCTCGATCGCGTCGTCGCTCATCGTCGGACCTGATCAGAGGATGGGGAGGAAGTTTTCGATCTCAAACGGGGTCACCTGCACGCGGTAATCGTCCCATTCCTGCCGCTTGATCTCAACGAAGCGGCGGAAGGTGTGCTCGCCCAGCGTCCGCAGGACCAACTCGGACTCGGCGGCGAGCTCGATCGCCTCGCCCAGCGTCGCCGGCAGCTGCTCGATCCCCTGGTGTGCCAGCTCCTCCTGGGAGAGGTGGTAGAGGTTCTGCTCCATCGGCTCCGGCAGCTCGTAGCCCTTCTCGACCCCCTCCAGACCCGCCTGCAGCATCGCCGCGAAGCAGAGATAGGGGTTGGCGGCGGGGTCGGGGCAGCGAAGCTCGGCCCGCGTCGCCCCCTCCTTGCCGGGGTGATAGAGCGGCACCCGGATCAGGGCCGAGCGGTTGCGGCGCGACCAGGCGAGGTAGACCGGCGCCTCGTAGCCGGGGACCAGCCGCTTGTAGGAGTTGACCCACTGGGCGAAGAGCGGCGAGATCTCCCGCGCGTGCTTGAGCTGGCCGGCGATGAACGACTTCGCCACTGGCGAGAGGTAGTAGGGGTCGTCCTCGTCATAGAAGGCGTTTTTGCCGTCGCGGCTGAGGGACTGGTGGACGTGCATCCCGGAGCCGTTCTCGCCGAACAACGGCTTCGGCATGAAGGTCGCGTGGTAGCCGTACTTCATCGCGTACTCCTTGACGACGATGCGATAGGTCATGCAGTCGTCGGCCATCTCGAGCGCGTTCTTGTAGCGCATGTCGACCTCGTGCTGGGAAGGGCCGACCTCGTGGTGGGTGTACTCGACGTGGATCCCCATCTTCTCCAGCGCCAGCACCGTCTCCCGCCGCAGGTCGGAACCGGCGTCGAGCGTGGTCAGGTCGAAGTAACCACCCTCGTCGAGGGGCTCAGGAACCCCGCCCTCCGGCTTCGCCGAGCGGAAGTAGAAGTACTCGAGCTCGGGGCCGATGTTGTAGGCATCGAAGCCGAGGTCTTCGGCGCGTTTCAACGCCCGCCGCATGATCCAGCGCGGGTCGCCCTCGTAGGGGCCGCCGCCGGGAACCTGGACGTCGCAGAACATCCGCGCCACCGCGTCCTCCTCGGGGCGCCAGGGGATCAACGCGAAGGTCGAAGGGTCGGGGACCGCGAGCATGTCGGACTCCTCGATCGGGTTGAAGCCGGTGATCGAGGAGCCGTCGAACCCCATCCCGCCTGCGAAGGCGTCCTCGAGCTCCGACGCGTTGACCGAAAAGCTCTTCAGCTGACCCAACACGTCGGTGAACCAGAGGCGGATGAAGCGGACGTCGTGCTCGCGGACGAGCTCGATCACATCGGCGGCGCTGCGGGGTTGATCGGCCATGCCTCGTTGCCTCCTAGCTGGGGAAGGCCGCAACGATAGGCGAATGAACCGGAGAGGTGCCTAACGACGTAATACGGGTAGAGAAAAGAGTTCTGATCCGGCTTGAATACGTCCCCCAAACGAGGTATAACTTACGTCAAGTAAGTAAGCGGCTAAAAGTAAAGTAAAGGCCACGTAAGGGCTCTGTAAAGACGAATTGCCGCCCTAGACAGAGCTCAGGAGCGAGAAGCCCGTGACGGTAAAAACCGCAGTAAGCAGATTCCAGATCCATGACGAGCTGACGGCGCCTGACGAGAGCGCGCCTCTCATCAAGAGCATTCAGGCCGCCGGCGGCGCGGTGACGAAGTTCGTCGGCGTGCTGGCCGGAGCGCCGGCTGTCCTGCGCGCGTATACGCGGATGCGCTCGGAGCTTCGCGGCGGAGTTCTGCCGCAGGCGACGAGGGAGCGGATCGCGCTCGCTGTCGCCGAGTACCGAGAGGACAACTACAGCATCGCCCAGCACGCGAAGTCGGCGCGCCGGGCAGGGCTGGGCCTCGACGAGGTCTCGAAAGCCCGCAGCTTCACCTCCTCCGACCCCAAGGAGGCCGCTCTGCTCGTCTTCCTCAAGGAGACGCTGGACCCGGAGGGCCCCCCTCCGCTCCACCTCCACGAGGAGGCGCGGGAGATCGGTTGGTCAGACGAGGAGATCCTCGAGGCGGTCGCGCATCTGGCGCTGAACGAGTTCCAGAGCCTGATCGCCAGCGCCGCGGCGCTGCCCCAGGACCAGGGTGGTCCCAGGGCGCTTCCCCCGGTCGCTTAAGTAGCTGAGGTGGAGGGCCGTTAGCGGCCCTCCACCAGCGTCGCCGTGTAGAGCAGGCGTGCGGTGGTGTACTTGCAGCCGTAGGTAGCGCGGGTGCCGACTTTTTCCTGCGGTTCCCCCTGGCGGATGTCCGTCGCGTTCTTGCAGGCGCCCGGTTCGCGGCTGGCGCGCCAGACGTTGTCGGCGGGCAGATCCTGGGCGAAAGCCGGGGCCCAAGTCGGCACCGTGATGCCGATGATGTCGCCCTTTTCGACCTTGAGGTTGGCGCTGAATTTGACCGTCTGCCCGAGGTAAGGGGTTAGGACCTGGACCGAGCCCTGGCGGCGCAGGTTGTAGCGGGGCGGGTTGGTGCCGGGGACGCGGCGGAGGATCGCCAGCCGCGCCTGCGGCGGGGTGCCGAAGAAGCCGTTGAAGAAGGTCCGCTGGCTGTTGGTCGGCTGCGCCAGCGTCAGCGTCCAGGCCGTGACCTTGCCGCTGTGGGTAACAAGGAACGGCAACTTCGTCTGCCCGTTGGAGACCTGGAAGCCGGTGACGCTGCCGATCGCCTGGCAGGGCAGATCAGGGCAGGAGGGGTCCGGCTCGGTGGAGGTCTCGCCGAGGATCACGGTGGTTCGCCCCACCTTGGCCGCCTCGCTGCTGGCGGCGAGGCCGACGAGAAGCACCACCGTGCAGGCGAGCAGACCGAAGATCGCGGCGCGGCCCCTACGGGTACCGGCGGCGGCAACTGCTCCCTGCGAAATCCTCCACATCAATGCTGGCTCCTCTCGTCTTTGGACGCTGCCTAAACACGGCAGCCTAGTCCGAGGAGCGGCCGGAGAGCGCGGCTCAGTCGCTGCGGGCGCTGGTGTTGTCCTCGATTGCCACCGCGTAGCGGACCCGCCCCACGCCTTCGAAACCGAGCGCGTCGCTGGCTGCTTTGGTCAGGTCCCAGGCGCGGCCGTCTACATAAGGGCCGCGATCGATCACCTGCGTCACCACTGACTTGCCGTGATAGACGAATTTGACGGTCGTGCCGCAGGGGAGCTTCTTGTGGGCGACGCCAAGCGTGTTCGGGCGTAGGGTCTGGCCGCAGGCGGTCTTGTTGCCCCAGAGGCCCGGGCCGTACCAGCTGGCGCCGCCGTAGCGCCAGGCACCGAAGGAGTGGTCGCCTTCTTCTTCGGCCGGCGGGCTGTAGCTGGAGGCGCCACCGGTCGACGCCTGCGCACCGGCGACCACCCCGGCAAATAGGGCGAGGAATGCGGCCAGGGCAAGGGCCCAGCGCAGGGAGGTTTGTCTGATCGTCTGCATCTCTTTCCAGGCGCTTGCGGGGTTAGCTGACGGGCTCGCGCTGAAAGAGCTGCGCTACGCGGCAATCGCCGCGATTCGCCCCGAACTAAGTGGGTCCCCCGCTCTTCGCGTTATGTAGGCGAAGATTCAGCGGTTGTGGGCGGCATGTTAGCAACCCTTAAGACGGAAACTCGTGTAGGCGTCGTTTCCAGACTTTTGGCCCCTATAGGAACCCAAAGGCTGGAAACGACCAGACGTAGAAGAGGCCCCCTTGCGGGAGCCTCTTCCGTAGCGGGCCTGTAAGCCGGATCCTGTCTTGAGCGGCCATCTATCTATGCGGCCTACCTGGACCTCGCCGAGCCGGGTCGACGGTCCTGCTTGGCCTTGCACCGGGCGGGGTTTGCCTGGCCGCCGCGTCACCGCGACGCCGGTGCGCTCTTACCGCACCATTTCACCATTGCCTGTGCGCGACGCAGCTGCAGCCGCGCCATCGGCTGTGTCATTTCTGTGGCACTTTCCCGCGGGTTTCCCCGGGTGGGCGTTACCCACCGCCCTGCCCTGTGGTGTCCGGACTTTCCTCGAAGGGTTTTCTCTCCCCTCGCGGTCGCTCGGCCCGCTTCTCAAGGGTAGCTCGCTGGGTGCCGGCGGCCAAGTGCGCGGCGGCTATGGTGGCGGGCATGCGAACGGCGGTAGTCACCGGCGCCGGCAGCGGCCTCGGCCACGCGATCGCGGCCGAGCTCATCGAGCGCGGCTACCGCGTCCACGTCACCGACGTCGACGCCGGCGCGGCGGACCGGGTCGCAGTCGAGCTCGGCACCGAGGCCCGTGGCTCGGCGCTCGACGTTCGCGACGAGGCCGCCTGCCGGGGCCTAGCCGACTCGATCGGCCGCACCGGCTCGCTCGACCTCTGGGTCAACAACGCCGGCGTCTTCTACAGCGGACCGCCCTGGGAGCAGAGCGCGGAGAAACGGCAGACGATGCTCGACGTCAACGTCACCGGGCTGATGAACGGCACGGTGGCCGCCCTCGGCCCGATGCGCATCGCCGGCAAGGGCCACATCGTCAACGTCGTCTCCCTCGCCGGCCTCGTCGCCGCTCCGGGAGAGGTCACCTATTCGGCGACGAAGCACGCGGCGATCGCCTTCACCCTCGGGACCCTCTTCGACCTCCGCCGCAGCGGCGAGAAGAAGATCAAGCTCTCAGCGGTCTGCCCGGATGGGATCTGGACGCCGATGCTCGAGGACAAGCTCGAGGACCTCGACGCCGCCCCCTCCTTCTCCGGCCGCCTGCTCACCGCCGAGGAGGTGGCGAAGGAGGTCGGCAAGCTGACCGAGCGCCCCCGCCCGGTCCTGATCGTCCCCCGATGGCGCGGCCCGCAGCTGCGCCTCTTCGACCTCTTCCCGCGCCTGGGCCTGCGGCTCCTGCCACTCGTGATGTGGGACGCGCGCAGGCGCCAGCGGCGCTACAAACGTCTCATCGAATCCGGCAAGTGGCCCTAGCCAGAGCCGTTCGGTGAATCTTCCACGCCCTAGGGTGGATTCACCAACTACACCTTCCGGAAGACCCCTACGACTTTGCCGAGAACGCGAGCCTCGGTGGTGAGGATCGGCTCCATTTCCTCGTTTTCGGGCTGCAGCCGGATGTGGTCTTTCTCGCGGAAGATCCGCTTCACGGTCGCCTCCTCGCCGATCAGGGCAACGACGATCTCGCCGTCGGCAGCGTCGTCGCTCGGGCGCACGATCACGTAGTCGCTTTCGAGGATGCCGGCGTCCTTCATGCTTTCGCCGCGGATCTGGAGGATGTAGTCACCGTCCTCGCCGCCGATCACGTCCGGGACTTCGAGGTACTCCTCGATGTTCTCTTCGGCCAGGATCGGGGCGCCGGCGGCAACCGTGCCGACCAGCGGCAGCCCGCTGCCAGGCGAAATCGTCCGCTTCGCCTTGTCAAAGAGCAACTCAATCGCCCGTGGCTTTGACGGATCGCGCTTGACAAGCCCCAGCTTCTCCAGGTTCGCCAAATGCGCGTGCACCGTCGAAGATGAGTGCAGCCCCACGGCTTTGCCGATCTCCCGCACCGTGGGCGGGTAGCCCGTCTTCGCCGCGTATTTGCGGATGAAGTCGAAGATCTCTTTCTGCCTTTTGGTCAGATCCAGTTCCATCGTCGTTCCGGTTTCCTCCGCTCCCGGGTCAGCAGGGTCAAATCGGCGCAAATTGCCTTCGAACACTTGTTCGTAGAGTACCGAGCCCTCCGGACACCCGCAACCTGCGGCCTCCCCCTGCACGCAAACATCTAGAATCCCTCGCCCTCGAGCGGCTGTGGCGGAACTGGTAGACGCGCAAGGTTGAGGGCCTTGTGGGTGGAAACACCCGTGGAGGTTCGACTCCTCTCAGCCGCATAACAACCCTGGCCCCGTTGCTCCCGCCCTGGAACAACCGCGATCCCACTGCAGGCGATCGCCCGTGAATCCAAGTCGACGGGGTTTCTTCCGATGGACACGCGAGTTTCTCGATACTCGCAACCCGAGGGAGGCGCATTGCAGCTCCGCGAAGCGCGCGAGGGATATCTCCGCTGGCTACTCGCGACCAGGGACCTCTCCCCGCACACCGTTCGTGCCTATCAGGGCGATCTCGCGAGCTTCGAGAGCTTCGTCGGCGGCAGCAAGCAAGTTGGGACGCTGGACAAGCCCACGCTGATCGATTTTCTCGAGGACCAAAAGGTCTCAGCGCTGGCTCCAGCCTCGTTGCGCCGTCGGGCGTCCGCGCTTCGGGGGTTCTCTCGATGGCTATTCGCCCAAGGGCTGGTCTCAACTGACCCGTGGCTAGCCACCAGGGTCGCAGTCGGAAGAGGCCGGAGCTTGCCCCGCGTTCTCTCGACCGAGGATCTTGATCGCCTCCTGGCTTTCTTGAAGCAGATCGCGGGTGTTAGCTCCGCCTCGGCCCGTCCCTCTCTCGTCCGGGATAACCCGCATGAGTCGAACACCCTCCTCGCGGTCGCGCTGATGGTTTCCACCGGGGTGCGGGTTCACGAGGTAGTCGGCATCAGGTGTCAGAACATCGACCTCGCAAGTAGATCGATCCGGCTCATCGGAAAGGGACGACGGGAGCGGCAAGTCTTCCTGACGAACAACTGGATCGCAGCCTTAGCCGAGGCCTTTCTCGAGGTCCGCAGTGTGCTGGACCTCCCCCATCCTTATCTCCTCTTCAATCTCCGCTACGAGCCGTTGACCACAGCCGCAATGCGATCGCGGCTCGCTAAGGCCGCCAGGACGGCCGGCGTCTCACAGCACGTGACCCCGCACATGCTTCGCCATACCGCTGCCACCCAGCTCATCGAGGCAGGGGTGGACATCCGATACATCCAGCGCCTGCTCGGCCACGCCAGCCTTAGCACCACAGAGATCTACACCCACGTCTCCGACCAAGCGCTCAGACGCGTGGTGTCGGAGGCGGACGTCCTCGGGAGGCTCACGCGATAACTAGGAATTATCGGTGGCGCTCACCACTCAGCCCCGCGGCGGAGTTGCGCGTCTGCTGTCGCTGGAGGAAGCTCTGGTGGAGAGGGCCGAAGATCTGGCCGTCTTCCTCGTTTATGACAGGCCACAACGTGAGCGCGAGCGACCAGGGCTAGCGCGAACGTATTTTGCCGAGCGCTGCGTGTCTGATGAGCAGCTGGAGCTGATGATCGACGCCTTCCGCGAGGTAAACGCCTACGTCGAGCTGTTCCCCGGCGAGCAGGCCTTCATCGAAGCGCTTGCCGATGGCAGGCTGCGGGGTCTCCCACAAGCTCTGAAGGTTGCCTACAACGGGATCGGGTGGGGCATCGCCTCCGATGGCTTCAAGGCGGGCCGGAAGTCCCTTATCCCTCTATTGGCCGATTCCTACGGCTTGACTTGCGCCAACTCCGACGCCTACGCATGTGCCTTCACCCTTCACAAGTTTCATTCCTTCGTCGTGCTCGACGCGATCGGCGTGCCAATCCCGAAGACCTGGCACTACAGGCCGCCGGCGGGGTGGATCGGTAAGCGACCACCCGACGGAGCCAAGGTGATTGCCAAGTCCACCTACGAGGCCTGGTCCGTCGGCGTCACCCAGGACTCGATCTTCACCGTCGACGAGGCAAGTGAGAGGCGTCTGGAGTCCCTAGCCGCGGACATCGGGCAGGCGCTCACCGTGCAGGAGTTCATCCCTGGAACCGAGGTCTGCGTGCCGGTGATCTCCTGTCCCCAGCGGTTAGTTGCTCCGCCGATGGAAGCGGTGATCACGAGGGCGCCAGACGACCCCGACGCAGTGATGACGATCGACGACAATCTCACTTCGGGTGGGGTGAGCCACCGGCCCTTTCGGGGGCCCGAGCGGCTCCTGAGGCGCCTCGAGAAACAAGCCTTGGAGGTGTTCGACGCTCTGGAGCTCCAAGGCCTAACCCGCATCGATTTCCGCATCGACGACCAGGAACGCCCGTGGGTCTTCGATGTCGCTATTTCGCCGGGCGTTGGCCGCAAGAGCTCAGCATTTCTCTCGCTGGCGGAACTGGGCTTGGATCACCCGCGCTTCATGCGGGCGGTTGTCGCTGCGTCACTCGGCAGCGAGGGCCTTCTCGGGGCTTAGCGCCACCACTCAACCTCGGGCATCCGAAAGCCCCTGCCGAGCTGGTCCCAGAAACGACCGAATCGTGGCGTCCTAACCAGGCATTCATCGAACTCGATTGCCGACGAGGCTTCACCGCGAGCCATGACTTCCCCCAGAAGCTGGTGCCGGGCGATGAGGTACCTGCGGATCAGATAGGGAATCTGAGTGACCAGATCACCAAGCGCGTCCCACTCGGCCTTCGCCGAGCCATCACCGCAGACGTATCCAGTCGCGCAGCGATTCGCCCGGATCAGATACAGCATGCTGGGGGCCGGCCTCGCCCTTTCGGACAGCTCGCCTTCGAGGCGGTCGAAGATCTCGAGCGCCTCGGCCGAGGACCCAGCCAGGGCCAGGAAGACCGCCTCTGCGTTGCCTTGGTAGAAGGGATCGCCTGGGACGCCATGTTGGGCGCCGATCTCGCGTTGCCGCTCGACGGCCTCACTGGCGCTCACGGCGTCGATGCGGTATTCGGCGAGCAGCGCGGTCGTCAGTGGATAGTCCACCCTAGGAAAGGTGTTCGGGGTGTATTCGGCAATAAGGCGATCGAGTTTTGCGTACTCGCCCAAAGCCTCGGTATAGGCGGCGTTGGTGACCAACTTCGCGCCGACGTTGACCAGGCATCGGTAGTACTCGACTGGCCGCCTGATCACGCTGAGCCCAGGGCTGGGGCCGAAATGCTCAGCCGCTTCGCGCACTCGGGTTAGCGAGTGGTCGGGCTCAAACAGGCTGCCAGAGCAGCGGTCGAGCGTGTAGATCGCGTCTTCGGCCGAACGGTCGTAGTCAGCCCGGTCTGCCAGCGCCTGCCTGATTTGGCCCTCGAGTTCGCGCCCCGGCGTCTTGTCAACGATCAAGGTCAGGGCGTAGAGCCGGAGGTGCATCAGCCGGGTGCCCAGCTCGGGCTCTTCGGTCTCATAGCCGTTCCACCGCCGCAGGAGGGTCTCTGCCGCTTCGCGGTCGTCCTCACTGCGGGTCGCAAGCAGACAGGTGGCGCGAATTGCGTCGGCCTCTGCGTTCAAGCTTCGCGGAAGATTTCGTGGCAGCCCGTCGAGCGTCTCTCGGCAGCTGGTGAATCGGTACCCGTCGAGATGGTTAAGCGCCGCCTCGAACGCCTCGACGGTTTGCCTCAATCCCTGGTTCTCGATCGCCGCGAGGGCGTACTCGGGCAGGTCTTTCCACGGGAGCCCGTCCCGTTGTCTCTGGAGAGCGGCATGCACTCCCAACGCGCCGGCTTCGCGCTCTCGTTCGGCCCTCCGCGCGTGTTCGCAACGCAGCAGGTACTCGGCTGGGCGCAGCAGTCGCAAACACTCGGCGATGCTTTCGTGGACGCTCGGCATATCGAGGTCCCCTGCCTCTAGGAAATGTGCCCGGAACAGATCGTGGGCGAATCGCCCGACGTCCTCAGACAGTTCGATCAGTTCCTCGTCCCGGCAGTCTCGAAGGGCCCTGGAGACGACGCTGGCCTCGCCCTCAAATGCGCAAACGAGGTCTGCCCGGCGGAACCTCAGGCCTAGGACCGCAGCGATCTGGAGAACCGTGAGGGCGGTTGAGCCACCGATCCCGCCGAGAGCGCTGACGCGATCCGTCAGGAGTCGCCTGCGGAAGTGCTCCCGCCCGCGGGCCGCGAGGAGGCTCTGGGGCTCTTCGATCTCCAGCAATTTGGCGCAGCGAGCCGCCAGGGCCAGGTGGCCTCCCGTCAGCGCATAGAGGTCCTCAGCCGCTACGCGGGCTCTTGCGGGTGGAGCGCCAAGGGCGCTCAGCACCTCCGCGAAGGTCCCTTTCGGGGGACGGGAGACGTCGATCTCTTCGGTCATCCCAGAGGTCAGAAGTGCGTCATGAGCAGCCTTGTGGGCCACCTCCTGATACGGCGAGACCGTCTGGATCGCGATCACGTGCAGCTCAGCCAGGAATCGAAAGGCTTCCCCTAACCGCGGATCCTGCATCCGGCCCAGAAGCCCGAGGGAGGCCTCGTCCCACCAGTGGAGGTTGTCGGCGATTAGAAGCAATGGTTTGTCTTCGGCGATGCGCTCGAGGTCGAAGAGGATGCTCTGCTCCTCTTTCCCGAGGAACAGCTTGCGTGCGCGCTGCCGTGCGGGCCGTAACTGGACGCGCGCCTGGATCATGCTGGTTATCAGCCCGCCCGTGCCGGCCATGCGCTCTCCCGCTTCGGAGGTGCGGATGAGGTCGGCCCCCACCGCTCTCCAGTTGCTCGAGAGGGGCGCAAGCGCGAGGTTGAGGGGAAAGAAGTCGACGTCGCTCTGAAGCAAATGGCCCTCGGCGACGATCGCGCTGCCGCCCCGCTCCTCCCAGGAACCGCCTATGCCTTTGGCCAACCAAGACTTTCCAACACCCGGGGGGCCTTGGATAACGACAATCGTTCCTGGTCTCAGGGACTCGACGACGGCCGTTGCCGTGACGTCGTGTCCGAGCACGACCGGAAGGGTGGCCATCGATAATTCCTAGTTATCCGACCTGGTCGTCACGACGGCGGAATACTAGGGAATTCCTAATGCGGGACACGGAAGGACCGTGCCATTCAGCCGCCTTTGTCGAGCTCGAGCGCGACCTGGCTTGAAGCCCTCGGACCAGATCGCCGGCAGCTTCAGATCCGCAAGGACGCGGCCAAGGCTTCGAACTGGGCGCGATCGATTTCGCACCCTCTCTGTATCGAGTGATAGGTGAGCCCAGCCGCCTCGAGTGGCGCGCCGAGGGCCGGCGGGACCTGGGCGAGCGTCGAGACGGGCGTGACGTACGGCCATCGCTCCGCCGCCTTGCCGTCGCGTTCGGCACGGACGAAGTCGGGGCCGTATCGACAGGGTCCGGTGACGCGGAGGATCGCGGGACACCTTTGCGGGCCGCCGTTTTGCTTGCCCAGATAGATAACGAGCAGGTCGTTCTCTACGTACTGCTTCTGGCTCCCGTCGCTCACCCAGTGGCGCCGCCACCAATAGGGGTCTCGGGGGCTGTGGTAGTTCGTGTTGATCCAGTAGCGCCGCGAAGCAGCGACGGCCGAGTCCTCCGCCAGGATTTCCTCCAGGCCGGCCATGTCGGGAGGGGGAAGAGCGGGACCCACGCTCCCCAGGGGATGCTTTGGCAGCTTTGGCAACGCCGCGTACTCGGCAAGCATCGTGGCGGTCACCGGCACCGCTTCCCGCCACCAGGCTTCGAATATCTCCGCTGCTACTAGGAGCTGCCCATGCGCGAGCACCACCCCCATCTCGTAGTTGCCACCGCCAAGACCTGCGCCGGTCAGGTTGCCCGAGCCCACGAGCCCCCAGTCGAGATCGATCAGCGCCACCTTCGCGTGCAGATTCGCGATGCTCCTGACCTCGAACCCGACTCCACTCAGAGCGATCAGCGCTTCAGGGTCGAGCGACCCCCACTGCACGCTCCCGGCATCCAGGCTGGTGAGAATCCGCTTCCTCGGCAGTGGAGGCGCCGCGGCGCAGAGGGCGTCTGCGATCGGAGCGGTGAGATAGGGACTGGCCAAGGAAATCGCGGCCTTCGCTCGTTCGATCTGCCGGAGCAGTGGCTGACGAGCAAACGTGACGATTTCCCCTCCTGTCGCGGCGATTGCGAAACGCTAGCCGGACTTCTCGCGGGCGGCAAGCTCCCCCTCCATCTCCTCCGCCAGCTCCGGGTGTCGGTACGGCCCCTCCTCCCGCAGCGCCGCGATGATGCTGCGCCTCGTCTCCTTGTTTTTGTTCTGGCTCAGCTTGCGCTTCAGCTCGAAGCGCCCGATCGGGATGCGGAGGCCGACGGTGCCTTTGGCGATCGGGATGGCGTAGTCGCGCTCGAGGAGGGCGGGTTCGGGGACTTGGCGCTCGAAATGCTCGACCAGGCGGGTGAGGACGGTGAGGTTCTCCTCTTCGTCTAGGAGCTGTGGGGTGCCGTGGAGGTGAGCGACGGTGAAGTTCCAGGTCGGGACTATGCGCTCCTCTGGCGCGTACCAACTTGGTGAGATGTAGCCATGGTGGCCTTGGACGATCACGAGTACCTCGCCTTGGTCGATCTCTAAGACGTCCTCGTCGGGCCGGCCTAGGTGGGTGAGCAGGGTCAGTTCCTCGGCGTCCTCGTCGAGCAGGACGGGATAGTGGGACGCGCGAAGGCCCGAGGCGGTCAAGGTTACGAGCGTCGCCCAGGGGTGCTCGCGGACGAGGGCCCGCACCAGCTCCGGATCGTCGGAGGCAAAGAGCGGGTTCGGGCGCATCGGCCCATCTTCCCATCGAGCGGAGGCCGCGCGCACCGCGCGGCCTCCGCCGGCGCTCCTACTGGGGGAATATGCGCTCGGCGATCGTGGGGTCGCCGAGCTGGTCGAAGGCGATCAGCTTGCCCTCCTCGTCGTAGGTGAGAACGTCGGCCGCCTCGTCGCTCTCGCCGTCGAGGGTGACGGTGGTGAGAACGACGACTTTGTCGCCGTCGGCGATGAAATCGTGCGGTTCGGTCCTCAGCCCTTTTTCGCCGAGTTTGGCCCAGAGGGTCGCGACCTCTTCCTTGCCCTTGTAGGTGCCGCTGATGGAGCTGTGGCCCCGGGCCGTCCAGACAACGCCGTCATCCATTTTTTCCATCGCGGCGGCAGCGTCGCCGGCGGAAAATGCTCGGTAGGCAGCTTCAGCCGATTCCTTGTTGGCCTGTGCGCTCATCGAACCTCCTTAGCGCGCGCGGAGCGCGCAGATGAGGCTCCGAGGATCGAAGGGCCAGCGAACCACCTCACCTCGCTGGACCTACTTCGAACCTAACCCTCCGCCCCCCTGCGAGCAAGGACCAGTGCGGCCCAAACAGCGCGGTTCATTTGTTCAAGTAGGGGTGCTTCCCCACTCCTCTTCCAGCAAGCCGTACACGACGCTGTCGAGGTAGCGGCCGCCGACCAGCTCGGTCTCGCGCAGCCTCGCTTCCTCGCGGAAGCCGAGACGCTCTGGGATCGCCCGGCTACGGGCGTTCTCCGGCGCGCAATGGATCTCGACCCGGTGCAGATCCCACTCATCGAAGGCATGGCTGACCAGGGCACGAACGACCTCGCTCATCGTGCCTTTGCCTTGAGCGTCCGCGGCGAGCCAGTAGCCGATGCTGGTGTTGCGGTTGATCCAGTCGATCGAGTGGAAGCCGGCGACGCCGACGATCTGCCCCTCCGGCGCGACCTTCGCCTGAAAGCCGTCATCGCGGGCGAACTGCTCCTCGGCTTCGGCGATAAAGCGTTCGGTTCCAGCCAGGTCCTGGCCCGCCGCCCATGGCATCCACCGTTCCAGGTGCTCGCGGTTCGCCTCGATCAGCGCGTAGAGCTCGGGGGCGTCCTCGGCCCCGAGCGGGCGCACGCCCAGCGAATCAAGTTTCAGCGAGAGCATCCCCTGAGGACCCCAGCGCCTTGTCGATGAACGGGCCGAGCAGCTCGGCGACGTTCTTGGCAGCGTCGCCGGCGGAGTCCCCAGGCGTCGTCACGTAGCTGATCGAGAGCCGCACGAGGCTCTCGGCCAGCCTCCTCACGTCTTCCTCGGGAGCCTCCGGCCAACCCTCTTCGATCACCGAGGTCAGCCGGGCCGCCGCCCACTGGACGACCGGCAGGCCCTGGGTGGTAACGAAGGGCAGCATGCCGCCGGTGCCGTCGTCAGAGAGGAGGATGCTGATCAGCGGGTCCTCGGCCGCCGTACGCAGAAAGTGCTCGAGGGCTGCGAGGACCGCTGCGCGGGGATCGTTGCGGTGCTCGAGCACCGCTTCCTCGACATCGTCCATGAACCGTTCGGCCTCGTGGATGACGAAGGCGAACCCAAACTCGTTGCGGTTGCCGAACTCGTTGTAGAGGGTCTGGCGGCTAACTCCGGCGCCGGTGGCGATGTCCGCCATCGTGATCTCCGACCAGGTCTGCTGCGCCAGTTGCTCGCGCGCCGCATCGAAGACCGTCTTCCTCAGCAGCTCCCGCGCTGCCTCCTGATAAGGGGTCCTGCCATTGGACACAGGCCCTATCGTGCCAGCGGCGGCTCTCAGGTGTCGCCCGAGACCGGCTCGAAATCGATCTTGTCGCGGACGCCGCAGTCCGGACATGCCCAGTCGTCGGGCACCTGGCTCCAGGGCGTCCCCGCCGGAAAGCCCTCACGCGGATGGCCGGCCTGCTCGTCGTAGACGTAGCCGCAGCTAGGGCAGCGCCAGGCGCTCACGCGACCCGCCCATAGCGCTCGAGCACCCGCCCGAGCCGGCGCGGCTGGATGTTGCACTTGGTGACGTCGCCACCGTAATGGTCGAGCAGGCGCGGGTCCATCACCCGACGCCAGAGCGGCGGAAACCAGGCGAGGACGATCATCCCGGCGTAGCCGGTCGGCAGCTGCGGCGCCTCTTCGACGTTGCGCAGCGCCTGGTAGCGCCTAGTCGGGTTGGCGTGGTGATCGGAGTGGCGCTGCAGGTGGTAAAGGAGGACATTGGAGGCGACGTTGTTGCTGTTCCAGCTGTGTTCGGGCATGCAGCGCTCGTAGCGGCCGTCCTCCCGCTTCTGCCGCAGCAGCCCGTAGTGCTCGAGGTAGTTGACGACCTCCAGCAGGGAGAAACCAATCACCGCCTGGACCAGCAGGTAGGGCAGGACGACCGCGCCGAATGCGATTCCCAGGCCGGCGAAGAGAACGATCGTCATTGCCCAAGCGCCGAGGATGTCGTTGTGGATCCCCCAGTGCGACTTGCCCAGCCGGTCCAGGCGGGCGGTCTCGATCTCCCAGGCCGAACGGACACTGCCGACAACGGTGCGCGGCAGGAAGGCCCAAAAGCTCTCTCCGAGGCGGCTGCTGGCCGGGTCCTCGGGGGTGGCCACCTTGACGTGGTGGCCGCGGTTGTGCTCGATGAAGAAGTGCCCGTAGCCGGTCTGCGCAAGGGCGATCCGGCTCAACCACTTCTCTGAGCTGGCGCGCTTGTGGCCGAGCTCATGCGCGGTGTTGATCGCGATCCCGCCGACGACGCCCATCGTCAAGGCGAGGCCGATCGATTCCACCAGGCTGAGGTCGCCGCTCGACCACATCCAGCAGGCGAAGACGAGGCCGGCGTACTGGATCGGGATGAAGACGTAGGTGCACCAGCGGTAGTAGCGGTCCTGCTCGAGGAACTTGAGGACGCTGTCGGGCGGGTTGGTCCGATCGAGGCCGATCGCCATGTCGAGCAACGGAAAGAGACCGAAGACGAGGGCCGGACCGAGGAACCACATCCCGCCCCAACCGGTCACCCAGACCCAGAAGTAGGCGAGAAACGGCGAGAGCGGGACGATGATCCCGAGCAGCCAGGCGTAGCGCTTGCCGTCAGTCCACGCCGCGGGGTTGACCTCCACATCGTCGTGGTGGTGATGGTGATGAATGTGCTCCGCGTGCGCCTCCAAAACCCCTCCTTGTCATCCGACCCAAGTTCGTCCGTGAGTTTTACACAGATCTCGGATATGTCAAACAACGGTACAGGGCAGCGAGAGATGTCCGCGTACGCGGACGGTCAGAACGGGCAGAGGTCCTCCTCTAGATCTTCAGGAGGAGGAACGTGTTCAGGACGAAGAGGACCGCGAAAAAGACGGTCGCCCGATCGAGGTTTTTCTCGACCATGGAGCCGCCGCCGAGGCCGCTCCCGCCCGCCCCGCCGATGCCAAAGGCACCGGAGAGCCCCGCGTCTTTCCCGGAGTGCAGGAGCACGAGGAAGATGACGACGATGGCGATGATCACCTGGATGACGGCGAAGAACGTGAACACGAGAAGGAAAGTTTAGCCGCGTCCGACTTTTTCGGGCTCGCGGTCGAGGATCTCCAGCGCCTCCTCGCGCAGCTCCGCGTTGAGGAGGGCGAAGTCCTCGTCGGAGAGCTTGCCGGCGGCATGGTCGAGCTCGGCGTCGCGGATCTCGCGGTACTTCGCTTCTTTGCGAGCGTCCTCTTCGCTGCGGACGAGGGCGCCGCGACGCCGCCCGCGCGTGGGCCAGAGCGCGATCAGCGCCCCCGCCAGGGCGATGATGCCGCCGATCCACATCCAGGTGACCAGCGGGTTGACGATCACCTTGAAGGTCGAGGGCGCATCCGAGCGGAGGAAGGTGTTGGCGACCCGTTCGGCCGCGAGCCCCTGGAGCTTGGTGATCTGCGCCAGTGCCTGAGGCCGCAGACTCGGGTTCGCGGCTGCCGCCTGCATCAACTGCCCCAACACTTTGCACTGCGGCGGCGTCCCCGGCGCCCCCCGGACGCAGGCGGTGAAGCCCTTGTCGGCCAGCCGGGCGCCGCGCTGGACGGCGGCCACGTTGGGCTGCTCGGCGATCCAGAGGTCGTGCCCGATTCCGGCGCGCAGACCCACCTCGCTGGTTGCCTCGCCGGCGAAGAAGGTGCCGATGGTTCCGGTTTCCTGGCCGGTCGGGCGGAAGAACTGACGACTCGGCCGCAGAAGGTGGACCTTGCCGTCTTCTTCGACCCGAAGCAGGGCGCCGAAGCCGAGCTTCTCCTGGTCGACCGAGACCGTCGGCTTGACGTAGGTGATCGTGCGGCCGTCGACGACCGTGCTCTCCCCCGGCCGCAGCTCGACGTCGCGGTTGGTCTGGAAGCTGGAGGAGGCGGCGATGCCGACCAGCAGGACGATGATGCCGACGTGGACGATGTAGCCGCCGTAGCGGCGGCGGTTGCGGCTGACCAAGCCGACCAGCGCCTGCCCACCCGCCTCGCCGGTGAGCTGCCGACGCGCCGCGGCGCCGCTCCAGAACTCCTGCGCCAGGCCGGTGAGGGCGAAGGCGGCGAAGGCGAAAAGCGCCAGCGCCCAGAAGTTGTCCGCGGCGTCGGTGAAAACGACGAGGATCAAGGTGACGATCGCCGCGACGATCAGCGGCACCCGGAAGACCCGCTTCGCCGACTCCCAGCTGACACGGCGCCAGGCCAGCAGCGGCCCGATCCCGGTGAAGACGACGAGCAGGATCGCCAGCGGCGTCGTGTAGCGGTCGAACCAGGGCGCCGCCAGCGAGGCCTTCTCGCCGGTGAAGAGTTCGGAGATCAGCGGGAAGAAGGTGCCCCAGAAGATCACCGCGGTCATCCCGACCAGGAGCAGGTTGTTGACGAGGAAGACCGACTCGCGCGAGGCCAGCGAGTCGATCCGCTT
>Ga0209152_10000227_pt1 | contig 28972 bp, 25 predicted proteins | sample GraSoiAngelo_107_FD_185873 | JGI IMG/M metagenome (GOLD analysis project Ga0209152, IMG submission 185873) | Grasslands soil microbial communities from the Angelo Coastal Reserve, California, USA - 14_0903_09_30cm (SPAdes) (version 2) | ecosystem: Environmental > Terrestrial > Soil > Grasslands...
CACCTTCGCCTCGATCGAGCCGGCGGCGAGGCGGACGATCCTCAACCGCTCCGAGGGCACGGTGACGGCGATGCTGATCGGGGTCGAGCCCGACGGCGGCTATGAGCCGATGTCGTGGGCTTGACCGGCCCCTATAATCCGGAAACTCGTTAACCCGTCGCGCGCCCGCTCGAAGAAGGCGTGGAACCCGGGAGGTCAAAATTGAAGACCCAGTCCGATCGCGGCGCTCGCGTTGAGCGCTACTCGCCAGAGCGTCCCTACCGGCCGCTCGTATCGCCGCCCAGCGTCGAGGACAAAGACGCCTGCGCCATCTACGCCTCGGTCCGCAAGGACGCGACGCCTAGCCATGAACCGATCGAGCTGGCGATCCCGGCCCTGCAGAAGATGCTCCACCGCGCCGGCAACGTCGACGGCGAGGGGGACGGCTGCGGCCTCCTGCTCGACATCCCGCGCAAGATCTGGGCCGAGGAGGTCCGCTCCGGCGGCCACGACCCCTCGCTTGCGACCGACGACGCCTTTGCCGTAGCCCACGTCTTCATCGAGCGCTCCCAGGACGTCGAGAAGGTCAAGCACGACGCCCGCGAGCTGCTCGCCTCGGGCGGCTTCCGCGTCCTCTCCGAGCGCATCGGCGTCGTCAACTCGCCGGCGCTGGGCCCGACCGCGCGCGAGGAGGAGCCGATCTTCTGGCAGCTCGGCGGCCTCGTCCCCGACGCCGAGTCCCGCGACACCGTCCTCTTCGACCTGATGATCGCGCTGGAGAAAGAGCTCGACGTCCACGTTCCGTCCTTCTCCGCCACCACCTGCGTTTACAAGGTGATGGGCGCGCCGAACGTCCTCGGCGAGTACTACCCCGACCTCGTCGACCCACGCTTCGAGACGATCGGCTGCTTCGGCCACAACCGCTACTCGACCAACACCTGGCCCTCCTTCAAACGGGTGCAGCCGTTCTCCGTCCTCGGCCACAACGGCGAGATCAACACGATCCAGCAGCTGCGCCAGGAGGCGAAGATGCTGGCGGTGCCGATCCAGCCCGGCTCCTCGGACTCCCAGGACCTGAACCGGACGATCGACACCCTGGTCAGCCGCGAGGGCTTCAGCCTCGCCGAGGCGATGGAGATGGTGGTGCCGCCGATCGTCAACGAGATCCGCGGCCTCCCCGAGGACCTGCACGCCTTCTACATGTACCTGCACCAGACGATGGGGCCGTTCGCCCAGGGACCGGTGGCGCTGATCGCGCGCCAGGGCGACGAGTGCGTTTTCTCCGCCGATGCGATGGGACTGCGCCCGCTCTGGCAGGTCGAGACCGAAGACGACTTCGTCTTCAGCTCCGAGCCGGGTGTCGTCTCGGTGGCGAAGATGTGCTCGGAGCCGAAGCCGCTCGCGCCGGGCGAGAAAGCGCTGGTCGTGATCGAGCGCAGCGAGCGCCGCTCGACCTTGCACGCGCACGACGAGATGCTGCGGATCGTCCGCGACCGCTGGCTGGCGCGGAACGGCGCCGAGGCCGTCGCCGACTACGACCGCGCCCTGGAGACCGGCGGCCCGCTCGAGGGCCAGGACGTCCCCGGCTACTCCGACGCCGGCCCTGAGGAGCCGGTCAAGGTTTCCGACCGCGTCCTCGCCGGCTTCGGCTGGCAGCGCGACGACGTCAAACTCGTCCAGCAGATGGCCTCCAACGGGGCCGAGCCGGTCGGCTCGCTCGGCTACGACGGGCCGCTAGCGGCGCTCTCGCCCGAGCGGCAGAACCTCGCCGACTACTTCAAGGAGACGGTCGCCGTCGTCACCAATCCGGCGCTCGACCGCGAACGAGAGCTGGAGCACTTCTCGACCCGCACCCTCTTTGGCCGCCGGCCTTCGCCGGACAACGCCGGCGAGGACAGCGGCACCGTCGAAACCGGGTTCCCGGTCATCCTCGGCGGCCACCACGGCCTGGCGCCGCTGGCGGACAAGGCCTACCGCCAGATCGCCCGCGACCACGACACCTACCTACTCGAGGACCTCTGGGAGGAGTTCGCCGGCCGCAACGCCGCCGTTGACATCTCGCTGCTTGAGTCCGAGACGACCAAGGGCGCGATCGACCGGATCAAGCAGGAGGCGGTGAAGAAGGTCCGCAACGGCTGCGAGCTGCTGGTCCTCACCGACCGCACCGTCTACGACGCCGACCGTCGCTACCTCGACCCGCACCTGGCGACCTCGGCGGTCGACCAGGCGCTGAAGAGCTTCAAAGTCGAGCCCGGCGAAGTCAACCTGCGCCGGCGCTGCGGGCTCGTCCTGCGCTCGGCGGCGATCCGCAACGTCCACGACGTGATGCTCGCCCTCGGGCTCGGGGCCAACGGCGTCTGCCCGTACACGATGGTCGAGGTGATCTGCGTCGAGGACTACGAGTCCGACGTCTCCAACCTCTGCGCGGCCCTGCGCAAAGGGATCGAGAAAGTGATCTCGACGATCGGCATCCACGAGGTCCGCGGCTACGCGCGCCAGTTCAGCTCAATCGGGATCAAGCCGGAGCTGGCGGAGATCTTCCAGACCGAGTTCTACGCCGCCTCCGAGAAGGCGGGGACCGGGTTCGCCGACCTCGACGAGGACACCAACGCCCGCGCCCACGCCCTCTCAGGCGACGACGCGGCGGCGAAACCGGCGAAGACGTTCCGCTTCTACCCGAAGGTCTACAAGGCGGCGATCGCGACCGCGAACGGGACCGGGACCTACGAGGACTACTCGGAGAAAGTCCGCGACCTGGAGAAGCAGAGCCCGATCTCGATGCGCCACATCATGGCGCTGAAGGGCGACCGCGACCCGGTCGACCCGAGCACGGTGGACGCCGGCGTCGGTCACCACGACTACCCGATCGTGATCTCCTCGATGAGCTTCGGCTCGCAGTCCGAGCCCGCTTTCCGCGCCTACGCGGACGCGGCGAAAGCGACCAACATCCTCTGCATGAACGGCGAGGGTGGCGAGATCCGCGACATGTACGGGCAGTACCGCAACTGGCGCGGCCAGCAGGTCGCCTCGGGCCGCTTCGGCGTCTCGGCCGAGATGCTGAACAGCTCCTACGTCGCCGAGATCAAGATCGGCCAGGGCGCCAAGCCCGGCGAGGGCGGCCACCTGCCCGGCAAGAAGGTCTCCGAGAAGGTCGCCGCCGCGCGTAACGCGTCCCCAGGCACCGACCTGATCTCGCCCTCCAACAACCACGATCTCTACTCGATCGAGGACCTGGCCGAGCTGATCGACGAGCTGAAGACCGTCAACCCGGACGTCCGCGTCTCGGTCAAGGTCCCGGTGGTGCCGAACATCGGCACGATCGGGCTCGGGATCGCCAAGGCCGGCGCCGACATCATCACCCTCTCGGGCTTCGAGGGCGGGACCGGCGCCGCGCGCCAGCACGCGCTGCGCCACGTCGGCCTGCCGAGTGACATCGGCACCCGTGCCGTGCACCGGGCGCTGATGGAGGCCGGGCTGCGCAACCGGGTTGAGATCTGGGCCGACGGCGGCTACCGGACCGGCCACGACATCGTCAAATTGCACTGCCTCGGCGCCAACCGCGTCGGCTTTGGCACCCTGGCGATGGTCTCGATCGGCTGCACCATCTGCCGCGGCTGCCAGCTCGACACCTGCCACGTCGGGATTGCGACCCAGATTGAGACCCCCGAAGAGGCCGAGGCCCACGGGCTGAAGAAGTTCACCCCGCAGGAGGTCGACCGCGCCGCCGAGAGCTGCGCCCGCTTCTTCTCCTCGATGGGGGAGGAGGTCAAGCAGGTCGTCGCCTCGCTCGGTTACGAGCGCGCCCAGGATCTGGTCGGCCGCTACGACCTGCTCGAGCAGTCGGCGATGAAGGACCAGATCGACCTGACGCCGCTGATCGAACCGCTGGAGGAGCACCTCGACCTCGAACCGCTCGACCTGCCGGTCGCCGAGGAGGCTGAGGCGCGCGCCGAAGCCGGCCTGGTGATGGCGCGGCCGATCCGGATGGAGGCGAAGGAGGCCTCGAGCCAGATCGCCGCGCTGGCGCCGGAAGTTTGCGGCGGCGGCGGCGGTAATGGCCCCGTCCGCAGTCAGTTCCCGCGGGCGACCGACGCCAACGACCGCGTGCTCGGGACCGAGCTGGCGGGAGCGCTGGCGCGCTGGCGGATCTTCGACGGCGGCCCGGCGGGGAACGAAGACGACTCGCTCGCGAGCCTCGAGTTCAATGGCGGCTCGGTCGCCGGGCAGGGCTTCGGCGCCTTCAATTCCTACGGGGTCGACATCCGCATCGAGGGTGGGGCCCAGGACGGCGTTGGCAAGACGATGCTGGGCGGCTCGATCTCGGTCCTCAAGGGCAAGGGAGCGAAAGGCCGCCGCCTCAACGGCTCGGTCGGCAAGTCCTTCGCCTACGGCGCCCAGCGCGGCAAGCTCCACGTCCAGGGCAGCGCCGACTCGCGCTTCTGCATCCGCCTCTCCGGCGCCGATGTGGTGCTGGCGGGCGAGCCGGAGGGCCCGATCGACGACAGCCGCGGAGCGCTCGCCGACCGCGCCAACGCCAAGGGCTTTGCCTTCGAGTACATGACCAGCGGCCGCGCCGTAGTCCTCGGCGACATCGGCCCCTGGGCCTGCGCGGGCATGACCGGCGGCCGCGTCTACGTCCGCCAGAACGCCTTCGGCATCGACCGAGCAGCAATCGAACGCCGCCTCGGCAAAGGCGCCAAAGTCGAACTCAAGGACCTCGACAATGAGGCCCTCTTCGACCTAGACGACCTCCTCGGCGGCTACGCGAAGGAGCTCGAAGCAACGGACCAGCACGACGAGGCCAAGCGAGTCCTCGACCTCGCGGCCGACGCGACGAGCAACTTCCTGATGATCGTCCCGCTCAAGGTCCAGGCCGACCCGAGCATCTCAACCGAGTAACCGGCTCGGGGGTAGGCGTTGCTGCGTCTGCCTAGGAGATGCTGAGGAGCTCGTCCAGGTTTGGAACGTCTGGGAGGTTGTTGAAGAGCGGCTTGTCGAGATGTATCCGTCTCTTCGGAGGAGCAGCGGGAAATTTCAGGGTGCCCATCAACGGCGGCATGTCGATTCGCCTGCCGTCGAGCAGTTCGGCAACGGTCAGGATCTGGAGGCGCGGGTGTTTGCCCCAGGCTCCGGCTCCCTCCGAGCCGGAGCGGTAATACCCCGCGGTGGCGGCTTCTGCCCGCATTTTCGGCGTCGGTTTTCTCAGGGTGATGAGGAGGCCGAGCTCGGCCTCCTCACGCTCGACAACACCTCTGAGTTCACGGACGTGGCCGACCCCGGTCGTCCCCGATTTGACGGAGATGACCACCTCGCGGGTCTTCCCACCTGCCTTCTCGTGGAAGTACAGCCGACCGTCGACGCCTTCGTCGGGGCCCTTGCGCTGGTCGGCGGTGCGCGCGCCGACAAGCCCTAGGGCCCAGGACTGGAACTGATACCGGTCTTCGCCCGCGAGCTGTTTGGCGTCGGTCAAGGTGGTGGGCTCGCCCACGACAGAGAAATCGACTTCCCCGAATTTGTCTAGGAGCCGGTTCTTAATGAGGTTCGTGGCGAGGTGGGTGATATCGATGCCGATCCAGCGACGCCCGAGGCGCTGGGCTGCGTCAATCGTCGTTCCGCATCCGCAAAAGGGATCGAGGACCACTCCGTCCTCGGGGCAGCTTCCCTCAATGATCCTCTTCAGAAGAGCCACCGGCTTTTGAGTCGGATATCCGAGGGTCTCGGGTTGATTCCCTCTCAGGGCTGGGATGTCCCACACGTCTCGGGCGTTCACCCAGGTGAACGCCCCGCCCTCGTCTTCTTCGATCTTGACGTTGGAGAAGCCGTACTTGTGCATGAGGTACGACTTTTCCTTCTGGGCGGAAAAACGCCACTTACCAGTCTTCGAATAAAAGAGTATGGAGTCATGCTTTCGGGACCAGTACCGTTTTGAAGCTCCACCGGTTTTGTAGAACCAGATCACCTCGTTGAGGAATCGATCGCCGCCGAAGACAGAGTCCATCAACAGCTTCAGGTAGTGGCTCGCAGTCGGGTCGCAGTGAAGGTAGATGGAGCCTTCCGGCTTCAGCACGCGGCGAAGCTCTACGAGCCGAGGCGCCATCATGGACAGGTACGCGAGCATGTTGCTGGGCCCGATCAGCTTCCGGAATGCCTGCATTGCTTTCGACGTCTCGCCCCCCGCCTCCACTACTTCCTCGAACGCGACGGCTGCTGCCTTGTCCCAGCGCCAGGTGTCTCCGAATGCCTTTACCTGGGCCGCCGAGCGGGATCCATCCTGCTCAGCAAAGAGCACGTTGTAGTTGGCGTTGCTGTTGAACGGCGGGTCGAGGTAAACCAGGTCGACCGATTCGTCCGGAACGTGACGGCGCATGACGTCGAGGTTGTCGCCATAGAAGAGAGCACCGCTCTGAGCCATGGGCGACTGTTTGCCGTCTGAGGAATGACTCCTGCATCTTTTGGATACGGGAAAAGTATTGCTGCCCCTTCCCTTCCACTAGGTGAGCGGGCTTTTCCCCTCTAGTCGGTCCGCGATCGCTCGCACCTCTCCGAGCAGCCCGTCGAGCATGCGCTCGGTGTCGGAGTGGATGCGCCATTCGGCTAGACGGCGCTCGGCGTCGATGCCGTCCATCCGTTTCTCGAGGGCTTCGGTTCGGTCCTCTAGGCGGCCGACGCGGCGGTCGGTGCGCTTTTGGGATTTGCGGATGCGGGACTTGACGTAGCGGCGGAGGTCCTCCTGGATCGTGTCCAGTTCGCGGCGGATGTCGCTGTTTAGGGGTGCGCTCTGCTCGTCGAGCATCTGCTCGACGCCGTGGCGGACGCGTTCGATCTCGGCGTGGAGCTCGGCGCGGGCGCGCTCTGCAGAGGCGGAGATCGCCTCCTCGCCCGAAGGGCGGCCAGGGTCGTCAGGGGGAGTGGTGGTCACCGGACCGCATCGTAGGAGCGGCGGTGGCCGGAAAAGAGTGTCAGACCTGGAGCAGGTAGAGGCGGTAGCGGCCGATCGTCAGCTCGTCGCCGGGGTAGAGCTCGGCTACGTCCACCCTGCGGCCGTTGACCAGGACGCCGTTGAGGCTGCGGTCGTCTAGGAGGCGGGGCTGCCTGTCCTCTTCGACTGTGACCATCGCGTGGCGGCGGGAGACGCTGGGGTCGTCTAGGCAGATCTCGGCGCTGGCGCAGCGGCCGATCCGCGACCACCCCTCCTCGAGGTGCAAATCGATTATCTCCCCGCGCTCGCGGGCGACCAGGTGGAAGCCCGGCTCGGTGAGCCTGGCGCGTGCTTCGTCCAGCCAGGCCGGTGACTCCTGCTCGCCACCGACGGCGAATTCGACGGTGGGGGAGCCATGCTCCTGCAGGGCCGAGAAGATCGAGTCCCGCCGGAAGCGGGAGGTGCCGCAGCCGGGGCAACTCGGCAGCGGCTCGGTCTCGCGCAGAGAAAGCTGGGTACCGCAGACGAGGCAGAAGTAAGTGCCCTCTCCGGGCACTGAGCCGGTGGCATAGGCCTCGCCGGCTGAGCTGGTGCCGGCGCTGTTGAAAATGGGAAACCTCTCCTTCCTAACTGGTCACGATCGATACTAGTCCGGCCCCAAACGGCTGTCACTCAAAATTGTCGATGCGGTCACCCGAGGCGGGGAGTCATAGAATCCGCGCTCCGATGGGACCGATCAGCGCCGAAATCGAAATTGATGCCCCCCGCGAGCGGGTTTTTGCCTTCCTCGCCGACCTGGCGGCGCGCCCCTCGTTCACCGACCACTTCCTCACCGGCTTCCACCTCACCCGGATCGAGTCCGCCGGGGTTGGAGCCGGGGCGCGCTTTCGCGCCAAGGGGCCGCTGCGCAGCGTCTGGCAGGACACCTGCATCACCTCGCTCGAGGAGCCGTTTCGGATCGTCGAGGCGGGACGCGGCGGCCGCGGCAACCGGATCCCCAACCACACGGTCTGGGAGCTAAAGGAGGCCTCCGGCGGCCTCACTACCGTGCGCGTCGCCTACTGGACCCAGCCCCGGCCGGGCGACCGCGGGCTGGAGCTGTTCAGCCTCGGCTCGGTCTGGCAGGCGCGCGGCTGGCGCCAGGCGCTGCGCCGCCTCCGCGACGAGCTCGAGTCCGACGAGGCCCTGCCGGAGCGGATCGCCGTCGCCGGCGGCAACCGGTACGCGACGGGCATCCCCTAACGGCGCTTCGCAGATATATAGACTCCGCGCCGCCGATGTCCCAGCACCGCCGCCCATTGCTGTCGCTGCTCGCGCTCCTCGCGCTTCTCCTGCTCGCCGTTGGCGTCTCAGCCTGCGGCTACGAGAACCACTCGAAGGAGGTCGACGAGGGCCAGTCGGTTGAGCTCGGCGAGCTCAAGTACAACGTCACCTTTTCGCGGTACCTGAACCCGAACGACAACGAGGACGCCGCCTATCTGGTCGGCCAGCCCGAAGCGCCGAAAGGCGAAAGCTACTTCGGCGTCTTCTTCGAAGTCCAGAACGAAAGCGATGAGGCGCAGGTGCTGCCCTCGACGCTGACGATCACCGACATCGACGACAACGAGTTCGAGGTGATGGAAAGCGACAGCGTCTTCGCCCTCGAATTCAACGGCGAAGTCGAAGCCGAAGAACAGATTCCGCCCCTCGACACCCCCGCCCAGCTGGGCGCGATCGAGGGCGCGCTGGCGGTCTTCCTGCTGCCCGAATCGGCCTCGGAGAACCGGCCGCTCACCCTCCACATCCCCGGAGAAGAGGGTGAGGAGGGTGCCGAAGTGACGCTGGACCTCTAGGTCCGGTTCCTTTAGAGCCCGGCGGCGAGAACTTCGGAGGCGATCGGGGCCGCGACTTCGCCCCCCGCTGCTTCGGCTTCGATCAACAGCACGCCCACCGCCAGCCGCGGCTTTTCGGCCGGCGCGAAGGCGGTGAACCAGGCGTCCTTGATCTGGACCGGGTTCTCCGATTCCTCTTCGCCGGGTTTCGGCCCGAGCTCGGCCGTTCCCGTCTTGCCGGCGACCTGCGCCTCCGGGATCGCGCCGGCGGTACCGGTCCCTTCGACGACGACGCCGATCATCAGTTCAGTCAGTTCATCGGCGGTCTTCTCGGACATCACCCGCACCGGCTCGGCGTCCGGCCGCAGCTTCTTGTTGGCGACGATCGAGTTCGGCAGCCGCACGCCATCGTTGGCGACCGTTTGGGAGACGCTCGCCATCTCCAGTGGCGTCGCCAGCACTTCGCCCTGGCCGATCGCCGAGACGCCGAGGTCGATTTCTTCGCCGATTTCGGTCGGGATCGTCGATTCTTCGGGGTCGACTTCGGCGACCGTCTGCGGCGAGTACAGCGTCGGCGGCGAGTTGAAGCCGAAGGCTTCGGCGGTTTCGACGAGCTTGTCGTTGCCCACCGCCGGCCCGAGCGGGGCGAAGACCGCGTTGCACGACTCGGCGAAGGATTCGCGGAAGGTGCCGCCGCAGTACTCACCGTTGGCGTTGTTGAGGAAGCGGCCGCCGACGTTGACGCCGTCGCTGATTTCGAATTCGTCGTCGAGGCTGACCTCGCCCGCTTCCAGGGCCGCGGTCGTGGTCACGACCTTGAAGGTCGAGCCGGGCGGCTGCGGGGCGGAGAAGGCCTGTCCTGCCAGCGCCCGGACGTCGCCCTTGCGCGTGTCGAGGACGGCGACGCCGCCGGAGCGCCCCGCCAGGGCCGAGACCGCCGCCTCCTGCAGGTCGGGGTCGATCGTCGTCTTCACCGGGGCACCCGGCTGCGGTTTCGACTTTGCCAGGGTGCGGACGTCGGAGCCGTCACCGGCGACCGCCAGCAGGGAGCCGCCGGGCTTGCCGGCCAACCGCGTGTTGAAGGCGCGCTCGAGGCCGCTGATCCCCACCGGCGTTTCCGGCGGGAAGCCGTGACGGGAGAGTTTCGCGAGGTCCTCTTCGGGCGCTTCGCCGACTTCGCCGGTGACGTCGATCGCTGCGCTGCCGATCGGGTGTTCGCGTTCTTCGGCCGGTCCTTCGGCCAGCGCGGTGCCGTCGCGGGCGAGGATCGGCGCCCGTTCGGCGAGCTCGACGTCGGCGGCGAGGTCCTCACCTTTGTCGAGGCCGGGGAAGGCGAGGTTCGGGCCCCATTCGATCCCGCCGTCCGCGTATGGAATATCCACCTCGCCTTCGACCGCCCCGAAGGCGACCGTGGCGACCGTCGCCTCGACCGGGACGACCTTGCCGACGCTGCCGTCCTCGGCGTCGCCGATTGAGCCGACGTCGACCGCCCGCGCCGTCGCCACCTCCTGGGCGTCGCGGTAGGCGGCTTCGAATTCCTCGCGGCTGACCCGCGCCCGCGAGGCGTCATTCAGCTCCGCGTACATCGCTTTGAAGTTCTTCGCTTCCCAAGCCTGGGCGAAGCTCTCGGCGGCTTCCTTCTCCGGCGATCCCGAAGATCCCTTGCTGACGCCAACCACGAAGGCGATCAGGGCGACGAGCGCCAAGGGCAGGGTGCGGGTGAGGAGGCGGCGGCGGCGCTCCGCCTCGGTGGGCAATGAACTCACGGCGCAAAGGTAAAGGAGGGCCTGGCGGCATGCTTCTATTCACCGGGTGACCGTTCTTGACTGGGCGATCCTGGCCTTCACCTTTGCCCTCGCCCTCTGGGGCTACCGGCAGGGGTTGATCGTTGGCGCGCTCACCCTGGTCGGCTTTGGCGTCGGCGCCTTCGCGGGCAGCCGGATCGCACCGCTGCTGCTGACCAAGGGCTCGCATTCGCCCTACGCGCCGCTCTGCGCTGCGCTGGGGGGGCTGTTGTTCGGGGCCCTGATGGCGGTGACGCTGGAGAGCTTCGCGCTCGGGCTGCGGGAAAAGCTCGTCCGCCGTCCCTTCATGCAGACGGCCGACGGCGCCGGCGGCGCGGCCCTGATCGCCGCGGTCGCCCTCGGCCTCGCCTGGGTCTTCGGCGCCGTCCTCCTGCACGCGCCCTCAACCGCCCAGCTGCGCGCCGACATCCAGCAGTCGGTGATCCTGCGCAGCCTCAACGACGTGCTGCCGCCGAGCGGGCCGCTGCTGAACGCGCTCGACCGCGTCGACCCGGCGCCGACCGTGCTGGGGCCGGCCGCGCCGGTGGCCCAGCCCGACGCGAAGATCGCCTCTGACCCCGATGTCCTCCGCGCCGGCGATTCGGTCGTGCGCGTCCTCAGTACCGCCTGCGGGCTGGGGATCGAGGGCTCGGGCTGGGCGGTCGAGCCGGGGGTGGTGGTCACCAACGCGCACGTGGTCGCCGGCGCCGACGACACCACCGTCACCACCCAGGACGGGGCCGAGCTCGACGCGACGCCGATCTACTACGAGCCGCGCCAGGACCTGGCGCTGCTGCGGGTGGGGACGGCGCTGCCGGCGCTGCCGATCAGCTCGGAGCGCAAGGTGGGCGGGGATGCGGCGGTGCTCGGGTATCCCGAAAACGGGCCTTATGAGCTCTCGCCGGCGCGGCTGGGGGAGACGCGGGCGACGATCAGCGAGGACTCGTACGGCAACGGCCCGGTCGAGCGCACGATCACCGCGATCAGCGGCACGGTGCGCAGCGGCAACTCGGGCGGGCCGCTGGTCGACGCGCAGGGAAACGCGGTCGGGACGGTCTTCGCCGCCACCACCAGCGGCCCCCGGGGCGGGTTCGCGATCCCGGCCGAGCAGGTGCGGGAGGCGCTGGGGAAGACCCAGGAGTCGGTGGATACCGGGCCGTGCACGGGATAGGTAGGCGGGCGACAGTCTCTCTGGCCCGTCACTTACGTTCTGTAAGCTCGATTTGATGGAGCAGGCTGGTTCCGCCCAGGTGAAGGAGAGTGAAGTAGCGGTCTGCCCGCACTTCCACCGTGCGATCGAGCTGATTGGGAAGCGGTGGACGGGGGCGATTGTTTTTGCTCTTACCGATGGGGCCAAGCGGTATGCCGAGCTTGGGAAGGCGATTCCCGGGCTCTCGGATCGGTTGCTCTCGCAGCGGCTGCGCGAGTTGGAGGAAGAGGGGCTGGTCGAGCGGCAGGTTGAAGCGGGGACGCCGGTGCGCGTCACTTATTCCTTGACGGCGGCTGGGCAGGAGCTGGACCCTGTCCTCTCCGAGCTCAAGGTTTGGGCACAGCGCTGGAAGAAAGCCGCTTGAACCTTCCGGGACCCTTTGCCGTCGGCGCCTACGCGCGCAAGCTCCAGGAGGAGATGCGCAAGCGGGCGCGGGTGCAGCTGATCGGCGAGGTGACCGGGATCGGCCGCAGCAAAGTCCAGGCCTACTTCGAGCTGCGCGACGGCGACGGCGCCGTGCCCTGCGCGATCTGGCTCAACGACCTCGAGAAGGCGGGGCTGACCGAGGGGGCGCTGCGCGACGGCGCCGAAGTCGTGATCGCCGGCGGGCCCGACTACTACCCCGGCGGCGGCCAGGCCTCGCCCAGCTTCTGCTTCCGCGCCACCGACGTTCGCCTCGCCGGCGAGGGCGACCTGATCGCCCGGCTGGAGGCGCTGCGCAAGCAACTGCGCTCGGAGGGGCTGTTCGAGCTGCAGAAGCAACTGCGGCGGCCGCGGCTGCCGAAGACGATCGGCGTCGTCACCGCCGAAACCGGCGCCGCCCGCCGCGACCTCCTCGCCGGCCTCGAGCGCCGCGGTTGGGCAGGCGAGCTGATCTGGGCCTTCGCGCCGGTGCAGGACCGGCGGGCCGCTCCGGCGATCGCGATGGCGATCCAGGACCTGGCGGCGCGGCCGGAGGTCGAGGCGATCGTCGTCACCCGCGGCGGCGGCAGCCTCGCCGACCTCTGGGCCTTCTGCGACGAGACCCTCTGCCGCACCGTGGCGATGCTGCGGGTGCCGGTCGTTAGCGCTGTCGGCCACGAGCGGGACAGCACCTTGATCGACGACGTCGCCGCGGTCGCCTGCTCGACCCCGACCCACGCCGCCGAGGCGGCGGTGCCGCTCGACTGCCTGGCGGCGCGTGAGAGCCTCGAGCGCTGCGCGCTGGCGCTGCGCCGGGCGGGGGAGGGGGCGATCGACATCCGCTCGCGGCACCTCGTGCACCTCGCCCGGGGGCCGGCGCGGGCGCTGCAGCGCGAGCGGGGAAAGCTGAACCAGAAGATCCGCGAGATCCGCGCCGCCTCCGAACGCGGGCTGTCCCAGCGCGTTAGCTCTCAGCAGCGGATCGGCACCGTCGTCCTCGAGCGGGCGCGGCGCCGGGCGGCCGGGGCCGACCTGGAGAAACGCCGGGAAGCGCTGCGCCAGGCGATGGTGACGCTGCGTGCCCACGAGCCCGAGCGCACGCTGGAGCGTGGCTACGCCCTCGTCGAGGGCGAGGTGGGGGAGCCGGTGACGAGCGCCGCCGCGGCGGCCGCCGCGGCAGGGGTCAAACTTCGATTCGCCGACGGGCGCGTACAGGCGAGAACCGAGGGAGACGTTGAGCGAGAGACCTGAGAGCTACGAGGCCGCGGTGGAGCGGCTGGAGGAGATCATCGACCGGCTCGACTCCGGCCAGGCCGGCCTGCGCGAGACCCTTGACCTCTGCAAAGAGGGCAAGGAGCTGGTCAACTACTGCGCCGCCGAGCTCGACGAGGTCGGCGAGGGGCTGAAGGAGCTGCGGCTCGACGATCTCGCGGCGAAGCTCGAGGCCTCGCCCGGCGTCAACTGAGCTCGCCGGCGCGGCCGATCTCGGCGATCGTGGCCTCCAGCTCGGCCCGGCTACTCGCCATCTCGGCCTCCCCAAGCACCGACAGCGCCGGCTCGTCCGGGCGCTCGAGGAAGACGTAGGCGACCTCGACCTTCGGTGCGCCCAGCGCCTCTGCCACTGCCAGCGCGTAGATCGAGCGCTGCACCTCGTAATGGGCGGCGCGATCGGCCGGGGAGGCGCCCTCGAGGCGGTCGGTCTTGTAGTCGAGGACAAGCGGCGGCGCTCCCTCGCGCTCGACCAGGAGGTCGATCGAGCCGCGCAGCAGGGTGCCGCCGATCTCGAGCAGGAGCGGCACCTCGGCCCGCACCCGGGTTCCTTCGGCCGCGATCTGCTTGCGCAGCGGAGAGTCGAGCCACCGCCGCACCGGCTCCAGTAGCTCCTCGGCGAGACCGCGAGCGACACCGTTATTCGACTTCGTTTGCGGTCTCGGCGACAGACCGACCGCATTGGCGTGGCGTTCGGCTAGCTCCAGCGGCGGCTCTCGCCATTCGTTTGCCTGGCTCCACTCGAGCAACTCGTGGACGGCGACGCCTCGCGCCAGGCTTTGTTCGCGCGCCGCCGGCTCCGGGTCCGGCGCGGGCTCGACAAAGAAGCCGCCGAGGCTCTCCTTGTAGGCGGCGATCGCGGTGTAGGAGAGGGGGTGGCGGGCGGCGATCGGCGCCTGGCGCTCGATCAACGGCGGCGGTCCTTCGCCTAGCTCCCGACCGCCGGCGCCCTCATAGCGCAGCGTCCGCAGCTCGGCTGCCCGCTCGGGCGAGGGGAGGTTCGGCCGCACCGCGATCTCCGACGGCGGTGCCTCGGCGTCGAGCCCCGGGCGCGGCGCGGGAGGGGCGACGGGGACGACCGCCTCAGCGTCGCGCGGCACGCCGAAGGCTTCGACCAGCCGCTCCACGATCGCCCTGCCCTTCGTCTCCCTGCCCTCGTTCGGGTTGACGACACCGCTGAGGATCAGATGTTCCTTCGCCCGGGTGGCGGCGACGTGGAACAGCCGCAGCTCCTCTTCGGCTTCGCGGTCCTGTGACTCCTCGCAGAGCGCGCCGTAGTCGTAGAGGTCAATCTTCGGGCTGCCGAGGCGGACCAGCCGCAGGCCCAGGCGCGGCTGCTCCTCGCGGCCGATCGCCAGCAGCGGCGAGCGGTTGCCGTTGAGCAGCCGCCGCCCGAGGTCGGGGACGGCGACGACGCCGAACTCGAGGCCCTTGGCGTTATGGACGGTCATGATCCGGACGCCGTCGTGGCCCTCGGCGGCGGTCGCGGCCTGCGCCTCGGCCTCGCTTTCGGCGCGGGCGGCGAGGAAGTCGAGCAAGCCGCGCAGGTTGCGCCCCTCGCGTTGCTCGAACTCGGCCGCCAGCCGCCCCATCTTGCGGACGTTGGCGAAGCGCGCCTCGCCGGTCGGCCGGCTGAGGATCGCCAGGTCATAGCCGGTCTCCGTCACCACCGCCTCGATCAGCCCCGCCAGCGTCAGGCGCTGCCCGTGGCTGCGCAGAAAGCCGATCGTGGCGACGAACTCGCGCAGCAGCTCCCGCTCGGGCTGCGGGATCTCCTCCAGGCGCTCCGGCTCGGCCACCTCGGCCTCGCCGCCACCGGCCGCGCGCTCCACCGCGGGCCAGACGTGGCGGCGCCTGCCCGCCGCCCGCCGCAGCAGCCAGAGCGTGTCCGGTGCGACGCCGCAGGCGGGGGAGGCGAGGGCGCCGAAGAGGGCGTGGTCGTCGAGTGGGTTGGCGAGGACCGCCAGCAGCGCGCAGACATCGGCGACCTGCTGCTGGGACCAGTAGCCGCGGCCGCCGACGACGTAGGGCCGCAGGCCGGCGCGTTCGAGCGAGTCCTCGTAGGCGTCGAGGTGGGTGAAGGCTCGCAGCAGTACCACCATCTCGCCCCGCGGCACCCCCGCCTCGGCGAGCTCGCGCAGACGCTCGGCGACGAAGCGCGCCTCGGCCAGACAGTTGATCGGGGTGGCGCCGTCGATCGCCGGTTCGAGATCGATCCCCTCGCCGTCCCAGCCGTCGCGGCCGGTTAGCAGCAGCTCGACCGCGGGCTGCCCTCCCGGCGGCGGGCCCTCGGGGGGCGGCGTCCCCACCCGCAGGGGCCGGTAGGCCGCGCCGAGCAGCGTCTCGCCGAAGAGGTTGACCGCGCCGATCACCTCCGGGCGCGAGCGGAAGTTGCCGCTCAGCTGCATCAGCTCGGCATCGGGACGACTCTCGACCTCCGCCCGGCGGCGGCGGAAGACGTCGAGGTCGGCGTGGCGGAAGCCGTAGATCGACTGCAGCTCGTCGCCGACCACGACCAGCTCGGTCCGCGGTCCGCGCAGCGCCTCGATCAGCCGCAGCTGGAGGCGGTTGGTGTCCTGGAACTCGTCGACGAGGATCTGGCGAAAGCGGGAGCGATAGTGCTCGCCGACCTCGGCCCGCTCAAGCAGGCGGGCGGCGAGGATCTGCAGGTCCTCGAAGTCGATTCCCGCGCGCCTTTCCTTCGCCTGCGCGAAGCGGCCGGAGAAGAGCTCCAGCAGCGCCCCTAGGTGGCTGTAGACGACGCCACCCTCGCCGGCCGCTGCGACCTGGGCGATCGCCGCCTCGACCGCTTCCTTGTATGCACGCATCGCTTTCGCCTTGCTGGTGGTGGCGAGCGCCAGCAGCTCGTCAAGGGTCGGCGTCTCGCCTGGCGAGCCGAGCAGGCTCAGCGCCCGCTCGGGCAGGTCCCGTTTCGCGTCTCCCTCCTTCAACTCCGCCAGGCACTCATTCGCGGCCTCGACTAGACGGGCCAGGGCGGCCTCGGGTTCCGACCGCGGCGGCTCGGGCAGCTTCGGGTCGGCGAGGCCGCGGCTGCGCAGCTCGTCGTGGACGCTGACGGTGATCGCCCGCAGCCCCTCGAGGTCGTAGGCGGCGACGGTTTCCTCCCGCGCCGGGTCGCCCTCGGCTAGGAACTCGACCAGGGCGTCGTCGAAGGCTTCGCGCGCCGCGCGTGCCGCCTCCGGCGCGTCGAGCACGCGGAAGCCGGGGTCGACGCCGGCGGCCACTGGGTGGGCAGCGAGGACGCGGTTGCAGAAGCCATGGATCGTCGTCACCCAGGCACTGCCGATCCCGGCCAGCGCCGCCGCGGCGCGCTCGGAGCCGCGGTCCGCCCGTCGCCCCAGCTCGACCCGGATCCGGTGCCGCAGCTCCGCCGCGGCCTTGTCGGTGAAGGTGAAGGCGAGGATCGCGTCGGGAGAGATGCCGGCGTCGCAGACGAGGCGGCAGTAACGGTCGACCATCACCCCGGTCTTGCCGGTGCCGGCGCCCGCCTCCAGCAGGACGTCGCGGCCGCGAACCTCGATTGCCGCAGCCTGCTCGGGCGTGGGTTCGCGCGCCGGCGCCGCGGTGAGTTGCTCGGGGTTCACCGCTCCTCGCCTTCGTCGTCTTCGGCGTACTGCGGGGCGCGGTCGCGGCGGCAGATCGGTGCGAAGGTGCAGTAGGCGGGGCAGGTGTCGTGGCCGCGAAGCCCCGCTCGCGGACCTGGGTCGCGGCGGATGTCGCCGCCTCGCATCCGGGCGACAATCGCGCCGGCGCGGGCCCGCGCTTCGTCCAGTAGCTCCTCCAGCGCCTCCGGCTCGACCACGTCTTTGGGATAGAGCCCATAGCCGGCGAGGTCCCCGGCGACCGCCGCCGAGACGACCCCGCGCGGGCGGCGGGAGGAGGTACCGCGCAGCGGGTGGTAGATGGCGCCGGCCGGCTCCGCGCCCCAGTGCTCGGCGACGGCGAGCAGGTACAGGGGCAGCTGCAGCTTCGCCCGCTCCTCGAACTTCTCGCGGGGAGTGACCGTGGAGGCGAGCTTGTAGTCGATGACGACGGCGCGCCCGTCGGCGGAGCGGTCGACGCGATCGACGGCGCCATGCAGCCCCCAGCCGTCCAGCTCCAGCACCGGCCGCTCGGCGTCGGGGTGCTCGCCGAAGGCGGCCTCCAGCAGCCACGGCTCGAAGCCACCGGTCTCACGTCCGGCCTCCTCGGCGAGAAAGCGTTCCAGCAGCCGTTCGACCCGCCGCGCGATCGCCCTCTCAGCCGGATGGTCCCCGAGTTCGCGCTCGGCGACGACCTCTCCCACCAGCTCGCGGCCGCGCTCGGTCCAGGCCGCCAGGCTTCTGGGCCGCGGCAGCGGGTCGCCCCCCGGTCGCTCCGCGTAGAGGCGGTGGAGCGCCTCGTGCATCAGGCCCCCTTGGACGAGCGGGTCGGGGACCGGATCGAGCAGCTGCGGGTCAAGCTCGTGCCCGGCGAACCAGCGGTAGGAGCAGAGGTCGAATTCCTCCAGGGTGGTGCCGCCGTAGGCGCCGACCGAGCGCAGCGACTCCAGCGCCGCCGGGTTCTCCAGCGGTCCCGGCGCCCGTGATGCCGCCTCGGCACGGCGGGCGTCGCCGACCCGTACGAACAGCCGCTCCGCCAGTTCGCCCTCGACCCCCGCCTGCGCCAGCAGGGCCAGCGCGTCGGCGGCGGGACCATGCGCGGCCAGCGCCCGCGCCAGCTCGTCCTCCGAGGGCGCTTCGGCCAGCGGCGCCACCACCTGCGCCAGGTCCCGGGTCACGGTCAGTTCTTCCTCGACCGGGTCGGCGCCGCTGCCGTCCGGCGCCGGCGCCAACAGCGCCCGGACGTCGTCGATCAGCGGCGAGCGCGCAGTCGCGGCACCGTCCTCGTCGCTGTCTCGGTAGGAGAGGGCGAGGCTGCGGCGGGGGAGGGCGAGGCAGGCGTGGAAGAGGTAGCGCTCCTCGGCCTCGCTGTCGCGGCGCGGGTCGAGGCTGAGCATCTGCCGCTGGGCCTCGGAGAGGAAGGGGTCGGCGCCGCGGTCCCGCCGCGGGAACTCCCCGTCCTGGAGGGAGCCGACGACGACGTGGTCGAAGCGGGCGGCGCGCAGCCGGTAGGGGCTGGCGATCCGGACCCGTCCCTGCACCGGCCCCGACCAGACGCGGAAGTCCAGCTCCTCGAGCACCGCCGCCAGCTCACCGGCGCGCGGAGCGAGGTCACCGAGCTCGGCCAGGTCGGAGAGCGCCGAGGCGATCGCGGCGGCGGCGCGCGCCTCGAGTTCTTCGCCGGACTGGAGTTGCACCCCGTCCACCTCGCCCCGGTCGCGCGAGGACATCGCCATCGCCAGCCCCGCCACCTCCGCCGCCAGCTCGGCATGCGAGCGCCTGGCGGTCGCGCGCAGGCGGAGGAGATCCCGCGGCAGCTCGCGGTCTTCCCCCTGCCAGCGCAGGTAGGCGGTCTCGGCGTCCTGGACGCGGCCGCGCCGCAGGTCGCGCTCGAACCAGTCGACGGTGCTCGGCGACCAGCCGGAGGGGCCGCGCAGGTAGCGGAGGAAGTCGGAGGCGCGGCGGCCGCCGAACTCCGCCTCGAGCAGGGCGATCAGGGCGCCACCGACGCTCGTCCGCGCCACCGGCAGCTCCGCCTCGAGCGCGGTCGCGACCCCGTTCGCCTCCAGCGCCGCTGCGATCTCGCCGCCGCGGCGGGAGGGGTCACGGAGGACGACCGCGACCTCGGCCGGGTCGGCTCCCTCGTGCAGGAGTCGGGAGACGTGCGCCGCGATCGACTCCGCCTCGGCCCGGGTCCCCGCCGAGCGGAGCAGGGTGAGGTTGCCGTCCGGTTCGGCTCGGCGGGGGCGCGGCGAGCCGAAGGAGATCGTCAGGTGGAAGAGCAGCGGGCTGATCGTGTTGCCTGGCGTCGCTTCCCTCGTTACTTCGTCTGCCGCCCCGATCCGCTCGCGCAACTGGTCTCGCAATCGCGCCCGCGCCGCCAGCGCCGTGCTCCCCTCTTCGTAAGGGAGGGCGACGGTCACCTCGGTCAGCTCGGCGAGGGTCGCGACCAGCGCCAGCTGGTTCTCGGTCAGGTCGTCGAAGCCGTAAAAGAAGACCGGGCGGGCACGCCAGAAGGAGCCGTCACGGCGCAGCTGGGCGATCGCCTCGCGGGCGATCCCGTGGGCGTCGGTGCGGCCGCTGCGCTCCCGCACCTCGCCGTAGCCGCCGTAGAGGGCGGCGATGTCGCTGAGGTAGGCGGAGCCCTCGAGCGTGGCGGCGCTCGCCTCGACGTCGGTGGGCTCGACACCCGCCGCCTGCAGCTCGTCGAAGAGGCGGGCGAGGGCTCCGGCGAAGCGGGGGCGGGAGGCGGAGCGGCGCAACGGGCCGAGCCGGTTGCGGCGCGACTCGACCGCGACGGCGATCGCCCGCCGGCGCTGGGCGGGGGAGAGCTCGGCTCCGGGAGGCGCTCCGGCGGCGGTTGCGACGGTCCGGAAGAGGGCGCCGAAGGTCATCACCGAGCCGCCGAGGACGGCGCCCCGCGCGGCCAGCTCGCGCTCGCGGTCGAAGACGTCGTCGGTGGTGGGGAGGACCAGGACCGGGTCGCGGTCGAGGGCGGCCCGGAAGGCGCTCAGCACCTCGCCGAGCTTGCCTGAATTGGGGGGGCCTTGGACGAGCTTCAGAGGCACGCGTCCGAGCCTAGGGACGGCTCCGGCGTCCTCTGGGCCGCGCCCGGCACGACCCCGCAAACTGGGGGATTAGCGGGCATCTTTTGGCGTCATCGGCCCTCTCTAGATTCATCGGCAGCTGATGTCACTCTGTTTCGTAGATCCCGCCGACGCGATTCGCGCCATCGCCGACTCCGTCGGCCGCGAGGCACGCCGCCAGTTGCTCGGCGAGGCCGTCCGCGCCTGGGTCGACGAGATCCCCGAGTCCGAGCTCGAAGTCCACTACGCGAAGGCGATCTCCGAGCTCGACGAGCACGACCTCTCGATGCTCGCAGCCTGGCACGGCTCCCTCGAGGCGGGCCAGCCGGTCCCCAATCGCGACTTCCTCATGGCCGCCTTCAGCTCCCTGGGCGACAACCGCCGCGAGGCCCTCAAGCTTGCCGCTGGCTTCCGCGGTGAGGAGGCCGTCGACTCCGGCGTCACCGAGGAGGACGCGCTGGAGCTGGTCTTGGGCCTCCTCGGCCCCCCACGCCTGATGGAGCTCGCCGCCGAGGCGCTCGAGCTTTACGTCTGGGACCGGGCGGGTAGCGATAACTAGTAGTTGGACGTTCCCCCACAAGCGATAGTCATCTTCGGCGCCACCGGCGACCTGGCGCGGCGGAAGCTGCTGCCGGGGTTGCTGCGTCTTTTCCAGGCCGGGCTGATGCCGGAGTTCCGGATCATCGGCGTCTCGATGGAGGAGATCAACGACGCTCGCTTCCGGGCGATCGCTGAAAGTGCCTGCCGGGAGTTTGCCCGCCATGCCTTCGGCGGCGAGGAGTGGCACGAGTTCTCCAGCCGGCTCTCCTACGTGCCGCATGCGCAGGCGCCTCAGGCGCTGAAGGAGGCCGTCGACAAGGCCGAAGGGGAACTGGGGCCGCAGATGCAGCTGCTCCATTACCTGAGTGTGCCGCCGACCGCCGCTCCCGACGTGATCCAGATGCTGAAGACGTGCGGGCTCTCGGAGCGTTCGCGGGTGATCATGGAGAAGCCGTTCGGGACCGACCTCGCCAGCGCCCGCAAGCTGAACGCGATGGTCCACGAAGTGATCGAGGAGGACCGAGTCTTCCGCATCGACCACTTCCTCGGCAAAGAGGCGGCGCAGAACATCCTCGCCCTGCGCTTCGCCAACGGCCTCTTCGAGCCGATCTGGAACCGCAACCACATCGACCACATCCAGATCGACGTGCCGGAGACGCTCGCGGTCGGCTCCCGCGCCGCCTTCTACGAGAAGACCGGCGCCTTCCGCGACATGGTCGTCACCCACCTCTTCCAGATCCTCGGCTTCGTCGCGATGGAGCCGCCGACGGCGCTGGCGCCGGAACCGATCACCGAGGAGAAGAACAAAGTCTTCCGCAGTCTGCAGCCGCTCGACCCCAGTCAGGTCGTCCGCGGCCAGTACGAGGGCTACCGCTCCGAAGAGGGAGTTGACCCGGAGTCCAGCACCGAGACCTTCGTTGCCCTCCGCTGCGAAGTCGACAACTGGCGCTGGAGCGGGGTGCCGTTTTACCTGCGCACCGGCAAGCGGATGGGAGAAAGCGCCCGGATCATCTCGATCGCCTTCCGCGAGCCGCCGCACGCGATGTTCCCCGAGCACTCGCGGGTCGGCCGCTACGGCCCCGACCACCTCACCTTCGACCTCGAGGAGTCCTCGCGCGTCTCGCTCTCCTTCTACGGCAAGCGGCCGGGGATGGGGATGGTCCTCGACAAGGCGAGCATGCAGTTCTCGCTGGAGGAAACCGACTACCACGGGGAGACGGTGGAGGCCTACGAGCGGCTGATCCGCGACGCGATGATCGGCGACCGCACCCTGTTCACGACGGCGAAGGGGATCGAGCGCCTCTGGGAAGTCTCCGAACCACTACTGCGGGACCCGCCGCCGGTGAAACCGTACCCGCAGGGGTCGTGGGGGCCGTCGGAGATCGGCGCCCTGATCGCGCCGCACAGCTGGCGCCTGCCCTTCGCCCGCCGCTGGCGGGAAGCGCCGAGCCACCGTGGTAACGGCGCCGCGGTCGAGCGCGAACGCGCCTAGCCGAGAGCGGCGCGGATCTCGCCGATCGCCTGGGCGTTGTCACGGAAGTGGACCGCGCTCATGCCGGCGGCTTCGGCCGCTTCGCAGTTGACCTGGAGGTCATCGATGAAGAGGCACGCACCCGCCGGGGAGCCGACCCGCTCCAGGGTCAGTTCGTAGATCCGAGCTTCCGGCTTGCGGCAGCCGACAAAGGCGGAGTCGACGATCTCCTCGAAGATCTCGTCGACCGGCAGCATCGAGCGCCACAGCGGCTCCCACTCGCGGACGTTGTTGGTCAGCATCGCCATCCGCAGGCCGCTCGCCTTCAGCTCGTGCATCAGCGCGATCATCTCCTCGTTCGGGTGCAGCGCGCCCCAGAACTTCTGGCGGAAGTGGTGGAGGTGGGGGCGGTGGCCGAGGATCGACTCCAGACCGGTTTCGAGCCCTTCGATGAACGCGTCCTCGCTGATCTCGCCGCGCTCGAGCTTGAAGAGCGGGATCTCTTCCCCCTCGGCCAAACCCTCGCGCATCGCCAGCCCTAGCTTTTCGGGCGAGATCCCGCTGTCGTCCTGGAAGGCGGCGAAGGCGGCGAGAAGCGGGGTCGTCAGGACGCCGCCGAAGTCGGAGATGACGGTCGTGATCTTGGTCTTCGGCGACTCAGCCATCGACGTTGCGGGCGACCTCGTAGGTGCCGAGCCCCTCGCGCCCCTCGACGGACCAGCGGAAGAAGGCGATCTGGGAGTCGAGTCCCTGCCGCCGCACCGAGACCGAGTTGATCAGGGTGCCGGCGCCGCGCAAGGGTCGCATCTCCTCGGTCGAGGGCCAGAGCTCCAGCGTCGCCCGCCGCTGCACCCCGTCCTCGCCGTACTCGGTGGAGAGCAGCGATTCCTCAAACTGCAGGGGGGCGCCGTCAGGGTCGCAGAGAACGGCGGCAACCTCCTCGTCCCCATGCGCGCCGCCGCCCGCAGGCATCGACGAGGTGAGCGCAAGCAGCCCGCCGTCAGAGAAGACGATCCCGATCGATCGCCTGACGATCTGTCCCTGGTCGCTCATGCCGCGCAGCCTAGTAGCTTCCCTGGATTAGATTGCCCTGCCCATGCCCGACCTGAGGATCCGAGACGCCGTCCCCACCCGCGACGGCGCCGCCTGCGCGGCGATCTACGCGCCGCACGTCGAGGGCAGCGCCGTCTCCTTTGAGGAACGGGCGCCGGACGCGGCCGAGATGGGGGCGCGGATCGAGCGCTACGGCGCCAGTCACGCCTGGCTCGTCGCCGAGCGGGAGGGTGAGATCGTTGGCTACGCCTACGCAACCGCCTTCAACGAACGCCCCGCCTATCGTTGGAGCACCAGCGTCTCCGTCTACATCGGCGAGGACGCCCGCGGCCAAGGCGTCGGCCGCGCCCTCTACGAAGCTCTCTTCGCGCGCCTGCGCGAGCGCGGCTTCCGCATGGCCTGCGCCGGGATCACCTTGCCGAACCCGGCCAGCGTCGGCCTCCACGAGAGCCTTGGCTTCGAGCAAAGTGGCGTCAATCCCGAAATCGGCTTCAAGGACGGCGCCTGGCGCGACGTCGGTTGGTTCCAGCTGGAGCTGGCGCCCGCCGACGGCCCGCCGCTGGAGCCGCGCTGACCCGCTGGCTACCATGCATCAATGAGCGATAACCCCGCACCGACCGATGCGACCAGCGACGAAACCCTCACCGAGGAGGACGTCTACGAGGTGCTCGAGGAGGTAATCGACCCCGAGCTCGGGCTCGACTTCGTCTCCCTCGGCCTCGTCTACGACGTCAACATCGAGGGCTCCGAGGTCTACGTCACCTTCACCCTGACGACCCCCGCCTGCCCGATCGGCCCCCAGGTCTCCGAGCAGATGCGCGAGTTCGTCGGCGACCTCCCCGACGTCACCGCCGTGCACCCGAAGATGGTCTTCGACCCCCCTTGGAGCCCGGAGATGATGACCGAGGACGCCAAGTTCGCCCTGGGGTTCTAGGGCTTAAGTCGATAGAGCAGGTGCGGCATCCCCGCGTGGGTGACTTCGCCGGTGACCTCGCAGCCGACCTTCTCGGCGACCCGTTGCGACGGGGCATTCGCAGGTAGCACCAGCGCCACCAGCTCCTCGAACTCAAGCTCTCGCGCCCAGGCGATAGCTGCCTCTGCCATTTCGGTTGCGTAGCCGTTGCCATGCAGGGGCGGCTCGATGCTCCATGCAAGCTCGACCATGGCGGTCTCTTCGACGGTGGTCCAGTGGAGGCCGCCGCGACCCGTGAAGACGCCGGTCTCCTGCTCCACCAGGACCCAGGGACCGAAGCCGTGGTCGGACCAGTGCGCCTCGTCTCCCTCCACCAGCTCGTCGATCGCGCCCGCGTTGAAGGGTGGCAGGGGAGGAGGGCGGAGCCAGCGTTCGATCGCCGGGTGGGTGAAGTGGGCGTGGTAGAGGGCGCGGTCGTCGGGGCTCGGGCGGCGGAGGAGGAGCCGCTCCGTCTGACGCTCTCCGTCGTGCATTAGCCCTGGTCGGAGCGCGGGAGCCGCGGCTCGCCGTTCGGCGGCACCTCTTCGGCGGTCCCCTCGAAGTCGTAGTCGCGGCTGGGGCCGCGGGTCGGTCCGCTACCCGGCGGGGGCGCGCCGAAGGGATCGCCGACGGAGCCGGGTCCCATCCCGACCACGGTGAAGCGACCGATCGTCAGCCGTTTCAGCACCCGCCGCGAGATCGCTCGCGTCGGCGGCAGCAGCAGGAAGAGGCCGAAGATGTCGGTGAGGAAGCCCGGGGTCAGGAGCAGGGTGCCGCCGATCACGATCAGGACTCCGTCGGCGACCTCGCGGCCCGGGAACCGGCGCGCCGCCAGCGCTTCGTTGAAGCGGCGCCAGGCCCCGCGCCCCTCGTGTTTGAGCAGCATCGAGCCGAGGATCGCGTCGGCCAGCAGCAAGACGAGGGTCGGGACGACGCCGATCGCCTGCCCCACCTGGATGATCACGTAGAGCTCCGCGATCGGAACGACGATGAAGAGCAGAATCAGGATCAGGGGCATTCGGAAAGCCTAGGGAGGAAGCTACGCGGCCTTGACCTTCTTGCCGGCCGCCGCCTCGAGCTCGACCAGGGATTCGTTCAGCCCGTTGCTGACGACTTCGATGTCCTCCATGCAGTCGTAGTCGGCGAGCAGGCCGAAGCCGACTTTGCCGTGGTAGCTCATGATCGCCACCGCGAGGCAGTGGTTCTGCGGCAGGAATGCGACCGGGAAGACCTCCTCCATCTCCCGGCCGAGGACGTAGAGCGGCATCTGCGGCCCGGGGACGTTGGTGACGATGAGGTTGAAGAGACGGGTCGAGAAGTTGATCCGCGAGGCTTGGGCGAGGATCGTCGGCGGCGCGAAGTCGTTGAAGCGGGAGATCACTTCCGCCCCCAGTGCCTGTTTGGAGCGCTTCAGCCCGGCCATCGCGTCGCTGATCGTCCGCAGCCGGCGTACCGGGTCCTCGATGTAGACCGGCAACGGCCCCCGCATCAGCGCGATCCGGTTGCCGAGGTCCCCCCGCTCGTCCTCGCTGCGGATCGAGACCGGGACCAGCGCCCGCAGCTCCAGCCCCTCGGTCCGCACCCGCCGTCCGTGCAGCCACTTGCGCAGCGCGCCCGTGACCACCGCGAGGACGACGTCGTTGACAGTCCCGCCGAAGGTGTCCTTGATCCCCTTGAACGTCGCCAGCTCCGAGCGCTCCCAGACGTAGCGGCGGTGAGGGCCGATCTCCTCGTTCAACGGCACGTCCGGAGCCGGGTCGGCGAAGGCGCTGACGATCTCGCCGACCCCCTCCAGCCCCTCGACCAGCTTCTTCGCCGTCGTCTCCGGATTGCGGACGACGTCGACCGCGCGCTCGGCGATCTTCACCGGCGCCGCCACCGCGTCGGCGATCCCGCGGGCGACCAGCTCGGCCGTCCCCGGTTCGGGCTGCGGCACCCAGTTGTCCTCCAGCTCCATCGGCTTGGCGTCGCGCTCGAGGTCGAAGAGGACGGTGCCGATGTCGACGCCGGAGACCCCGTCGACCATCGCGTGGTGGGTCTTGGTCAGGATCGCGAAGCGGTTGCGCTCGAGGTTCTGCGCCAGCCACAGCTCCCAGAGCGGCTTCGAGCGATCGAGCTGCTGGGAGAAGATCCGCCCCGCCAGCTGTTTTAGCTGCTCCTCGCCGCCCGGCTCGGGCAGCGCGGTGTGGCGGATGTGGTAGGTCAGGTTGAAGTTGACGTCGTCGGCCCACAGCGGCCGGCCCGCCTCCAGCGGTGGCACAACGAGCTTCTGGCGGAAGCGCGGCACCAGCGGCAGGCGACTGCGGACGTGCTCGACCAAGTCGGTGTATTTCGGCGGCGGCCCCTCGAAGATCAGGATCGCGCCGACGTGCATATGGCTGCTCGAGCTCTCGTTGGTCAGGAACGAGGCGTCGACGGCGGTCAGGCGGTCGAGGTGGCGTCCGGAAGTTGCCATCAGCCAAGGCTACTTATGGCGGAGTTTCCGAGCACTCTGGCCTTGTACCCTGAACGTATGCCTGCCACCGCCACCGCACCCAAGCGGGTGCTGCTCGCCGCGCCTCGCGGTTACTGTGCCGGAGTCGACCGCGCCGTGCAGACGGTCGAGCGCGCGCTGGAGCTCCACGGCGCTCCCGTCTACGTCCGCAAGGAGATCGTCCACAACAAACACGTGGTCGAGGAGCTGGCCAAGCGCGGCGCGATCTTCGTCGAGCAGGAGACCGAGGTGCCGGAGGGCGCGATGGTCGTCTTCTCCGCCCACGGCGTCGCCCCGAGCGTGCACGAGAACGCCGCCTCCCGTGGCCTGCGGACGATTGACGCGACCTGCCCGCTGGTGACCAAGGTCCACGTCTCCGCCCGCCGCTTCGCCGCCCAGGGCTACACGATCATCATGATCGGCCACGAGGGCCACGAGGAGGTGGAAGGGACGACGGGCGAGGCGCCTGAGAGCATCGTCCTGATCGAAACCGCCGACGAAGTCGAGGACCTCGTCGTGCCGGACCCCGACAAAGTCGCCTTCATCACCCAGACCACCCTCTCGGTCGACGAGACCGCCGAGGTGATCGCCGCCCTGCGAGCCAAGTTCCCCGGCATCGTCAGCAGCAAGTCGGACGACATCTGTTACGCGACGACCAACCGCCAGATCGCCGTCAAGCAGCTCGCCCGCGAGTGCGACCTCGTCCTCGTCATCGGCTCGACCAACTCCTCCAACTCCAACCGCCTGGTCGAGGTAGCGCGCGAACACGGCGCCGCCTCCCATCTGATCGATAACCACACCCAGGTCCAGGAGGAGTGGCTGGAGGGAGTCGTGACCGTCGGCATCACCTCCGGCGCCTCCGCCCCCGAGGAGCTGGTCGAAAGCCTCGTCTCCTTCTTCCGCGACCGCGGCGCCGACGACGTCTCCGAGCTACGGACCGTCCACGAGGACGTCCGCTTCATGCTCCCGAAGGAGATCCGCGACGAGGTCGCCGCCCGCGCCTAAAAACGCTTCGCCTTCGGCTCAGCTCTCGTACGGCGCGTAGCGGTGGTGCAACATCAGGTCGTTGCCGTCGGGGTCGGTGAAGAGGGCCATATGGCAGACGCCGGTGTCGAAGGTGTCGCCGTTGAACTCGACGCCTTTGGCTTCCAGCTCCTTGCGCGCGGCCTCGACGTCGTCGACGTGCAGCGCCGGGTGGGCGTTCTTCTGGGGCGCGAACTCCATCCCCTGTTTTGCCGGTTCCCAGATCGCGAAGCAGGTGTCGCCGGCCCAGAATTCGAAGCGGCCGCGATCGTCGGGACGGAGGCCCAGCGTCTCGCCGTAGAAGACGCGGGAGCGCTCGGCGTCGGTGGACGGGATGCCGATGAAGTCGGTCTTGGTGATCATCGCGTTCCTCCTCGCGATTCGGGGATGGCTGCTGCTCAGGGTACGCCCGCCGCGAAGCTGAGCGACCAGACCTTGATCCCGGGCGCGGGGCGAAGGACGAGGCTGTGGGCCTCGTGGGTCGGGTGCTCGGCCAGGGTCCGCAGGCCGGGAGGGGCAGGGGAGAGGGTGCTCCACTTGCCGTCGATCTCGACCTGCAGCTCGCCTTCGCCCTCGACCGTGGCATAGGCGCCACCCGCCTGGTAGTCGAGTGCCAGGTCCTCGCCGTCCTCTCCCGCCACCCAAGGCCGCTCCCAAGCGCCGCCAGGGAAATGCTCGGGAGTGGGGGCCATGACCCTGGCGCCGGGACCGTCGGTGGGGCGGAGCGGCGCCATCGGCTCGGGCAGGTCCTGCAGCGCGTCCATCTCCCGCAGCTCGGCCTGGATAGCTTCCTCGGTCGCCCTGTATTCGCCCTCGCCGAAGTGAGCCCAGGCAAGCGAGCCGCCGAGGCTCCAGAGGAAGAGGCTGGGCCAGCCCTCGCAGCCGTAGGCGCTCCAGAGCTCGTGGTCGGCGTCGATCGCGACCGGGAACTCGACCCCGAGCTGGTGCATCCCCGTGCCGACGTTCTCCGGGTCGGCGGCGAAGGGGAAGCGCGGCGCCTGCACCGCGATCACGCTCAGGCCCGCCTCCCGGTAGCGGCGTTGCCACTCGGCCAGGTAGGGAAGCGTGCGGACGCTGTTCAGCTGCGCGTATTCGACGAAGTGGACCAGGGCCGGTCCGCCGGCGGTCAGGGCCGGCATCGACTCGGGTTCAGCTCCGACCCAAGCGAGGCCGCTCGGCAGGTCGGGGGCGGCGATGTTGTCGCGTCCAGGGCGCATTTAGGGAGGGTTGAGGCGGGACAGTATCCTGGCCGAGGTGGCCGAGCTCCTCACATTCCTGCTGCCGGCGCTGCCGCTGCTGGCTCTGCTGCTGACGCTGCTGCTCGGTCATTACCCCGGTTGCGAGGCGATCGTCCGCCTCTCGGAGCGGATCGCGAGGTACTCCGAGCCGAGGCAAGGC